>OJKP01000318.1_pt1 | contig 37567 bp, 29 predicted proteins | sample 1596521 | NCBI WGS metagenome assembly OJKP01 (sample SAMEA4350130, study PRJEB24818) | metagenome | biome: human; feature: gut; material: faeces | place: Denmark | collected 2013-09
GAATATATTGATTATTATAACAATAAAAGAATTAAAAGCCGATTAAAAGGAAAGAGTCCGGTGCAATACCGAACTCTTTCTCAAATCGGATAGTTAATAACCTGTCCAACTTTTGGGGGTCACTTCAATTCCTGTAGGAAGGGATCATTCTTTATTGCAAGATGGGGAAGATAATTCTTTGGGGAGAGTCATGCTCTGCTTTTCGAAGTGATACAAAGTGATGGCGAAGTCTGCAATTGGGCGCCAGCTTAGCGTCTGTTGTGGGCTAGTTGACTCTAATTAGTCTTGATGGAAACGTTTCGTGTCTTTAAGAAGCGCCTTATTCTATCCCCAATTCCTTAGCCACCTGACAGAGTTCTTCATACCATTCTGCACCAAAGCGGCGGGTTAGAGGATCTTTCAAAAACTGGTAGATGCGAAGTCCTAGCTCGTGGCCTTTCTTTACAGCCGGGCGGCATACGTCCCAACGGTGGTATTGAAGTCCTATAAGACCACCGCTGAAGCGCTTCTCACGAATAGGGTAGAGCGCACACGAAATAGGCTTACACCATGAGGTGCGACCCTCACGGAAAGCCTTGTCTGTGGCACAGAAACAACAGCCTTCAGCATTGTAGCACGTGAATACACAGTCGCGCCCACGCACAATGCTTGTTACGAGGTCGCCTTCAGAGTCGGTATAAGCCACGCCTTGATGGTCGATGGTGGCTTGTGCCGTAGCACTAAGTTCTGGCCACACTTCGTCAAGCACATTCTCGAGATGCGTCACCTCGTCGAGCGTGAGCGGTGCACCACTATCGCCCTCCACGCAGCATTGCCCTTTGCAGGCATCGAGGTCGCAGCAAAAGCATTCGGTAAAGATGTCTGACGACAAAAGTACGTCGCCTACTTGTATAATAGGAGGAATTCTGTCCATTTCGTGTAGTGTGAGTTAAGAGTAATCTTTTTAGTTTATAGAAGTGCTACCAACTAATAGGCTCCTGTCCATGCTTAATCAGATAGTCGTTGCAACGCGTAAAGTGGTGGTTGCCAAAGAATCCGTGATAGGCTGATAGGGGCGAGGGGTGGGCCGAACATAGTACAAGATGGCGGGTTCGATCGATTATCTGTCCTTTCTTTTGTGCATAGCTTCCCCAAAGGATGAATACGAGGTGCTCGCGTCGGTCGGAGAGCGCACGTATTACGGCATCGGTGAATGTTTCCCAGCCATGTCCTGCGTGCGAGGCAGCTTGATGCTCGCGTACGGTGAGTGTGGCATTGAGCAAGAGTACTCCTTGTTCAGCCCATCTACGTAAGCTTCCTGAGGTAGGAATGGGGCGGCCTGTATCGTCGTGAATTTCCTTAAAGATGTTTACGAGTGAAGGCGGAATGCGCACCCCGTCTTTTACTGAGAAACAAAGGCCTTCGGCTTGTCCTGGTCCGTGATAAGGGTCTTGCCCAATGATGATAACCTTTACGTGGTCGAACGGACAGAGATTAAAGGCATTGAATATCTCGCCCCCGGGAGGGTAGCAAGGACCTTGTGTATATTCATTGCGTACAAAGGTGGTGAGTTGTTCGAAATAGGGTGCGGTAAACTCTTGTTGCAGCACTTCGGCCCACGAGGGATGTATCTTAACTTTCATATGTAGGGGCAAATTTACGATTTTATGAGCATCGGAGGGAATTTTCGGCGTGGGAAACTTCTCGGACGATTGAATGCTGGGAAATTTCCATTAAGCGAAGAGTAAATACTAGGAACTCCATACCTCGCGTAGCACATCGAGCGACTTGAGCTCGGGAAATCCAGCTATGTGAAGGCGATAGAATGTCTCAATATGTCGGAGAAGGCGCGATCGCTCTGCTCCTGAGAAATGGAAAAAACGCATATTACTGTAGCGCATTCGAAGAATCTTGGGTACGAGTGAGGCATCGGTTGGAGAGAGAAAGTCGGGGTGAGGGGGTTGTTGACGAGTGAAGCAGGCTCCGCGCAGGTCGAAGTAGTAGCCTGGTCTTGCTTCGTAGGCATTGGGCATGAAACCCAAAAAATGCGTGAGGTGAAGTAGAAATACTAGATGAAAATTGGCGAATCCGTCCTCGCACATGTCGAACCATTCGATAGAACGCATTGTGTATTCAAAGATGGCATGCGTATCGGGCTCATTTTTTACTGCATGATAGAGCACCTCAGCCACAAAAAGCCCTATGCCCATCTTTGTGGGCGAGAAAGGTAGGGAAGTAAAGGGGTAAACAGCTTGCACCATTTGTGGGCGTTGTAGTGATGCTTTGGGTTTATGGTTCCACTCTATATCGAGAATCATCAGTGGCTGAAATAGCGAATGCTTTACTGCAGCTCGCTTCGATCGGCTGATGCGTACCATCATTCCCACACAGCCTTGGTCGGCTGTGAGCAGATTGGCTATGATTGATTCGTCGTTGTAACGTATCGTGTGCAGCACAATGGCTCTTGTTTTCATTCTCCTTGTTAATATATATAATATATGAGTGGAGCGAGATGGTGCTTAGCTTACCAAACGGGGTAACGCGATGGGCTTGCTTTGAACAGGTAAAAAAGAAATTATAGTAACCTTATTTCCTTGTTTCTTGTACTTCCGCTCTTCTGTGCAAAAGTACCGTTTTAGCCCTTTATATTTTCTATTTTCTCCTTGAAAAAGGGGAAAAATGCAGAAAAAAGCACTTTTTTTGAAAAAAATGCGAGGAAAGTTTGGTCGGAATGAAATAATGCACTACTTTTGCACTCGCAAATCAGCCTTACAGCGGTTCTTTATAAGAACAATGCGAAAGTGCATAAGAAATGCGATGGTCCCTTCGTCTATCGGTTAGGACGAGAGATTTTCATTCTCTAAAGAGGAGTTCGACTCTCCTAGGGACTACTAATAAAAAAGAATAACAAGAAATGGCAAACCACAAATCATCTGTAAAAAGAATTCGTCAGACGGCGTCTCGCAGACTGCACAACAGATATTACGCTAAGACTATGCGTAATGCAGTACGTAAGCTCCGCGCTACGACTGACAAAGCAGCTGCCACAGAACTTCTGCCGAAGGTTCAGAAGATGTTGGATAAGCTTGCAAAGAACAATATTATTCACAAAAACAAGGCAGCTAACATCAAGAGCGGTGTGATGAATCACATCAATAAGCTTGCCTAATAAGGTTTTGGTTCATAGGTAAAAGGTTTAGTCCTTCACTGATATAGCATCGGTGAAGGACTTCTTTTGTATGCTCGGCACAAGCATTATCTAATGGGTGCAAGTCCCGAGAAAGTGAAGTTTTTATTCAATCTACCATAATTGTGGTATTGCTACGTGCTCCCTAATGCCCTATCTTTGCACTTGTAAAAACGAAACAATCATATTGATAACACAAAAACATATTAAGATATGAGCAAGATTTATCATTCACTTACCCAACTAGTTGGTAATACTCCTTTACTTGAGGTGGAGAACGTAGAAAAGACTCTCGGACTTAAAGCACACGTACTCGTAAAACTCGAATACTTCAATCCTGGTGGTAGTGTAAAGGATCGTGTAGCACTCGCCATGATAGAAGATGCAGAGAAACGTGGCGCGCTCAAGCCTGGAGGTGTAATCATCGAACCTACAAGTGGTAATACGGGTATTGGTCTTGCATGGGTAGCCTCTGTAAAGGGTTATCGCATCATACTTACCATGCCCGAAACGATGAGCCTCGAACGCCGCAATCTCCTCAAGGCACTCGGTGCAGAGCTCGTGCTTACTCCTGGAAGTGAAGGTATGAAGGGCGCCATCGCCCGTGCGAAAGAATTGCAGCAAGAACATCCGAGCAGTTTTATTCCTCAACAGTTTGAAAATCCTGCTAATCCCGAAGCTCATACACGTACCACAGCTGAGGAAATATGGCGCGATACTGACGGAAAAGTAGATATTTTCGTGGCTGGTGTTGGCACAGGTGGTACACTTAGTGGAACTTCGCGGGGGTTGAAAAAGCATAATCCTGCCATCAAAGCTTATGCTGTAGAACCAGCAACTTCGGCCGTGCTCGAAGGAAATCCATCGGGTCCTCACAAAATTCAGGGTATTGGTGCTGGCTTTGTGCCCAGAAACTTTGATGCTTCTGCTGCCGACCAGATTCTTCCTATTCAAGACAATGATGCTATTCGTGCTTCTCGTCTCTTAGCTCAAAAGGAGGGCTTGCTAGTGGGTATCTCAGCTGGAGCCGCACTTCATGCAGCTATTGAGCTTGCAAAGAAACCCGAAAACGAAGGAAAGACTATCGTAGCCCTACTTCCCGATACAGGAGAGCGTTATCTTTCTACTGTTCTCTATGCTTTCGAAGAATATCCCGTATAAATAGCCCTTAGCGCATGCTGCGTTTTTGAAGAATATTTCAAGTATGATTATTATTGCTGATAATCAATCTCTTACAAGCGATGCACTGACCAGCTATCTTGCTGGTCAGCCTTTGCTTTTTGTACATAAGAAAGAAGATCTTGCACGTCAACTTGAGACATATCCCGATGCGATAGTAGTGCTTGACTTCGCTCTTTTTGATTTTACTTCGCCCGAGAATTTTCTTATTTATATTCGCCGCTTTGCTTCCGTTCGTTGGCTTCTGTTATCGGCTGAATATACCGAAAACTTCCTTCGATTGCTCGGAGCTGAGCCTTATGTAAGCTATCTCACGAAGGATTGCACCCGCCAAGAATTTCTGCAAGCGCTCTATGCTTCGCAACAAGGGCGACGCATGGTGTGTGCTTCCGTAGAGAGTCAGCTAGCTAGTCGCAGTGAACATATCGGTGTGGCTCATCTTACACATTCCGAAACGGAAGTGCTCTCACTTATTGCTCAAGGATTAAGCGCAAAGGAAATAGCACTACGTCGTAATTCTTCCGTGCATACCATTATCACGCATAAGAAGAATATATTTCGAAAGCTAGGCGTCTCAACCTCTTACGAAGCTATTCGTTATGCTCTCCGTTCGGGCATAGCAGACCCTGTGGAGTACTATATTTAGATGTACAGAGTGCTTCAATTGTTTCTTTATAATAGCTTGTTTGTCCTTTTTTATACGAAAAAATCTCTAGTTCTGTCATTCATTATTTACTCAATCCCACCCTCTATATTATTTCCTTCCATACTTAGTACCTTATAATCTGATACTTATAATTTTTTTTCGTACCTTTGCTTCGAACTTCGCTTTATAAGTAAGCAAACGATAACGAATGACCCCTCCAGATAATAGCTATACCAATCTGCTCAAGCAAACGGTAGAGGAACTTTCCGATACATCAAAGATGAAAGGACTCTTCCATCAGCATCGTCATGGCGACCCCTTACCATCGTCGGCAGCACTCGAAGAGATTATCAGTCTCTGTCGAGCCGTTCTTTTTCCTGGCTACTATGGTAAGAGTACACTCAACTCTGTGACAGTACGCTACCATATCGGTATGGAAGTGGAACGTCTTTTCTCCATGCTTACTGCGCAGATACAGGCTGGGCTCTGTTTTTCCGAGCAACAAGAAGATCGTCGGTCATGTATCGATTATCACACGAAAGCCGAAGCTATAGCAGCAGCACTTGTGAGCATGTTGCCTCAAGTAAGGCGTACGCTTGCTACCGATGTGGAAGCAGCTTATTTAGGCGATCCTGCCGCACAAAATTATGGTGAGGTAATCAGTTGCTATCCTGCCATCCGTGCCCTTACCTGCTACCGAATTGCACATGAACTCTACCGGCTCGACGTGCCGCTCATACCCCGTATCATCACCGAACTTGCCCATAGTGAGACGGGCATCGATATTCATCCTGGAGCTCAAATAGGCGAATATTTTACTATTGATCATGGAACGGGTGTAGTTATCGGTGCTACTTGTATCATCGGGCGCAATGTCAAGCTCTATCAGGGAGTCACTCTTGGTGCAAAGAGCTTTCCGCTCGATGTCAACGGCAATCCTATCAAGAATAATCCCCGCCATCCTATACTTGAAGACAACGTAATCGTTTATTCTAACGCCACCGTGCTCGGCCGCATCACCATCGGGCAGGGAGCCGTTGTCGGAGCCAACAAGTGGGTTACTCACGATGTACCAGCGGGAGAAAGAGTGTGAGAGATTATAGGAATCAATAGTGTGTGAATGTTCACAGAGCGCTATGAGAAAAGAAAGCACTATCAGAAAGATAAAATAATCATAGCGCAAGCAGGCTTCAATATACCATAGAAATTATGCAAGAATTTGAACTCATAGCCAAGACCTTCCAGGGACTTGAGGAAGTATTGGCACAAGAACTCACAGAGCTCGGTGCAAACAATGTGCAACTGGGGCGCAGAATGGTTTCGTTTACGGGCGACAAAGCCATGATGTATCGTGCAAACTTCTGTCTGCGCACGGCTGTGCGCATTCTCAAACCGATCAAGCATTTTAAGGCAAAGGATGCGGACGACGTATACAATGCTGTGAGGAAAATCGATTGGAGCCAGTATCTTGACCTTGACACGACTTTTGCCGTAGACTCGGTGGTCTACTCCGACGAGTTTCGCCACTCAAAGTTTGTGGCTTATAAGGTGAAAGATGCCATCGTAGACTACTTCCGTGAAACGCAAGGTGAACGCCCCAACATTCGTATCACCAATCCCGATGTGAAGCTCAATATCCACATCGCGGATGAGGATTGCACCCTTTCACTCGACTCCTCAGGTGAGAGCCTTCATCTTCGAGGATACCGTGTGGCTACGGTAGAAGCTCCTATCAATGAAGTGCTAGCGGCTGGTTTGATTAAAATGACAGGTTGGCAGGGTGACACCGACTTTATTGATCCGTTCTGTGGGTCAGGCACATTTCTCGTAGAGGCTGCTCTCATGGCGCGCAATATTTACCCAGGTGTGTTCCGCAAGTCGTTCGGTTTTGAAAAATGGAAGGATTTTGATGCGGAACTCCTACAGGAGATTTATGATGACGACTCGCAAGAAAGAGAGTTTACCCATCACATCTATGGCTACGATATCAACGTACCAACGGTGGAAATAGCTCTTAAGAATGTGCGTAGTGCGGGGGTGAGTAATATAGTAAGCGTGGAGCAACAGGACTTTCGACAGTTTAAGAATCCTTCGGAAAAAGCCATTATGGTGACGAATCCTCCTTATGGAGAACGCTTGACTCCTCCAGATATTCTGGGACTCTACCAAACCATTGGAAAGGTGCTAAAGAACGAGTTCCAAGGTGGCGAAGCATGGATTATTTCGTCTAAGCAAGAGTTGTTTGAAAACCTAGGTTTGCGTCCGAGCTTCAAGGTGCAGATATTTAATGGTAAGATAGATTGTGATTTCCGTAAATACCAGCTTTTCAATGGTAAACTCAGCGATTTCCGCGCCGAGGGCGGCAAAGTGAAGACCGATGAAGAACGCCGATTGATGAGCGATCAGCGCCGATTCCGAACCAAACGCGACGACTTTAAGAAACGCTACGACGATGAAGACCATCATCGATTCGACGATGAAGACCTTGATCCTGAGTATTTAATCCTCCGTCGTAAACACCGCGAGTTTGAAGAAGTACATGGTCAGCGTAAGTCCAATCGTGGCAAAGCAGGCTTTGGCAAGCGCGAAGGTGGTTATAAGAAAGGCAACTTCAAGAAAGACTTTAAGAAAGGCGGTGATTCTTCACGAAAGGGAAATTTCAAAAGCGGCGGTGAATATAAGAAAAAAGGCTTTTTCCGCGCTGATGGAAGTTTTAACGATGCAGAATAATCTTTCTCACACTCTCTAGCCAAATACAAACAGTAAAGGATAAGGACTGAAACGTCTAAAAGCAAATTTTTGGGGGCTACCCTAAATATAACCCAATAGGGGCTTATGGGCAAAAAGATGCCTATAAGCCCTCATTTATAGAAATTTCAATAATAAGAATGAAACTTAAACACGCATTAACGGCAGCATTTATGCTGCTATTCGGCACAACCATTATGGGACAAAGCAAAAAAAGCTTCACGCTAGAAGATTTGATGTGGGGGGGTAACAATTACGCCAACATCATGCCAAAGTATTATGGTACCGCTTTCTGGGGTGATCGTTTGCTCAAACTCGATGTTGACGAAGTAACAACCCTTGCCAACGAAAAGGGGCAAAAAGAGAAGCCCACGGTGTTGTTTACTACGAACCAACTTAATGCTGCCATTGATACGGCACAGGTGGGAAAAGTATATAGCTTGCTCTATGCCCGTTTCCCCTATGCTGACAAGACGCAAGTGTTTATCAGCACAGCAAAACAACATATAATTTACGATTGGAAGCAGCGTAAGACGCTTTGGACTGCCCCCCGCATTCAAGGAGAATCGGCTCAAGACTTCAATTTTGCATCGAAGGCCGAAGCTTATGTCAAAGACTGGAATCTCTTTGTGCGTACTGCTGACGGGAAAAGCCACCAAGTAAGCACCGATGGAAGTCGAGAATTGCAGTATGGCCTATCTGTCCACCGCGATGAATTTGGTATTCGTAAAGGTACCTTTTGGAGTCCCAAGGGTAATCTCCTTGCTTTCTATCGAATGGATCAGAGCATGGTAACGGATTATCCTCTTGTCGATATCGCTCACCGCGTAGCCCAACTTGCTCCTGAAAAATATCCCATGGCGGGCATGACTAGCCACAAGGTAACAGTCGGAGTATATAATCCCTCAACAAACAAAACCATCTACCTGCAAGCTGGTGATCCCACTGATCGCTATTTTACAAACATTGCGTGGAGTCCCGATGAACGAACCATCTATGTATTTGAACTTCCGCGTACGCAAGATAAAGCCGAACTTGTGAGCTACGATGCTCAGACAGGTGAACGCAAGACTGTGCTCTATACTGAGGAAAATGCTCGCTATGTAGAGCCTTGCAATCCCATTCAGTTCCTTCCTTGGGATGCTAGCAAATTTATTATGCAATCGCGTCGCGATGGCTACAACCACCTCTATCTCTTCGATGCAGTGAGCGGAAAACTTCTCAAGCAGCTCACTAAGGGCAAGTATGAAGTGATAGAAATGCTTGGTTTCAACGCGCAAGCCAAGAGCGTGGTCTACCAGAGCAATCAGAATAATCCCATCCAATATAGTAATTTTTCTGTCAATGTAGCTACAGGAAAGGTCACTCAGCTCGACAATGGCGAGGGCACACACTATGCTACGCTCTCGGCTGGAGGTCGTTTCTTGTTGGACAGATGGTCGTCTCCGAGTAAATTTCGTGAATATGATTTACAATCTACAGCCAAGCATGCTACGCAGAAACTCCATGAGGATGGTGATCCTTGGACAGCCTACAATGTGCCGGAAGTCACGGGAGGCTCAATCAAAGCTGCCGACGGCGCCACAGATCTCTATTACCGACTCGTAAAACCCATCAACTTCGATCCGTCAAAAAAATATCCCACTGTGGTCTACGTTTATGGTGGACCTCATGCCCATAATGTGGAAGCCTCATGGAATTATCAGATGCGTCCTTGGGAAGCTTACATGGCACAACAAGGATATGTAATCTTTGTGGTAGACAATCGAGGGTCGGAAAACCGCGGTTTTGAGTTTGAGAGTTGCACCCACCGTCACTTGGGCGATATAGAGATGAAAGATCAGCTCGAGGGTGTGAAGTTCCTCAAGACTCTTCCTTATGTGGATGCCGACCGCATTGGTGTACATGGTTGGAGCTTCGGTGGATTCATGACAACTAACCTCATGTGTTCCTATCCCGATGTGTTCAAGGTCGGTGTAGCTGGAGGCCCTGTAATAGATTGGAAATATTACGAAGTAATGTATGGCGAACGCTATATGGACACTCCGCAGGAAAATCCCGAGGGTTATGCTTCTTCTTCACTTCTCAACAAAGCGAAGAATCTCAAAGGCCGCTTACAAATTATTGTGGGCTACAACGATCCCACCTGCGTGATGCAACATAGCCTGTCTTTCCTCCGTGCTTGCGAAGACGCTGGCACTCAGCCCGACTATTTCGTCTATCCTGGCGATGGCCACAATATGATGGGCCACGACATGGTGCACCTTCATGAGCGCATCACGCGCTATTTCGATGACTATCTGAAGAAGTAAAAAGCTCTCATCTTCCCTTTCCGCTGCGGGCGGCAATCTTAGGCTTACGAAGATTGCCGCCCGCAGTTAATTTTATGTTTTGCAACATAAGAATGCAAAAAATCGCGGTAATCATCGGTATATATCGGTATTACCGCAAAAACTCCGGACCTACCTTGTCAGCACTCTCGGCATTGCGTAATTTTGCACACGTCTTAGTGAAGAACTTATAGCTTGCAATCACACAAAAACAAACAATCATACAACGTTACATTCAATCATGACGAAGAAATTTACCACCTTGCTCCTCTTGATGCTGGGTTTTGTGGCTACGGCCATGGCTCAGACCTTCCAGGTGGCAGCAACCCCTACCGAGTTGAGCAATCTCAAATCGGGCTATTACGTTATCAAGGTAAAGAGCACCGACGGAAAGTCCGATGAAAACGGCAATTATCTCTACGTGCAAGACAATAAACCCTATTATGATGCTAAAGGTTCAGAGAATAGTTTCGCTGGCTCTACCATTGGCGATGATGCTCATAAGTATATCTTTTTTGTAGAAAATACGGATGGCAAGCTTACCTTCCAGGCTTATGGGACGGAAGTGCATTTTCCATCCATACCAAGTGCTTCTTTTTCAAAGCAAAAACCTGGTAATCAAGATCAATTTACGCTTAATAGCACCACTTCTCAGTTTACCCCCAAAGAAGTATCGACAAGTTGGTATTACATGCAGACCAGGGCTCAAGAGAATAATGGAGATTGGAGAGTGTGGAAGAATGAGAACTATGATGTAACTATCACTATTATTCTTAACGATAATCAGCATGTAGGTTATTGGAATAATACCGACAATGCCACTAACAATGCTCAGTTCCAATTCTACAAGGCCATGGGAGCTGCCAAGATCACTTACAATCTCATGTGGAATGGCGAGAGCAAGAGTATGCAGAGTTTTAAAGTAGCTGTGGGAGAACATTTCCCTACGCCTACTTTCCCCCGATATACCACCACCATTGATCTCCCTTCAGCAGACGCTACGATAACCAATGCTGACGATGGTCGTGAAATTGTTGTCAACTGCACCGCTGAGCTGCCTTTCACGCTCAGCACAGCCGAAGCCCCTGTCTACTACTACTTAACCACCGCCACCGAAGCTCCCATCATGCTCTATCGTGATGGTCAAGACATCAAATATCGTACTGCAGAGCAGAACACCACGCTCAACAATGTGCTGAACGACCTCTGGTATGTTACAGGCAATCCCTTCGATGGTTACAAATTCTGCAGTGCAGCAAGTAATGCAGAGGCACAGAGCACCGCGCTCATTCAGAAGAACGGATCATTGTTCGTCAATGGTTGTGAACTCGGCCTTAGGGGCACGAATGTGGGTACAAGCAACATTAGCAGTACAAACACCAAGACCTGGGATATCAAGAAGAATGACGACAACTCCTTCGGAATCTACCCCCACGGATTCTCCATGGAATATTGCTGGCGCTTTGATGGTTCACACATTCGCTTCAATACAGCAAGCGATCGTGTGACGAGTTTCACCGTGTCCGCTCCCACTATCACCCTGCCTCTCCACTATTCTGAGGCCGACGATGCTACCTTCGCTACCACCTGTTTGCCTTATGCCGTGGAACTCGCTGATGCTTCGCAGAACGCAAAAGTCTATGCTGCAAAAATGGATGCCGATGGTGTTCATCTCCAGATGAACGAAGTGACAGCCATTCCCGCAGGTCAGGGCGTAATCCTTCGCGGTGAAGGTTCAGACGCTACGGAAATCAACCTTAAGGTGGTCAATGATGTTCCTGCCATCGATAACGATTTGCTCGGTACAACTTCGGAAATCTCCGACATTAGCAATATACTCGCTTTGGGTCGTCTTAATCATGCCGATGGTAGTAAAGGAAAAGTAGGCTTCTCACGCTTAACGGGAAGAAAACTTTCCGCCAATCGTGCTTACATTCAGAGCATTATGTCACAGAGTCTTGCTCTCGACTTCAATGGTCAGACCACGGGCATCAATGTCTTTCATCATCCTGTATCTGCCGATGCTTCCGTCTACGATATTCAGGGTCGCCGCATCAAGCAGCCTGTGAGCGGACAATTCTATATTCAGGGTGGTCGTAAGTTCATTGCTCGCTAACCTCTAGCGAACAAAGCAACATTTATTTTCTTCAAAACGAACATATCAATGAAAAGAATCTATAAAAGTCCCGAATCCATCATAATTCGCATGAGTTCTGAAGCCTCGATGATGACTACTATATCGCGCAGCGATAATGGTAGCAACAATGATGGTTGGAGCAATCATCGCGAATGGAGTGAGAGTGAAATCTCGTTTGGCGATGAAGGAGAATAATTCCTATTCTGTTGCAATAATATTTTTTCAAGAACAAAGGTAATGAAAGGGCTGAATTCCAAGCGAGGAATCCAGCCCTAGTTTAATATCTGTCGAAAACTTTAGCCGACAGCAATAATTCGGATTAAAGATAGTGCAAGCCCAGACGAGCCCCTCCCCATGTGGAGCTATTCGCGTGATGAGATTCCGTCCACTTAGCAGATAGCGACCATTTTAGTGTTAAAATGTGGAATCTATTGCACTTCAATCTCATCTACAAAAACGAATCCGGGATGTCCCTTTCCAGGATGCCAATCCGGAATAGAATGTTCCGATACCACTTTTACCTTGACATAGCGAGCCTTTGTGGATGGAAAGTTCAAAGAGTGGTGGTTAATCTGGTTGGGATTGTCTTCCGTCTGTGCGGGATAATCGGTGTGAGCCACGACGCGGAAATCCTTAGCATCGGTGGAAACAGCAATTTCGAAACCTCGAGCATCAAATACCCACGCTCCTTTTTCCACGCAAGTGCGCACTCGTGCCATGGAAATTTGCTGCTCCTTTCCGAGGTCGATTACCGCTTCGAGATCGTTGCCGCAGAAACCTATCCAATGTCCTGAATGGAAATTTGTGTCCTCGGCCCACAGACCATCTACAAGCAAGCCTGGTCCAGAAAATCGATAGCTTGGATGAGGCTCTTGCAATAGTTTGATAGAACAAGCCGTAGCCTTGCTGAAATGATATGTGCGCACCACTTCGGGCGTTTCTCCCCATGGGCGGAAAGCTGCTGCACGGAGAGTGCTAGCTTGGTTGATAAGCAACTGATTGCGGAAAATCGCCGATGAAAGCGTGGGTTTTGAACCATCGAGGGTGTAGTGGATGGGGGCATTGTCAATGGTAGATAACTGTATTTTAATAGTATGCTGAGAGGGAAGCGGAGCCGAGGCTTCATGTACACGATATACGGCGCGTGAGAAATTGTAGCCTAATTGGCGGTAGGTGTCGATGAAATGGGGTAAACGTTCGATGAAATCAGCATAATTCTTCTGTTCTGAGGCCGACCATTGAATTTCGCTCAGTGCCGCTAAGCGAGGCAATACCATATATTCTACTTGGCGGAATGAAGGCATATACTCCGTCCAACAGTTGGCTTGCACCCCCACAATGTATGGCCGAGCGTCTTCTGAGAGTGAAGCGGGGATGGGTTCGTAGTTATACACGCGCTCAATGGGCAGGTAGCCACCCGCCGCATCGGGTTCATTCGTTTTATCGTCTGACTGGTAATAGTCGAAGTAGAGATATGTACATGGTGACATTACTACTTTGTGGTGTTCGCTGGCAGCTTCAAATCCTGCGCCTTCGCCAGTCCACGACATGAGCCATGCTCCTGGAGCAAGTCCGCCTTCAATCGTTTCTTCCCAACCAATCATTTGTCGTCCGAGCTTGCTGAGCGTCTGTTGAGCATGGTTAATCACGTAGCTTTGTAGTTGTTGTTCGGCCGTGTGGCGTTCATTGTCCTTGAGCTTAAGAGCTTGGATGCGAGCTTGACATTTGGGACATGCTTCCCATCGAGTCTTTGGACATTCATCGCCACCCACATGGATGAGGTTGGAGGGGAAAAGACGAGCCACTTCCGTGAGAACTCCATCGATGAATTCGAGCGCTTTGTCGTTCCCGGCGCAGAGTACATCATCGGACACTCCCCATTGCTTCCATACCTTGTAGGGGCCGCCTGTACATCCTAGTTCGGGATAAGCCGCAAGGGCTGCCAACATGTGGCCGGGAAGATCTATCTCGGGGATGACGTTGATGTGGCGTTCGGCAGCATACTTTAGGATTTCGCGCACTTCCTTTTGTGTGTAATAACCTCCGTAAGGTTGTCCATCATATTTTCCCGAGTTGTGGCCGATGACAGTACCCTCGCGTTGCGCCCCAATCTGTGTAAGTCGTGGATAGCGCTTTATTTCAAGGCGCCAACCTTGGTCATCGGTGAGATGCCAGTGAAAATTGTTAATGTTGTGGAGGGCAAGTATGTCGATAAATCGTCGCACAGAATCAGGTGTGACGAAATGACGAGCTACGTCGAGATGGGCTCCGCGATAGCTGAAGCGCGGATAGTCTTTTAGCTCAGTGGCTGGCAGGACGATGCTCTGGGCGGTGCCTGTGGGCAAAGCCTTGCGTAGTGTTTGTATGCCATAGAAACTTCCCGCAGCCGAAGCCGCCTCGATGAGCACTATGTCGCTATTCACACGAATGCTATAAGCTTCGGAGTTCTTGCTATGGAGCGTGCGAGTAAGTTTGATACAGTGTTGTTGAGCTGGCAGATTGGTCACAGTGAGCTCTAGACCTGTAAGTTCGCTTATGTATTGCTTTAGAAATTCCGCATTGTGACGGAGTTCTTTGTCGCCCGAGGGGTAGCAAATTAGCGTTTGTTTGTTGAGTTCGAAAGGAGCCGCTAGTGTGGTTTTTATTTCTTTGGGAAGCGGTATCACGTGAAAGTCGGCTCGTTGGGCTTGTATGGAAGCCGAAAAGAGAGATAAAAAAGCGATGAAAACGAGATTTTTCATAAGAAGAAGGGTAGAATGGTGTTGTATATGCTGACAAGGGCAGACAAATGTAGGCTGCACTCTGAGAAAATGTGTCGCGTGTGATTTATTACGTTTATTACTTGGGTGTGAGCTTTAGTTTACAAGAATCTATTTGCAAAGTTAAGAGAAAAGCTTTTCGCTCCCAATTGAGACACCAAAAAAGAGAGCCTAAAAGCCACTGTTTCCCAAATATTATCCTTATTTTTGCACTTTAGCATGCGTGTGCCGCATTCATGAAGCATATAACAACTATCAATAACCCATAAAAACAGCGTAATTCTTACATGAAACAGTACAATCTGGTGAACAACATCTTCGGGTGGATCACCTTTGCCATTGCTGCTTTCACCTATTGCTCAACGGTGGAGCCAACGGCTAGTTTTTGGGATTGCCCTGAGTTTATCACCACAGCCTATAAACTGGAGGTGGGCCACCCTCCTGGTGCGCCATTCTTTATGCTCACTGGCAACTTCTTTACTCAGTTTACGAGCGACCCCACTAAAGTGGCTATTTGCGTAAACATTATGTCGGCTCTGCTTTCGGCCGTGTGTATTCTGTTCCTCTTCTGGACCATTACTCACCTAGCTCGTAAGCTCATTACCACCGATGGCGTGGTAACATCTACTGCGCAAATCGTCACCATCATGGGATGTGGTCTAACAGGTGCGCTGGCCTATACTTGGAGCGATACCTTCTGGTTCTCGGCCGTTGAGGGCGAGGTATACGCTTATTCGTCGATGTTTACCGCCTTGGTGTTCTGGCTCATACTGAAGTGGGAAGATCATGCCGACGAGCCTCACTCCGACCGTTGGCTTGTACTTATCTTCTATCTTACAGGTCTTTCTATCGGTGTACACTTGCTCAATCTTTTGTGTCTTCCCGCTATCGCGCTCGTATACTATTACAGACGTAGCCCCCATGCGAAAGTGAAGGGATCGCTCGTGGCGCTCATCGTGTCGATGCTCCTCGTGGCAGCTGTACTCTATGGTGTTGTGCCCGGCATTGTGAAGGTTGGCGGATGGTTTGAATGGTTCTTCACCAACGACCTTGGCTTGCCCTTCAATGTGGGTATGATTGTCTATCTCATTGTGCTTGTGGCAGTAGTGCTCACAGCGATATGGAGCACTACGACCGTGAACCATACGCGTACGAATCTTTTCTACCTTTTGAGCGTAGCCCTGTTAGGCATTCCTTTCATGGGACATGGCTTGATGGCTGGCTTGTTAGGTATTGCTGTACTCATCGCCCTTTATGTAGTGCTTAATTTAAAGGGAAAAGATGGCAATTTCTTTGTGCGTAAACGCTTTATGAACACTTCGCTGCTCTGCATGCTCATGCTCATGATTGGCTATTCATCGTATGCTGTTATTGTGATTCGCTCTACGCAGAATCCGCCAATGGATCAAAACTCACCCGAGGATATCTTTACTCTCGGATCGTATATGAGCCGTGATCAGTACGGACAGACGCCGCTTCTCAAGGGAGAGGCCTTCTGCTCGCAAGATCAGGCTTACAGCGTGGGAGCCGTGGAGGTAGAAAAAAACAAACGTGTGCAGCGTCAGGAAAAAGCCAACCCCACAGAACCTGACCGCTACGAAGAAATTGAAGAGACCGCAGGATTGAAATATCCCACGGGGTTGACCATGCTCTTCCCTCGTATGTATAGCGCAGCCCATACCGACCTCTATCAGCAGTGGCTCGGTGATATCACAATGAAAGATGTGACTTTCCATGATAAGGATGGTAATGAGTATCCTGGACAGATGCCTTCGCAATGGGATAATCTTAGATTCTTCCTCTCTTATCAAGTGAACTTCATGTATTGGCGCTACTTCATGTGGAACTTTGCCGGACGTCAGAACGATATTCAAGGCAATGGCGAATATGAACACGGCAATTGGATTACGGGTATCTCAGTCATAGACAACGCTATGTATGGTGACCAAAATCTTCTGCCCGATGTGCTAAAGCAGAACAAGGGTCACAACGTGTTCTACTGCTTGCCCCTCATTCTTGGTCTAATCGGTCTGTTTTGGCAAGCCTATCGAGGCGAAAAGGGTGTTCGCCAATTCTGGGTGGTATTCTTCCTATTCTTCATGACAGGTTTGGCCATCGTGCTCTACCTGAATCAAACTCCCAACCAGCCGCGTGAGCGCGATTATGCCTATGCCGGCTCGTTCTATGCTTTCGCAATTTGGATTGGCCTCGGCGTAGCAGCTTTGGCTAGTTGGGCAGAGAAACTATTGAAGAACAAGCCTCAGGTGGGTGCATTGATTGCTTCCGTAATAGGCGTGCTCGTGCCCATTCAGATGGTGAGTCAGACTTGGGACGACCATGATCGTTCTAATAGATACACTTGTCGCGACTTCGGCGCTAACTACCTCAATACGCTGCCCAACAAGGGATGCCCCATTATCTTCACTAATGGTGATAACGATACTTTCCCCCTTTGGTACAATCAAGAAGTGGAAGGGAATCGCACTGATGCACGTGTGTGCAACCTTTCTTACTTGCAGACCGACTGGTATACTGACCAAATGCGTAGGCCGGCCTACGACTCAAAGGCCTTGCCTATCACGTGGAGCCGCTACTTCTACGTAGATAATGGAAAGCATACCTATTATCCCATTAGACCCGAGGGTAAAGCCGAACTTGATGAACTGAAAAAGAAGAACCCGAAGGTGGATCCCTATGAACTCTCCTATATACTTGATCATTATGTGAAGAAAGAAGAGGGAGGTTACTTCCCTACAGACTCTGTAGTGGTGAGTGTCAACAAACAAGCCGTGATAGAGAGCGGCATGTATCTGCCCGAGGGTAAGGATAACATCCCCGACAAGATGATTATCTCGCTCAAGGCTAAGAAAGAACAGCAAGGCGGACTTTATCGTGCTGATGTGATGATCTACGAGATGTTGGCACATGCCGATTGGAAGCGACCTATGTATATGAGCGTAACACTCGGGTCGAACAACTATGCTGGCTTGGAAAACTACCTTGTACTCGAGGGTTTGGCTTACCGCATTACACCATTCAACTACGGACAAATGGGTACCATTGATGGCGATGCTATGTATCGCAATATGATGACTCGATTCAAGTATGGCAATGCTAACCACAAGGGAATCTATATCGACGAGACTACGGGACGTATGTGTAGCACGCATCGTCGTATGTTTATGATGATGGCTGACAATCTTATCCGCCGAGGCGACAAGGCTCGTGCTTTGAAGGCTTTGCAAAAGTGTAAGGAAGTGCTGCCAGCTCCCAACGTTCCCTATACCGACGATGATTCGCAACTCGCCTTGCTATGGTATCAGGCTGGCAATAATAAGGAAGCCGTCCGCGTGGCCAAAGCCGTGTGTGACTACGACATGCAGTACCTTACATTTATCAATTCGCTCGGTACTGACCGTGTCAACTCTTATGGGCGTACGGCATATTTGCTCACTTCTAGTCTTGCCGAAGCTTACCAATTGCTCGATGAGATAGGTGGTGCAGACATTAAAAAGTATGCTCCACGTATGTCTCAGATGCAGCAACATAATGAAGCATTCCGCCTTGGTATACAAGTGATGCAACAGCAGTACATGCAGCAGATGCAGCAATAAAAGTATATCTCACAGGATAATCCTCCGCCTTCGTGTGGGGGATTATCTGTGTGATTACCTCTTATATAAGTGTATAGATATTCTTTGACAGGTATTCGCAGATAGCTCTTAGCGTATTCTCGATTATCTTCAAGGTCTCTTCAGACTATCTTCAAGGAATCTTTAGATATTCTTCAAGTTCCTTTAGATATTCTTAAACGTTCCCTCTCCGTGATAATAGAACAACCCGCATGCTTCTTGCGTTGGCTCTATCCTAGAGCCCTATGGCGCATGGATAAGAACAAACGAGCCGTTTATCTTACCTTCGACGACGGCCCCATTCCCGAGGTAACTCCTTGGGTGCTTGATGTGCTCGACCATTACGGCATCAAAGCTACTTTTTTTATGGTGGGCGACAATATTCGCAAGCACCCCAAGGAATTTGAAATGGTAAAAGCTCGCGGCCATCGTCTAGGGAATCACACATTTAATCATATAGGTGGACTGCGTCACGGTATTCGCTCGTATGTGCGTAATGTAGATAAGGCCAATGAATATTTACACACCGACCTCTTCCGTCCGCCTCATGGTTGGATGAAGTGGGAGCAATATATCATGGTGATGCTTCGCTATCGAGTGGTGATGTGGGATCTCGTAACGCGTGACTATTCTACGCGCTTGAATGGAAGGGATGTACTGCTCAACGTGCGTCGCTATGCTCGCAACGGCAGTATAATAACCTTTCACGACTCTGTAAAAAGCTACGACAAATTGCTCTATGCACTACCACGAGCCATAGAATGGCTGCAAAGCCAAGGCTATGAGTTTAAGGTCTTTGAGTAGCACACTTATAATTGTGCGCAAACTTAGGTATTCAGACTTAGGTTTGCGCACAATTTTTTGATGAACAAAGCTCTCCAATCATTGTTTTTCAGCTAAAATTCATTGTGCAGCATCAATAAATGCCGTACATTTGCCACACATACACTTTTATCTTTGCATATATGAAACAACTCACACTCTCTTTAGCCTTAATAGTGCCGCTTTTAGCCATACTTGCGGCATGCAGTAAGCCCAAGGCAGCACAAACCTCATCAGAAGTTGCTACAGACTCGCTAACAGACACTATTGTCGTAAACGAAGCGCCTAAAGACACTGTGCCTTGGCTCGACACAACACCTATACGTATGAATCTTGAAAAAAACGATCGTTTTTATTGTATCGTTGAGGTGGATTATCCCCAAGGTGAGGATGTATTTAACGAAGCTGTGCGTCATTATGTGGTAAGTCAGCTAAATGCAAATCGTCCTATAATAGGAGAAAATAAATATGCATATAAAAGCTATGCAGGCAATATGAACGACGGTAAACAGGTGGTGGACTATTTCTGCAGAAAAACTTATGCCTACATTTTGTCGCAAAGGAAAGAATATCCAGAGATGTTAGGTTGCAACACTACGCTGAAAATATCGAAGTTGGCTGAGACCAATCGTTATGTGGTTTACGAAACTGAAATCGAAGAGTATTTTGGCGGCGCACATGGTACAACGGGTATTAAGATGAACAATATCATAAAACCCTCAGGACATATTCTTAAATATCCTGTGCTGAAGTCGGCAGTCAAAAAGTTGCAACCTGCATTGCGCAAGGGAGTAAAGCGATTTTTTAAAGAAATAAGTTCTGATTGGACTGTCAATGATCTTTTTATTGAAAACAACCTTATCCCCCTGCCCGACGCTTCTCCTTATTTAGCCAAGGATGGTGTCCACTTTGTGTATCAAGAATACGAAATCGGTCCATACGTAATGGGCTCTATCTCCTTCACGATTCCTTACGATGAAATCATGCCTTATCTGACAACAGAAGCACGTGAGGTAGCGCGTATTGAGTAGAGGAGATGTGTAAGAGACTGCCTACATCTTTATTGGAATTAATTTTCAAGTTTGGGTTTTAACTTGAGCGGGCAGAATCTGAAACTTTGATAGTAGTTGTCAACCAGTGCGTTGCAGTGTCCTCTTTAAGTATATTGTTGTTAGGCTAAAGGCCATGGAAGTTTTCTTAGAACGTTATCTAAGTCATCGTCCTTCGACCGAAGGACATGCGTCCCCCGACCGAAGGACATGCGTCCCCCGACCGAAGGACATGTGTCCCTCGACCGAAGGACATGCGTCCTTCGACCGAAGGACGATAACATGAACGGCCTTTTCGCGTAACTTGAATGCCAAGGTAGAGATAATTATTATTCATTTCAGCGATCTTTTATCGCCATTATCGGCTGCGTCTCAGCAATTCAAGCAAGCTTGATTGCATTCGACTTGCACGATATTTCAGCCCGCCTTGCCTAACCCAACTTTCACACCTCTAATATTGCAACTCTTGCTGTCATGGGCAAATCCAATCATTAGAGGTTAACTTTGTGTCCTACAAATTTGTATTTTCTTAAAGGGCGCATGTTTGAACTTTAGCGCATCATAGATTCCTTTCGCAGATTTGCTTGGACAACTACATTGTCTAAAAACAATGGCTTCTCCTAAAGCATTCGTAGCATTTGTGGTTACTAACTTTTGAGTAGACATACGTCTGGTAATTTCTGTCCAATAACATTTTATGTTTGATTGTTTTAGCTCGTACCTTACGGTGTTTACTACCCAATAGGCCAATAAGCCAAAGAACAGATGTGCATCACTACTTCCATCTTTCTGATGGTATATGGGACGCAGATTGAGATCATTCTTTAATTGACGATTGGTACATTCTATTTCCCTAATAAGGTTATAGTAGTCCCATGTTGGTTGAAGAAGGACGAAGATGATAATAGACCATTTTGACTTTATCATTCAGTTGGATAAATGCGAAGGACGGAAGAGAGAAAGTCCCCACACACCACACCTATATATAAATACGCGCGCGAGTCAAAATCACCTCGTTATACGTTCAAAATCAGTCTATCCTATCGGTCTTTATCCATAGAGTCTAACGGTCTTCATCGTTAGCACCTAATAGTCTTCATCGTTAGCACCTAATAGTCTTCATCATTAGAGTACTAAGATTTAGGTCGTAGAAACAGCTTAATCTTCATCGTCAAAACAACCTTCCGGAAGGCCTAAATAATCCACGATGAGGCGAGTTTCACGAACCGTAAGATTTTGTCTTTTGTCGAACAAAGAACAGCGGGTCAGCTGTTCGTAAAGATCTGTGCATCGCTTAATCATTCCCGTCATTCGTCTTACCTTCTTCTTGCATCCGTGTCCAATACTCTTCAGCTTTAACACGTTCCGTATCATTCAGGTTTTCCATTTCTTTTAATGGAAAAAGTTGTTGTTCACTTCTATTTTTGAAACGTTCAGTCAACGCAACGGCAATGCGACGCATGCTTGCAGGTGAGAAATTGGGTTCAAAACCAATATTCAACACAATGAGTGAATGTATATTTTCACGCACATCACGATAGGACTCCTTTAATCTGTAATAAGGAGCCCTATCGCCAGTTTGGGGATTATTCCTAAGTTGTACATTCACGTGCATGGCGCAAAGTTACGCCTTTTTATATTAACGTTTGTGTCCTACATTTCGCATCGGGGGATTGTAAGTGGCTTAAGGCAATATCAAATAGGCCCTTATTGCTTCTTTTGCAATATATCGAGTAACAAATTTGCGCGATAAAAATTGAAAGTTTTTTAGGGGTGTGAAAGTTGGGCTAAATCCGAACTTGAATTAATTATATCTCCAAAAATTGCAAGACACTTCTTTGTGAATTGATAGATTCTTAAAGAAGTGTCTTGGCTTTATAATAAAAGTGCTATTTCAGTTTTATATCCCTTATGTCTCAGCTAAAGAGTTTTGGGATTCGTTGCCTTCCCTCGTACAAATGGCCGTATTCAATTTTAGCAAAGGGCATACAGCGGAAGAACTTGCAACAATATCAAAGCGAATAATGCTGTCTGCCATTCATGCTCTCCCAGAAATGTATTTCCGTCTTCGTGAAGAAATCTTTGAGGAACGAAATACATTGCTGATGTGTACGCTCTATTATATCTGCTTTGACCATGGACTACCCAAGAGTGCAACGGCATTGAGCAAAGTAAGTCTTAACGACAAGCAACTTTCTATCGTGCGTGAAAGTGTCAAAACAATTATAGTAAATTTTGTGGAAACCAGCGTTACGCAAGGTCTTGACAAGAAAGCAGAATGGACAAAACAAAGTAAGGGAATAGAGGACATGGAATTTCGACAGACCATAAAGAATGCTCTTGCCAATACAAAAGGGAAGCATGGACGCAGAACCATTCTGCAAGAAGAACTGAGTATTGATGATATCCTAATAGCAGAAAATAAGACAGCATTGAAAGAAACCATCTTGGTTGCCCTAAACAACATGGAGCATGAATACGAGACTGCTTACATCAAGGCTGCACTTTTGCGTACCAACCACCTTGCTCCCAATGTGTCTTTCGCCACTTTCCTGCGTGCAATAAATCAGCTTTCTAGTCGGGAATACAAGTACGACCCAGCCCAAAGGGTTGATTCGTTTATCACTATCAACCACAAAAAGTTTGCTGTGTCAAGTAGCTCTAAGTGGCAACGTGCGAGAAGAGTTATTTCGGGGTTGGTTGAGGGGTTTGAGAAAATAGAATAAGTGATATTTATTAAGTGTGATAATCTATCAGAATAATGCTATATATTCATTTTCTTTGCCAGACAAGCACCAAAACAGGGCGAATTTGATGCTTTCACAACAGATTTTCGTACCTTTACCATGTCTATCGTTGAATTCTCTTGTTTGTTTTGCAACACTAAGATAAGTGAATTCTTCGACATGGCAAAATTCTGGGCCGCTCGGCTCTGCCGCTTGCCAAAGCAAGAGCTTTTTGTTGCTCAGGTACTTAAAAAGTTTAATTTATAATAGTGTTGCGGAATTAAGGATTAACACCAATCCTGCGAACATAGAGTTCGCAATCCACTCCTAACTTTGCACTCGAAAATCAAAATAATCTGGTTATGGAGAAAAGTCAAGTAAATGAGAAATACGTACTTACACTGGTCGAAAACAAAGATACGACTCTTAGTGTAAAGAAGATGGACATACCTGGTTCTGAGGTCCCCATTGCTGAATTAGAAGCAATGGTGGATAATCCTAACAGAACTGTCTATGATATGTCGTCATATTTCTATTCTGCAATTTCTCCAAAAATAAAGGGCTTTGCATTTTGCTACCCAAGCGAATATAATGATAGCTATATTGACCAACGCTCTGTTCCAAAAGAAATTTCTTATGCAGATTACGTAAATGGCATTAAGGAGATAGAAACCGCCTTCAATAATAAGCATCGTTTCAGTAAGGAAAGCAAAGAGGCTTTGAGACTGAAATTGGAGGAGGAAATCAAAGATGCCAATCAAGCTGCTAAAGAGGAGTATTTCAAAAAGGCCGCTATATATATTAGATGTTTACGACTTAGTGAAACCGTCAAGAAGATAAGAGAACATGGCGAGATAAAATTGTACTCTCGTGATATTGTTGGGTTTTCTACATATACCCATACAATCAATGATGATATAACCGTTGAACTGAGAACAAATTTCGGTTATGGTAGTGCAGCGTATTTTAATCTTGCTGTAAAATACAAGAATATTGTTATCCTGCCATATTCATATCTGGTTCACTACTATTATGCCAACATGAAATCTCTGATGGCATGTACAAGGGCATACCGTCCTCTAAGGGAGAGTTGGGAGTCATCCATTGCTTTCATCGCCGACTTCGTAAATCAGTCCATAGCAGACCCGAGAAAATTCATCGGTGAGTACGTGATAAGAGAAATAGAAGAGATGATGAAAGGCTTACGGGCCATTATGGATAATCCTGCAGAGGTTCAAAGTAGAATCAAAGATTCAACGTCTTCTGAAATTCGTCTCAGCGTTATACGTCCTTTTAATAAGGATGAGTTTGTTATGATGGAGACAATGGCAGACGAGCTAACAACCTTGTTTAAAGCAGAAAAAATCACTGGTGGCTTGCTTTTTATTGAAAGTCTAACTCAATTACAGGAAATTTGTGGAGACATGTCAGCATTGATAGATGAGATTCTTTCAATGAATAAGGATCTTAAGCCAGAAATTCCTCCAGTGCTGAGTAGTGTTCGTTCCATGATTGACGCATTCAATAAGGAAGTGGAGAACCTTGAACGGCAAATTAAGTTTAAGGAAAACAGAAAACTATATTTTGATAAGCGCAAAGAGCGTATTCAGGCTAAGATGACTTTCGCGGAAAAAAAAGCACATGACAAGGTTTTCCGTGAAAAGAACCCCTTATACGTCGAACTCGAAAAGGAAATCAACGAATTAAGCAAAAAGGTGTATAATCTTCAAGACAAGATTCGGAAACGTGAAAGAGTTGAGGAACGTTTAACTGTTTGTTTGAAAAGAACAGAGATTATCGAAGCTTATAAAAAAGAAGACCATGCCAGCAAATAAGAACGCGATGACCAGATATAAGATACTGGATGATTTACTGAGCAACCGGTATCATAACTACTCCTTGTACGACCTAACGGAGGAGGTAAACTTGCGTCTTTCTGAAATGTACCCAGATACCAATGGTGTTGTCAGAAGAACGATAGAAAAGGACATATTCTATTTAGAGTATGAAGGACCTTTTCTGGTTGATATTGAACGGTACACTGTTGATGCTTACAGTAAAGAAAAACAGAAATACTATTCAAAACAATGCCTTCGATATGCAAACCCGGCTTACTCTATATTCAAGAAACAAATGTCGGCTGACGAAGAATATCTCCTTTCTGAAGCTTTGACCATGCTCGGCCAGTTCGATGGACTACCTAACCTAGGCGACCTTGAAGCTCTTAGACTGGAGCTGGGTGTAAGGAAACCAAAACACCAGATAATATCTTTATCCAAGAACCCACTGGAATCATCCAACATTCTTGGCGAGCTTTTTACGGCTATTTCTCAACGACAAACAATAAACCTACACTACCATACCTTTAAAAACAAGGATGCTCAGCTTGCCGTCACCTTATTTCCTTATCTGCTCAAAGAGTACAACCGCAGGTGGTTCCTTATTGCCGCAGCGGAGTCTGATGGAAAGCTGCTAACATTTGGCTTGGACAGAATCGATGGCGTAGAGAATCTTCCATCTCACAAATATGTAGATTACGATGGAGATTTGAATGAGCTGTACGAAGATATTATCGGTGTGACCTATAAAGAAGATAGTCCTGTTTATAAGATTATGATTTGGGTAAGTGATAATTCTAAGGATTATGTAGTAACAAAGCCGCTACATGAGTCGCAACGAAGTGTTAGCGGAGCGAAAGCACCAGAGCTATATAGTCTGTTTCCGACGCTGAGTGGTGGTCAGTTCTTTATCATAGAATGCAAGGAGAACTATGAACTCATCCGCGAGCTAACCTCTTTTGGAAAAGACTTAGTAGTTCTATCACCCAAGCCAATTACAGACCTCGTTGAGAGGCGAGTATCAGAAATGTTTGAGATTTATTCAAAACTCCGAACATAGAGTTCGCAACACGATTATACCTTTGCACCAGAAAAACAAAAGCATGAATTATAAAAGCTACAAGGAATACGGAAATGTCATCGTCGCACAGGGTTTAGACTACCTCTGGGGAGTTCTCGACCATGAAGGAAACGAGATTATTCCATTTGGCAAGTATGGTTGGATTGATGGGTTCGACCAAGGATTGGCAAGAGTGCGCACACAAGGAAACTCTGGAAGGGTTGCCAACACAGTCGCCATCATTGATTTAGAATCTGATAAGGCTAAAGTGGTTGAAGGTCGTGAGAATCTTGAAGATTTCATCAAATTAGACAGGGCCAAACATCCTGAGAGCTATGCCAAATGGGGAATAATTAACGAACAGGGAGAAGAAGTTCTTCCCGTGGAATACGATGATGTTTGGAACTTCTTTGGTAAGAGACGATTCTCAACAAAAGTCGTAAAGAATGGAGAAACCCATGAAGTTTTCTTCCACGACTTAAACCCAGAACTACCTGTTAGAGGCGTGAAATGTTACGACAGAAGTAAGGAATACGATTCTTACGAAGACTACGGCTCACACTATGGTGAATTTGCTGGTTCCTATGCTCAGGATGTAATGGGATATAGCGACGATGTAATAAACGATGCCTTTGATGGCGACCCAGACGCATACTGGAATATCGACTGATAAGCAAAATAAAAATGGAATGAATTTGTTTTTATATAAGACGACGAACATAGAGTACGTGCATAGTTTGTAACTTTGCACCAGAAAAGATAAAAGCAGTCTTTGACATACTTCCGATACTGGAGCTACATTTTGAACTTTGTCCTGCGTATTCGCAAGATGTCTCTATGTCCTTCGGGACTTTGAGAACAACAATGTCATTACGTTAACGTTGCACTATACACATGCTACGATGTGAGTTTTTAGCGATGTAGTTATCTTATGATGTAGTTATGTTTTTATGCTATGTAGCATTTACATAAAGAAAATCGTTCCAGTTTTGGATATGTCAAGACCGCTTCATTTTAACTCTAATAAAGGACAATGGATAAGGAACAAATAAAGCAAGTTGCACTTCGGATGAAGTCTAAAGATGACCTCCTCAACCTTCTCAACCGCATCAAACGGGATGAGATGGATGAATTGGGGTTTGCTGATAAGTTCCATCCGTTCATGGCAAAGCATATGAATTACTATTGTAATCCTAAGAATGCTTTCCATCGTTACCGTCAATTCAAGATTAAAAAGAAATCTGGCGGTTTTCGACAGATTACGGCACCTCGCAACAGAAGTTTCATGTTCCTGCTTGACTGCCTGAATGAAGTGCTGAAGGCCGTCTATACACCTTCGCAATATGCAATGGGCTTCACAGAAGGAAGGTCTGTAGTACTCAATGCAAGCAAGCATAAAGGAGCAAACTATGTTTTTAACATCGACCTAAAAGACTTTTTTCCAAGTATTGAACAGCCACGTGTTTGGAAAAGGCTACAACTGCAGCCTTTCAACTTCCCTATTCCGGTGGCAAGTGCCGTCGCAGGATTATGCTGTATGAGAGAGACGAGAGAACTACCTGATGGCACAAAGAAAGACTATTATGTCTTGCCACAAGGTGCCCCAACTTCGCCCATTATCACTAATATGATATGTGACAAGTTGGATCATCGACTGGGAGGATTGGCACGTCGTTTTGGGCTGAACTATACTCGTTATGCCGACGATATAACTTTCAGTTCAATGCACAATGTCTTTCATGAAAACAGCGATTTCCGTAAGGAACTTGAACGCATTATCACAGACCAACATTTTACCATCAATGGAAAAAAGACTCGCCTGCAAAAACGCGGTACCAGACAGGAAGTAACGGGTATTATACTCAGCGAGAAACTAAATGTTTCTCAAAAGTATGTTAGGGACATCCGAAATATCCTATATATATGGGAACGATACGGATATAAAGTCGCCGAATCAAAGTTTCTCCCCAAATACAAGGAGGCAAAAGGACACGTCAAAAAAGGGAATCCAAACTTGGATAATGTACTTGACGGGAAACTGATGTATCTCAAGATGGTGAAGGGAGAAGATGATTCTGTATATCATCGTCTCTATGCCAAATTCCAAAGTTTGGTAGGACAAATACATGACCCGAAAAAGACCACGGAAAGGCATATTACGTATATCGAAACTACACCTTTGCTGGACTTCGAGAAGAAGATGAGTGTTTCTGTAGAAATCGTTATTCGTCAGCGAGAGAAAAATGAGAATGCCGAGACAGAGAAGAAGAATAACAGCAAAGGTCGTCATGCCTACTATATACAGAATGGTGTACAACAACTTGTTTCAATCAACAAATCTTTAACAAAAGATGAGTTGGAAGATAAAAACAAGCTGGCAATTTCATGTTGTCGGGCTGCTGATGGAAAGGAGTTTATGCTCATTCATAGCAGAAACAAGGTAACTGTAATACCACCTAAGCCTGTGGACATAGACGAATTAAATAATGAATTAGATTCCTTACTAAGACAATAATATGGACGACAAACTAAAATCCACACTGGATAAAATAGTTCGTCTTACTCAGCAAAATGCTGAATTCGACAAAAGTCTGCGAGATGCTTTAAAGTTAAGTAATCCCGCGGACAATGGTATAATTTCAGACGAGCGGCTAAACCAGATATACGAATACTGTATAGAAGAGATCCTCTGTAAGCAGGCGGAAGAATTTTATAAGGATTTCCCAATTACATCAATTGTTTCAAAACTTGTTGAGGACTTTGTGCGAATGGAATCCTTTAGAAGAAAAGATGCATTCGGAGATTTCTGTGTATCGCTTTACCAACAGATTGAAAATATCACCAACAAATTGTGTGAGTCCAGGCAGCTAAATAATATTGCTGAAAAAATGTGGGGATGTTCTGCCTATGTGGTTTCAAATAAGGATGTTGAGCCGAAAATTGATAATAGAATGGACAGTACATTTACCATTGCAAGTCTGGTGTTTCCTGGACAAAACAAAAAAACAGGGCTTCCATATTCATTCGAAAAATCACAATCTTCACTTCAAGTGCAATATGCCAGTGATAAAATCCGTGCTATCATTTATTTCCTTGGCTATAAAGCAACTATGAGAAATGTGGATTATGAGAACTATATTGAAATAACCTCTTTGATGTCAGATATTTACCAGTGTCGGAATATGAATCATAGAGGAAATACTCTTACGCAATGGGAATCTGATACTATAAATAGAATCATTCCTATGAAGTCGTATTATTATTTCAAATTTACAGGTGCTTTGGCACAATTCGTCAATGGTATAAAAAACGGAGTTCCTGCCATACCTTCCATTGAAGCATATAGCCAATCTATTGAGAAGGTGAAGGAAAAGATGCCTATGCCTAAAACTCTTGGTAAGATTGAACTTTCAGAAAAGGATTTGAATAAGAAACGATTCAAATAGGCAAAATACATTGTATGCGAAATCGCCCCATAAGACAACTTATCAAGTGGTTTGTCAACCGCGAGAAAGGTAAGGTCGTGGAAGCACGTTCGGAAATACGTCGTCGCTTCCCGTATATTGATTGGAGTGACCAAAAGAAATTCCTTTTGGCATCACTTTCATCTTGGATAGTTCCTCTTTAGACAACACATATATGCAGTCAATCGCCATTCGGTTGGCTGCTATTTTTCTGTGCGCGAAGATGGCCTCTTCGCCACTGATGGAGGAGCGGTTTGTACCGCTCACCTATAGATAGTCGTTTACAGCTTCACGCAGGGCGAACTGTCTAATGCCAGTATTTGCCCAGTTTATAAGGGCATCGGCAGTTGCTTTTCTTGTCTTGATATATTCGCTGTCTGTCATAATGTTTATGTTTTGAAGTTTGCTAAAAAAGTTTGATACATATCCAGATGGTGATTCCCACAAGGATAAGTGCATGGTTTTATGGAGAAAAAGACAGGAGAACTTCAAGGAGGGTAATGCCATAAAGCACATAAGCCTCAAAACCCTAAAAAGAATCGTGTGGCTTTTGTTTCTCTATATAATTGTTGTTTTTCCAAGTTGTTTTGATACTCGGAGAAACCTTATTTACATGCTTTACTTGGAATGGTATGATGTCAAGTTTATTGAAAAATCATGGAGTTTTCAAAAGCAATGTGTTTTCCCATTGTTTTCCGAGAAAAAGAAAAAAGCACCTACAGAAACTCTGTAAGTGCTTGATTATTAGCGTGGACCAGCTAGGGCTTGAACCTAGGACCTCCAGATTATGAGACCAATAGAATGATAGTCCGTGATATTTCGTTATTATAAACTTTTGTTGATAATCAACGAGTTATCTCTATTTGATGTTTTGTGGCATGCCATTGAATATCCATGACTCAAACAGTTTGTTTACGCATTGTTTACGCAGAAATCGGAAGAATTCTCTTATCCCACACAAACACTTTATTCAGAGGCTATAAATCCAAACTGTTTTCTTTGAGTAAGAAATCGAAAAGCCCGATTGTAAGAATACCTTCTTCATTTCGACGGGGCATGATGTGGTCTTTAACAATGATAATCTTCTTGAAAGAGTCATCTATGCTCATCAGTGATCGGGATTCTTGTATCTCTTTCTCCCTATCTGGAATTGACAAGGCTGATTGTACATAGTACTTTTTACTGCCGAGACTGGCGATAAAATCCACCTCCAGTTGGATGCGGCCCCACTTGCCGTCCTTGTCTTGCTTCTTTATTTCCACCATTCCGACATCCACACTATAGCCACGTGTGATAAGCTCATTGTAAATGATGTTTTCCATGATATGCGTCTCCTCTTGTTGACGCATATCCAGAATGGCATTTCTCAAACCTATATCTGAGAAATAGTATTTGGAGAGTGTATTGATATATTTCTTACCTTTTATATCGTAGCGGATAGCCTTGTTTAGAAGGAACGATTCAGATAAGTAATTGAGATAATTTGAAATGGTCTTATTTGAGATATTGACATTCTTTACACTTTTGAAGGTGTTTGAGAGTTTTGTCGGATTGCATGGCGAGCCAATGGAAGAAGCCATAATGAGCACCAATTCGCGCATTTCGTCTTCGTTCTGTACCTTATGCCTCTCTATAATATCAGCCAGATATACTGTTTCAAACAAGTTTTTAAGATATCCAATTTTCTTCTGTTCTGTGTCAAATGACTGGATAAGGGGCAAACCACCATAGGTGTAATATTCACGCCATGCGTCTTGTTTATCACCTCCAATGGCAGAATAGAATTCGGAAAAAGACAGTGGATTCACATGTATCGTTTCGCCTCGGCCTCGGAACTCTGTGGGTATATCTGATGATAGGAAGTGAGAGTTACTGCCTGTTACATAGGTGTCAGCATTATCAATATGACGGAAACTGTTCAATACATCCACGAACTCATCCATCAGTTGCACTTCATCTATAATGATGTAGTACGGCTGACTATCCTTAATCCTATCATGAACATAATGGAGCATTGTATCAGGATTTCGTAGCTCTTTGTTCAAACGGTCTTCAAGATCAATGCGGATGATATGGTCTTTAGCCACTCCATTATCCAACAAATAGTGATAGAACAAAACATTCAGCAGATATGACTTACCACATCTGCGGATTCCGGTAATCACTTTGATAAAGCCGTTTTGCTGGCTATCTATCAACTGCTTAAGATATCTGTCTCTTTTTATCTCTTCCATATCATTCCTTATTTTTGCCAATATTGGCACTTTTTGGTAATGCAAAGATGGCGGATTTAATTCATGTCGCCAAGCCATCACGACTAAAAAATGCCAATTCTGACATTTTTTAGTCGTGCAAGATAGCATGTACACGGAATTTCTGGCAATATTGCCACTTTTCCCTTGTATTAGATAGTGTACGACTCGTTTTCAAGTTTAATTTATGCTTCTACAGCAAGTATGATAGTTAAACAACCTCAAAGAAACTCCATTTATTTGGCATTGTAGATTATAGTTCATACCTTTACTATTGCTATGCATTTAGGGCAATCCATGACCGTAATGGTGCTCTTCCTAATTATTTGAGGAAAGTGAGTTTGCCTAACCTTCGTAGAAGGGTTATTCTATTCCGTGAATCGTTGTGTAAGGGAAATCATTATAAGCAACATACTGTCAGTACCTATAAATCGTCAGAATCTATCTGTATTTGGTATAAAACTCTACCACCTACAGAACGATATACATACAGGTAAGTAACGCCAGCTTCTAATCTCTCCGTATTTCCATCTTTCAGAGCCTGAATCATAAGTGCTTTGCGCTGATTGATAAATTCAGCGGTTATTACGGATTCGTCTATTTCTTGAGTGTAATCATAATAAAAGGTTTAGGGCGAAGTCTTTTGCACTCCACGTTAGATTCACGTTATACTAACACACATTTTTTTAGCATTTCGTACAAATTTATCAGCGGTATTGGTCGTAATCCATAAATCTGCAACTATATGAGAGTTTTAAGGATGAGGCATTTATTCTCCCCATGTGCCACGGTCGAGGTTGCGATAGCTAATGGCTTCCTTGATATGGTGGGTCTGTATCGCTGGAGACGCATCGAGGTCCGCAATAGTGCGAGCTACTTTAAGAATACGGTCGTATGCACGGGCGGATAGATCGAAACGTTTCATGGCACGTTGCAGGGTGGACGAGGATTCTTCATCGAGATGAGCATAGCGCTCGAGGAGAGAACGGCTCATCTGTGCATTGCAATGAATACCGGATTCGGCCTTATAGCGTTCTGTCTGGATGGCTCGTGCAGCTACTACTCGCTCTCGAATTTGTGCACTGCTCTCTCCCTGTGGAGCCTCTGAGAGCTCGGTAATGGATACGGGAGCTACTTCGATTTGTATGTCAATACGATCGAGCAAAGGTCCCGAAATCTTGCTCATGTAGCGTTGAATTTGTGTAGGCGAACAAGAGCAGGCGTGGTTGGGGTCGTTGTAGTAGCCACAAGGACATGGGTTCATTGATGCTACGAGCATGAACGAGCAGGGAAGTGTGGCTGAATACTTGGCTCGAGAGATGGTGATTTGCCTATCTTCGAGGGGTTGTCGGAGTGTTTCGAGGGCTGTTCGGGAAAACTCGGGAAGTTCGTCGAGGAACAGCACGCCATTGTGGGCTAGGCAAATTTCTCCAGGCTTGTAGGATGTTCCACCGCCGATGAGGGCTACGTCGGATATGGTATGGTGTGGCGAACGGAAGGGGCGCTGTGCAATGAGTGATGTGCTTGCCCCGAGGCTGCCAGCGATGGAGTGGATTTGTGTGGTCTCTAGGCTTTCGGAAAGGGTGAGTTGGGGCAAAATGGAGGGTATTCGCTTAGCCATCATGCTTTTGCCGCAGCCTGGTGATCCTACGAGGATGATGTTGTGCCCTCCTGCTGCAGCTACTTCTATGGCTCGCTTGACGGTCTCTTGCCCCTTTACGTCGATGAAATCGGGGCCTGCGTTGGCTTGGGCCGCGTAAAATTCCTCGCGAGTGTTGACTATTGTAGGTTGTATATTCTCTTTTCCTGTAAGGAAGTTGACCACTTGTGAGAGTGTTTCTACTCCGTATACTTTCAATTTGTTGACCACGGCAGCTTCACGTTCGTTGTCTTTGGGCACAAATAGCGCTTCAAATCCTTGTTCACGAGCTTTTATGGCGATAGATAGAGCACCTTTGACTGGACGTACGGATCCATCAAGGCCGAGCTCTCCCACGAATACGTATTTATCAAGATGCGTGTTGGGTATCATCTTGAGTGAGGCTAGCATGCCGAGGGCTAAGGGAAGATCGTAGCCTGAACCCTCTTTGCGCACATCGGCAGGGGCGAAGTTGATGGTATACTTCTCACGGGGAGGTAACATATAACCGCTATTCTGCAAAGCACCTTCTACGCGGAGTTTGCTTTCGCGTACGGCATTGTCTGGAAGCCCCACCATGAAGAATATGGTGCGGTCTTCCTGACTTCTAATTTCGCAGGCATTGACCTCGAGAAACACGGGCATGGCAGACATTCCGTTGACTGCGGAGGTGTGGATGGTGCTGAGCATGGAGAGAAAAGTAAAGGGGTTATGTTATATGGGAATAAAATTATCGTAGCCCATTACAATATGAGATAATGGTACTTTATAGCTGCGCGTCTTCTATCTTAGTGATATCGCGCTGAAGAATGCGTCCCTGAGCATCGACAAGCATAAGGGAAGGTACGTAGTGGATTCCTAGTGTGGTGAAAAGAGATGATTGGAAGGCTTGTTGATCGCAGATGACAGGAGCCGAGGTAAGGCTATCAATGCGCAGTTCGGAGCGTAGCATAGACAGGTCGGTATCGAGCGAGAGTACAAGACATTGCCATTTGCCTGGCATTGTCTTTAGTTTATGGTGGAGGCTGCGAAGCAACTGCCGAGAATCACTTTGCCATGAAGCCATGCATGCGATGACGAGATTGCGCCCGCGGAAGTCGGCCGAAAAGAGTTTTCGTCCATCGAGTGTGCGAGCCGTGAAGCTAGGCAGTAGTTGTCCTTTGCCGTTAAGGAAAAAGGGACGATAGTGCTGATTGAGATAGGCTACTGCACGCTCTTTGGGCTGTGCTTTTTTAAGTATATCAAGCATTTGGAGGGCGATGCGTGGATCGGTCTCCTGTTTTTTAGCAAAGTATTTCAGAAACACAGCCACGGCAGCTAGCGTATGGCTATTGTCGGTGACAAATTGCATGGCTGCTAAGCGCTGATTGGTGGCGATATCGGTGGCGTGTTTTAGGCGGAAGTCTGAGAGCAACTCGTTCTGTTCTGTGCCAGAGATTTTTGCTTCGCCAATTTTGGCAGCATCGCCTTTCATCTTCACTGTCTGTCCGGGCTCAGCTACGATGTAGGTCTGTGTAAAGTTGGGATAGAGCAGGGTGAGTACGGCGGGAGTGCTGAGATTGCGTTCGTAAGTGAACTTCCCATCGGTTATTTTTACCGTATCGATGCCTGAGAAAGCGCCGTCTTCACTAAGAATGTAGAACTCCGCGTCGTTGATATTGTCGAGTTGCCCTTCAAATCGTATCTTGTCCTTGTCTGGTCCGCAAGCGGTAAGCCATGTGAACGCGATGAGTGTGGCAAGGAGAGAGTATATTTTGTTCATCAGAGAAAGAAGAGAACATATGAAAAGGGGTTGGAGTCTTGCGGATATAAATTTATATCCGCAAGACTTCAACCCCGATGAGAGATGATGCTTATTTCAGTAAGTTTTGGAAAGCCGAATCGTTGAAGAGCGCAACGAATTCCATGTCGTGAGCGGCATAGTTTTTGAGCGAGCTATCCTTGGCAAACGCATCTTTAAGGTTGGCTATCACGTCCTTTTCTTGATTTGTGCGTGCAGCTACGATGGCTTTGAGGTAGCTCGTTAGAGCATTGGGCTGAGCCACGGCTTTGAGTGTGTTGGTTGCTGAGGCATAGTCCTTATTCAATATTTGGGCCAAAGCGGCAGAGTTACTATGGATGCCTTTGAGACTCTGAGCGGCTTGGCTATAGTTGCCAGCAGCTACCTGTAGGTTGCCCAATACTTCATTATAGTTGGGCGAAGCTGTAGCCTTCATCAGTGCATTCTGAGCTTCTTCGGTATTTCCTTCTGCTAGGGCGATGAGTGCCTTGTTGGCATTCACCTCGGCAGCATCAGCCTTCTTAGAAGTAGCCTGATTAAGGAGCGATTTAGCTTCGGCCAGGTTGCCTTGCTTATAGGCTAGAGTAGCCAAGTTGTTGTAGGCACGGAAATCGTTGGGATAGAGTTTCGTAGTGGTGGTGTAGATATCCTTTTGCTCGTCAGTATTCTCTGTGAGCGTAGCACCATAGAGGAGTTCTTCTACAGAGAGTTTTGAAGCATCCGTCTTGTACTGTTCCTGGATTTCGTCGTCCGAACGGCCAATGAGGTTGTAATTAATCGTCATGCGGGCACGGCGCAGTTCGGGTAGAATCTCGTCGGCCAATTCTTTGAATCCCGCTGAGAGATTGCGAATTTGCTTTTCGCGCTCCTCGGGGTCTTGATACATTGAGAGTACGCGAAGAATCACGTCCTTATCCTGTATGTTCGATTGGCTTACCAATTGTTGGAAGCCTTCCCAGTCTTCGGCTGTATACTTAGAGTCTACGTCGGCGTCAAGCTTGGCAGCTTTCAGTTGCTTGCCCACATATCCCTTTGAAGATTTCTCACGTTTCTGGGCTAAAGCCTCGTTGACTTTCATACCTCCATCGGGCGAAGCATAGGCCGAAACCTCAATATTGTCGAGCATGAATCCTTTTTGGTCTGCCTTAATCTGTTTGAGCGTTTCTACAAAATCCTTCACCGAGGTCGTCTTGAGTTCACTGTTGCGAATGTTGGCCTGGTTGATAAGATATTTAATCTGCGCCTGTTTGGTCTGCTTGATAGCATACTGGTAAGTATCGGGAGCAATCTGTGCATCGGACGAAGCAGCGGCGCGGTTGATTAGCGTGGAAGTGGCTAGTACGCCGTTAGCTACCTTTACGCGTGGCACTTTCACCTTCTTCTTGCCCACTTGAGCATCGAAAGTAAGGTAGAGTTCGCTTTGGTGCATAGCATCTACATAGTTGAAGGAGTTCTTCATCGTGTAGTTGCCGCCTAGTTTGTAGGAAATTTCTTGGTCGTTACCCTGTACTTTCTCGCCTTGGAAAGTAGCGGGTTGCCCGTTTGTGCTTGTGCCGTTGTAGGTAAGCACAGGAAGCACTGTTACGACGGCCTTCTTCTTCATATATTTCTCAGGGAAGCGGCCGTTGATGGTTACGGGTACTTTGCCTCCTACGGCCTCGAGGGGCGAAGGCGTGACGGTAAAGTTATCAGCAGATAGTTCTCCGAGTTTGTTGCACGAAGTCAGCATTAGCGAACCAGCCAATGCCATAAAGAGAAATTTGTTTTGCATCGTGTATAGGTTGTGTTTTTATTGTTAGCGTAAGAAAGTGTTTTACAATGAATTGCATTGTTCATTGGTATGCAAAAGTAATCATTTAATTAGGAATACGTGCATTTTTTCTTACACAAAGTATGTTAAGATACTAAATGCGTGGATAGAACCTTCCTCTTGCGAACGGAGTGTTCCAAACTTCGTTATTATCACGCTAAGACCTAGGCCCATCCGTACTGGGCCAAACGGACGGAAGTGCTTTCACGAATGGAAAGATTAGGCTTGACAAATAGAATTATTGCTGTCCGCTAAAAGTTTTCGACCGATATAAATTAGGGCTGGATTCCTCGCTTGGAATTCAGCCCTTTAAGTTACCTTTGTCTTTGCAAAATATAATTCCGGTAACTATGAGCAAAGGTACACATTTTAACGGACAGCCGATGTATGGTCAACTGATTAGTTTGCTTGACAAGCATGAAATTCTCAAATTCAGTCGTGAAAAGAAAGGAGAACGCTATGTAAAGCGCTTTGATGCTTACCAACATCTTGTTGTCATGCTCTATGCCGTCATTAAAAGATTCGATTCT
>OJKP01000322.1_pt1 | contig 37160 bp, 27 predicted proteins | sample 1596521 | NCBI WGS metagenome assembly OJKP01 (sample SAMEA4350130, study PRJEB24818) | metagenome | biome: human; feature: gut; material: faeces | place: Denmark | collected 2013-09
CATTGTCTCTTGTACTTCTCTACAAAATAGTTTTATGTAATTCTTTCAAAGATCGTTGCCTCAGCGTTGTTGGCGTTATGCCTTATCGCTGAATTGCGAGTGCAAAAGTACGCACTTTTTTCATACCAACCAAATTATTGACGAAGAAAATTTGGAGAAATTTTTCTCAAATTCCTCTATATCGTAATGAATGCACTGATTTCTAGCGCGTTATGGAATGAAAAGTTTTTTCTGCGTTTTCCGCACTTCTTTTACCTATAGACGATTATTGTACTTTAATTACACATTCTTTGCGCGGCTTCGCAGGACGAGGTGTTTCGTCGGGATAGCCAAGAGCTAGATGAGCGATACCCTCGTAATCCCCATCAACTCCGATACTTTTGAGCCATTCTTTCCATTCTGGTTGTTCAAATTCTTGCTGAGCACGGTTTATCCAACAAGATCCTAGACCGAGAACATGAGCGGCGAGCATCATGTTGCCCATCATGAGCGTACCATCATAAACATGGTTTGGATTGGCTCGTTCTGCTAGAACTATGAGATAGACGGGAGCACCATAGAAAGGGTCAACATCTTCGCTTTTTCCCATAATAAGCGCATTGGCACGACGAATTCGATCCTTTGTAGCTTCGTCTGTTACCTGTACAACTAGCCATGGTTGTTGGCTTTTGCCCGTAGCAGCATACGTGCCAGCTTCGATTACTCGATCTATAAGCTCTTGCGGAACGGGAGTTTTCTTGTACTTGCGAATACTTCGACGCGATTTAATGGCATCGAGAATATTTTTTGTATCTTGTGGTGTCATATTGCAATAAATTATTTTGTGCGACAAACTTACAAAAAAAATGCTTTTCCCATACAAAATGGATAGGAAAAGTAATGTCTACACTGCTATCTGAACAAAAGCCCATTCTATGTTTTATCTTGAGTTGTATATCCATAGCAAAAAAGCGGACTTACAATTTCTTTCTATAGAACTGTAAATCCGCTTTAATTTATTGCGATTCCTTTATATATAGGAATCATCATTCCTAATTATGGAAAGTCAAGTGATCCGCCTCAGCGTCCACATGAATAGGCTTCGTCTTGTCCACTGTTCCAGCGAGCAGAGCTTTACTTAAGTCATTGAGCAACATACGTTGCAAGGCACGCTTTACAGGACGGGCACCGAACTCAGGATCGAATCCCGCCTGTGCAACGAGTTTCACTGCTGCATCGCTCACATTGAGCATCACCTCCTGATCCTTCAACAGTTTTTGAATACCATTCACCTGCAGACGAACAATCTGTTCAATCTGAGGCTGAGTAAGAGGCTGAAACATAATGATATCGTCAATACGATTTAAGAACTCTGGACGAATCGTCTTCTTCAACATATCAAGGACCTCATTCTTCGTTTCATCAATGATACGAGTACGTTCTTCAGCATTCTTATTGGCAATGGCCTCAAACTTTTGCTGAATCATGGAAGATCCCATATTAGAAGTCATGATGATGATGGTGTTCTTGAAGTTCACTGTGCGCCCCTTATTATCTGTAAGTCGGCCATCGTCAAGCACTTGCAGCAGAATGTTGAAAACATCTGGGTGAGCTTTTTCAATTTCATCAAAAAGCACTACACTATAAGGTTTACGACGCACAGCCTCTGTCAGTTGGCCGCCTTCTTCATAACCCACGTATCCAGGAGGCGCTCCTACCAAACGAGAAACGCTGAATTTCTCTTGGTATTCACTCATATCAATACGTGTCATCATATTTTCATCGTTGAAGAGGTAGTCTGCCAATGCTTTAGCCAGTTCAGTCTTACCGACGCCCGTTGTTCCGAGGAAAATAAACGAACCTATAGGCCGCTTGGGATCTTGCAATCCTGCACGTGAACGTCGCACTGCATCAGCCACAGCCTGTATAGCTTCATCTTGCCCGACCACTCTTTTATGGAGTTCATCCTCTAGGTGAAGTAGCTTTTCCCGTTCGCTCTGCAACATACGAGTCACAGGTATTCCCGTCCACCGAGCCACGACATCGGCAATATCATCGGCTGTCACTTCTTCTTTCACCATAGCTTCGGCACCTTGACGATTTTTCAACTGTTCCTGCTGAGCCTTAATGTCATCTTCAAGCTGTTTCAGTTTACCATAACGAATCTCAGCTACCTTACCGTAATCGCCTTCGCGCTCGGCTCTTTCAGCTTCAAACTTCAGTTGTTCCATCTGCTGTTTGTCTTGCTGAATCTTAGAGAGCACTTCTTTCTCTCCTTCCCATTTAGCGCGAAAGTCTTTTTCTTTTTCGCTCAACTCTGCAATTTCCTTATTAAGTTGCTGGAGTTTCGGTTCGTCATTTTCACGTTTGATAGCCTCGCGTTCTATTTCGAGCTGACGCAAGCGTCGAGTGATTTCATCCAACTCTTCAGGTTGAGAGTCGCGTTCCATACGGAGTTTTGCAGCAGCCTCATCCATTAAGTCAATGGCCTTATCTGGAAGGAATCTATCCGTAATGTATCGATGAGAGAGCTGTACTGCAGCGATTAAGGCATCATCTTGAATACGCACCTTATGATGATTCTCGTAACGTTCTTTCAGACCACGAAGAATGCTAATCGCATCCTCAGGTGAAGGTTCGTCTACCATTACCGTTTGGAAACGACGTTCCAATGCCTTATCCTTTTCGAAATACTTTTGATATTCCTCAAGCGTAGTAGCACCAATACTGCGCAATTCGCCACGAGCCAAAGCAGGTTTTAATATATTGGCAGCATCCATTGCGCCCTCCCCTTTACCGGCTCCCACCAAAGTATGGATTTCATCGATAAAAAGGATAATGTCGCCTTGTGCTTGCGTCACCTCGTTGATAACACTTTTCAGTCGCTCTTCAAACTCACCTTTATATTTGGCACCAGCCACCAATGCACCCATATCGAGTGAATAGAGCTTCTTGTTTTTCAAGTTTTCAGGCACATCACCGCGCACAATGCGTTCTGCGAGTCCTTCCACGATAGCCGTCTTACCTGTACCTGGTTCACCAATAAGAATCGGGTTGTTTTTCGTACGGCGAGAAAGGATCTGCAACACGCGTCGAATCTCCTCATCACGCCCAATCACAGGGTCGAGTTTTCCTTCGCGAGCTTCCTCCACCAAATTACGAGCATATTTACTTAGAGACTGATAAGTATCCTCACTCGACTGCGAAGTAGCCTTCTGTCCACCGCGAAGTTCCTCAATAGCCTTTTTCAAGGCATCAGCCGTTACACCTGCATCCTTCAGCATCTGCGAAGCCGTGCTTGACACATCGAGCAAAGCCTGAAGCATAGGTTCTAGTCCTACGTAGGTATCGCCTCCCTTACGGGCAATATCCTGCGCTTTAAGCACCACTTTATTAGCGTCGGAGTCAAGATAAGGGCTATCATTGCCGCCGCTCACACGAGGAAAGTGTTGCAATTCTTGATTAACGGCAGCTTGAAGTGAGGTCTCATTTACGCCAAGTTTGCCAAAGACAAACTTCGTAACATTTTCACCCACTGCGAGCACACCGGCAAGCAGATGAACAGGAGTAATGGCCTGTTGTCCATTCTGCGTGGCACGTTCCAGTGCTGTCTGCACAGCCTGTTGTGCTTTGATTGTGAAGTTGTCGAAATTCATAATGTATATTATTTTATTTGTTTCTAATGTTTACGCCCTACTAAATACAAATACACTGCCACCATTCGCTCAAGTGTGAGCTATAACATCTGTTATACTATTCTGCCAATCTCGACACTTCTTCGGCAAGATTAAGAGCACAACTCCGCCGTTTCTGACAGAGTTCTTCAGATTTATCCATCAAGTTTCCTACAAAACTAAAGCCCTGCGTCCATTACTAGACACAAGGCTTTAATCCTTATATATACATTATATCTTACCAGATAAGATGGTGACCGATATTAAGCCAATCCCTTACCATGACAATTCTTAAATTTCTTGCCACTACCGCAGGGACAAGGATCGTTGCGTCCGGGCACATTATCCTTCACGATAGGCTGATTGTGGTGTTCGCGTGTGTCGCGTCCCATAGCTTCGGCAGCTTCGGGGTCGCCTGCCTCATCGAGCGTCTCGTGCGAGGTTGTGAGGTTTTGCTGTGGAGCAGCCTCTTCGGGAGCAGCCTCCTGTACCTCTTGCGGAGCTTGTACAGGAATTTGTCCACGCATGAGAGTAGATACCGTCTCGTTATTGATGCGATTCACCATTTTATCAAAGAGTTGCACGCTCTCAAGTTTAAACACGAGGAGTGGATCTTTCTGCTCATAAGAAGCATTCTGAACAGACTTCTTCAAGTCATCGAGTTCGCGGAGATTTTCCTTCCATGCATCGTCGATATTGTGGAGGATTATAGCTTTCTCAAAATCCTTTACCACTTCTTTCGACTCCGTCTCGTAAGCTTTCTTTAGGTTTGTACGGATATTGTATACCAACTTGCCATCGGTGATGGGCACGAGGATATTTTCATACATCTCGCCTTGGTTTTCATACACCTGCTTAATCACGGGCATTGCCACCTCGGCCATACGATCAGTCTTGCGCTTAAAGGCAGCCATGGCAGCTTCAAACGATTTCTCGTAAAGATCGTCGCGCTTCATGCCATCAAATTCTTCCTCTGTGAAGGGAACCTCCATGGCGAAGATTTCAATAAATGCTTCACGGCAACCTTCGTAGTCATTCTTTTCGATGATACTAATCACGCGATCCCAAATCATGTTAGCGATATCCATGCCCACACGTTCACCCATCAAAGCGTGGCGACGCTTTTCGTAGATTACGGTGCGCTGCTTGTTCATCACATCATCATATTCGAGCAAACGTTTACGGATACCGAAGTTGTTTTCTTCCACCTTGCGCTGCGCACGTTCGATGCTATTGTTGATCATCTTAGCCTCGATCATCTCGCCATCTTTAAAGCCGAGTTTGTCCATGACACGGGCAATACGTTCTGAAGCAAACAATCGCATGAGGTTATCTTCGAGTGATACGAAGAATACGGAAGACCCTGGGTCTCCTTGACGACCAGCACGACCACGAAGCTGACGATCTACACGGCGGCTTTCGTGACGCTCCGTACCGATGATAGCCAAACCACCCGCCTGCTTCACTTCGTCAGTCAACTTAATATCCGTACCACGGCCGGCCATATTCGTGGCGATAGTTACCGCACCAAGCATACGTTCTTCTTCATGCTTGTTGCCCTCTTCGTCTTCAAATACCACCTTGCTCAAAGTGCTTTGTCCTGCCTTGGCCACAATATCAGCCTCCTTTTGGTGAAGCTTCGCGTTGAGCACCTGATGAGGAATGCCTCTGAGTTGAAGCATACGGCTCAAGAGTTCACTCACGTCGACATTGGTAGTACCCACCAACACTGGACGCCCCGAGAGACGCATTTTCTCGATTTCCTCAATTACGGCTTTATACTTTTCGCGCTTTGTCTTATACACGCGATCGTTCATATCGATACGGGCGATAGGGCGATTGGTGGGAATCTCCACCACATCGAGCTTATAGATATTCCAAAATTCACCCGCTTCGGTGCTTGCCGTACCAGTCATACCAGCAAGCTTATGGTACATACGGAAATAATTCTGCAGCGTGATAGTGGCGAAAGTCTGCGTAGCTGCCTCCACCTTTACATGTTCTTTAGCTTCCACTGCCTGATGCAAACCATCGCTCCAGCGGCGGCCTTCCATGATACGACCCGTCTGCTCGTCAACAATTTTCACCTGACCATCCATCACCACATATTCCTCATTGATGCGGAACATAGTATAAGCCTTGAGCAACTGCAGGATGGTGTGTACACGATCACTCTTGATAGCATAGTCTTGCAAGAGTTCGTCCTTTTTAGCCACACGTTCTTCGTCAGTAAGCGTCTTATCAGCTTCGAGTTCTGAGAGCTGCGAGGTAATGTCGGGGAGCACAAACAGTTGATCGTCATGCACCTGATCAGCCAACCACTTATTACCTTTATCCGTGAGGTCAACACTATGCATCTTTTCGTCTACCACGAAATAGAGGGGTTCTACAGCCTCGGGCATACGTCGGTTGTTGTTCTCCATATAGATTTCCTCTGTCTTGAGCATACCGGCCTTGATACCTGTCTCAGAGAGGAACTTGATAAGCGGATTATTCTTAGGCAGTGCCTTATGGCTACGGAACAGAGCGAGGAATCCTTCTTCCGTCTTCTCCTTGTCGTTCGTAGCTATGAGTTGCTTGGCTTCAGCCAGATATTTCGTAGCCAGTTTTCGCTGCACATCTACGAGACGTTCCACGAGGGGCTGATACTGTTCGTATAATTGATCATCGCCCTGAGGTACAGGTCCCGAAATAATCAACGGAGTACGAGCATCATCAATAAGCACAGAGTCCACCTCATCAACAATGGCATAGTTGTGGCGACGCTGCACGAGATCTTTGGGACTCATTGCCATATTGTCGCGCAAATAGTCGAAACCAAATTCATTGTTCGTACCAAAAGTAATATCGGCCTGATAAGCGCGGCGGCGGCTTTCAGAGTTGGGCTGATGCTTATCGATACAATCTACGGAAAGTCCGTGGAACATATAGAGAGGTCCCATCCATTCAGAGTCACGCTTAGCCAAGTAGTCATTGACCGTCACCACATGCACACCATTGCCTGTCAAGGCATTGAGGAACACGGGGAGCGTACCCACGAGGGTTTTACCCTCACCCGTTGCCATTTCAGCGATCTTTCCTTGATGAAGCACCACGCCACCAAAGAGTTGTACATCATAGTGTATCATGCTCCACTTCATATCATTACCACCAGCTATCCAGTGGTTCTGATAGATAGCCTTATCTCCATCGATGCTCACGAAGTCATGACAAGTAGCCAGTTCGCGGTCGAAGTCTGTCGCGGTTACTTCGATGGTTTCGTTTTCAGTGAAACGGCGAGCCGTGTCTTTCACAATAGCGAACACCTCAGGAAGAGCTTCATTAAGGGCTTCCTCCATTTTATCGAGTACCTGTGTCTCGAGTTTATCGATTTGCGTAAAAATCACTTCACGATCCTCGATAGGAGTTTCCTCCACCTTTCCCTTCAGTTCTTCTATTTTAGCCTTGATATCATCGGCCGAGTGCTGAATGGTCTGACGTATTTCCTGCGTCTTAGCACGCAGTGCATCATTATCGAGTGCTTGAATGGCAGGATAAGCTGCCTTAATTTTCTCTACCCACGGCTGGATTAACTTCATATCGCGGGTTGACTTGTTGCCAAATAATTTGGTAATAAATTTATTAATGTCCATATTGTGGAAGGCGGCCTTTCTTCTTTCCTTATGAGGAGGTGGAAAGGACGATATTTTCTAGATTAATATATTAATAGGAGTGCGCGGCCTTATTTAAGCCTTTACACACATCCACATAAGAATAGTGTTGTACTCTGTGTTATTGTAGTGGAGCTACGCTACAAGCATTGGGAGCACGTATGCGCATAGCCTTCGATAGAGTCGGGGCTATATAGTCTATGGTGACGGGGGAAGAGACCGATTCAGCCTTAAATCCCTCGCCCAAGAATATGATGGGAAATGGAATATACGATTCACGCACAAGTTGATTCTCACGAGTGCTTTTATTCACAAAGTGCCAGCCTGGAGCCACCTCAATGAGCACGTCGCCCGAATAGCGAGGATTATACCCTCCTCGCATTCTGCTAATGCCCGGAGTCCATGCCCCTTGTAGTAAGCGCGATGAAGTGTAAACATCCTTCACACCTGATAGCTGAAGCAGAAAGTCCTGAGCACGCTCAAGCATCTCAGCTAGGTTAATCTGCTTCTCCTCCACCAGTTTATGATTGAGATAAATCTGCGTGCCAAAGGTCGACTCTACATATTGTCCTTGGCCATAGACAGCCACGAAGTACATGTTGAGTAAGGCGGCTGCACGCTCCACATCGAAGATTCCCGTTGGAATACGATACTTTGAGAGGTCGGCCGTTTCTTCATCAGCATACCCCGTAGAAGTCACAACGAACAGAGCACGATTGCGCCCTACCTTCTGCTCCACAGAGCGGATGAGTTGCGCCAATGCTTGGTCTAGTCGCACATAAGTATCTTGCAACTCCATGGGACGTTCGCTCACCGTGCGGTGGTCAAGATTTCCCGCATATAGCGTCACAGCAAGATAATCCGTCACATCATCGATACCAATCATCGTACCGTTTACGCACTGTACAGCTGCACGTGCCACTTCCTCGTTGACAAGTCCACTCGTCTTAAACGATGCAAAGCGGCTCTCGCCCACAAACTTGTGAGCAAAGGGTTTCTTCATCCCTCCTGAAAGGAAGTAAGAGAAATTTCCCACAAGGTCGTTCGAAGGCTTCCACGAAAGCGATTTGAGCCGTTCTGCTAAGCCACCGCCACCATTGAGCACGGCAGCCCATGTGGGAAGCGTCTTGCCATAGTAGGAAGATGAGCACCAAGCCCCCGTATGATCGTCAATCCATACAGCACCATCGGCAGCATGGCCTGCGGTGAGTATGGCTGCATCACGGAAAGGAGCTACGGCATAAACGAGCGATTTTCCCTCGGTAGCCACCTTGAGTTCATCACCCACGGTCGACACGCCTAGATACGTAGGTGCCGAGCAATCCTTCGTCTGTAAGCCAGGATAAGCCTTATCGTCCACGCAATAGACAGGTCGGAGCGTCTCTCTGCTAAGCCAACGTTCCCCCACAATACCATGATTATAGGGAGTAGTTCCTGCTGAAAGCGTAGCTGCTGCCGAGGCTCTGTCAGGACGATAATGGGGATATTCAGCTTGAGTATATACGCGTCCTTCGTGCAACAAACGCACAAAGCCTTCTTGTCCGTAGAGAGGCATGAAGGCATTCATATAATCTGTGCGAAGCTGATCCACCAAAATATTTACCACCACACGAGGCACACCTTTTTCAGCCGCCGAAGCTGAGGGAGCCGAAAGCACGGTCATTGCAGTGAGCAACGACACGAGCAATGGCAGACGCATGGCGGAAGCGTGCTGTAAACCGTGAGAAGTAGGGTTATTCATTCGATGGATTTTATCGTTATTTTGTTATTGTGGGAGGGTGGCAGGATTCTCAACAGAACTCCTTTCAAGAAACTAGATTCTTACTATTTATCGTATCATCGTCCCTTGTAGGTCAGATGTAGGTGTACTACTACGCGAAGCAGAAGCGTGAGAATGATAAGATATGCCTCGGCGGGATATTGCTGCAATCCCACAAGCCCTATCACAAGAGCCAACACACCAAGTACACCTTCAACATACATTACCCCACTGCGTCGGCCATTACTTGCAGCCTTCATATACCAAGGGAAAAGCACGAGGGGCAACGGATTGAGTAATACCACTAGCCAATTACTGCCCACCGTAGGATGAGATGAGAAAAGAAGCAGGAATGTTGTGATACAGCCCGTGAGCCCCTGCGCCATTAGAAGAAGCACGTCAAATTGCCAATAAAGCTTGCGTTTGTACCAACCCCAAGCACTAATGCCTAAAGCGATTGCAAGAAGCATGCCAAAAGCCGCCATCGGAGTGATGGGAAACGTGTCCTCTACATTGGGTTGTGCGGGCAGCAGCGTAAGATGCGTCTTCACTAAAGGGCGTACTTTACCATCACGCCCACGTATTTTTGCATCTGTGGCAAAGCGTTCAGCATAAATGGGAGCAAACTGTTGTTGCTGCAAGTTGGCAGGGCTATCAGCTTCTGCACCTAGAAGAAGGTCTTGACCAAACTTATTCCATGGACTAGGATTGGAAAATTCGTGCACTATATCGCGCAATGTGCGATTGGCCTTTACCTGTGGCCAATCCACCCGACCATCCACAGCCTGTTCTATCATACGAAGCGCACGAGTAGTGCAGTTGTCGTAGAAGAAATTGTAGCGATAGGTAGCATTCTCTGGCTCAAGGTTGCGGCTCAACGCGTCCACCAATCGATTGGCCTCCGTCTGCGTCAGATTGAGCACTTGTTCGTCGATACCCCTACCCTCGCGCACATAAGCATCGTAAAAGAGGGCATAGGGCACCACTCCCAATTCATAGTCGGTTTCACCCAACATAAAGCGCCACATAAAGTGGGGCTGGCTGAAAGAGAATGTGCCGTAGTTGAACACCCAATCGCTCTGTCGCTGTCCGACTTCGCGCACACGAAGTGCGGTATGTCCATAAAGTTCGTAGACCAAAGAACCTGGGCTACAAGTAATAAGGCTCACTATGACGGAGTCTTTCGTCTGCACGGTTTGTTCCGTCTGTGCCACAGAAGCAACAGACTGCACGTTATTTCCCCTCCCTTGAGCCATTGCCAAGAGGGGAACTATCATGCAGAGAATGTATAAATATATACGTTTTGCCATATTACTATATCGTGCCGAAAAAGGGATCATGTTGGTGCTTATTCGGTGCAAAGTTAATGCATGATGGGGGAAGAGCAAAGCGAATGCTTGTTTTTCTTTGATTTTCCGAACATCAGTGGAGATTCCCATTCTTTTCTGCAAATAGCTTCGCATTGGGCCTCGCATTGGTGCCTTAGCGATGAATACGACACCCTTTACATACTCTCAGTGATGCGCTGTCGATAATACTTGGGAGAGACACCGAGATTTTTCTTGACATACTTTCCAAAGAATGAGATGGAGGGGAAGTTGAGTTCTGCCACAATCTCCTTGATGCTCATTTCCGGACGAAGCAGATATCGCTTCACTTCTTCTAACACATAACGATTAATTACAGCGAGCGCAGTTTCGCCACTACAATTTTTACACACGCTACTCAAGTATTTGGGAGTAACATTCAATTGATCGGCATACCATGCCACAGAACGAGGCTTCGGATGAGCCTTTAGGATAAGCTCCATAAATTGCTTATAGAGATTTTCTCCCGATGTAAAGAAATTAGCAGGCACCTTGAGCGTGCTTTCCAAGGTGTCATGCATTTCATACATAAAAGCCTGCAGCAGGAGGTCGGACACAAGCTGATGATGCTTAAAGGGAATATCTGCAGTGAGTTTTGAACGTATCAGTTCGTAATATTGAGTGAAAATCTGCGCTGCATGTTCCGAAAGATGAAACAAGGGATGCTCTGCTATATATACGCGCGCATTGATTAAGCCTAAGGGAATACTGCTCAACTCTTTAAAGAAATCCCATGAGAGCAAAAAACCGCATGCGTTAAAATCATCGCTAAAGCCAAGGCTCCGTATCTCGTCGCCCGACCAACATACGAGTAAGTCGTTTTTCGACATTTTATACTCCTTTTGGTTCACACAGACACGTGCCTCACCACTCGTACAGAGCGCCGAAATATAAGCATCTACGCGTTTCTTGTTATCATTGAGCGAAAGTTTGATATCGCTTATGATACTGACATGTTGTTGTTCGAAATCAAAGGCTTTTTTCCCTGTTCCTAACCGAGATTGTTGAGACTCCATAGCGTTTCTTAGTTTTTCCGTTGTAAGAGGCAAAATAAACCATAAATTCCGATACACAGAAATTTCAGACACTTTTTCTTTTCTCTGCGATGTATTTTTCGCCTTCACGTTCTTCGTTCTCCCTAAGCCTTTTCTCAAGCACACGCAAGCGTAGGCACGCATTTTTTCTCTCTGCGTAGATGTTTTTCCCCCCTTGTGAACGGCGAATTTCGCAAACTACGAACAGAGTGCTCCGAACTTCGTCATTATCAAGCCTAAACCTAGACCATTCCGTTTCTCCATGAAGACTTTCCCGTCGTTCACTGGGCGGTGAACGCTCTACCACAGGCCTGTGGTAACGCTACCGGACGGCAGCGGTAGAGCTACCGGACGGCAGTGGTAGAGCTACCGGACGGCAGCGGTAAAGCGATAACTGGGCGTTGAACGATGGAAAGATGTACATCTGTGGACGGCTAGATGTACATCAAGGAACAGGGAGCACGAAGTCCCCAAGAACGTTGTTCAGGAAAGGGAATGGGCAAGCAGATGAAATCAAGGCAATACCTACGGGATTATAGATTCAAAATAGAGAAGTACAATCATAGTAACCCTCCCTCGTCTTTGGAGCGTAACGAAAGAAGCGAGGGAGGGCTACTAAAAAAGAGTGCACATGCTCTGTACACTCTTTAGAAAATTTGCGCCACGGGGTTGCGCGCCTTTGCACCACAATCACCTCATTAGGAGGTGAACATAGCAGGCAATAGACTGGCAAAACAGAAAGGCGCTATGTTACTGTTTCTCTTGTTCCGGAGCCTCGTCGATGAGATCCATAAATTGATCGAGCTTCGGAGTAATGATAATCTGCGTGCGACGGTTACGCTGTTTACCCACAGCTGTATCATTGGAAGCCACGGGATTGTACTCGCCACGGCCTGCAGCAGAAAGACGCTTCGGGTCGACACCATACTGATTTTGCAAAGCTTGCACCACAGACGAAGCACGCAAGGCAGAAAGGTCCCAATTGTTGCGGATGTTCTTCTGTGAAATGGGCACGTTATCGGTGTTACCTTCTACGAGCACATCATAGTCTTTATAGTCTGTAATGATTTTCGCAATCTTTTGTAGGGTTTCACCAGCGCGATCGCCAATTTCGTAGCTACCGCTCTTGTAGAGCATATTGTCTGCCAATGAGATGTATACCACGCCCTTGAGCACCTGTACATCTACGTCGTTCATTTCTGAGCGGGTGAGTGAACGGGTGAGTTTGTTGGTCAGTGCTTGGTTGAGCGAGTCGCTCTTGCTCTTAGCGTCAACGAGTTGCTTGATGAATTTGTTAGAAGCATTGATTTCGTCGACGAGTTTCGAGATGTTCACGTTGCCCTGTTGCACATTGCTTTGGTAGGACGACTGCAATTTGCTATAAGCTTCGCGCATTTCCTTGTTGCGCTGCTGCTCTTCCTGCAAGCGAGCGGCAAGGCTCTTCGAATCGGAAGTATATTCCGCAATGCGCACCTGTGCTTCATTGTAGTCCTTCTGAAGGGCAGCGTGTTCTGTCTTCAGATTGTCATAGTTGGTCTGTACCTCGGCGAGCTTACTCTTGCTCACGCAGCTCGTCATCATTAGGGCTGCAGCGAGGGGCATCATCAACAGTTTCAAGTTTTTCATTGTTGTAAGTTTTAGGAATGAATATTCTAATTTAGCTTATGCGTATGCACTCGAAAAGTGCGAATTCGGGGCGCAAGATATGCAATAACCCCGACAAACGCAAATATTTTGCAGAATATTAACACCGGAGTGTGCCTTTATGCACAATTACACTTGGCTTTGAGGTCTATTTCTTATATCTTTGCATATAAGATAGGCTCTATATCGTTCCATAAGATAGATTACGTATTAGCGACATTGGGCATAATCCTAACTACCATTACTCAACATTCGGCCTCAGCCTGCCCTTTCTAGATCCGATAATTCAGTTATTTACATCCATCACAATTCACCAACAATGAACGAGAATGTTACACTTAAAGATTTCATAGCGAAGTTGCACGAGACAAAAGGATATAGCAGTACGGCACTTAAGGAATATCGCGTGATGCGCGTGACGGAAGAAGAAGTAGACTTGCGCGACGACCGCACCAAGAAGGTCTATACCGTACCTATTATAAGCCTATACAACGCAATCACCTCCTTAACGCCTAAAGCATGCACCGTTCCCAACATGAAAAAGTTTGTCGGAACGAAAGCTGCTCCCGCCTGTGCAGCCCTAATTAGTTGGACCGTAGGACGGAGACAATTCTGGGGCTCGTTTGATAATCTTTTCCAGCAGTTTAATTCTTTAGTAGAGAGCGAAAGTCAAAGAGAGCAACAGCCCTCACTATTTAAGAAGGAGGTAGCCAATATGCGCAAAGACAGTGTAGTTTGGAAATGTGCTTTGCTTAGATTTTCTTTCAAAAAGGATTTTATAGATAGCAGTAGTACAGAAGAAGTGCAAGAGTTTTATTACCAATACGTAATAAGCCATCCCGAAAAATGCCTTCGTTCTCTCACTGTTAATGAGCTATCCATCATAAATTTGGCGATAAAGAATCAGGGCAAGTTTAGGACGAACGAACATTGCTATGGTTTTATCATGCCCGAGGTTATGGGATGGATGAAGGTGTCCAATGATTCTGGAACAGACAAGAGCCTTAATCTTTATGAATTGAGTGAAGAACTCGTTGAGGCGTTTTCTCCCTACATTGATGATATCTACAAAGAAAAAAGTGCTCACTATGAAGACGTATTAGAAGAAATTTTTCTTGGACTTGTCAACATTCGCGGACGCATATCGGATGAGAGAATGCCACAACTCATGCATCAGTTCATTGCTTCCAAGCATTCCGATTTACCCATCGAGTTGATTCATTTTTGGCTGTTGAATACGATTCTTCCAAACTTCTGCTATAAAGACAATGGGGATGGTTTTGGTCCTGCATACTATAGTATATTATTTAATTTCGAAGAATGGACGCGCGATATCCGACAGGAATTGCCAGAATACATGCCCAAAACATTGGAAGAAGTACGCTCTCGCGGACATTACCCCCACATGATTCCCTATGAGAAAACGGAAAAAGACTTCTTCAAACTATTCGAAGAAAAGATAGGTAAAGAAGGTGCACACCGTATATATGATTTCGTTTATTCAAAAGTTCAAGACCCCAATGCAGATTTATCAGAGCTGTCGAACTTTTTACTTTCACCATTTTATACCCCCCAAGAAAAAGCATATCGGGATGCCGCTAACATCCTCAACGATATGACGAACAACATTCCACGATTTTTTCTCAAGGGGAACACACCCACACAAGCCTTTCAGAAAAAATGCACTGAAGCAGTACCATCTAAGAAGGTTGGGCGCAACGACCCTTGCCCTTGTGGAAGCGGAAAGAAATACAAGCATTGCTGCGGGAAATAAAGCCTTATCAAGAACATTCAAAAATATGTGGGCGATGTATCCCGCGTCGGCATCTTTAGAATGCACTTCATTGTGCAAACCATCTTATGCCGACGCGAGATGCGTCGTCCACAATTTATGGGTGGTTCTATAAATTCTGACGATGGGATTTATAGAACTACCCTTATTAGAATCTGAAGTCTACCCTGCATACGAGTGCATACCGCCTAGGAGAAAGTTCACTCCAAAATAGGTCATCAACACAGTGGCAAAGGACAGGACCATAAAGAGATGAAAACGTCGAGGCTCACCCAAAGCGGGGAACGTCTGTACATGGAAAGCTACGGCATAAATCATGAAAGTGATAAGAGCCCACGTCTCCTTAGGATCCCAACTCCAATAAGTGCCCCATGATTGGTTGGCCCACACAGCACCGAGGAAGATGCCTGCTCCGAGAAGGAATACTGCGGGATAGAGCAAAAGACGAGTTAGATACATTAGAGCCTCTGCCTGTCGGCGCACAATAAGAGCCATCACGCCATTGAGCATCGTAAAGGCTAAAAGAGAATAGCCCATCATGACCACGCTGACGTGCAAACTAAGCCAAGGCGATGAGAGCACGGGCATAAGATTAGTCACTTGCGGATTGCTCTGACCAAGATGGGCCACAAGCAGAGCAAAGCCCGAGAGCAAGAAACCAAAAGGCGTCATCAAGGCAAAACGGCGACGCAACCAACAAGCCAGAATTAAGACAGCTAGTGCCATAAATTGCATCGTCTCGAAACCATTGCTCATGGGAACGTGACCCGCCACATACCATCGAAGCACGTAAGCGAAAGAAAGCACTGCAAGACTCACGGGCATCAACCACTCACAGATGCGAAAGGCAAGCGCTAAGCGTTTCTCCTTGCGCTGCGACGTTGCCTCACTCCTGCCCTGTCGCAAGGCAAATAGTACAAACGATAGCAAACCCAACGTGAGATTGAGCATGAACAGCAGATTGGTGATGGGCAGCCGGTTGTAGAGGAGTTCTGCTTCGATGCGTCCTTGACTGATAGGTTCTGTGCCCGGACTGACGCGCTGGAAGAGCGTACCCTTCTGAAGCATCATGATAAGTCCCACTTTTTCGTCGGTCTCAGCAATGGCTTTCTGCAAGGGATTTTGCGACATCTGCGGAGAATCTGCTCCGTGCCAGTATTGTTGCAGAATGTATTCGTCGCCATGAAAGAGGTCGGTGAGACGAGCGTACCGACCATCGATATGGAGCAGATTACGCAGTTCAGCACTTTTTATCAAGATCATGGGTTCGTTCTGCCAAGCATCTGGACGAAGCATCCATCCGCTCACCACCTGTTCGGGAGTGAGACCGCCGTAAGTGGTTCGTCCGTAGAGTTTCAGAAGGAAGTCGCGTGCCATTGTGTTGAAGGGAGCAATACGACCATTATACTCCACAGGACGTCGGGACAGACTGTCGGCCTTCTCACGACTGAAGGCTGGAAGCTGACGCGAAGCTTCGGCAGCAGGACTTATCATAAAGGCGAGTGCAAGAATCATCGCTCCACGCTGAAGCATGGGATGATGGAGCAAACGGCGAAATTCCTCTCGTCTATTAAAGAGCACACTCAACATGGAGAGGGCCAGGAGCACGTATCCCACGTAAGTAAGTCCCGTGCCCAGCGGATCGTAGTTGACGGTAAGTATGCTCGATTGTCCGTCGTCGCCATAAGAGGATTGATAGAAGCGATAACCATCCTGCGTGAGGATGCGATTCATTGACACCGTTGCTTTGTGCTCTTGCCCACCAGGATATATCAAAGTGAGCTGGCTTACATAGTCGGCAGGTGTATCTGTATGTGGATAGCAGTCCACTCGGAACTCATCCAAACGGATAGAGAAGGGCAAATTGCTCATCCCTTGCTGCCCGCCCTCGAGCACAAAACGCTGAGTGGCCTCGCCTTGCCGGAGATAGACAAAGCCTTTGACCGAGGTAAACCACGTGGTGAGTGCACCCAAGAGGATGATGAGGAACGATCCATGAAGCATGCATATCGACCAGCGCTTCCACAGTTTCAACTTGACAAAGCTCCACACCATGCCCAGTGCCAAGATGGCCCATAAAGCCATGAACCATGGTGCATGATAGACCTTCAATGCTGCATATGCCGCATCGTGGCTATGTTCCAAGAATGTGGCAACAACCATTGCCACGATGAGGAGGGTGTATATAAGGAGAAGAAAACGTTTCATTGCATTGAGGAGATGGAAAGTATAAAGTATTAAGTATTACAAACTAATGTCTATGGGTAAAAACCGCGTAGATTAATTCGTTTGTAATACTTAATACTTTATACTTAATACTTAGCACTTAATTTAGTAGCATGGATACTCTTCATTCTTTACCTCTTTCGTAGCCATGCACTCCATCTCTATGAGCCATCCCGGACGACATACGGGAGCATGAACTATCACACGGGGAATACCAGGGAAGCGCTTTTCAAACATTTCGTTGACTACGGCATAGTCGGCTACATCGCGGAGGTAGACAATCATCTGACCTACATCCTCAAAGCCACACTCGGCTTCTGAAAGAAGAGCATCCACGTTTTCCCACATGCGCTCCGTCTGACGACGGATATCGCCTACGTGAAGAATATTACCTTTATTATCTATGCTTGCCGTGCCCGAGATGAACACTTGGCGACGGTCACCATAGTCCACCCTTGTGCCACGCTCAAAACTTACACCATATTCATATGTGGGATTCAAGTGTGTGGGGGCATAGAGAAACTTGATCTGTTCGGGCTTCAAGCCAAGCACGGCATAGGTGTCGAGCTGTACGAGCACCGAAGGGTCGGCATTGCGGCCGTTGATACCCGTGCTACTGATGAAGTGGGTCTTGCTGGTAAGGTTCTGTGTAAAAAACTCTTCGTTGCGGGCTTTAACCACGCCGGCATAGTTGACATCGACATTCTGTACGAAGAACCATGTGCGAATGCAATCGTCGGCCAAGTGGCCACCATTGGAGAGGAGCTGCATCACATAGTGCTTAAGCAAAAGGCTTGTCTGCTCTTCAGAAGAAGGAGCATGACTCACACTGGTGCCTCCCCACAGGTGAGTATAAGTACCATGTTGCACGCGGTAGAGTTCCTCGTTGAAGCTACCCGCACCGATGTCGGTCAGGAGATAAGCCCAAAGCGCCACCTTCGTTCCGTTGAGCGGAGCTTGCTCCACCACGGAGCATGCACATGCGGGGGCTTCTGGCACGGAGGCGAGCAGCGTATCATACTGATTTGCCGCATCGCTCAAGAAATATCGCTTTATCACACTTGAGGCTCCTTTGAGTTCTGTGTCGATAAGATTATAATATGCATTGAGCACTGCATCGAGTTGCTCTTGGAAGGATTGTTCTGGGCGTGTAGCATGCACCATTACGTGATATTCCGTTACACCGCCTTCTACTTCAAACTTTGAAATTTCGGCCATAGAGCCTTCGCCCCTTACAACCGATCTTTGCTGTACGTTAGTCATACTGTTTGGTGATTCTTTATTACACTGCAAAAGTACGAAAAAAGGAGCATTTTCGTACCCACGATTTCCTTCTCTACATGCAAAATCACCATGAGTGGGTATCTATTCAAGTCGTCACACACCTATATTATATAGAGTGGGTATACATTAGGGAAAATTTGGTTAACGAGTAAACGGGTTAACAGGTAAGCTTTCTTTACATTCTTACCTGTTAACCCGTTAACCTGTTAGTCCGAGAGAAAAAGAGCTTACTCCTTCGCTCCCGCTTTGATCCAATTCTTAATAAGCGTCACGAGCGTATACTGTGTGCGCGCTTCAAGGATGTCGGCATGGTCGTGATGAAGAATGCCGTTCTCGTTGAGAATCTTCGGAAGCAGACTCGCAGAGGGATTGCCCGGATTAACCAACTTATATTCAGGATCGGCTTTCGACTGCACATTTACTAAGTGGGCATAGCTTTTTCCCTCCGTGAGGAAAAGATTGCGAGGTGCTCCGCCATTGGCACCATGGCAAGAGATACACTTGGCATCAAAGACCGCTTGCTGAATGGCGTTGTACATACCCACATCTACCTTGCCTACCTCCATATAGATGGTGTCGCCCACCACATTGAAGTCTTCACGCGTCAGCGTCTTATAGCTTATCACGCGATCACGTAAGGCATCGATGATACAGAGTTCGAGATCGTTGGCATCGGCCTTAATGCCTGAGAGTTTGGCCGAAATACGCCCTGCATTATTGTCCTTGCGAGGAATGACCGCTGCACTCTCGGCATTGGTATTATCTTCCTTAAACGTGGCAATCACTAAGCTATAGTTGCTGGGCCATGAGTCTAAGCCCGTGATTTCGCCCGTCATCTTGAGAGTAAGCCCTTGCTTGGGAATGACAAGTTCCTTCTCGTAGATGCGTCCATCGTCGCACGAAGCGAGGAACAAGATCATTGCCAAAAAGGCATAAATGATATGTTTCATGAGAGGAATGAAGATTAGAAGTAGTACTGCAACTGCACTGTGGCAGAATGCGTGGCGAGGCCGAGATTGTCGTTGTCACGATCGAGCTGCGTATCGTGGCCCTTACGACCAGTGTACTGATACATGGCTTGGAGTTTGAGGTTGCAACCCTTGAAGAAGTAGTTCACACCAACGGCAGGCATATTCAGGAATCCATCCTTGCTTGTGCTGTTACGATTCATGAAATCGTAGCGAGCAGCCACCTGCACACGAGGTGCTACGAAATAGCCAGCCTGAACATAACCACCAAGGTAATTATAGTGTTCATCAATTTTCTGACGCTTGGTAAAGCCCACATTCATCCAATACATTTCACCTGCAAGATAGAGGCGATTGTAAATCATGGCAAATTCTGCGCCTACACGAGCATCGTTTGTGCTCTCGTTTTCGCTCTCTACATTCATTGATCCAGAAAGGCCAATGAGCATCTTGCGTTCGTTGAGCATATTAGGATTGCCCTGCGTAGAGGGCATCACGCCCCACGGCATATAAGTGATTCGACCTGCATAGAGGAGCGAAGGAATATGCCAATCATCACTCATTGTTTTGCCAGCCACATTGACACTCGATCCCGTGCCATTAAAGAGGCCCAACTCATAACCAAAGCGGTCTTTCACCACACCATGTAGTTCTACACCGAGGTCGAAGCCTGTGCTCATACTGGGAGTTACGGCATTGAGCACGTAGGGCATGATAGTAGCCGTGGTGAGCGAAGTGGGAAGTTGAGGGAATAGGGTCTCACCCAGCGTGGTAAGGTAAGCATGAGAGAAGGGAGTCTTAAACTTACCCACACGGAGTTGGAGCGGCTCCTTAAACTTCACGTCGAACCATGCTTGCTGCAAGAGGTTGCCTCCCGACTTGGCGGCATTGAGTGAAAGATTAAACGTAATCTTATTAAAAGCCTTTCCTGTAAAACCGAGGATGGCGTTAGGAATGGCGAAACCTGTGTTTTCTACATTGTCTTGATTGTAGGCTTTGTCGAGGCCTTCATCGTCGTACCAATTAAAGTTGCCACTAGTCTGCACCAACATGTAGGGCTTGAAGATAAAGTCGCCCTTTTTGGTCTGAATGGTAAAGCCTTTGCTTCCTGCAAGTGATACGACACCATTGTCGGTATCGAGATCTATCGGTGCATATTTCACTTTATGAGAGGGCTGCTCGCTTTGTGCGGCAATAGAATCACTGCTTGTGGGCACTTCTTCGGCCGCAGCGGTAAAGATGTTTGCCACAGCAAGGGCGGCAAATGCGATTATTGAGGTTTTCATATTTTTTTAAGTTGAAAAGTTGAAGAGTTGAAGAGTTAAGAGTATGCTCTTTATTAGTTGAAGAGTTGAGAAGTTAAGAAGTTAAGAAGTTAAGAAGTTAAGAAGATACCTTAGTCTAAGATATTCCTCTAAGCTTATAAACTTATAAACTCATTAAACTCCTTATTACAGACTTTCAAGGAACTTGACCAATGCATCGCGATTCTTCTTGGGCATTTTCTTGAAAAGATTCTTTGAGGCTTCGCCCTCGCCGCCATGCCACATAATGGCTTCTACGAAGTTGCGAGCACGTCCGTCGTGGAGGAAATTGGTATGACCATTGACCTTATACTGTAAACCGATTCCCCAAAGAGGAGTGGTACGCCATTCATTTCCTCGAGCCAATCCGCTGCAATAGTTATCGTTAAGGCCAACGCCCATGATTTCGGAACCCATATCGTGGAGCAGATAGTCAGAGTAAGGATGGATGGTCTGACCACCGAGCCAAGGCAGATGCATACCATTGAGCAGAGTAGCTCCGCTCTTGCGTGTATGAAGCGTGGTGACGTGGCAGAGGTGGCACTTTGCTTGATAGAACATCTTCTCACCAATGCTCACGAGTTCGCGCTCGCTAATTTGCTTGTCTCCATACTGCACCATCTTCGTTTCCGAACCAAGGCGGCGAGCTGGCACACCGAGACCGTGCAGATAAAGGTCGACATTCTCCATTTCCTCGGTCGATACGTCGAGTTGGTCATAGAAGAGCCCCATCATGCTGCCTTGCGACATTTGCAACTGTCCCTCACAGATTTCCTCAGGGTAGCGGCTATTGGTCACACCCATATCGCTCGAGAAACCGAGTTCCACGGTGAGGTCTTGATGCTGCGCCTTATTACCCGATAAGCCTAGGCCGAGTTTTCCCTTTTCCTTCACATAATTACAACGTCCGCTGATACCATATTCTGGATAATTGCTCTTCGCTGCGAGCGCTTCTATCTCTACGGGGTCGAGCGCCATCATCTGTCCCATACCCACATGGCGAAGAGGTTGACGCACAGAGATGATTAAATCTTCGGGCTTCACGGCTTCGGGGGTAGAAGTTCCGTAGTTATGACGTCCGTCAGTATACCAATCCACGATTTTATAGACAGGATATGTGAGTTTGCACACCTCACCATCGGGGAAGGTGATGGTCTGCTCGGGCATCCACTTCACTTTCACCTTGCCTTCGGGCTTTACGCCCTCGATAGACTGATCATGAAGCACACGTCCGTAGTCGGGGAAGAAGGAGCCATTCTTACGAGTAATATAGACCAACATGGAAGAAAATCCGCTCGTACCCGATGCCATGGTATAACCATCTTCATCTTTTGCACCGTTGTTCCAAGCTTTCCATGAATTGGCCGAAACGGTACGTCCAGAATTACGGTGACAACTCTCGCAAGAGTAGCCTGCATAGACAGGGCCAAGGCCACCCCCTTGGCCAGCACTACTCGTACGAGCATCCTTGTAAAGTCGGTCACCGCGGTTGAAACGAGTGCTATAAGCTCCGCTCAACCAATCGGCATCAGAATCATAAGCAAAGGTCGACTGAGTAAAAACAGTCGAAATTCCTGCAGAGAGAGCATATCCGCTGGGCACATCGATATCGCTGGCCGTGATACCATCGTCATCCTCGCATGAGGCTAACACCATGGTGCCCCCTAGCAGAAATGCGTATTTCAAAAAGTGTAAAACATTCATCTTTCAAAGGATAATGTGGAGTATACGCCAAAGAGCAAGACGGCTTTTTTTGTTATCAAGTGCCGACCTGCTCTATGGCGTAAGAAAGTGCATTATACCAAATCTTTGGCTATATGCATAAGATTAGAAGTTGTGTGAAAGGAACTGTTTAGCAAAGCTTTCACCACCGTTATAGCTCACTGTCCAGTAATTATAAAGGTTGGAAGCATCTTGCTTGAGCAAGTAGGCCACCTGCTTCATGTAGTTGCCCCAGCTACGAGCGTTGGTAGAATTGTATACGAGGTCGGCTGAAGAGCCTGATTCTGCCACATCGTTGAGCGTACGAGCCTTACCATTGCGGAAGGTGAGGAACTCAAGTGTGTGGAAACCACGTACACCCTGCTTAGCTTCGATAGTCTCATCGTCGTCGCCATCGCTCCAGTCGAGGTTGTCGAAGTTACCAGAGTTGAGGATTGTAGCAATCTGATCCTGATCCAAGGGCCATGAGTCCATGTTGGGGTCGAGACCTTCAGAGTCTACTGGACCAAAGAGGAAGGCTTCACTTGTTTCCCAAGGCTGACGAGCTTCGAGCCATGCCTGAGCTACATCCTTGAATGCAGCGTCTGAAGGATTAGCTTGGAAAGCCGATACGGCATCGTAGAGAGCCGCATTGCCATCGCGCAAAGCCTTGTAAGTGGGCAGTACTACGTTCTGTACGTAGTCGCTGATGATGGGATCGAGGTTGGCATCCTGATTGATAGAACCCTTACCCTCAATGTAACCCTTGAGGTCGGTGATGACCTGCTTCAAGTTGCTGCAACGCTTCTGGGCTTCAAGAGCCTCAGCACAGTTAATATTATTACGGAAAGGATCGGGAATAGCCCAGATAGCATTGGCTGCCTTATCGATAGCTTCCTTCACTTTCTGGTCCATCTGCGGACGCTTGCTTGCAATCAGAGCAGAAAGTGAATTATCGGCAACGCTTCCGTCGAGCGAGCCATAGTAGGCATTACGGATAGAGTAGATATTGTTGCGGTAGTCCTCACGTGAATGGTAGCTATACCATGACTCTACAGCGTAGAGTGCCTTCTCCTGCTGTCCGCTATTGAAGAGGTTGAGAGGCTCACCAATCTTCGATTCGCCCACCTCGTTGGCAATATCAATACAGCCATCGAGAATCTGCTCAACACACTTAAATGCTTCGCCTGCACTACGATTATCGTCGGCCGAAGCCACGTCGTCACCATAATCGAAGGGATTCTCCTTTTCTACCGTAATAGGATCATCGCTGCTACACGAAGTGAGACCTACTGGAGCAGTAGTGGCAAGTCCCAAAGCGAAAAGGGACATCATGAGATAATTCTTTTTCATTGTCTTGAATAGTTTTATATAGATTATTTGTATTCGATAGTTTGCTTAGCTTTTGAGCTCTTCAGCCCGTGGCTTATCGCTTAGTGAACCATCCTACGTAGGCCACACCGATAGAGAACTCATTCTCGTGGTTGTACTGATTAGAGCCAACGGGCTTGGCCGTGCCAATATGTCGTGTGGTATAGTCGAGTTTCACCACGAGGTTGGGCAACGCATACCAGTTGATACCAGCCGTCCATTTGCACACCTGCATACGCTTGTCCATCACGTCCTTATCGCCCTTTTCCTGCGGATTATAGTAGTCGTATCTTGCGAAAGGATAGAGCACGGGTACTTTCGGATTATTGAAGAAAGCACTCACGTTGATACCAACCTCAGCGCCATAGCAGAGAGCGTTCTTGGCGGTCACACGGAATTTTCCACTAGGATAGCTATTTGTAGAACGGCTAGAATTGACAGCACTGATACCAGAAGCATTGTCAAGGTCGCCCCATATAAAGTTACCTCGTGCAGTCACGTAGCGATTGCGATATTGTGCATCAGCCGAGATTATCTTAAGAGCAGAACGTCCCACAGTGGAGTATTTCCATGGCTTATCTGCATTCTTCGTCACATCATGGCAATAGTAACCCGACACGCCAACGCGCAAGCCCGGCACACCTGTATAATTAATGCGTGCTGCATAGCCCGGTGATGAGAAGTTGTCGGTCTCGAAGATGCCTTGCTTACCGCCAGCCACCCAGTTGTCGCGGCCGAAGCCATCGGGGTTCAAACCTGCCACAGCCATCGCTTCATAGTCGAAGCTTGCATAGCCCTTGCCGAAGCTACCGAAGATGGATACACCCGTTTCGTGCCAAGTAGAAGGCAGAATGGTGGTTTCTCCCTCGGGGCGAGAAGTACCAAAGAAGTTGATAGGCTCGTGATGAGAGTTGGTCAGTCCGACAGGTACTATCATATGACCTGCACGGATATTGAAAGCGGGGTGGATCAAACGAGTCACGTGGAACTGTTCCAAAGCTACTTCACCCCCCTTCTCTACTTCATATTCATATTCCAAGTTCTCCGTAGGCTCAAGCTCTTGGGCAAAACCCACACCGCCTGCTTCGAATTCGATCTCAGCACCGAGCACCCACTTGGGAGTAAACTTATAATCGAAGGCAAACACAAAACGCGGGATGGAGATGCGGCTACGGTGCTCCTTCGTATTTCCTGTTGGAGTACCATTAAAGCGATTGTAGCCATAGTCCATAAAGTTGGCCACCATTTCGCCATAACCGCCGAAGCGGAATTTCTGATAGTCCTCGTCGGCTGTAACGGCCTTGAGTTTCTTTTCACTCTTAGCGGTAGCGGTCGTAGCAACTTGCGTATTCACGCTGTCGACCTTTACCTCCGTCTGTACGTCAGTGGCCATTGCGTGAGCTGCTGTGAGAGCGCCAAGGGTAAGCAATGCAATTTTCGATTTCATTCTTTATTCTATTTGTATTTGTGTCGGTTGAAGTGATTCGTGTGAATGAGCAGAAAGAGAAAAACGGGTTCACGAGCATCCGGAAACAGAAGTGTGAATAAAGAATGAAGCGGTGATTCCCGTGTGAGAATCTGGCAGCCGAACGCGCGATGATTCAATAGCATCTCTCATCTCCTTTTATGCAATGTGAGCCTTAGTGTGTTGACGAGATTGTTCGAGCTTTCTGATCCGATTCGGTCTGTGCGCTGTCCCCACATCAGGACATCCGGCGTCGCAAACCCGTTATTTTTTTAGAGAGTTTGGAGTTTTCAGGTTATGAGGTTATAAGGGAAGTTTGGAGTTTTCAGGTTATGAGGTTATAAAGTTACTTTTACTTGCAAGAAGCATAACGAGTATCGGTTACTTTATAACCTTGTAACCTTAAAACTCAAAACTCCCTTTCAAAACTCCCTTATAACCTTAAAACTCTAAACTTTCCTTGCTTTTCTTCTGCTTTTTCTGCTTCGTAGTCTTCTTTTTCTTCTCCTTCTTGGGAGTAGATTCCTTTTTAGCAGGCGTGGCGGGAGGTGTGGCACAAGTTATGGCATCTACCTCTGTGGGAGCATCAGCTGTTGTCACCGTAGTGGCTGCTAATGGGAGGATACCCATGACGGCTGTTAGCGAAACACCGAGAAGCATGGATTGAAGTAAATATTTCATCACACTCATTGTTTAATTTTTCGAGTGCAAAGTTACGAGGTGTGAAAGGGGTAGGCAATCACTCTTTTTTAGCAAATATGGTAGGCAGAGGTTAAGTCACTGAAGTCTATTCTACCCAAGAGAAAATCAAAATACCCACATATGGGTACTCCACTTTGTAACAAAACACGTAAATTTGCAACGCGTACGATAGAGCCCCCACGCTACACTTTCATGGGGAAACACAAAAGCGGCTCTTCTTTACGAACTCTATATTTCTACTTAACTCCACGCTAAAAATGGTATACAACGGCACATACAAGGACTCCGACCACATGTGCGACGTCATCTGCGACGAGCCCTCTCTACTACAGATGCTTTCGCGCTTCGGCATTCCCCTCGGTGTGGGTGATCAGACGGTGCGTCAAGTCTGCGAAGCCCACGGAGTGGACACCGCCACATTCCTTTCTGTGGCCAATTTTATCAAACGCGGCGCTCGGGGCGCTGCCGACAGCATCGACAAAGTATCTGTGGCCTGCCTCACAGAGTATCTGAAGCAAGCTCATACTTACTTCCTCGATTTCCAACTTCCCGCTATTCGCCGCAAACTGCTTGAAGCACTCGACTGCTCACAACCAGGCGAAGTTTCCTACCTCATTTTGAAGTTCTACGACGACTATATGGCCGAAGTGCGCAAACACATGCAACACGAAAATCGAAAAGTGTTTGGCTACGTAGAACAGCTACTGCAAGGTCGCCGCACAAGTGAATATACCATCTCACAGTTTGCCCGAGGCCACAATAGCATTGACGTGAAGTTGCAAGAGCTAAAGAACATCATCATTAAATACTATGCACCCACAGAGCAAGCCGAATTGCTCAACAATGTGCTCTACGACATCTTCACCTGCGAAAAGGATTTGCGCATCCACTGCCTGGTGGAGGACGACATCTTCGTTCCTGCCGTAGAAATCCTAGAAGAAAAGGTCGGCATACAAGAGGAGCCTACTGTGAAAGAAGAAGCTACACGCACAGAAGACACACTCTCCGATCGCGAACGCGAGATCGTACATTGCGTAGTGTGCGGTTTGTCCAACAAGCAAATAGCCGAACAGCTCTTCATCTCGCTCAACACCGTGCTCACTCACCGCAAGAACATTGCTCGCAAGCTCAATATTCACTCAGTAGCAGGTCTCACCATCTACGCCATCGTCAACAAGATTGTAAACATTGACGAACTACAGAATAAATAGGCTGCACGTTGAAATCAGCGTAAAAAACGATACTAGACATAAAGCATAGAAAATAGCAAAGGCGGATACGCAAGAATATAATCATCTTACGTATCCGCCTTTGCTGCGCATACTCAAATCTATGACCGGCAAGATTCAAGAATAGAGTATAAATTTAAAAATAATAGATATGAGATTAAACTCTTCTTATACTCGCCGCTCACTGGCGATGCTCTATTTCCCTGATTGTGAACCACGCAATGCGGTAAGACGACAGACGGGAATGATTAAGTGATGCACGGATCTTTACGAATAGCTGGCCCGCTCTTCGTTCGACAAAAGACAAAATCTTACGATTCGTGAAACTCGTCTCATCGTGGATTATTTAGGCCTTCCGGAAGGTTGTTTTGACGATGAAGATTAGGCTGTTTCTACGACCTAAATCTTAGTACTCTAACGATGAAGACCGATAGGTGCTAACGATGAAGATCATTAGGTGCTAACGATGAAGACCGTTAGACTCTATGGATAAAGACCGATAGGATAGACTGATTTTGAACGCATAACGAGGTGATTTTGCCTCGCGCGCGCGTGTATTTATATAGGTATGGTGTGTGCTTAAAAGGGAGGAACTTTCTCTCTTTCATCCTTAGCATTTTCTTATTTCATTTGAGTCTGCTAATTTAAGGATTTAAGCAAAATTTATCCACCATTGGATGAAAATAGGAGCGATCATGCTACAAGTGCAGAATGATTATTCGCACGCTGATTCTTAGGAACCAAGTAAGAGTTTTAGTTTTTTATAATATTTCGTTTTGCGCTTCCCCAGGGTTACACTACCTTTGCAAAACATCTGCAGTGGCATCTGCAAGAAAAGCGTTCTCCACAGTGTGGCACTATTTTTGCATAAAGACTGCTATAACACCTATAATATATAAGAACATAACCCCACAAATGGAAGAAACACAGAAACTAGTTAGCACCATCATTGACGGAATCCAGGAGAAGAAAGGCCGTGGCATCGTAATGGTAGATTTGCGCCACATCATCACAGCACCTTGTTCATACTTTGTGATTTGTACAGCTGGGTCGCCTCAGCAAGTAGACGCCATCACCGACTCTGTGGAGGAGTTTACGCATAAGCACGTTGGCGAGAATCCCGCTGCCATTGCTGGACGCGCTAACAGCGAATGGGTGGCAATGGACTACGGCACAGTAATGGTGCATATCTTCGTGCCTGATGCACGTGAGCACTACGACTTGGAAAACCTGTGGGACGATGCCGAGATTACACAGATTGCCGATTTGGACTAAGCCCCCTACCCTAAACCAAATATATTCCTTAATACAATAATATGGCTCAACCTAACAATATGATGCCAGGTGGCAATAAGCCTGGCAGAAAAATGCCAGGATTTAATCTGTCGTGGCTCTATCTCCTCATCATAGGCGGTCTGCTCTATATGATGTACTCGCAGAGCGGACAAGGCTCTACTGGAGGCATTGACAAGGAGGTAGACTATACCACCTTTCGCAACTACGTGACGCAAGGATATGCCAAAGAAGTGGTGGTAAACAAGACGGATGGCAATGCCCACTTGGTGGTACGCCCAGAAAGGATACGCGACGTATTCCACCTTGGTACAGACCAAACGGGCTCTGCGCCCACCGTCAGCACGAAATATCCCGATGTGAACACTATTGGCAATTTTCTTGACACAAACTATAAAGGCAACGTAAGATATGAGGAGAACGACCATTTCTTCTCAAGCCTTATTTCAAGTATCATGCCCATCGTAATCATGGTGTTCCTATGGTTCTTCTTAATGCGCCGCATGGGCGGAGGAGGAGGCTCTGGCGGCATATTCAGTGTGGGCAAGAGCAAAGCTCGCCTTTTTGAGAAAAACGGCAAAAACACCACGCACATCACATTCAAAGATGTGGCTGGACAGGAAGGAGCCAAACAGGAGATTCGCGAAATTGTAGACTTCCTAAAGAATCCCCAAAAGTACACCGAACTTGGTGGCAAAATTCCCAAGGGTGCCCTTTTAGTGGGTCCTCCGGGAACGGGTAAGACTTTGCTAGCCAAAGCTGTGGCAGGCGAGGCTGATGTGCCTTTCTTCTCCATGGCGGGTTCCGACTTTGTAGAAATGTTTGTGGGCGTAGGTGCTAGCCGCGTTCGCGACCTCTTCCAACAAGCCAAGGAAAAGGCGCCGTGCATTATCTTTATTGATGAAATTGATGCCATTGGACGTGCCCGCGGAAAGAACCCCACAATGGGAGGCAACGATGAACGTGAGAATACGCTCAATCAGCTCCTCACTGAAATGGACGGATTTGGCACCAACACGGGAGTCATCGTACTGGCGGCCACCAACCGCGTAGAGATTCTTGATCCTGCCTTGCTCCGTGCAGGACGTTTCGACCGTCAGATTCACGTCGATTTGCCCGAGCTATCAGAGCGCGTGGCCATCTTTAAGGTGCACATGAAGCCTCTAAAACTCGACCAAACTGTGGACATTGAAATGTTGGCTCGCCAAACGCCAGGATTCTCAGGGGCCGACATTGCCAACGTGTGTAATGAAGCTGCCTTGATTGCTGCCCGTCATAATCGAAAAGAGGTGGGAAAGCAGGATTTCTTGGATGCCGTAGACCGCATTATCGGTGGGCTTGAAAAGACTTCCAAGGTGATGACAGAGGACGAAAAGCGCTCTATTGCCATCCATGAAGCAGGCCACGCCTCTGTATCGTGGATGCTACAATATGCCAACCCTCTTGTAAAGGTAACGATTGTGCCTCGCGGACAAGCATTGGGCGCTGCTTGGTATTTGCCTGAAGAACGTTCTATCACCACACGTGAGCAAATGCTCGACGAAATTTGTTCTCTCCTCGGTGGACGTGCTGCAGAAGAGCTCTTTACAGGACACATTTCGAGCGGTGCTCTCAACGACCTAGAACGGGTCACAAAGCGCATCTATGGCATGGTAGCCTATCTCGGTATGAGCGACAAATTATCGAATATATGCTATTATAACGCACAAGGCGAATACAACTTTACGAAGCCCTATTCTGAACATACCGCCGAACTCATTGACCAGGAAGTACAGCGTATGATCGCCGAGCAGTATACTCGCGCCAAAGACATTCTGCGCGAACATGCAACTCAGCACAAGGAGTTGGCCGACTTGTTAGTTGACCACGAAGTAATATTTACGGAAGATGTAGAACGCATCTTTGGTCCGCGTCCTTGGCGTAGTCGCGCCGACGTGCTCATGGAAGAAGAAGCCCTCAAGTTGGCCGACGAACGTGCTAAGAAACTTGACAAGGAAAAGACCGAGAAGCAGGCCGAACCAGCCGAAGCAAGTGCTGAAGAAGACACTGCATCGACCGAGCCTAGTAACGCAGACGCAACATCTATCGCAGACTCTGACAAATCCACTACTCACAATGAATAATCTAATTGTGCGTGCTCTCACAGGCATTGTCTTCGTGGCAGTGCTTGTGGGCGGCACACTTTATTCTCCCATTTCGTTTACTGTGTTGTTCGCACTCATCACAGCTCTTACCACATGGGAGTTTTCCACAAATGTCAACGCCTATGCTGGGGCTTCTGTCAATCGCTTAATCAACACGGTAGCAGCAGTCTATCTCTTCGTTGCCTTCAGTGGTTTCTGTGCCGATCTCGTACCACCAAAGGCTTTTATCCCTTATCTCATCTCTATCATCTATTTATTGGTGAGCGAACTGTATCTAGAGAAACCCGATCCTCTGAAGAATTGGGGATATGCCTTTGCTTCGCAAATCTACGTGGCACTCTCACTGTCACTGCTCAATGTGCTTGCATGGCGCTACGACCCGATGACGAATCATACCGCTTTCGTGCCCATCTACCCGCTAAGTGTATTCCTCTTTCTTTGGACTAGTGACACGGGAGCCTATTGTTGCGGTTCTATGCTCCACAAGTATTTCCCAGCCAAGCTCTTTGAACGAATCTCGCCCAACAAATCGTGGGTGGGAAGTATCGGAGGAGGTGTGCTTTGCTTGGTAGTGGCTGCTATCTTGTGGCATTTCTACCCTCACCTGCTCACCCTTCCACAATGGATGGGCTTCGGCCTAACGGTGTGCGTATTTGGCACATGGGGCGATCTGGTAGAAAGCCTTTTTAAGCGTCAACTCGGAATCAAGGATAGTGGGCACATCCTGCCTGGTCATGGCGGAATGCTCGACCGTTTCGACTCTTCACTTCTGGCCATCCCCGCCGCAATGCTCTATCTTTATACTATCACCACGTTCTAAGTTAGTTGGGAGTTTTTAGGTTGTGAGGTTATAAAGTAACCCTTAGACTTTTGGAAATCCAACAAGCAAAGGATACATTATAACCTCACAACCTTAAAACTTCAAACTATAAAAAATACGACTATGCCCTTCGTGCTAACAAAACGACTTCTTCGTATGGCACTGGCCGCCTTGCTACTTTGCTTGGCTGCCAGTGCCATCACGTATGCAGTAATTCGTAGACCTTTCGTCGACACTTACGAGATTACCGACCAATTGGGCGGAAACCTTTTTCCCTCGGCCATTCTTTCCGTGGCCACCAGTGATGCACAAATCATCAAACCCATGGCAGGAAACTACGTGGGCAACCCTAAAGCTTGCATCGGCATCCGACTGAAAAGCGGCCGAGACAACACGGTGGTAAGGATAGAACTTGACGAAACGCCTTTCTATGCTCGCTCAGTTTCCACCTTTGTGCTTCCCAAGAAACATACGGAATATATTATCTATCCCGACATACTTTGGCGTTACGACGCTTTGCGCAACAACGAACAGGCTGAGCCAATCAGTGTGGTGACGCATGTAGAAGTAAACAAAAAGGACTGGGGACAGCAAGTACGCACATTCTCGGTGCGAAGCATCAATGAGTGCTTACTCGGCTATATGAAGCAACTTCCTGGCGGAAAGACAAAATACGAAAGCACACGACTCTTCTATGCGGCCTATGTCAACGAAGAGAATCCAAAAATCGATGGTATACTGCGTGAAGCCCTCAACACACGCATTGTGCGTCGTTTCCTAGGCTACCAAGGCGACTCTGCCATGGTGGAAAAACAAGTCTATGCACTATGGAATGTGCTCCAAAAGCGAAAGTTCCGTTATAGTTCGGTGTCGTACTCTAGTCTGTCGAGCAATATGGTCTACTCCCAGCGCGTGCGCACCTTTGAAGACGCGCTTAACTCTTCACAGATTAATTGCGTAGACGGCAGTGTGCTCTTCGCATCACTCTTACGAGCCATCAATATTACCCCCGTGCTAGTACAGATGCCTGGCCACATGTTTGTGGGCTACTATACAGATGCCCAGCGCAAGCACCTTTCTTTTCTTGAAACAACAATGATTGGCGATGTAGATCTTGACGACTATTTCCCCGAAGAAAAGCTAGACTCCACACTCATGGGTAAGACGCAAAGTCAAATGTCAAAACTTACCTTTGATAAATCAAAGCAATATGCCATGGCAGAGTTTAAGCGCGTTGAAAAACAAGTTCGCGAGAATCGCCCCAAATATCTCTTCGTAGAAATCAATAAGAACGTGCGACGCAGCGTACAGAGTATTGGGAAATAAATATTCTGAGCGTAAAAGTCATCATTCTTCCACTTGCTATCTTAATAGCCCAAGACAGGAACACTTCCACCACTGCCAAAGCCGAAATACTCAAGCCTATTGAAAACTTTTGGAAACGCAATTTTCCTATAATATCTTACTCTACATCCATCGGAAGAGGCAACAAACAAGTAAAAGTGCATTTTTTTTGCAAAAAAAAGGAGAAATGCTTGGTAGTATGAAAAATAGTACGTACCTTTGCATCGCTTTCCAAGAGAAAGACATGATGGTGCTTATAGTTCAGTTGGTTAGAGCGTCAGATTGTGGTTCTGAATGTCGTGGGTTCGAATCCCACTAAGCACCCCATCAAGCGGAGATTTTCTTACAGAGAAAATCTCCGCTTTTCTATTGAATATCAAGCATTTATAAAAATCGCGCAACATCCGACTAACAATCTTCAAGAACAGACAAAGCTTACAAGTACTATTTTTATTCCGATAGTAGAATGAAAAAGTTTTCCAAATGTTTTCCAGGGAATGTTTAATCATAAAATCAAATGACATGGCAACATTCAAGATTCAGATTCGTAAAGACAGACAACGTGAAGACAAGTCCTTTATCGTTTTTATTCGTTTCTCTCATAATAGAAGAACTACATACTTACCAACGACCATGATCGCTGATAAAATGCAGCGATGTAAAAAAGTTAACAACAATAATAATGTAATGCCTTACTATACTATTTTAGAAGAATGTGCAGAAAACACTAATCTACAATAGTAGAAATTACAGTGTCTTAATAGACATCAATCGAATAGAGTTCAATCTACAATAGCAGAAATTATATTGTCTTAATAGACATCAATCGAATAGAGTTCAATCTACAATAGCAGAAATTATATTGTCTTAATAGACACCGCCTCGCTGTCTTTCACCTTGTTGTATCTACAATAGTAGAAATTATTGTCTTACTAGACGCACACTATCCAGATAGCCGACGCTGGCGATCTACAATAGTAGAAATTATATTGTCTTACTAGACGCAGAAGAAGAGCCTTCGTATGTTGCTATCTACAATAGTAGAAATTATATTGTCTTACTAGACCTTTCAAGCAGTCTGTTTGACGGCGGTATCTACAATAGTAGAAATTATATTGTCTTACTAGACTCTGGTAAATAGCTACCCGACCTACATGGAATCTACAATAGTAGAAATTATATTGTCTTACTAGACTGTAATAAAAAAGGAGAGTGCTCCACACATCTACAATAGTAGAAATTATATTGTCTTACTAGACTGCGAGAAGCGTTTTCACGCCCCTGACAAATCTACAATAGTAGAAATTATATTGTCTTACTAGACATAATAATAGTGTTTTTTAGTTAGTCGGATCTACAATAGTAGAAATTATCTTGTCTTACTAGACCATCCATAAATATGTATACATTCCGTGGCCATATCTACAATAGTAGAAATTATCTTGTCTTACTAGACAAGAACCGAAGGAAAGTTGTAGCGCGTAATATCTACAATAGTAGAAATTATCTTGTCTTACTAGACCGGTAGTGCCTTGAGGTTTCAGCAAATTGATCTACAATAGTAGAAATTATCTTGTCTTACTAGACTAATGTTCCTTCTACTCTGCCTTATGTTATCTACAATAGTAGAAATTATCTTGTCTTACTAGACAGTCAGATTGAAGCACACTTTAACGTATCTACAATAGTAGAAATTATCTTGTCTTACTAGACAGTTTTGTCCGGACTTCGGAATTTGCTACTGATCTACAATAGTAGAAATTATCTTGTCTTACTAGACATTTCAGCAACCTTAACTTGTGCGTCAGTATCTACAATAGTAGAAATTATCTTGTCTTACTAGACTTTCTAAGACAATAGCAAAATAAATGTCTTAATCTACAATAGTAGAAATTATCTTGTCTTACTAGACTTTGAACAACGTGTATGTCGTAGTAAATATCTACAATAGTAGAAATTATCTTGTCTTACTAGACAGTAGGAGATAAACGTTCAGAGGATGCATCTACAATAGTAGAAATTATCTTGTCTTACTAGACTGGCAAGAAATTCGGTCTGGAACTATATAATCTACAATAGTAGAAATTATCTTGTCTTACTAGACTCTTGATAATGAAGCTAAGGAAATTCAAAAATCTACAATAGTAGAAATTATCTTGTCTTACTAGACTGCAAGAATGTCAAAGCGGCCATATTTTTATCTACAATAGTAGAAATTATCTTGTCTTACTAGACTTCAAGTAATTTTCAATCATACCGCATAATTCATCTACAATAGTAGAAATTATCTTGTCTTACTAGACAGCAGCAGAAATAAATTTCATGCTACAATCTACAATAGTAGAAATTATCTTGTCTTACTAGACAGCAAGTGGACAAGGACTCATGCGTTCAATCTACAATAGTAGAAATTATCTTGTCTTACTAGACTGCAAAATCATAGCCGACGACATTGTAATATCTACAATAGTAGAAATTATCTTGTCTTACTAGACTCCTCTTAACCTTTTTCGTACTTTCTCTTTTCATCTACAATAGTAGAAATTATCTTGTCTTACTAGACGCTTATTGCGATACAAAGATATGCAAAAGGACTAGAATAAGGCATTTTACCAGAATGTTTTTTTTACAAAATATCCCCCCTTAGATAGTTTCTTAAAGGACAATCATTCTGAAAACATTAAAAATCAACACCTTTCAAATCTGCGTAAATATTTATAGAGACACACGTTTGCAACATACTAAAAATAAACGACAGGTTGGTCACGATGGATAGCATTACCATATTTGGTAAGTTTATCTGAATCTACATCGAAAATCACAATGCTATCATCTGCAGTAAAATGCTTTGAATATGCTTCTATTTTGGCAACGAGATTATCTATGGTTCTCTTTGTATTCCTCACCTCATATACAGAATACTGAAGTCGGATAGCGCCATTACCTTTCAACATCTTAGAAAAGTGATTGCGCATTTTGTTATCTGATATGTCGTAACTTACTATTATCATTAGAATTCAAATATTGGATATTCTGTTACGGACTTACACCCCATAAAGCATCTATAGTACTTCTGAACATATTTGAAAAAATCTGATTTACGAATTATCAAGGCATCATAAAACACTTTGTAATAATCAGCACATTTTTCATATTTCAATCGATATTCTTGTTTGCTCTGTATAAAATCTTTCTCGGAAAACTGTTTCCTGTTGAAAGCTAATAATGTTGCATGATCAATTATACATCGAAACGGCTCTATCAGATCGCATATCAACGATTTGCGTTTAAACCACAATCGATGATAAACACCTACGTACAAATCAAAGCCAAACATACGAACAAAGCACTCCATAAAGTTGAACAATATGGTATATCCTATATCAAGCGTCACATTCATCACATCGCTTTTCATCCTTGGATGCCTACCTTTCCAGCCACGACCTTGATAATAGGCTGTAAAGAAATGTTTGGCGATAGTACCTTCCAACCCCATCAAACGATTATAATCAATGACTTCTTGCAAGGTGTTTAGCGCTGCTTCACATTCGTCTATCGCTTCAAGCGTCAGCGCATCCTTTTTCCTTGTCTTCTGCAAAATGGTCTTCTGATTTAGTATCTTGTTGTAAACTAGGGTTTTAGCAACTGTTAGATCATCCTGAGAGAATTCAAATTGGCGTTTACGAAGCAAATAATTGGCTTCAGCATTATTTGCCCAAAAGAAGACGGGGCGAAGGTTGGGCTTCATTACCACCAAAGCCACTCCATACTTCTTGCATTTTTCAATAAGAGGTGTCGTCACGGTGATGTGTCCAATGATAAACAATGCCAACAACTTTTGAAAAGGGAACTTTGTCAAAGTTGTTTTCTTCTCATCTTTAATCTCCTCAAGCATGAGTTCACCACTATTTACGCGCAAGCTTCGATGATGCTCAATGCAGTTGACCACGAATATAGAGCGCATTTCTAAGTCTTTATGTGTAAACATTATCAGTGTCGGTTTTGTCGCAAAGATTACAATAAATGCAATGAGTGCATTTATTGGGATTTACCTTAAACGTAGTAGAAGCAGGACGATATTCCTTGAATTTTTCAATAAAGCCCTTGAGTTCTTGTTTACCACTTTCTCCAGGCAATTCTACATCTATCATTCTATTGGTAGATATTTCATAGAAGGCGAGTTGCTCTATCTCATACCCCATTTCCTTCATGGAAAAATATTGCCCCCAAAGTTGGTTTATCTGTCCTCGAAAGATGTTTTTTAGATTATTCTTACGTTCTATTATAATCCGCAAAACGAAACGTTTCGCCATTCCAAAACGAGCCGTCTATTTTCTTAAAACGAAACGTACCACCAGGGAGTACTCCCCCCAATATATTTCCGACCGGATTACACCGGTATTCATAAAA
>OJKP01000326.1_pt1 | contig 36823 bp, 42 predicted proteins | sample 1596521 | NCBI WGS metagenome assembly OJKP01 (sample SAMEA4350130, study PRJEB24818) | metagenome | biome: human; feature: gut; material: faeces | place: Denmark | collected 2013-09
GAAGAGAATTGACTATCTAGACTATAGAGAAAAATATGAAGGTCTCCGAGATAAGTTCATGGGTGGAAAGGACATCACTTTTCATGACATGGACTTCATCTATGATGGTTTCTCTATGTTGCTAACCAACATGGAGACTCATACTTATGGAGAAAGCAGCAGAGTGGATTATCTGAAGAAACTGATAAAGTACATCGAGATGGATTCAGACTATGAGTTTTTCAATCCGCAGAAGCTTGTTGTATTATGCAAGGTGCCTTCACAACACCCACTCTCCTCCGATGAAAAAGAAGAAATCAGGAATGAGTTCCACAAGTTAGCAGGAAAAGAAAAGCTCATCTTTGGTTTATCAGAGATAAAAACTGAGGTGGCTGACATCCATTTCACTATACTCATTCAGAAATATGAGAAAGGCCTTATTATAGATGTCAATGACCTTATTTGCGCAATACCATAATTTAATATTTTTTATAAACACCTGAGCAACAATAAGTTGCTCAGGATTATGTCATGTCAGAAATTTCACTCATCTTAGTGTTGCATTTAAAAAACAAATAAAACTCTGAATGACATGGCAAAAATACAAATAAAATCTAAGAAACACACTCCTTTTGGGGATTTTTTTTCAATTATGGAGCAATTTTATGCTTTTTTAGCTCAAACCATAGATTCCACCTTGGGATTGAGATGCACATTGTTTGGTTATCAATATAGTGAGATTCTACGCGCTCTGATGTGCGTATATCTTTGTGGTGGCTCATGTCTTGAGGATATTTCAACACACCTTATAAAACATTTTATAAAAATATCATAGCCTTCAAAGATATTTTTAAGCTGTGCCATTTTTTGGCACACCCTTGCACTACCTTTGCAATAAATTTTAAATGTTAAGTGTATGAAACTGAAAGAACTTTTACTTAGTACGGATTTTGACGCATTGATACCAGCCTTGAAAAAAGAAGGATCTTTGGTCATTAGACAGTATCGGGAAGCATACGACATCCTCTGCCACCTTACTCCTGTGGATAATTCTGATATAGAGAATCATAAGATTGAAGTTGAGTGGCACACTCCTGATGAAGCCTTTGAAGATGAGGAGTCATACATCGATGTTTACAATTGCGAAGGTGACCTTTGGGAATGCAACGTTGCCAAGGAGGTGGTTGTTGCTGATGACTGCAACCTCAGCAAGGAGGAAGTGCTAGCCAAGATTCTTTGGAGTTGTACTTTCTATGGCTATACGCCACAGACTACCCAAGATACCTTTGAGGACAGAATCGAGCACAAGATGCACACCAGTTATGGTACTATGGCTAGAAAACTAGAACAAAAGTTATACTTCAACTATTTGCCTAGTCGTAAGAAAAGGGAGATCCTCGAAACCATGAAGCTCGCTTCTCATGATAGTATATCCATGAGCATGGAGGATTGGGACTACTGCAACAGAAGAATCTCCCAAGCATCCAACATCAAAAAGAAGCGTGACCATCGCTTGGAGAAGCGAATAGATTATCTCGATTATCGAGAAAAGTATGAAGCTCTCCGAGAGAAGTTCTTGGGTGGTAAAGATATTTCCTTCCATGACATGGACTTCATCTATGATGGTTTCTCTATGCTGCAAACCAACATGGAGACTCATACCTATGGAGAAATCAGCAGAGTGGATTACCTGAAAAGACTGATAAAATACATAGACATGGATTCAGAGAATGAGTTTGCCAATCCTCAGAAGCTGGTTGTATTATGTAAGGCATCATCTCTTCATCCTCTTTCCTTGAAAGAGAAAGAAGAGATTAAGAGCGAGTTTCAGAAGTTGGCAGGAAAGGGAGAACTCGTCTTCGGTACAGCAGAGGTAAACTCTGATGTTATTGACTTACAGTTTACGATTCTCATTCAGAAATTCAAAAAGGGTCATCCGATAGATGATGATGTATAATGATTTAAAAAATCGAAAATGACAGTACAAGAATACTTAAAGCAATTCTCTTTTGATGACATCCTACCACCCACAAGAAAAATGATAGAAGAGTGGCGAAAAAAAATGGATTCATATTTTTGGACGGATGATCACCAACTGGAAGAATGCAAAATGAAATATGACTGTATCTGTAGAATTGAAGGAAAACCAAGTAAGAATCCTTATCTTTGGATTCAGTTCATAGACCATAGGGACATTATTCCTGGCTATATTGGCATGAATACATGGGACTTCGAATTGGTGCCTTTAGCTGAATGCGCCTCAAAGGAAATTAGGTATGATGGAAATCCTGGTCTTTTCTCCCAAAAGGAAATTGCGGCTAAACTTGTTTATGATTTACCAGGGTGGCGGTATAGTCTTGATGGAGAAAGTTTTCAATTAGACTACGACTCACTTTATATAAAAAAAGCATGTTTGATTTATAAAAGATATGCAAAACATCAGTTGCCAGGCAAACAAACTAGGTATTTCGATGAAGAATGGCAAGACGAATATAATCTAACTGTATTTTCTGAAGATCGAAATATTATAGAAAAAAGAGAAAGGCGTTGCAATGGGGCAAAGAGAAAACGTAATTTCCGTGTCAAGAATAGAATCAAGCAACTGGAAATATACAATGAGATAGACTATCTTATCAGAAGATTATATAAGAACAACGTTGATGGACTTTCATACACCGATTTTAAATGGCTTTTCCAAATAAAAGGCCATGACAAAGGAAGGGAGTTCCGTTCATTTGCCACATGCAAAAGCCAGAGAATAGTATATCTCATAGACTTATTTGAGCATTATGCGGATAAGTTCAAGAAATGGGACAAGTATCTGGTTGAAATCAAAACTTCTCCAGAATCTATGCTTTCTGCGGAAGAAAATGATGCCATATCAAACATTCTCAAGGAGAAAGGAATCAAACCTGACATATGGTATCATGCCACTGACAAATGCTTAGGAGAGGACATATATTTGCTGATTGTGGGATATTCTTAAAATTATAAAATGACTATAGCTGAATATTTAAGAAGTATATCTTTCGAAGATATTGAAGAAATCTTATGGGAAGTTTATGGAATGGGGGACAACTTTACCCCTTTCATAAAAATGACTTATGACCGTATTTGCCATCAGACAGGAACATCTGAGCATTCTTATATGATTGTACAGATTGTGAATTCCTCCATAGACCCTTTGGGCATGAATGTTATCATGCCTGAAGGGTATAAAAAGGATTCTTTGGAGAATTTAGGCAAGTACAAAGTCATCTTTAGAGGTTGTGAAAGTCCTGACACTTCAAGCATTGCTGCAAGTATTATGGAAACAATTATAAGAAATAACCAACAGGGTGTGCTTGAGCCATTTCATAGTCTTGGCATCGTTAAAAATACTAAGTTCAGTAAGCTAGTGATGAATATATACAAGCTGGTTATTAAAGTTCTCTTGCCAAAGAAATGCGTTCCCGAAAGAATGTCAGAACAAGAACTTTATAAAATTATCAGGAAGAGACACTGTCGAAACATTGCACTTCTGAAATTGTATACATTTAACAAGGTTTACTCCTTATTTGTACAATATAAACAAATATGTAAGACCCACTACTTAATCAGAAGACTTACTAAAAACAACAGCCAAGGCTTAAATAGCAAGAACTTTAAATGGTTGTACCATAAATCCTGCCAGATGGAAAAGGAATATGTCAGCTTTGCTTTTGAAAAAAATAAGAGAGTGGAATACATCACAGAATTGATTGAAATGTTCAATCTCCCTTTTACTGGTTGGGATGGCTTTCTTATCCTTACAAGAACATCTTCAAAACATCCGTTGCTGGAAAAAGAAAAAAACAAGATTAAAAAAATCATAACCGATCTTGATGGGAAAAACTATAGATGGTATCAATCGTATGACGAGAACTTAGGAGAAGATCTATATTTACTGATAGTAAAGTGGTTTAATAAGAAAAGAGCTTGGTCTAGTTATGACTTCTCATTTCTTATTTCTAAGTTCATTAAACTGTGAGACATTGTAAAACTCCGTAAAAGCACCTCCCTTGCTTTGATTTCCACAAGAATGAGCATGACCAAAGACATGGAAACGAGGTTGAGAGCGATAAACCTCTAACAATAGCGGAAGGCTTCCCCTACCCTCGTCAAGTATGCCTTCCGGTGGAATATGGGTTATCAGGAAGTCCATTTTGGCAGCAGATTGGACATTTTGCTCCTTACTTTGCAAGCTTCGCATGGATATATTCCCAAAACTTATACCATCAAACTCAAAGGTTGAGTCATGAAGGAAAACTACTTTTTTAGGTAAGAACGAAATTGTCTGCTCTAAGCTGTCTTCCAAGAACAGCTCATGATTACCTGCGACAAACATATAAAGTTTGGCGGGATGGCTTAACAACCAGGAAAAGAAGTCCTCCATGCCATCCTTACCAAATCCAGACACCACATCGCCTGCACAAAGCAGAATGTCAGCTTCTTCTGGGATATGAAGCCGATTGTGCATCCCATGAGTATCAGAGAACGCAAAAATCCGATGTTCCTTATAGTTGAATAGCATAAATCTAAATCTTATAAAGTTAATACTTCAATGGTGAATCTGGGCGGAATCTCTTCCGACCACATTTTTTGCATTGGCTTCCTATTTCATTTTTTAAGTGATACGAAACCTGTTTCCTTATTTTCCCTGGCACACTTTATAAACATCAAACCATAAACCATGCAACATATCAAGCAGTTTGATTTTATCGTCTGAAGATATGGGTAAGCCAGCAATCTCCTCTGGTTCGAAGCTGACGGATGAGACTTCATTTTTTAGCTCTAGCAAGAGCATATCCATTCGTTTCTCCAAGTATTGTTTCAACCAAGAGAGTTCGTCAAAATCACAAGTTGGAATTTTGATGTTTGATACACATTTTTGTTTCTTATCACCTGTCACTGAGTACAAATTCGCAAACCATATATCGCCAAAGCCAACACTCAAACTGAGTTCTATGCTATATGTCTTTCCCATATAGGAAAAAACATACTCACTTTGAGCTTCATCACCTGTGTCAAAGTCAACCCATTGATTCATCTTCATATGCTTGAATGATTAACAATAGTTGTTCTTCACTTCTGCCCAATGTCTCCTGTACAAGATCCACCTTTGTTGTGTCCATAAATGATTGTGACACAGACATAAGTTGAACCAGTTCTCCCATTAGCAAAGGATATTTTACAGAGGTGACGATTCGCATAGACACCTTATTATATTTAGCCCAATCCACCAGGGTGTATTGCCTAAAAGATCGGCAGATAGCCTCTGCCCTGCTCTCTCCTTTCATTGGAAAGGAATAGATACGGCGTTTTACCGATATTCCGTGTTTAATTTGTTCCATGATTTCTTGTTAATTTACATCTATGACACAAAGGTAGTCTGAAAATGGGAAAAATTACTGCACACCTAAAAAATATTTTAGGTGTGACAACATTTTACACAGGAAATATGTACCTTTGCCACAAAATAAATATACAATGGAAAAGAAAGAGATAAAACTACAAATGAAGGAACTCATCAAGCTGATGAGTGAAGGAGTATGGGAAAAGGAGGACATCTTCTCCTTGACCTTACTTAGCAGCATTGCTGGCGAAAGCATATTCTTGCTGGGGCCTCCCGGAACTGGCAAAAGTATGATTGCCAGAAGGCTCAAGGAAGTATTCGCTGAAAAGAAACAATTTGAATACTTGATGTCACGTTTCTCTACCCCAGACGAGATCTTTGGACCAGTTTCCATATCCAAACTGAAAGACGAGGATACTTATGAAAGAAGAACTGAAGGGTATCTTCCATGGGCAAATGTGGTGTTTCTGGATGAAATCTGGAAAGCGGGACCTTCCATTCAAAATGCCTTGCTGACAGCCATCAATGAGAAAATCTACCAAAACGGAAACGAGACCATCAAGCTTCCTATGAAAGCACTCATTGCTGCATCCAATGAGTTACCTAAAGAGGATGAGGGGTTGGAAGCCCTTTGGGATAGATTCATATTACGAGTTGTCTCTAACCCCATAGCCAATGAACGTACATTCTACAAGATGCTAAAGGGGAAGAACAAGAGTAAGGTTGTCATTCCTGCCGAACTTCTCATAACAGACGAGCAATACACACAAATCCTTGAAGAGGTGGAAGATATCGATATTCCTGACAATATACTCAAGGAAATCACATTCATTCGCAAGAAGCTAAAAGAGACCGAGTCACAGGATGAAGCCGCGAGTCCTCTAGACTATTATATATCAGACAGAAGATGGAAGAAAGCAGTACATCTGCTGCAAACATCGGCATTTCTAAATGGAAGAAAGGAGATAGACCTAACCGATCTTCCCATACTCTATCATGTGCTATGGAACAAGGTAGAGACCATTGAACCTGTCATGAAAATCGTTACAGAGTCATTATTCTGGAACATTGAGAATAAATGCTCAGTTGTGGAGAAAGAGTATGAAAAAGGGTTGAAAACGAAAGGCAATGCATTGGCAAACAGTAAAATAGCCAATATCAATTCTGAAGATTTCAACATCTATTTCTACTTCTATACCAAGCTTATGGGCACAAACTGGGGAGACACCTACTTCTTTCTCCAAGATTATGGATACCTGCTGATGGACATCGAGACGAAGGGTGTGCTCTATTTTGATAAGGATAAGAATGGATGGATAATCAGGAGAGTTCCTCAAGGTCCCTTCTCATCCAAGAAGTATCCACAGCACCAAATCGTCAGTTTGAGAAGGGCGCAAGGTGGAATTATCGTAAATAATGCACTCTACATGATGGAACCATCAAAGATGGCTAGCAAGCCCATTTTCCCTCCTACAGGCCAACAAAACTTGTTTTCTGAAGGAGACACACATCTCATTGAGGAGATGCAAAAAATAGGCAATGAACTTAACCAAAAGATGAGGTTGCTGGAAAAGGAAAATCTATTTGTGTCTTCAACTGACTTGAAGGTCATCCAAAAGTATGCCGACAACTTGCGAAAGAAATGTGAGGCGTTGGAAATGAAGATAAAAACTAGCATATAATTTTTAATATGGAAGATATAGACAAACGGATTGACGAATATTCTGGGCTTTTTGACCTCTACATCGAGGGGAAGCCCATTCCTCCAGAGTACAAGGATGATCCTGTGGCAGGGTATATAGAAGAAATCTGCCAAGACTCAGGAAACAAGGAACTTTGCAGAAAAGAAGAGACATGGAAAGAAATTTTCAGAAAGGAAATTATTTCCATGTTGGAGGGTATATTGCCTGTCGTTTCCACAATAGAGAGGGAATATGAGGAAGAAATGAAGATATTATCCCACTTCTTTGCATCCAACATAGAGCAAAAACGCCTGGCATGGAACGGTATCGCCAAGCACTTGCACGATACTTTCGACAGCAGCATGTTCAATATACATGGATATATCCAGGAATTTGGAAAAAAACAGAAAACTACTGACGAAATTTTTGATGCCATGGAAGCTAATTGGAAAGAGGCTAGCAAGAAGAGGAAAGACCAGAAGATTGCGCAAGTACTTTCCAATAGTATGCAAAAAATTGAGCAAGAAATCATAACCTGTGGTGACATAGACTACAAGAAGGAACAGAAGAAGGCTCGTTTCTTTCACAAGTACCCTCAACTAAAGGAGATAGCCAAGAAGATGGGAAGGGAAAAAGAGAGAAGTGAAGAAATGGATGATGCCACCATGACTAGATACATTCCTATATTACTCAAGCATTCCCATGACAGGCAAGACATAGATGGCGTATCCTTGGGAAATGACCTGGATAGCTTGCTTCCCACGGAGATTGCCATGATGGACTCTCCCACCTTTTATGCAAAGTTTGCAAAAAGACAGCTGCAGCAATTTTCCTCAAAGGCTGCACAGAACAAGCGTGAAAAATCAACAGTTCATTATAAGAAGCCTCGCCTTCTGCAAGGCCCCATGATTATTTGCATTGATACAAGTGGATCCATGAGTGGTAGACCTTTGGAAATCGCAAAGTCTCTATTGCAGCAACTCGCGGCTATAGCGAAAAAGGAAAAGAGAAGCTGTTTTCTCATCTCGTTCTCTATCAGAACAAAGACCTTGGACTTGGCAAGACCCAGCAATTATTATAAGATAGATAAATTCTTCAAGGGCAGCTTTTCCGGGGGTACTAATGGGGAAGAAATGCTAATGGAAATATTCAAGATGCTCGATTCTGAAAAATATTCCATGGCCGATGCACTTATCATCAGCGACTTCTGTTTTCCTCTTCCTATAAAAAAAACAATGCAGAGACTGAAGGAAGAACAAGAAAAAGGAACTCGCCTCTACGGACTTAATGTCCAAAGAAGAAATCCATACGCAAAGGACTACAAGGAAATTTTAGATAAGATGTGGAACTTATGACGACAAGATATACAATCAACCCTTCGCTCAGGTTATGCACATGGTGCCTTGTAGTAGGATGGCATGAGGTGAAAGACTCACTCTTGCAATCCGAAAGCATTTTTTCATGTGAAGGAAGAAGTATCTATACCAAAGGAGACCGATGCATGATTATGGCGCAAGTAAACGAAAAGAGAATTGATTTTTATTACTGCCATGACACAAAATTCGACAACAGAAAAATTCAAAGTTGGCTAAGAAACATCATTAAGAATAAGATTCTAGACCTGGCAAACATTGAACTCCCCAAGAGATTGCATTATTGGGAAAAGGAGAAAAATCTATATGCAAGACAAGTCATCATAAAAAAATTGAAGAGAAGGAACATATGGGGGCAATGTTCCATCTATAAACAGATTTTCTTGCCGCCCAAGATTGTGGTTTTCCCATTGGAATTGATTGACGAGATTATCCTACATGAAATGAGTCATCTCAAATTTATGCATCATAGGAAACAATTTTGGGAGTACTTTAGTTTCCTGCTAGGAAGAGATGCCAAACTATGCAAAATGAAGGAAAGTGTATTTTTCGCCAAATATGACGAAATGATAGAGTTCTTGCTAAAATAATTGGCAACTGTGCAACATTATTTCTCACTTTTTCATTATCTTTGTGCCAAAATTTAAAAGTATAGAATATGGCTATCAATCAATTGAACAAATATGTCTGGCTCGTAGAGACCATTCATCGAGCAAGAAACAGGGGTGGCATTACCCTGAAGGAGATTCAAAGCAGATGGTTGGACTCTGACCTCAGTGAGGGAACGGAACTTTCTCGCCGTACCTTCATCAACAATCTCCATGCCATCGAGGAACTGTTTGAGATTAACATCGAATGTAGTAGCGGATTCCGTTATCACATAGAGTATGGCAATTGCTTCGAGGAAGGAAGCACCAGGAACTGGTTACTCAACGCCTTCTCCCTCAACGCCATGGTGGGCAACAGTCGCAAACTCAAGGAGAGGGTTCTCCTGGAGGACATGCCATCTGGCAGGAACTTCCTAGAGGATATCATCAAGGCGATGCGCGACAACCACGTCATATTCATCTCTTACTATAGTTATAATTCCGAGAAGTATTATGAGTTTGACATCCATCCTTATTTCGTGAAGGCTTTCAAGAAACGTTGGTATGTGGTCGCATATAGTCCTGGCACGAACGATATCCGTTGCTATGCACTTGACCGTATGGAGAATGTCATCATCTCAGACAAAGTTTTCAAGATGCCAAAGGATTTGGAACCGGCCGAATATTTCAAGGATTGCTTCGGAATCATCAACAACAAGGATTCCGAAGTTCAAAAGGTAGTGCTAAAGGTAGATGCCTTCCAGAGTAACTACATACGCAATCTTCCTCTCCATGAGTCGCAAAAGGAGGCAGAGCGAACTGATGAATACTCAATCTTTGAGTATCACCTGAAGCCAGAGTTTGATTTCGAGCAAGAAATTTTCTCTAACATGGATACCATGGAAGTGCTGGAACCTCTATGGCTAAGAGATGAAGTGGTAGAAAGGTTAAGGAATCTTGCTGAGAAATACAAGATATAAACTTCTTGGTAACTTCCATCATGGAATGATAAAAGCGGTAAATACAAATTTAACGTATTTACCGCCTTTTTCATTTTCATACCTTTTTTTCATAACGTTTGCATAAGCATGATAACCAAACATTAATGCATAATATTTTCTCAAAAAGGGAAAGACTTTTGAAGTCAGTTCCCCCCAATATGGTTCTCAAATAAGGTCTATTTTCCATACTTGTCTATATTTAGAAGGCGAAATCATCCTCTTCCTCATCCTCACCATTTGGGAACATGACGCTTCTCTCATACTCTGGATCATAGAATTCATACTCATCCTTCACCTGTTTGATTTTCTTCTGGACGGAACAAATCTTCTCCAACTCCGGAAATTGAAGATGTTCACGATTGAACTCCAATATCTCGTTCAGCTCTCTCTCAAAGGAGCAAACCTCTGATTGAAACTCATCCATGTCAAACTCAGGATCATTGAAGAGGTCATTATCTAGGGCCTCGTCCAAACGGTTTTCCATCTTATCCAATTGCTCTTTTATAGTTTTGTTCATTATGCTTTATTTTTAAGTTATATGTTCGATTTATGAAATAAGAATCTTACCTGATGAAAGATTCATTTTTCGTAGGAGTCTGAGAGTAACAGGATTTGCTTCACCTTGGAAAGCAAATCTTTCTCTGTAACTTCTAAGTTCAAAGATGCCCCATTCCCTGTTATATTGACACCTAAAACACCTGCAAGTTTTATCAGATGTTTTGTACTTCCACTCTTTACAAAAAGACAAATAGACCATTCACCATAAGTACAAAAAAGGGTTATATAAATGGGCATGTTGTCATACATGATTTTATAACCATATTTTTCAACATATGGAATCTTGCCATCGAAGGTTTCCGCTATAAAGGAAACTATCTCCTCGTGGAACTTCTTCTTAAAAACGTTGGCGTATTCTTCGGAAATCTCATCCTTGGCACAGATAATCTGCTCTTGGGCATCTTCCAAATCATCAAGCAAATCGTCTAAAGCCGAGCATTTTTCGATAATGTTCAGTCCTTTTAACTTCGCCATTTCTTTATTAATATTAAACTTCTCCATTGTATATCAATTAAAAATTCTGATGCAAAGATAGCCCACACCTGTGTAAGTTCGTTTCACACAATAAAAAATTTTTCATGCGCAATGATTTTTCTCACGATTCACCGAATTTTGCAGAAAAATGAATGAGCAAACAATGGAAATGGAAAAAGAACAATTAAACGGCAAGATAATGGATAGGGAGGATATCAAACATACCTTCAAAACGAGGTATCTCAATAGTGATAAGGTAATCTTCTCAGAAAAGGGATGATTCGCAATTTAAATATAAAACACAGCATTCCGACAATAAAAGCAACTTTTATTTTGGTTTGTCCAAGTATATCGAGAAAAATGATATTTATGAGCGGACAGGGCTTCTTTCCTTAATGACAAGATGAAAAGAACCTATATCCGAATCATCAAGGAAAGAATCGATAGGTTCAATAGGCAGTCAGAATGGCTTCCTATAATTCCAAGTCGAGCCAATCATCAAACTCAACATTCTGGAATGTATGAATGCCGAGGTTTTCCGCAGCGACACAATTCTCCTGGAGGTCGTCAATAAACAACGATTCTTCAGGAACTATCGCTGCTTGTCTGATGACTTCCTCGTAGATTCTTGCATCCGGCTTGGAGAGATGGAGCCGCTGTGAGAGGAAGACTTTTTCAAAATAGTCTTCCACATTATGCCCCTGATAGGGGAATAACTTCTCCACACAATAATCCCAGTGAATGTCTATGGTGTTGCTCAATAGAAAGAGACGATAGCCCTTAGCCTTGAGCTTTAAAAGCCTGCGTTTCTTCTCATCGGGAATAACAACCAACATTCGATTGGCCGCTTCAATAATTTGGTGATTAGAAACTGTTGTCAGGGTCAAGTTCCTTGCCGCATCGCAAAACTGTTCCGTAGAGATCAGTCCTACACCTAACTCACCCATGAGTCTCTTTGCCCCTGGGTTAGAGTCTATCAGTTTCTCCATTCCAAGTACCTTGAAAGCATTCATACATCCTAGAGAATTCAACTTCACAAGTACGTTCCCCAAATCGAAAATGATATTTTTGTATTGCATCTTCATTGTTGTTTAATAGAGAGGTTGAGCACTCTTCTGTTAAGTCAACTCCAATCACCTTCTCGTGGGCAAAGATGATTCAGAGAACTGCTTGTAGCTGAAGCCGGCTCATGTCGCATATCGTCTTTAAGGAAACCTGTTATTTCTCAAACTGAAATTGTTCCAGTTTCAATCCATGCTTCGTCAAAGCCTCTATTTGAGGAACCAACGTGGTAAAGTGAGCAGACTCCATGTGAGTTTTCAGCACCTTAGCATTCTGCCAAGTCTCACATATCATCATCACGCCATCACGAGTACCACTAACGAAATAGTCATAGGCAATGTTGCCTTCATCAGCCAATGACTTTTCCACTAACTCCTGACACAGGGCATTAAGTTGCTCCATATCCACTCCTTCTTTCACTTCAAAAAATACATTCAGTCTTATCATGTCTGTAATATTTAAATTTTTACTATCAAAAACTTTCGGTGCAAAAGTACTGAATAATACTGAAAATCATCTATTTTTAAATGATTTTTTAATATCTTTTGCTCCATATAAGCAAAATGCCTAGCGAAAGAGCAACACTATAATAAAGGCAATGATATAGGCATGCGCTTGGATTGCCAGGGAACTATTATAACTCTTCCAGCAAAGTATTAAATTGAGTCCAGAATGGATCTTGCCGCATCGTATACTGAAGTTTGCGATCGAGCTTCAATTTGCCTAACACTTTGCCCGCATTTTCTGGATTACTTACCATCCAATAGATGCTGCAGACATTGTTGCCCTCCACAAAACCAACAATCAGCGGATATGGCACATCCTTACATTTGATGCGAAGTGATAAATCGATGGAGCCTATCAAGTCCCCAAGGGCTTTTTTCTCCTTTTCCGTGGGTAGACCCTGCTCGTCTATCTCTTCAATTGGAACTGTCACCTGACAGCACCACCTCAGTAAGTTTCTCTTTTGGTAATTGCGCAGGCCAATATTTACCTTGCCCTCATAAAGCTTGTCTCCTTTTGTGAAGGTATTCAAATCCTCAAGCTTTTTATTTGGACAAAGTTGATTGACTTGTTTCCAGCCATCCCTTATATAAGCTACAAAGCCTAACAACTTTTCCAAAAGTGCCAGGATACAGATGCCAGCACAAACGTATGCTATAATGTATGTTATAGAAATCATAAAATCAACAATTGAGCCAGTTGCTCCTTTAAGTTATTACTACCAGTAAATAATATGCCTTGTATTCCTACTTGGTTGGCACCATCCACTTAGCCTTATCCTTGTCACCATGTAACAAGGTTGTGTAGAGGTTGATACGCATCCAATTGACCAGTAGCGAACCTACATCGAATATAATATTTTTATATGTACTCATTGAATATAAATGTCATTTCGGTTCACCTTGTTCTGTATATAAACCGGAAATTAACAGCTTTTATAATAGTACTTTATCCAACAAAGCTATTTCGATTATCATAAAGTGATAATGAAATAAGGAATTTTATCTTTTATGGTGAATTATGATCATCAATCAATGATGTGATTGATTACCATACCTGCGATTGCCATACTGAAAGTTGCGGTGATGTGGCAGAGTGAACCATTGATCTGCGCCTTCGTAGAGCACCATTCATGTTCTACAAGGTTCTGGTCGCCTGGAGCATCATAGACGGCTGTGTCTATTCCACGTTCTCCGCTGAGCAGTTTCGCTTTAGGGCACAGACAACCGCCTGTACCGCAGGCTTTGTTTACACCCATATTCTTCATCGGTGTTTCCTCGCTATATACGCATTGAAATTTGCGGCGAGGGAAGGATTTGTTCTTCTTGAATTTTTTACGCAAGGCTTTGGCTAATGATCACCTTCTACCTTCCAAAACTCAGCCTTTCTGACCTTGAACGGGTCGCGTCGGAGAGCAGCACCCATAGAAGATATGAATGTGATTTCCTTCGGAAAGGCAGTGGCACGGAGTATCAAATCGGCCTTATCCTTCAGTGAGTCGATGGCATCAATGATGAAGTCGTATTCCTCCATGTGGAACTCGTCGGCAGTTTCAGCCTGATAGATTTTCTGATAAGCCGTGATGTTGGCATTGGGATTGATCTCCAGCAGTCGTTCGCGCAGTGCATCCACCTTTACTTCTCCGATGGTACGGCTTGTTGCCATCAGCTGGCGGTTGCAGTTGGTTACGCAGACACGGTCACTGTCCACGATAGTGATGTTGCGCACGCCACTACGCAACAATCCCTCGGCGCACCATGAACCCACACCTCCAATACCGAAGATGAGCACGCGTGCCGACTGTAATTTCTCCAGATTATCCTTTCCTAAGAGCAGTTCTGTGCGTCGCTGCATTCCCTGTTCTATTGTTGTTATTCTGTCTCCCATTTTATCTGAAATAATTGTTGTTTTTACTGCTACTTTTCTTTTTCTTTTGATTGCGGGTGCAAAGATACAATATTTTGAAAGAGCAAGCAAGAAATTTCCACTTTTTATTGCAAATACTTATCTCGCGCTATCTATTCCGAAGGGGCTGATGAGTTTAACGGTTTCTTCACTTTTCCATCACATCTTTGAAATATGATACTTGTATCTTTGCTCTCGGAAAGCAAAGGGATGCAAACTTATGTCCCCTCCAATCAGATGTTTTAAAGATGTAATAAGAAAAATGAAGGTGATTTTTGTAATTCAAGGAGAAGAATCCATACAAAACTTTCGAAAGTAAATGCTACAATATCAAGGATAGGTAAAGATAAAAGTCTCAACCTATCCTTTTCTTTCCTTTAGAAACTTACATAGAGTCGGGCACAGAGTGCCGTGAAATCTCCATTGTCGTTTTTAATATATTGGAATGAAGGCTGGATGGAAATGGATTCAGTCAACTGTCTTTTCCAAGTAGCCTCCAAAGAACATTCTGTTCCCTGCTGGAAACGGGCATACTGGGCAGACAAGCCACACTCGTTCTTTTCATCCTGATAGGAACCGCCCACTTCTGCATACCGGTAACAAGCATTCTGCTGACTCGTATTCTCTGAATACTGCACCATGCAGGAGATCGTCTTTTCTCCAGAATTCCAAACATCCTGTTCACCATAGACCCACCAGGCACCGGTAAGCTTGCTCCTGGATTCATCAGAAGATACCATTTCGCCATCCTCATTGATCGGATATTGACGGGTATGAACGGCAATACCTGCAAAATATTTCCCACCTTTATAATTATATTCCAACTGCGACATGTTGAAGATTCCATCCTTTTTTGGACGAACCAGGAAAGGATTATCGTGAGCTTTCCATCCACTATAACCTGCACCATTATTCAGACTATTTTTGAAGGTCCATCTTCCCTTCGTAACATCAAAATAAAGGGTTAATCCCGAATGTGGATAATTCGCTATCGGATAACTGGATGCAATGGTAGGAAAAATTCCTTCAGAACTGTTGAGAAATAGTGACGTAATGTCTGATGTAAAGAAATCCTCGTTTACATTCCTCACACCCGCAAACAGATGGCCTGAATTCCACTCGTGCATGTAACCCAACACGGCAAGGAGGGCAAAATGATTATCTTCATATATGTTTGAAAACCCCTGCCAGTCATCTATAATGCCATCGTTGGTTTTTGCCACATGGAGCGTTGCTGCTTCGAATGAATCCTTTCCGTTTCCTATTGGAATACTCAGTTCTAATCTCAACTGGTTCACAAGGTTGGTATTCTTGTTCATATCCCATTGCCATTCAGAAATATACTGTCCTCTGAAAACCTGTGCATAAGTCTGATGTAAACAGAACATGCCTAATAATAATATAACAATGCGCTTCATCTTCATGTTTTTGTATAATATTTATTCATTTTATTCACTCACTCGCTTCCCGCGAGTTCAAATCCAATTCGGGTTGCAAAGTTACAATTTAAAAAACTATCTTGCAATACTAAAAATAGGTATTCTATCGCTCCCCTTAGTATGCTTTTCTTGCAAAATCCCCATTTGTAGGTATTCCGTCACTTAAAAATTTTGTTTTATCAGATATTATTCTTATCTTTGCGATGCTAACTGATATTTTAAATGTGGGAGATTGAATCTCCACTTAGAATAGGAGTTTTTTGATATGAAAAAATATTGAATCCTTATCTGAATAAGGAAGGTTACAACTGCGTTTGCTGCGCACCAAACAATCCGGTAGGATTGCACCTTGAGTTTTGGGAAGAGAATGAGGATGTTCTTACCATCTAGAATCCTGGTGAGAATTATCAGGGATGGGTAAATACCTTGCATGGCGGCATCATTAGTATGCTGATGGACGAAGTGGCAGGCTGGGTCATCAACCGCAAGCTGCAGACTACTGGTGTTACGATGCAATTGAACGTGAAGTACAAGAAGCCAGTGATGACCACCGATTCTCAGATTACGGTGCGTGGTCACATCGCCAGCCAGCGCCGCAACATCGTCACCATCCACTTGACCCTGGAGAACTCCAAAGGCGAGGTTTGTGATGAGGGCGAAGCCGTCTATTTCACTTTCGGATCAGACAAAGCCAGAGAAATGGGCTTCGAAGGTTGCAAGGTTGAAGGGGAGTAATAGCCTTCTATTTGCTGATACCACTACACCCTTGCTTAGAGCGTTCTGTGGAATTGAAATATCAACCATCAAAATCAGTTTTTACAGCATGCTACTCAAATAAAAATAGAATAAATAATTTATAAAATATGATTTCATTTGAAAGTGACTATAACAACGGAACCTTGCCGGAGATTTTGGAAGCGCTAGGCAAGACCAATGACGAGAAGACTTCCGGATATGGATTTGACCCCTATACAGAAGCCGCCAAAGAGAAGATTCGCAAGACCATCAGCATGGAAGATGCGGATGTTACCTTCCTCGTGGGTGGAACCCAGACCAACACGACAGTCATCGATTCCGTCCTCTTGGGATGCGAGGGAGTTATTTGTGTGGAGACAGGACATATCGAGGTACATGAGTCTGGAGCCGTGGAAGCCTTTGGCCACAAGGTCATTACCTTGCCCTCCACAGATAGCAAGCTAAATCCTAATACATTGGCTTCCTATATGGATATCTTCCTGGCCGATGAGACCCACTCGCACATGGTTCAACCAGGTTTGGTATATGTCTCCATGCCTACCGAACTGGGCATGGTATATACCAGGGAAGAACTTGAGGCACTCTATACCACTTGCCAGAAATATGATCTTCGTCTTTTTGTTGACGGAGCACGCCTGGGTTATGGACTGATGTCTGAGGCATGTAATTATGACCTGCCTTTCATAGCCCGACATTGCGATGTATTCTACATCGGTGGCACCAAGGTGGGAGCCATGTTTGGCGAAGCTGTGGTATTCTCCGGCATGAAGACTCCCAAATACTTCTTTACCAATGTGAAGCGACATGGGGCATTACTTGCCAAGGGAAGAATGCTCGGCATCCAGTTTGATACCTTGTTTACTGACAATCTTTACTTCAAGGTGTCTCGCCATGCCATTGCCATGTCTGAACGTATCCGAAGCATCTTCTGCAAGCATGGCATCGACATCGCCTACGACTCGCCAACCAACCAGCAGTTTGTCATCCTCTCCCCTACTCTTTATGAGAAACTCTCGCAAAAGGTGGCGTTTGAAATTTGGGAGAGAAAGAGCGAGACAGAAATCATCTGCCGTTTCGTGACCAGTTGGGCGACCCGGGAGGAAGAATTGGAGGAGTTGGACGAGATCTTACAGAATATCCTATCATAAAGAATATAACCGACATCAATATGCAAATACTCTTAGCATCAGCCAAAATCATGAATGCTGCCACATCTGTGGACATTCCGATGAAAAGCAAGCCTAAGTTTCAGGAACAAGCCGGACTGTTTGCCTTGGAACTTTCCACATGGGACACAAATCGTCTCATGAAGGAATTGAAATGCAGCCAAGCCATCGCCCTGGAGAATCAGCAACGATATCAGAGTTTCTGGAACGAGGAAGAACTGTTGCCTTCCATCCTTGCCTACTATGGCCAGGCATATAAATATCTCCAGGCAGACAACTTTAGCCAAGATGATTTTGCTTTTGCACAAGATCATCTCTTCATCACCTCTTTCCTATATGGTCTGTTGCGTCCTTTGGATATGATTCATCCTTATCGCATGGAAGGAAAGGTAAGGCTGGATGCTACTAAGGGAATGAATCTCTTTGCCTTTTGGAAAACTTATCTTACGAATATGTTGATTGAGGCTGTGAAGGCAAACGATGGCATCCTCATTCATCTAGCCACCGAGGAGTTTGAGCATCTCTTCGACTGGAAGCGAGTTTGCCAAGAGGTAAAGGTGATTCAACCTTTATTTTATGTGGACAAGGGTGACACCATCAAGATGTTATCCGTCCATGCCAAAAGTTGCCGTGGAGCCATGACTAAGTTCATCATTCAAAATCGGATAGACCAGCCTTCAGATATATTCAATTTTGAGTTGAATGGATTCAGATATGCTCCCAACTATGGAGATGAACTCCATCCTCACTTTATTAAGAAATAAATTTTAATTTACAAACGATAAAAGACTTACGATTATGGAAATTTAATCGTAGAGATAGAATATGCGTTCCATCATGTGCCACTTTTCATCGCTGGTAGCACCTTTGCCGCATTTTTGGAATTTGCCTACCACTTCTTCCCATTCTGCTTGTCTTGGGAGTGTGGCAAGTTCTGCCATTGATTTGTCCCAATCGAAATCTTCCGGCGCATCAACTATCATCACCAGTCTGTTGCCGAAGATGTAAATCTCCATCTCCAGAATGCCTACCTGTCGGATTCCATCACGAATTTCCTTCCATTGCACACCCTCGGAATGCAATTTGCGATATTCACGGATAGCCTCTTCATCCGATTCTAACTCCAACCACTGTACGTAGCGCTTGGTGGCTACGGGATATTTCTTCTGTTTATAACCTTCCATCATTTTCTATATTTAATTCATGTTTTACGTTCGTATTCTGTTTATTTTTGCAAAAATATAAAAAAAGTATGAGGAAAACAAGTCAAACTATTGATATTTTGTTTATTTTTGCAATATCGTTTTGCAAATGCTGCATGATCACTCAGGAAATGCGGCACAGTAAAGCATATTTTAAAATATATCATCATAAAAATTATATCAGATGAAAAAACTATTTCTATCACTCGCCTTTCTGCTCCCTGCTATGGGAATGATGGCACAGACACAGGTAAAGACTGCTGAAGGTATCCTCGAAGGAAAGGATCTCTCTGGCATCAAGGTTTTCAAAGGTGTTCCATTTGCAGCACCTCCTGTAGGTAATCTTAGATGGAAGGCTCCGCAACCAGTACAGAAATGGGAGGGTGTGCGCGAGGCTAAGGAATTCGGAGCGAACCCGATGCAGGAACCTATCTTCGGCGATATGAACTTCGGAACAAAGAACAATAGCGAAGACTGTCTCTATCTGAATATATGGACTCCCGCCAAGACGATGAAGGAGCATCTGCCGGTATTGATTTATTTCAATGGTGGAGGATTGATGGCTGGTAGCGGAAGCGAACCTCGATATGCGGGCGATGCGATGGCGAGAAAGGGAATCATCTCTATCACTGCCAATTACCGTGAGGGCATCTTCGGATTCTTTGCTCATCCTCAGCTCTCCAAGGAGACTGCCTATAAGGGCTCCGGCAACTATGGCTTCATGGACCAGGTAGCTGCTATTCAATGGGTAAAGAACAACATTGAGGCTTTCGGTGGTGATCCTGACCGCATTACCATTGTAGGTGAATCAGCCGGTTCTATGTCGGTTAGTGCTCTGATGGCTTCTCCTCTCTGTCAGGGGCTTTTTGCACAGGCTATGGGTTCGAGCGGTTCGGTGATGGGATTCAAGAAGATTGCTACCCAGAAGGAAGCCGAGGAGAAAGGCGTGCAGCTTGCCCAGAAAATAGCCGAGAAGATGGGCAAGAAAACGGGCAAGAAGGTGAAAAAGAACGTAGGTATGAAGAACCTCAACGAACTTCGTGCCCTGCCTGCCGAAGAACTGATGATGCTGGCGGGAGTAAGAGCGGTTCCTGTCTATAATATCGACGGATATTTTATGAAAGAACAGCCTGTAGATGTCTTCGCCAAGGGCGAGCAGACCAAAGTGCCTCTGCTCATCGGCGGCAACAACCAGGAGATGACTCCATGGGCGGTATTGATGGGCAAGCAGCCTACCGTTGAGAATCTGAAGGCTGGCGCCAAGGCCACCTTCGGGTCAGAGAACATCGATGAACTCTTCCGCCTTTACGGAATCAACAGCGACAAGGATGTGTTGGAGCAGCCGGGTGTGAATCTGGCTTCGGATATCTTCCTGGATTATTCTACCTGGAAGTGGGGCAACATGCACAAGCTGACCGGCGGACAGCCAGTTTACCGCCATCGCTATTGTCATCCTCGCCCAGCAATGGCCATCAAGGGCAAGGTGGCAGCTTTGGCTGGCGGCGTGGTAGATGCTAAGGAAGGTGCAGCTCCTGCTCAACAGGATAAGGGAGCCGTACACTCTGCCGATATAGAATATGCAATGGGCACTTTACCTACCAACCGCGTGTTCAACTGGCAACCGGAGGATTACATGATCAGCGAAATCTTCAGCCAGTACTATGTGAACTTTGTGAAGACGGGCAATCCAAACGGTTTGGGCCTGCCGGAATGGCCATCTACCAACGGCAAGTCCGTAGCTCCTGTGCTTCAGATAGATGTGAATACTGAGGTAAAAGCTGATGCCCAGATGGAGAAGCGCTATGAGTTTATTGACCAACTGTTTTGGAAAGAAAAATAATCTTTTTGCTGCATTCAAAAGCTTTATAATTTTGTCGCAGATAGAATGATAAGGCTGATAAAGCAGAATAAAATAATAGAATTCATGTTTCAGAAATTCATTATCAATAGAGAGGGTGTACTGAAATTCGGACACGTCTATTTGCATCGTGACATGCTGGCTCCAGGAGAGCAATGCACATACGGTGGAGGACTATGGAAAATCGACGAAAGTCGGGGAGCCATAGTCCTCTATGGTCGAAGTTTCGATTTCGGTCCTCCCGATTTTGACTACGTGAAACAGATAGACTGGTCGGGCTTGGGGGGCACCCCTCGCCCACTGCTCTATCTGCCCCATTGGCCTAATGAAGAGGAGACTATGCCAATCATCGTGAAGTAATTTACCGACACCAGTTATTACAAACCTATTACATTCCTCATTATTCACGTTAAATTCAATTAAGTTTCCACTTGGAACTTTCGCTATTTCGGATATTTTTCCTAATTTTGCGCCACGTTTCTAACGATAGAAATGAATATGAAAATTCTATGATAAAGAATATGGTTATTTTATGAGAGGAATCAGATTCGCAGGAAAATAGAAATAATTAAGTATTATATATATAAATAGGTAAGAAAAGAAAAATGGAACATGTTTTTACAGAATCGATGTTTTTGGTGGGCTTCGTGATATTCATCGCCGCCATACTCGTATTAGACATGCTGGTTATCGACCGAAAGGCGCATGTAGTTTCCATCAAGGAAGCTGGATCCTGGACGGCAGTATGGATTATTCTCGCTCTCGCCTTCGCCGTATTCATCTACTTCCATGGCGATATGGTGCACGGCATAGAGAACTTTGACGATTTGAAACTGATAGCCTCACGCTATGCTTCTCATCTCAAGCTGGATCCGAATGACTATGAGGCAAGTCTGCAGCAATATCGCCACTACATGACCATCTCTTACATCTCAGGTTATCTGATAGAGAAGACACTCTCCGTAGATAATCTCTTTGTGATGATGATGATCTTCAGTTCATTCGGAGTGGATAAGAAAGATTATCAGCATGTATTAAACTGGGGAATCTTGGGAGCCATTGTGCTCCGCTTTGTATTCATCTTTGCTGGAGCAGCCCTCATCAGCCGATTTGCCTGGATATTGCTTGTATTCGGAGGATTCTTAGTTTATAGTGGAGCCAAGATGTTCCTGAATAGAAATAAGAAGGAAGAAATCAATGCACTTGAACATCCTGTGGTGAAGTTCATGCAAAGACGATTGCACTTAGGTCCTTTGGTGATGACGGTGGTGTTCATCGAGTTCTGCGATCTGATATTTGCTTTCGACAGTATTCCTGCCGTATTCTCAGTATCACTCGACCCGTTTGTAGTGTTCTTCTCCAATATCTTCGCCATCTTGGGCCTGCGAGCGCTCTTCTTCCTCTTGGCAGCGATAGCCGATAAGTTCCGCTATCTGAAGGTGGGTGTAAGCGTGCTATTGGTGTTCATCGGTGTGAAGATGCTCATCCACGATTTCTTCGAGATAGATGCAGTCGCTTCTCTCGTCATTATCCTTCTCGTATTGCTTGTCAGCATCGGAGCATCGGTAGTGATTCCACAGAAACAGGAAGCTTAAATTACAGAAAATTGTATAGCAAAATATAACCCTTCATCCTTTCACCTGAAATGCCGATAAATACAGGGTATTTGAGGATGAAGGGTTTTTCTTTGTTGACATCATCAGTTCCTGTTATGCCCATCCACAAGTTCCTGTTATGCTCTTCAAGCGGTCCCTCGGGGATCACGTGATGGGGAACTGGTGAACAAGAGACGAGCAACGAGGGATCACGAGGCGGGCAACGAGTGCCCAAACAAATGGCTATGATTTGGGCAACGCATCTATCATCATCAGTCGCTTTTTTGACAGATGAATCCATTTAATTGAATCAGATTTGTTATTTTTTTGCAACATGATAAGTGAAAATCTGCTTATCAGTAACTATACGCAACAGATAGATACCTGCAGGAATGCCTTGCAGAGAAAGCGAGGCTTGATTTCCATTTATCTTCTCAGACTGTTTAAGCAGACTGCCGCTTATCTGATAGAGTTTGATGTTTCTCAAGCCACTACAGGAAACTGATATTTGATGACTTTCGAGACGGACATCAATGGAAGGAGCTGCATTTACAGAGGCTCCGATTCCTGTAGATGTGTCCTGGGAAATAGCGAGGAGGTCGCCTTTACGCTTCAGGTAATACACGGGTCCCTGCGGATTGCCAAGTTCGATTTCCTTGCCTTCTATCTCCCCCATCACCCTCATGCGATAAGTATGACCATCGACAAAAGACAAATTGTTCTTGCGCAGCCAATAACTGTAAAGGGGTACCTCGAAGGTTGAAGATACACTCACTTCATCATCGATTCCCCGCACCTGTATCTTTTCCTTTGTCTCTGTGTCTTCACCCATCAGCGTTATACGTCCTTCATAACTTCTGCCTTCGGATGCGAGCAGCGAGACTCCCAATTTGAAATTAGCATATTTCGTCATATCAATACTGCCTGATTCTATTTTCTCGTGGGAATCATCAGCTAAAAAGACTTCTGCTTTCGCCATTAGCGGCTTTTCCTGCGCTTTCTCCACCTGGATAAATGCAGCCTCCCGGTCGTGGATTAGGTTGACAGGATAGAACATCGTTTCTGCTTCATCGCCTGAGATGATGAGTTTCACTTCGTAGCATCCTGGAGAAAGATTTGAAGGCAAAGAAAGCAAAATTGGAATTTCGGTTTCGGTAAAACCTTCGATTTCGCTGAGCTGATCGACACGGGTATCCATCACGACCTCTCGACTATTATTGAGCAATTGTACTCTCAAATAACAGTCACGAGGTACTCCATTGAGATTTTTCAGCGAGAAGAATGCCTGTACTTTTTCCCCCTGTTCTACGCTGCCGATGAGTCTTGGCTGCGCCATTAACTGGAAATGAGGTTCTTCCGAATAGATTTCCGATATGCGCCCAGTTCTATCCTTCAGTTCCACTTCTACCACAGGCGCCTTTTTTATCAGAAAGAACTCATCCCACGACTGATCTTCTTTTCTGGCAACACATACAGGAAGGAGACGATAATATCCATCCTGAAGACCTGAAAGATTCAACTTGACAGGTTGTGCTTCATTGATAAGATAGTCGTTCCCCATCCATCCGGCATGATCGGCACCATAGATTCGCTGCGTAAAACCTCCCAGAGCATGATCATCAGAATAGGCAACCTGCATGAGGTTCCCATCCACATCATAGACTGCTACACCAATATCTCCCCGGAAAGGCTTACCCCTGTTGACGAATGAATTCATTTCCACTGTAATAGTCTGTGATGGGTTGAAATTCTTGCCAGTTGCCTCTTTTATCAGTAGCGAGCCACCCTCATTGAACATCAACTGTGGGGAATTTTCCAAGAGACTACGGTCTATCTCCGGATATTTCCCATTATCGGGATGTGCTAAGATAGCCATGATAGCACGGTTGAATGCCAGCGGCTTACCTTGGAACTCACTACCTGTCTGCGAAACACTGAGGTTGGTGAGTGAATAGTAGGCATCACCCTGTCCCTCCCAACCGAAATTCATGTGGAAGAGTCCATTTTCATCAAAACCATCTGTCACCCATGCATGTCCGGAAGCAGCACCAGCCGGTCTGCCTTCCAGATAGACAGGACATCCATTGAGGAGTTCCTGCCGCAGGATTTCTGCAAAACGGGTAGGCCCTTCTATTGCTTTGGTTGCATAGGCTGCCGAATAACCAAAGTTTTTTAGCAGAGCCTGATAAGCAAATATGCCCTGTGTTCCGCTGGCATTAGGTGTATATTGCATGAAAGAAGCCACGCCCACATCATTCATCAGCAAGGCAACGGCATCTTCCTGTTCTGATGTTGCACGAACAGGATAACGGTAGTCGGGCAACATATTCGCCCAATCATAATGAGACTGACTGAAGTCTGCACTTTTCTTGGTATGATAATAAGTTACCTCATACTCATTCTGTCCCTTTCCCTGAAGAGGCCATTGATGGTAATACATCAATTGTGCGATGGCAGTAGCCACACATCCGCTATAGGGGTAACCTGTACGGGCATTAAAAGGATACGACTGTCCCCATCTGCTTTTCAGTAGAGGTGATACGGTTTGAGAAAACAGACCTGATCGGGTATCCTTTCTAACATCTACCTTTCCTTCTTTCAGCACCTCGTATGTCTGGCGATACCCCTCCAAGAGGAGTTTTACGCAGGGGTTGGCATTCAGCGTGTCGAGTGTTCCCTCAGTACTGTAAGCCAAAATCTCCCCCATCTCATCATCGCCAGAGACAATCACAAATCCGCTTCCCCTGGCGTCATTATATATATAATAAGGTGTATCAGCTGTTTGAGAGAAACCTTTCGATTTAGCCTTTACCTCTTGGGATTGAGGTAAGGTGACGTATCTTTGAGCTATCTTCGCTGCTTTGCGAGGATTGATATTTTTACTATATGCTGCCGGACTAAAGGCTAAAAGGATACAGACGATGGCCTGTGAAAGGGCTATCGAGGGGGAAAAGGATAGGATACTATGAATAACTTTCATGATGACTGTAAGTTGATAATTATTAAAATCTAATAGTTTTATTGATTGTAGAAATATCCATTTCTATATTTTTGCAAAGATACAAAAAATATTCATAATAGGCTCGTTTTGAACAATATTTTATAACAAACTCTAATTCCGCCGCCCTACACCGCACCCATATTGTCATGAGTTGTTACGTTAATACTGTGAGTCAACGTGTATTATTAATAAAGCATAAAGTGGTCAACTTTTTTTTTTTAGTTTCTATCAGAATAATGCAATAGGCTTCAACTGCTTACGAAGCTGCTTTCATTGCTCTACGAAATAGGCTTCATTGACTATCGAAGCCGCTTTCGTATTTCGAGGCTTTTTTATTCAAGTTTATGCTTTAGTAACGACAAGTTTTCAACAGGTGGCCAATCGTATCATTGGAAAGGGTGTAACGCTGCCCAGTGGCAGGAGGGCGTTCTTAAAATTCTCTACCACAAAGATACGGCTTTATGTAAGAAAATGCAGAATATATTTGCTATTTGCACAATTTGCACAAAGATTTATATAAAAATGATCTGTTTTTTGGCAGTTTACTTAAAAATCATTATCTTTGCTCCCACAAATATGGAACAAGGAAGAATGATCCTACTTCGTATAGCAGACAGGACTACACAGGGCAAAGCATACTTCGGCAAGGCTCTAAGTAATCTTCTGTCAGTAAAAGTAATAATTCTTGAAGCTTGGCAATAAGTTCATTTGCATTTAGTTGTTTGCCTGTATCCATAGCGGTTCTTGTTCCCAGCCAAAAGGAAATCCAAGAGCCGCCAGGTCTATCTCTGGAAACTTGCTGAACAGATTGTGCATTTTGGCAAGCATATCATTGTTGGGAGAGATAATGTCAAGGAAATACTTGATGATGCACATGTTATAATAGATTCTACGCTTGTCCGTAGGAAGTGTAATCCACGGACGAGCCATGCCTCTCATGTCATTTGGAATAATCTTGTTGACTTTGTTCCAAACACGGGCGTGGTGACAACAAGCATTGCGAGTAAGTGTAAGCACAGAAAGCCAAGACTCAAACACCGGAGCATGAAGACTGAAACGCTTGGCAATCTGTTTTTTCAAACCTTTGTCTTTTAGATTTCTATAGTACATATTCACGCTACCCATTGGGAGTAGCTCTCCAAGTATCCATGCAGGTGGAAACGGTTCGGTGTAAGTCCTTTTGAAATGTTCTATAAAGTCTTCTGTGGAATGTTCGTATTCCTTTGTCAACATAGTCATGCTATTGTTGAAAATAGCTTGGTTATGAAAGTATGAGGGATTGGTAAGCCAATAAATGTCCCCAGTTTGTTCTGCCGTCATATTCATCACGGCTTCTCTAACGGCAATTTCTATCTTCTCAATCTCATTAAAGAGAAGCAGACGCAACTTTTTGTCAAAGCGATATAGCATCACTACTTTGCTAAATGTAGCACCTTCCTTATACTGATGAAGTGTCTTTGGAGTTTTCAACAAGGGATGCATATACGCTGACAATCGATAATAGCCAATGCTCTCCAAATACAATTGAGCCTTTTGCCTATCATTAATTATCAATCCACGACTTTTTAATAAGGTTACAAGTTCTCGTGGGGTCTTGTAATCTTTTCCGAAATTTCTCTTTGCCATAGCCTATAAACAAAAAAGCCCAGCCTATTTAAGCATTGTAAAGAGGCTCGGCTGGAACTAACACTGCAAAGATACAAATAATCATTGAGAATACAAACTTTTTGGAATGAAAAATCACGCAAAAGTGGATTTCTTTTACAGATTTGTGTTTAATTATGTTAAATCATAGGTTAAAACCGCATTTTATCTATCAAAGCGAATGGCTTTTTGAGATAAAAACATTACATTTGTAATGTCTATACCCGTACCGAAAGCCCCTACGCAGGTCGGCCACGACCATTACACCTATGATGCCAACGGCAATCCGATATTGGTGGAGAATGACAGCCTCAATACCGAGCGAATCGTCAAGAGCCACGGTGATCTGGAGGGCGTATATATCAATGGTGCTCCGCAGGGAATCTCCTTCCATGAGACAGAGGATTACACCATTTATTATTTCGCATCCGGATATATCGCTATTTTAATGACCCCATCCTTTCTGTTTTCAAAGATATCGTAGGCTTCTTCGATTTTTGAAAGAGGGAAATGGTGGGTGATGAGAGGAGTGGTGTCTATCTTGCCCTGAGATATCAGATGCAGGATTTCCTCGCAATCACAACCATCTACACCGCCAGTCTTGAAGATGAGATTCTTGCCATACATATCTGGGAGAGGTAAAAGCTGAGGTTTATCGTACATCGCCACAATGGTAACTATCGCATTAGGACGGGCACATTGCCATGCCAACTGGAAAGTATCAGGACCGCCTGCTACCTCCATCACCACATCCGCACCACCGTGCAAACTCTGTTCCTTGACAAAAGCCTCGCAATCCTCTGGTTCTACCACCAAAACCTGCGGATAATGCTCCTTGATAAAAGCTCTTCTGGCTTCAGACTTCTCGCAAACGATGATTTTCTGCGGATTCTTCAACAACGTGCAAAGCAAACAGCACACTCCCGTAGGTCCTGCTCCGATAATCAGCACCGTATCTTCTTCCTTGATTTCAGAAATCCTTGTTGCCCAGAAACCTGTGGCAAGGATATCACCAACAAAGAGTGCCTGCTCATCACTTACATTGTCAGGAATCCTGTTTAAGCCAGTGGTGGCATAAGGAACCCTTACATATTCGGTCTGCCCGCCATCGATACGACAGCCCAAAGCCCAACCGCCATGAGGAGAAGTACAGTTGTTCACATATCCATGTTGGCAGTAGAAGCATTCCCCGCAGTATGTTTCCACATTCACGGTTACTCTATCGCCTGGTTTCACATGGGTAACCTTCTCCCCTACTTCTTCTACGATACCCACCATTTCATGTCCCACAGTAATTCCGGTAACGGCACGTGGAACAGAACCGTGCTTGATATGCAAATCGCTGGTACAGATACTGCTCATGGTTACTCTCACGATGGCATCGTGTTCATCTATCAGGATAGGTTTCTCCTTTTCGGTGAAGCCAAATACACCTTGTTTAATATAAGTAAATGCTTTCATTATGATGATAAGTTGAAAATTGTCAAAAAATGATGCACAGTACAAACTGGCGAAAGAAGATAAAAAGAAATTATTGAAACTATAAATGATAGTTTATCATACCTAAAAAGAAAGTTCCGTTCCGAAGTACGGAGCACAACTTTCTCGTAGTTATGAATATCTTTAATTTCCATCTGGCTTGGTAACATCCAGATCTGTGGACGGATACCAGAGGAACTTATTGAAGTCATCAGGCTGGGCTGGATTGAAATCCTGCCAGTCTGGACGGAGATATTTCAGGAATGGCAGATGGAGCTGCTTCATTCCCATCACCACCATCTTGGCCACCTCATAGGCTCCGTATGGATTGAAGTGGGTATTATCCTCTAATGCCTTCGGCTGATTAGGGTAAGTGTTGGCTGGATAGTGAACCAGCGATTTCTTACTGTTCTCATAACCCAAAGTCTCGAAGAATGTACGGGTCATATCATGCAGTTCGATGACAGGCACACCCTCTCTTTTTGCCACAGCTCTCATGGCATCAGGATAGTCGCCATGCGTTTCTTGTATTTTGCTGCGGGTAGCTTTGTCGAAAGAGCGGCGCTGGGTAGGAGTCACAAAGATGATATTTCCACCCTTCGCACGTACCTTATCTATATATTGCTTCAGATTGTAGGAGAAATTATACCAAGCTCCACTTCCTGGAGTCTTCTCTTTCTGGTCGTTGTGTCCGAACTCGCAAATCACATAGTCGCCCTTCTTCATCATGGCCAATACTTTCTCCAGACGGTTGGAAGCTAAGAAGGATCCGGCTGTCAATCCGCTCTCTGCATGATTGGAAATAGCTACTTCCGGACCAAACCAGCGTGGAATCATCTGTCCCCAACTGGCGTATGGTTCATGAGCCTGATCCACTACGGTTGAGTTACCACAGAGGAAGATGGTTGTGGCAATTGTGTCACGCTCTATCTTCACCTGTTTTACGGCAGGAGCAGCACCATAGAAGTCAAGAGTCAGCTTGTCATCCCAGTCAGGTGTGCCCACCTCACGAGGTTTGATACGTACGTTCATCTTATCAGATATCTTTGGTGAACGCTTGTTGACGATAAACTGGACAGTCTGGAATTTACCCTTCTTGGTAGAGATTTCATCCACCATGAGTCTTCTGGCTTCAGCACGCACCACCGTCTTGGCTGCCTTTTTCTTGGAGCCGAGGACGACCGTCACCTTGTAGTTGCCATCAGGCACTTCCACAGCGTAACTTTTAGGATTTTGCTTACTCAGATCTACGTCGAAAGTCTGGGCTTTCACATTTGCGGACATCGCCAACATCATCATACCGGCGATTAGCCATTTCGTTTGTTTCTTCATTATATGTTTTAGTTATTTGTTAATTTGGCTACAAAAATACAATATCTTTTTCAAAAACATTAGTTTTTCCGTTCATTTTTTGATTATATAGTACAAAAAGCAATTATAACTTGGAAATCAGATATTTAATAAAATCATCCTTCACATTGGAAATCTCACCTTTGTCATAAATTGTCAATAAAGTGATTTCCATACTTTCAGTATCAAGTAATAAATTCAAAGTCAATATACGAGCACCCCCACTCTTTCCTTTACCTTTTGAAGCAATGGCCATTCTAACTTTTCGGATACCAGATCCGAGATCATCTCCCAGAAAAGGATTATTTATAATATCTTTTTTCCATAACTCAAGATCATCCAATAAAGAATGGTACTTCTTAGACAAACGCTTAAACTCGCGTTTAAACTCTGGACCAATAGTTATTGTAACTTCCATTATATCAACCCTCTCTCATTTCGTTGATAAAATCATCAATATTTTGAAGTTCCTTTCCTTCAAGTTTTGCTAATTTCACCTCTTGCACCGCTTTAGTCAAAGTTTTTTGCACATAAGCTTGCTGCTTCTCTGTTTTTGACAAAGAAGAAGTATCCATTACAGATGTTGAAACAACGCCACGCAACATTTTTATAGCATTGCGAACGCTTGCCAACGACTGAGTATCATCTATAGTAACTAAAATCTGTGCCATATTAACCCTATTTAGAATATTTGATTTCTGCAAAGATACAAGATTTCCATGAAAAAAACAAATATATTTTATTTTTTAACAATAAAAGAATCCATCAATTTTCAGATATTACTTCGCCATATTGTAGGACTCGTCTTGACGATGCGGGAGAAGACTCGGGAGAAATAGGAAGCAGAAGAGAAACCGACATGATAAGCTACTTCTTCCAATGTGGCACCGGGATGAGCCAACATATAGGCCTGTGCCTCCTTGATGCGCAAGGTGGTAATCCAGGTACTGAAATTGACGGCATGTTTCCCATTGATATAACGGGAAAGATAAACCTTATTGGTGCCCATTTCGGAAGCCAGACTGTCGATGGTCAACTGGGATGAGAGATACTTCTTATCATCCACCCACTGTTGCAATCGTGCCCCGAAGAGATTCTCATAATTCTCCAACATGGAAGTTTCCTGTTTCTGGCTGGAATCGTTTTCTATTTCATCATTCATCACTGACGCTAAATTGAGCGTGCCATAATATGGGCGGTAATTAATGAAAGAGATGACGATATAAAGATTGACACTGACGATATACACCTGGTAAGCATAATTGAAATAGATTCCGAAGAAGAGAGTGAGATAGGCAAAAACACCCAAGAGACACAGGAAGAAGAGGCTTTTCTTCGTCCAGAACATGAAGCGCTGCATATTATCATCGGAGAAGTAATTATCCAACTGTTCCCTTTTCTTTCTATAGATAAACTGGAAATGAAACATGTATCTTACCACGATGCTACAGAAAATCAGGGTGGAAACGATATACAGACAATAGGCATAAGGCACCAAAGGCTCCCATAGGCTAATCCAGGAAAAGGAAACCGTCAATATCCAATACCCGAAATCCTTCAGCATCCTCTTTTTATTGATATATTGCGAATCCAACAGGGAGGCAAACGAATAAGCAAAGCATATACATGTCAGGAAAAACAGGCTGATGTCCATACAGGCAATGATAGAATTGAGCGCCTCCCAATCTTGCGAGGAAAAGATTTCCAACCAGAGATACAGGTTGATGAACATAACAAAAAATGCTGATGCCAAGAAATATTTTGCCTTACGATAAGGGGCATAGTCTGCAGTATCCGGTACACTCAGGAACACCAGGATAATGCCTATCACCAGATAACTTGCATCGACACACTGAATCAGTTCTGCGAAATATTTTTCCAGTAACTCCATAATAAACAGCTTTATTAAATCAATAAATTATCATCACTTACTTTTAGCACACTTTGATTCACATAGCAATCTGATTGCCATACGAACAGAGAGTATATATTACACGTACATAATCTACTAAAAGTCCTTTGATCTTGAGTATATTGAAGATCGTCATTAGGTTTTTATCACTTTTGTTGAGTCTATATGATGTTTATAGGCATAGTTTTTCAACTACCCTGCTTGCAAAAGTACAAAAAAATAAGTTATCTCCAAATTATTTAAGCAAAAAAATGTGTTATCCCAGCAGAATTTCTGCCAAGATAACACATTTTCAATATATATCACTGTTTAATAGTACGCTACATATACTTCTGATTACCAGTTGTCGCTGTTAAATGGATCTGAGGAACCGCCCCAACTAGGATCCTTATCCCAATCAGTGTCAGGACCAAAGATATGACCGTGATCATTACCATCTGGATCATTAACGTTATTTGCGTTATCGACTGTCCAACTTGTGTAGTTTGCCATCAGCATATTCTCCAAGAGAACCATTTGTATTTCCGGTTTAATATATTGAGTTTTCATCATAATCATCCTTTCTTATCTTCAATAAGTTAGTCTTTACTTAACAAACACTTTCTTGCCATTCACGATATAGATACCGGAAGGTAAGCCTGAAACATCGATACTGCCGCTGCGAACGAGCTGTCCATTGAGATTGAACACACCAAGTTTCGCAAACTTGGAATCGATGCTGCTGTCTTCTGTAGCCATGATTCGCTCTACATCTGTGGTATAGTCAATGCCATCCAGGATAAACTTGGAAGTGGCTGCACCAGAAGTTTGCTTATATGGCTTGAACCATACGCTGAAACCACGCAAGCCACGAACTTTGTCGCCAGCATAGACCATTTTTCCTTCATGGAAGAAATAGCAACCTTTCAGATTATCTCTACCCGCAATAATCGGATTATTCTTATCTGTTATCTTAACGGTTGTCTGCTCATCATTCTCCATGATATCGCCGAATGTTCTTGCAAAAGTACCGTATGCAGCTAAAGTTCCATCTGTTACGATTTCGCTATCGCCTGGCTTTTCAGCAACTTTCACTTTATCCAGATTCAGCATCCATGTTTTTTTATCAAGTCCATAGAGGTCATTCTCATTGCTGGTTTTTCTCTTAAGACTTACATTCGGAATATCAATATGGTTTGCTGCGATAGTTACCTTATGCTCACCACCTTCTGTGCCAGCACCCGTCTTATGAAGAATTGCCGTATAGGCAGGTGTTTTCTCATTTGCCAAGTCCTTTGTAGGATAGATAATATAAGGTACGTACGCCTTAAGAACTACAGCATTATTTCCCATAGTTGCAATCTTCACCGTCTCAAACTGGATCTGATTTCGAGTAAGCGTTTTCAGTTCTGCCAATCGGGCATTAGCTCCGAATGCCTGAGTGAACTGGTCTTTATTCAAGTCAACTGGCAGCACGATGGTATTCCATTTATTGATATTCTTATTGAAAGATTTCTTGTTGAGATGGAGAACCACATCGTCATAAGTCTCTGTACAGTCGAGAAGATAGTTCAGATTATCCTTGTCTTCATCTAATATCAAGTCGCGAGAGGTGGTAGAACCTGCATAGAGAAGACGGAAATCATCAAATACTGTCCATTCACCATCTTCAGCAATATTATCATCAACAGAACCTACACGTACACCGAAGCAGATGTTGCCGCCATCTTTTGGAACCTGCACGAGGACACTATTGAAGTACTTATGGCTGCCATAGAATTCCTTACCAGCATAATCCATGTTCTGTTCGCTGATATGCAAATCGTTCTTTTCTGTCTGAGACATGTTTGCAGTCTGCATGACAACGGTTTCACGGAGGGAACCATCTACTATTTCTTTATAATTTGTAGTCCCTTCTTTTGGGTCTTTCAAAAGAACAGCAAATAGCTTAGCCTTATTTGTATTAGAATAAGCCTTGCATTCGATAACATAAGAACCGCCATGATCTACGTGTACCACCTGATAGACTGCGCCACGGGTATTTTTGATATCTGCGCAATAATATTTACCGAGATGAGTCTGGTAATCATTTAAATTATAATATGTGGTTCCATTGAAAGTATATGGATTAACAGATGAAACACTACCTTTATAGTCGTTTAATCCATGACTCGGGTCTGTTTTGTAACGTTCCTCCAAACCAAATCTAAATGATCCTGTAGCTCCCTCCTTATAAACAGCAGTCTTCCATTTTTCAAGCGCACCATTATCACGGCTGAATCCAGGGCACTCTAATTTGAATGACAAATCTAACGAACTCTTAAAGCCGATAGAACTCTTTTGCAAATTATAAAGCTGCTCATAAGAGAAAATACGCCACTGAGAGCCTTCATCACTATAGTCTTTATCATTCTTTAAGAAAGCACCACAATTTTTATCTACATCACCCTGAGAAGCGGCTGCAGAGAGATAGTATTTATCATAAGTTTTATATTTGCTATACCCATTTGCATTACGGCGATAAGTGTATATTCTGAAGGTATTTTGTGCATCTCTAGAAATAGGTTCAATCGTCCAACCACGCTGAATCACGGTAGAACTTGATTTAGATGCATAAATATCGCGATCTACAAAGACACCATTGTTGACTGCAGCATTACCAGTATTTTTAGCATCATAGAAGTATTCCAACGAACAGCCTTCCTGACTTCCTGATACTGCACCTTGCTTATCAACATCCTGCTGGAAATGAATCCAATTGTCTTTATCTTTATAAACAGAAAGAGGCATTCCATATTCCTGAAGAGACACATGGGTTCCCCAGTAGCCTCCTACATTGAGCAGCAGACCAGTCTTTACATTATACAAGAAAAAGATTTGGCTCTTATCCGTTGGAAAAGTACCATGCGTACCTTTACTTGCATAAGTCATCATTTGCTCTGCCGAAATACCAACAAGATTTTCCAAACCATCAAAAGCAGAACCATTACTTTCTTGTGCCTTGGTTCCCTTGACTGCTCCGAAAAGCAAGAATATAGCCAAGAAAACGGCAAAGATGGAGCGATGCTTAAAAGCATTAAATGATAGTAAAAACATTTTCATCTTCCAAAATTTAAAGTACAATAAATAAATATGTAATTATCATATAGGCAACAAAATGTGATAGGACATCAAGTTACTGTTTTGATAAATCATAATTGGGTGCAAAAGTATGAAATTCCTCGTTTTTGAAATTGCAAAATGAGAAAAAATGTTTGTGTTTTTGGAAATTTACAACTGAAAAACCACACTGAAAAAACTGAATCACCAACCATACGGATGGTCGTTTTTTCCTTCAAAACGTTCAAAACAACCATCAATCGTTCAAATAACATGTAAAAACAGAAAATAAATATGTAAAATCGTATATTTTTAAGCTTATTGTACCTAAAAATATACGATTTCGCTTTTTCTCAATCAGGAATCAATCCAAAGAAAAATTTATGATTCTCAAAAGAAAGAACCGAAGAATGGCAAAGAAAGTTCTGATCATTGGCCTGGCCCAAAAACATGGATTATTTTTTAAAAGAGGTCTAATCATTTCCAAAGGAAACTTTGATTGCATTCGCAATATTTCTTTTGGCAATTTCAGGATTCATCGCTTCCTCTAAATCCATATTCTGAGGAGATACGGCAAGAACCTGATCAAAACCTGCATCAAGAAGCGTCTGCTTTTCGCTGACTCCTCCAGATACCAACAAGATTTGCTGGTCTGTCGTGGCTTTATTTTTCAAGACATGTTCCAAAATCCGCTGTGGCAACTTTCCCATCAAGGTCTGTCTGTCGCTATGTCCTTCACCCGTTATCACGAGATCAGCATCTTTAATCATCTCATCAAAGCCGATTTCTCGCAACAGAAGTTCGGCTCCAGCAGAAACCTCTGCACCAAAATATTGCAGGAAAGCATAGCCCAAACCACCGGCAGCACCAGCACCAGGCACCTCACTCCTATCATAACCAAAATGCTTGGCACTCACCTCAGCAAACTTCCCTGCCCGAGCATCCAGCATTTCCACCATCTCAGCATCGGCTCCCTTCTGAGGCGCAAAAACATGAGCCGCCCCGTTTTCGCCACAAAGCGGATTGGTAACATCCGAAGCCAGCATGAAAGTGCATTCCTGGCGGATTTTCTTCCAGTCGTCGCCCATTGCCTTAAGCATTCCGATGCCACAATCAGATGTAGCACTTCCGCCCAATCCTACGATAAAGTGGCGCACGCCCCGGCGATAAGCATTCATTATCATCTCGCCCACGCCCCAGGAAGTAGCCTTCATCGGGTTGCGCTGTTCAGGCTCTATCAAAGCCAGTCCGACAGTCTGTGCAATCTCAATTATCGCCGTATCATTCACGATTCCATACTCAGCCTCTATCCATCTCATCAGGGCATCATGGGCATGAATGCTCACTCGCTCTCCTTTCATCGCCGAGAGAAAGGCATCGAGCATTCCCTCTCCCCCATCACTCATTTCGAGACAAATGATTTCGGGGGAAGCATCTTCCGAATCCCATTCCTTCAATCCCGAAGCAATCGCCTCGTTCACCTCTCTGCTCGAAAGGCAACCCTTATAAGAGTCGCAAGCAATTATTATCTTCTTATATCCAGTCCCATCCATCAGTCGGAGGCCATCATTTTTCCTATACATATCCTATTTATATTATATCATTCCAAGAATCATCGCCTATCAAGCGATTCCCCTTTCAGCCCGCAAAATTAGCCATTATTCCTGAAACCACAAACCTTTTTGGGAAAAACTTTCAAAACAGTTGCTTCTGATAAGAGCTGATAGAAAAAAGAGGTTAAAACATTTGGCTATTAAAAAGATTCCTCGTATTTTTGCAGTAGATTTTTCAAAGGTTTTCTAAAGGTTAAAGGCTTATGTGCAAATATGAAGAAATAGAAGGTT
>OJKP01000327.1_pt1 | contig 36746 bp, 30 predicted proteins | sample 1596521 | NCBI WGS metagenome assembly OJKP01 (sample SAMEA4350130, study PRJEB24818) | metagenome | biome: human; feature: gut; material: faeces | place: Denmark | collected 2013-09
GGTGTAAAGGTGGAGACACCAAAGCCGAGCATTACTAATTGCCCGTTCACTTTCCTTTCTCACGGAGGGTGGCATATACGTTCGGACTCTTGACAGTCCGCTTTGCTTGTGATTCATGTTCAGCAGATCTGAAACAAAAGAAATTCAGGTGGCTATTGCACGAAGGTTCCACCTCTTCCCATTCCGAACAGAGAAGTTAAGCTTCGTCACGCCGATGGTACTGCGCAAGTGGGAGAGTAGGTAGTCGCCGTCTTGGTTCCCCTTACAACATTCAGTTGTGAGGGGAATTTTTTTATGTGTATATGCCGCAAAGGTGCTTTCCAGATACCTTATTTATATATTATCTTCAGGTTTTAAAAATACTAGTTGTTTTTGAAGTTTACATCCATGTTATAATACCTCTTCAGTCTTGATTTTTTTATATTTTTAGGTGATATATAGTGCTTCGTTAAAATTTTTGTTTTTTTAATAAGAAATTCCTCGTTTGCGTTACCGACGAAACAATATTTATATTACATTTGCCCTGATTTTGTAATGTTGAGTTTACAATCTTTATATGGCGGATAGCATTAAACATTTAGGTATTGTGGAAAGCATGAATGGTTCTCATCTAAAGGTGAAAATCGTTCAATCTTCAGCTTGTTCCTCATGTAGTGTAAAGGGACATTGTAGCGTGTCTGATACTAAGGAAAAGATAATCGAAGTATTTAACATCCTCAATTTACCATGTAAGATAGGTGATAGAATTATGCTTGCGGGCAGAACTTCTATGGGGATGAAGGCTGTATTGTTAGCTTTCGTCGTGCCTTTTTGCGTGCTTATGTTAGCTTTGGTTTTATCTTTAACATTTATGGGCGAAGATAACGAACTGTTTGCTGCGGTTGTTGCGCTTTGTTCTCTGGTTCCATATTACGTTATCCTATACTTGTGTCGTGGAAAGCTTAAACGCTCGTTCACCTTTTACGTAGAATCAATTTTATAATTTATTAAATAACTAACTTATATTATGGATTTAATTTTAATTGCAGTGATTTCTTTGGGGGCAATTGGATTGGTTTCTGCCATTATTCTTTTTGTCGCTTCTAAGAAGTTTGCTGTGTATGAAGATCCCCGTATAGCACAGGTGGCAGAAGTGCTTCCTCAGGCTAATTGCGGTGGATGTGGCTACCCTGGTTGCTCTGGCTTTGCCGCAGCATGCGTTAAGGCTGGTTCATTGGAAGGCAAACTTTGTCCTGTAGGCGGACAGCCAACCATGACAAAAGTTGCAGCAATTTTGGGATTGGAAGCCGCTGCTTCAGAACCTAAGGTGGCAGTGGTTAGATGTAACGGAACTTGTGCTAATCGTCCAAGAGTTACTCAGTACGATGGCGTTCGTTCTTGTGTTATTGCCAACTCTACCTACGGAGGTGAGACTGGATGTACTTTTGGATGTTTGGGTTGTGGCGACTGCGTTGAAGCTTGTAAGTTCGATGCTATCCACATGAATCCTGAGACAGGACTTCCTGAAGTTGATGAAGCTAAGTGTACTGCTTGTGGCGCTTGTAGCAAGGCATGTCCTCGTAACATCATCGAGATTCGTCCGAAGGGTAAGAACAACCGCCGTGTTTATGTACAGTGTGTAAACAAAGACAAAGGTGCAGTAGCTCGTAAGGCTTGTACTGCAGCATGTATCGGATGTGGTAAGTGTGTTAAAGTATGTCCGTTCGAAGCTATTACATTAGAAAACAACTTGGCTTACATTGATCCTGCTAAGTGTAAATCTTGCCGTAAGTGCGAAATGGAATGTCCGCAAAACGCAATTATTGCTGTTAACTTCCCTCCTCGCAAGCCGAAAACAGAAGCCGCTCCAGCCGATGCAGCTAAGCCAGCTGTAGCAAAACCGGCCGAAGCAAAACCTGCAGAAGTTAAAGCTCCGGTTGAAAAGAAAGCAGAAGAAGCCGAACCAAAGGCTTAATTCATCTATTAGTAATTAAAATAAAACAATATAAAAGTGAAGACATTTAGAATTGGTGGAGTACATCCAGCAGAAAATAAATTGTCAGCCGGTAAAGCAATAGAGACCCTTGCACTTCCTAAGCAAGCAGTCTTTCCTTTATCTCAGCATATTGGTGCTCCGGCTACCGCTATTGTAAAAAGAGGCGATGTCGTAAAGGTCGGTACTAAGATTGCCGAGGCTGGAGGCTTCGTTTCGGCTGCTATTTTCTCTTCCGTTTCAGGAAAAGTAAATAAGGTGGATAGTGTTATCGATGCAAGTGGTTATCGTAAACCAGCTATTTTTATCGATGTAGAAGGTGACGAATGGGAAGAATCTATCGACCGCAGCGCTGATTTGGTGAAAGAGTGCAAGTTGACTCCTGAAGAAATTGTTGCGAAGATTAAAGACGCCGGTGTAGTTGGTATGGGTGGAGCTTGTTTCCCTACTCACGTAAAACTTATGCCTCCTCCGGGATGCAAGGCAGAATGCGTTATTATCAATGCTGTAGAGTGCGAACCGTATCTTACTGCCGACCATCGTTTGATGTTGGAAAAGGCAGACCAGATTTTGGTAGGTGTTTCATTGCTGATGAAGGCCGCTAAGGTAACTAAAGGTTATATCGGTATCGAAAACAATAAGCCAGACGCTATCAAGTTGATGACTGAAAAAGCTGCAAACTATGCAGGCATTGAAGTTGTTCCTTTGCAGGTGAAATATCCGCAAGGTGGTGAAAAGCAGCTCATCGACGCTGTTATCGGTCGTCAGGTACCTGCACCTCCAGCAATTCCTATCCACGTAGGTGCTGTAGTGCAGAACGTAGGTACTGCATACGCTGTATACGAAGCTGTTCAGAAGAACAAGCCATTGTTTGAGCGCGTGGTAACCGTTACCGGAAAATCACTTGCTAACCCGTCTAACTTCTTGACTCGTATGGGTACTCCGATGAGTCAGCTGATTGACGCTGCCGGAGGTCTTCCTGCAGATACCGGAAAGGTAATCGGTGGTGGTCCGATGATGGGTAAGGCATTGGTAAATACTGAAGTTCCTATCTGTAAAGGTAGTTCTGGCGTACTTATCATGAATGATAAAGAAGCTAAACGTGCAGAACCTCAGCCGTGTATCCGCTGTGCCAAGTGTGTGAGTGCATGTCCTATGGGACTTGAGCCATATCTTTTGGCTACATGTTCAGCAAACGCTGACTGGGAACGCGTAGAAAAAGAAATGATCATGTCATGTATCGAATGCGGTTCTTGTCAGTTTACATGTCCTTCTCATCGTCCGATGTTGGACTACATCCGTTTAGGAAAAGGTAAGGTGGGCGGAATAATCCGTGCACGCAACGCTAAGAAATAAGTTTTTAGAAAAAATTATGGCTAATAAATTAATTGTATCATTATCGCCCCATGTGCATAACAATGATAGCGTACAGAAAAACATGTACGGTGTACTCATTGCTTTGGTACCTGCCTTGCTTGTATCATTCTATATGTTTGGCTTAGGGGCTGTTATAGTCACGCTTACTTCTGTTTTGTCGTGTCTGTTCTTTGAATGGGCTATCACCAAGTTCATTCTGAAACGCGAACGTACTACTATCACCGACGGTTCGGCTATCCTTACCGGCGTATTGTTGGCGTTCAATCTTCCGTCAAATCTTCCGTTGTGGATTATCATTATCGGTGCGTTGGTATCTATTGGTATTGGTAAGATGACCTTCGGTGGTTTGGGTTGCAACCCGTTCAACCCCGCATTGGTAGGACGTATCTTCTTATTGATCTCTTTCCCTGTACAGATGACTTCATGGCCTGTAGCCGGACAGCTCGCTGCTTATACAGATGCCGAAACCGCTGCTACTCCGTTGGCATTGATGAAGATGGCTGTACACGGCGATGTAGAAGCCTTGAATCAGTTGCCCGATACATTGAGCTTGTTCCTCGGAAACAATCCGGGTTGTATCGGTGAAATCAGCTCTGTAGCTCTGTTGCTTGGTTTGGCTTATATGTTGTGGAAGAAAATTATTTCATGGCATATCCCAGTATCTATCATCGCTACAGTATTCGTATTCTCAGGCTTGATGCATTTGGCTAATCCTGCAGTATATGCATCTCCATTTGCCCATCTGTTTACCGGTGGTTTGATGTTGGGTGCCATCTTCATGGCTACCGACTATGTCACTTCGCCGATGACTCACAAGGGAATGATTATTTATGGTGTAGCTATCGGTTTCCTTACCGTGGTAATCCGTTTGTTCGGTGCTTACCCAGAAGGTATGTCGTTCGCTATTTTCATCATGAATGCATTCACTCCGTTAATCAACACTTATTGCAAACCTAAACGATTCGGGGAGGTAATGAAAAAATGAAAAAGCTGGAATCATCTTTATTAAATATGGTGGTCGTATTGACTGTCATTTCTGTGGTAGCCGGTGGTATCCTTGCTTATGTAAACCAAGTCACTGCTGGTCCTATCGAAAAAATCAAAGCCGAGACATTGAACAACGCATTGAAGAGCGTGCTTAACGCAGATGAAATGCCTCAAGTTTCGAACACTGAAAATATCGATGAGTTTACCATCATTTATGAAACCAACAAGGGAACTGCCGTTCAGGCTGCAACCGACGGTTTCGGTGGTAAACTGAAAGTATTGGTAGGTTTTGCCGAAGACGGTACTATCTCTGGTTATAGCGTATTGGAACATGCTGAAACTCCGGGATTGGGTGCTAAAGCTGGCGACTGGTTCCAAAAAGGAGGCAAGGGCGACATCATCGGAAAGAACCCGGGCGAAAAAGAACTTACAGTATCTAAGGATGGTGGCGATGTAGACGCAATTACCGCATCTACTATTACCAGCCGTGCATTCTTGTTGGCTGTAAACAACGCCTATAAAGCCTACAAAGGAAAAGCTTCTACATCTTCTGATGCAACAAGCTGTGCCACTCTGCGCGTTAAGAATAATGAAACAGAAGGTAGCGCTGACGCTGCCAAAGAAACAAATGAGTAAGGAGGAAATTGATTATGAATAACTTGAAAGTTTTATTAAACGGTATCGTCAAGGAGAATCCTACATTTGTACTCCTTTTAGGTATGTGCCCTACCTTGGGTACTACATCAAGCGCCATCAACGGTATGTCAATGGGACTTGCTACTATGGCCGTGTTGATTTGTTCTAACTTCGTGATTTCTTGCATCAAGAATCTCGTTCCCGATATGGTTCGTATCCCGTCGTACGTAGTAGTTATCGCATCGTTGGTAACAGTGCTTCAGATGGTGATGCAGGCATACGTTCCAGATTTGTACGCCACTTTGGGTCTGTTTATTCCGTTGATCGTAGTAAACTGTATTATCTTGGGTCGTGCCGAAGCATTCGCCGCAAAGAACGGTCCTATCCCTTCTATTTTCGACGGTATCGGTATCGGACTCGGATTTACCATTGCCTTGACACTTCTGGGTGGTGTGCGCGAGTTGTTTGGTACAGGAAAGATTTTCGGAATGACTATCTTCCCCGAAGATTACGGAATGCTGGTGTTCGTATTGGCACCGGGTGCTTTCATCGTATTGGGCTATCTCATTGCTATTGTAAATCGCTTTAAGAAAGCATAAACCCTTTAAAAGAATAAGATATGGAATATATATTGATATTTATCACGGCTATTTTCGTAAATAACGTCGTGTTGTCTCAGTTCTTGGGTATTTGTCCGTTCCTCGGTGTATCAAAGAAAGTAGAGACCGCTATGGGTATGGGAGCCGCAGTGGCATTCGTATTGACATTGGCTACCATCGTAACTTATGTTATTCAGAAATTCGTGCTCGATACTTGTGGATTAGCATACTTGCAGACTATCGCGTTTATCTTGGTTATCGCAGCGTTGGTACAGATGGTAGAAATCATCCTTAAGAAAGTTTCTCCTGCACTGTATCAAGCACTGGGCGTATTCTTGCCGCTTATCACCACTAACTGCTGTATCCTCGGTGTTACCATCTTGGTAATTCAGAAAGACTACGATTTGCTTACAGGTGTAGTTTACGCATTCTCTACCGCTATCGGTTTTGCGTTGGCATTGGTAGTATTCGCCGGAATCCGCGAACAGCTCAGCTTGGTAAACATTCCTAAGGGTATGCGTGGCATGTCTATCGCACTTGTAACAGCCGGATTGCTCGCTATGGCATTCATGGGCTTCTCTGGTGTCGACAAAGGTTTGGCTGCAGTTTTCGGTCTTTAATCCGATAAATACAGATCCTCGCTTTTATTAAGCGAAGTATCTGCCCTAATAAAATCTCCCCATATTATCCGTTTTTAGATGAAATGGATAATATGGGGATTTTTTTTGTAGAATTTGTGTACAAAACACTTTGTTTGTGTTATTATAAATACCTACATTTGTCATTATAACTTAAATGTATATAAAAACTTTAGCGTAATGAAAGAAAGAATTTTAGTTACCGGTGGAACTGGATATATCGGTTCTCATACCGTGGTAGAATTGCAGAACAATGGTTACGAAGTAGTGATAGTAGATAATCTGTCTAATTCGCGCGCCGATGTAGTAGATAGCATCGAACAAATCTCAGGCATTCGTCCGGCTTTTGAAGAAGTAGACTGCTTGGATTATGAAGGTATGGATGCCGTATTCACTAAGTATCCTGGCATCAAGGGTATCATCCATTTTGCTGCTAGTAAGGCTGTAGGCGAATCAGTAGAAAAGCCTTTGAAATACTATCGCAACAACTTGGTATCTCTGATCAACATATTGGAGTTGATGCCTAAACACAATGTAAAAGGTATCATATTCTCTTCTTCATGTACAGTTTACGGACAGCCAGATATTCTTCCTGTAACAGAAGCCGCTCCTATCAAGAAGGCAGAATCTCCTTATGGAAACACTAAGCAGATCAATGAAGAAATCATCCGCGATACTGTCGCTTCTGGTTCTCCTATCCATGCAGTTATGTTGCGTTACTTCAATCCTATCGGCGCACATCCATCAGCTCTTATCGGTGAGTTGCCTAACGGAGTTCCGCAGAACCTTATCCCTTACCTTACTCAGACAGCTATCGGTATCCGCGAAAAACTGAGCGTATTCGGCGACGATTACGATACTCCTGACGGATCATGTATCCGCGACTTCATCTATGTAGTCGATTTGGCAAAGGCTCACGTTATCGCTATGAACCGTATTTTGGAAGACAAGCAGAAAGAAAGCGTAGAAGTATTCAACATCGGTACAGGTCGCGGACTTTCAGTATTGGAACTTATCAATGCATTCGAAAAATCTACAGGCGTAAAATTGAACTATCAGATTGTGGGCCGTCGTGCTGGTGATATCGTTAAGGTTTGGGCAGATCCAACTTTGGCTAATACCGAATTAGGTTGGAAAGCCGATACCCCTATAGAAGACACCCTTCGTTCAGCATGGAACTGGCAGTTGCACCTGCGCGAAAAAGGTATCCAATAACATGTTGTTAATTTGTGCAAAAATGTTTGCACAATTACAAAATTGATTTATATTTGTATTGATATAAACGAGCAAACATATACAGATACGTTCTTATGTGAATAACGATAGTGTCACTGTCGTAAAGATAGAAACGTGATGTTTGCTTTGTAGTTTTGTCGTGTTTTATTTTGTGTTTGTGTAGATAGTGCCTCAACGTGAGTCGGGGCACTATTTTTTTTATGCGGTATGCTCAATACAGCAGGTGTTCGAATATAGATACTAAATTGAAAGCTTTTCTACTCTGGTCATTATTATATCTGTAGGTACGGAGAAACCTATGGGATGAACTTCCTCCGCATCATCATCGCCTTCTATTCTAATCCATATACCAAGGTTCTCATTCAAAGTCCAGCGTATCTTATTTTTGGATATATAATCTATTCTACCACCTGGCATACCATTCCTGTCAAAATGTTTCTTACGCTGGTCATAAAAAATAAGACCTATAGATTCAGGGCTGTAAGAAAAGTAAGAGGCAGTAATATAAATATTCTGTTCAGGACATTTTATGCCGTCAACGCGATGAGTGTTTATCTTAAGATAGTCATCAGAATATTGCCCTTTTACGCTGACTGAATAACCCACCCAATATTTTTACAGTTCTTCCTTTATGTAAAGTTTCTCCTTTGACTAATTTTATAGTGAAGGTGGTATCACCTTTCTCACCTCTCCATGTTCCTATGTAATCGACAACGGAGACCTGTGCGTTAATGCTAACACAAGTACATAAAACTACTAAAAACAAAAATAGCTTCTTCATAAATAACAAGCATTAACATTAAACAAAAAGGTGTTCCTAATGGAACAAAGATACTAAATTGAAAGCTATTCACAACATCATAGCTACGGACAAATCGGAGAAAGACATGAAAATCATGAAAACCTTTAACAAAGTCGTCTTACTTCGACCGAAGTAAGCACGTTGACCGACTCGAAGTGAGCGCTTACTTCGGTCGAAGTAAGCACGCGTATCGTTCGAAGTAAGACGACTTTATTAAGAATTAGTGCAACCAGCACGAGGCCGGTGCGGTGGAAGCCGGTGGACATAAAGTTTTGGGATTGCCCCATCACAACGGAAAACTCTGTCCGGCAGAAGTCGACAAGCACATTACCGAGTTTTATGCCGGACCAAGCTGGGACCACATGGCCGCTCCGGGAATGGTGAAACAATTTGATACCATCGTGAAGCAACGTGGCGTGCTACTGGCAAAAGGCCGTCTGCTCGGTCTGCAGTTCGATACCCTGTTCACTGACGATTTGTACATCAGAATAGCCCGTCACGCCATCGATATGGCCGACCGCATCGTTCGTGCCCTGCGTGAAAAAGGCCACAAGTTCTTCATCGAATCCAAAACCAACCAGCTGTTTGTCATCATGGAAAACAAGCATCTGGAGGAACTCTCGAAGACCATCGGGGTGGAAGTCTGGGAAAAGGTAGACGGAGAACACACAGCCGTGCGTATTGCCACCAGCTGGGCGACTCGTGAAGAAGACGTGGATGTGCTTATCGGTCAGCTGTAATTTCTCGAAACAACAGACATGATGATTGCCGGAACAGCATCCGGCAGCAGATAAAAATAAAGAGTCTCGATTATCTTCTCACCAGGAGATAAAGAGACTCTTTTCCTTTGTTATTGTAGAACAGGATATAGATAGTTCCAAATAAGATTTAACTCTGCCTGCATGTCTTGGAGGTGAGCTGTAACGACGATGACAGCATTCTTCTCAGGAAAAACCAAGATAAATTGTCCATTAGCACCATCCGCCCGGAATGCATTGTTCCGGCAGCGCCACATCTGGTAGCCATATCCCTGAAGCCAATCGCTGTTCTCTGGTGTCATCTTGAACATCTTGAGCATTGCTGGAGTTACACCCGCTGGACGGGATTCTACTTGTTTGGTAGAGGCTTCTTCAATCCATTTAGATGGTACAATTTGCTCCCCGTTCCATTTTCCCTTCTGGAGTAAAAGCAGCCCCATTTTTGCCAAATCTTCTGTTTTCAGATATAGACCCCATCCTCCGCAATTGATTCCTTGAGGACTTTCTTCCCAATGAACATTAGTAATACCCAATGGTTCAAACAGGCGTGGGCGCAAGAAATCAACAATTTTTTCACCTGTTACTTTTTGGCAGATTGCAGAAAGCAGATAGGTTCCTAAACTATTATAGGTAAAATAAGTTCCCGGTTTATGCTTGATTGGATAGTTGAAAAATTGCTTGATCCAATCCGTGTCTTCACTATTTCGTATTGTATTTGTAGGATCAGTTTCATGACCGCAGCTCATGGTGAGTAGATCCTTTATTGTTACGTCGGCCAAATATTGAGGTGTCTTAGCCGGACATTTGTCAGGGAAGAAAGATATGATTTTGTCTGTCAATTTCAATTTGCCTTCAGCAATAGCTAACCCCACAGCTGTTGAAGTAAATGTTTTACTGATAGAATTTAAAATATGAGGTTTATTCTCTTCTCCTTCACCCATCCATTTTTCATAGTAAACTTGACCGTTTTGTACAATCATTACGCTATGAATGTCTTGACCTGCCAGTCTGGCCGCATCAATATATTGGTTGAATGCTGTCCTCATTTGTGGAGTAGCCTTTCCACGAGGAAGTTTGCTTGTACTTTCTGTATCAGATAATGAACTCCAAGCAGAAATTGGATAGGCAAGGAGAAATAAAAGGAGAAGTGCAGTTCTAAATATTGTATTCATCTTGTTATTGAAATTTAAGTTTGACACAGACAAATGTAAATAATAAAAAACAATATTCCGACTAATTGTGAATGCTTTTTTTCGTGCTTGAACAAATGAATAAACATTTGAACATGTCGACAAGCCATGTTACATTTTATCTTTCTAATATTGCAATGTTTTGAACAATAGATAATTTTTTAGGAACCATAAATGAAAAAAAGATAGTTATTATGAAAAAGAATTACGCGCTATTAATTGTATTTTTGTTTGGTGCTTTGTGTATGGCTTTTGCAGAACAGCCCATTCGGCTTCACAAGTTTCCCAATCTCTCCTCGGACACTTGGTTCTATAGGGATACCTGTAGGAATGTGGCAGGACGTTTTCCTGGTTTTTCACCTTTTTTCATGATTTATCCTGATAAAGCATGTGATTCTCTTCAGGCTGTATCCTTAATAAAGGAGCTAGGACTTGAAAAATATGTGCGTACATATTCCGGTAGTGTTTGTGTGATGAATCCGATGGGGGCTGCATATGACAATAAAGCAGACTTAGATGCTTTTAAGGAATGTCTCGAAAGAATGCGTATCACTACAAACCTGAAAGTTATCGGTATCGGTAAAGGTGCAACATTTGTGAACAAGGCCATTGCAACTCATGCAGGCATGATTGCAGGAATTGTTTCGATTGATGGAGATAAAGGAAAGTTTGATGCCTCTTATAGTCCTGTTCCAGTGTATGTCACTGGTAAAGGTGCATCTCAAACTGCCTCTATCTATATTAAACAGAACAAAGCGATGCTTAGCAAAAAAGACAAGGCCTGTGTTGTATATAAAAACGAAAATGAACCATTGCTTCAAGTTGTTGTCAACAACAAGAAACATACATCTTTGGCAGAAACAATCGATGATGCATGGGATAAATTATTATGTAAGAATTATCGTTTTAATAACTTCAAACACACATGGTATACGGGAGGATCCGTTGAAAAACATGGTGATTTTGAACTGGAACCTTATATTATGCCTGAAGAATGGGGTATAACTCGTAAGGTCATAGAAAAGGATCTGTTGGGAACTGGTACTTTCCTGTGGTATGAGTTCCATCCCGAAGCTACTTTGAAAGCCCCTAAAGGCTCTGTTCCTTTACTGTTGCTGCTTCATGGCAATAACAATGACCCGCGTACTCAGGCAGAGACTTCTGGTTTCATTGAATTATGTGCTGAAGAAAATTTTGTAGTGGCAGAATTGGAATGGCAGGGTAATGGTTATGCGCCAATGGGCTTTGATGGTATTGAACAGGTCGTTTATCACATGTTGAAGACTTATCCTCAGCTGGATCCTTCGCGTGTGTATGCTGAAGGGTTATCTGCAGGAGCTGCTACAGCTACTGGATTAGGCATCCGAAAGTCATATTTGTTTGCAGCTGTAGGGGCTCAATCAGCAGGGTTAACTCCCAATCGCTATATGTTCGGTTATAACGGTGAAGCCATGATGAACGAAGTAATTCAGAAAAGAGGTTTTGTAGAGATGCCTTATTTCTCGGTAACAGGTAAGGATGATGAAGTTGTTCCTTTCGTGAGAATGGATAACTGGGAGACCAATGCTTTTTTCTGTGCCTGGAACGCATACCAGATTATGAACGGAATGGAAATCAGTACAAAGCCAGATTTCTCATTGGACCCGGTATTTGGAATAAAATTGGAAAATCGTGAGACTGTGCCTACTAATAAAGGTATAACAATGGAAATGGGTGTCCAATACAAAGGGGAAAAACCTTTGATTAAAGTTGTAGTCGTCAATGATTATGGTCACTGGAACTTTAAACCCGATGCTAAAGTCATGTGGGATTTCTTTAAGCAGTATGCTAGAGATCCCATAACTAAAAAATTGTTTTTTAAGTCTTTTGGTAAATAGTTGATTGTAATTTTAGGTTTGGAGGCGTTGTCCGGTGATGGATAGCGCCTCTTTTGATATAAGTATCTGTTATTTGGTCTTATATTCACTTGGTGAAACTCCGAATTGTTTCTTGAAACTTTTCGAGAAATGCGATAATGTGCTGAAACCCGTCATGTCAGCAATTTCGGATATCGTGTAGATTCCTTCCAAAATTAATTCGGCGGCACGGTTCAATTTGTAGGTCTTGAAGAAAATACTTGGATTTTCGCCTGTCAAACCTTTAACTTTATAATAAAACTTGGTGCGGGATATATGCATAAGTTCTGTCATGTGTGTGATATCTAGTTCGGGGTTTGAAAGTTCTTTTTCCATCAGGCGATAAAGCTCTGTCATGAAAGCATTATCTTGTGGTGACAAGATGTTTTCTTCAATGTTGTCGGTCTGTGTGGTCTTACCAAGCAAGTTCCGTACCTTTTTCCTGTTCTTGAGTTGTGAATTGATCAGAGCAATCAGGTAATTCGGGTCGAACGGTTTGGTTACATATGCATCTGCACCTGTTTCCAACCCCTTCACCTGATTCTCGATGGTTGATTTGGCTGTGACCAGAATAACAGGGATGTGGCAGAGCTGTAAATCTTCCTTGATGGCACGACAGAGCTGGTACCCATCTTTTTCGGGCATGATGATATCGCTCAGAATCAAGTCCGGCGCTTCTTCCCGTATGACTTTCAATGCGCTGTCTACATCGAAACGGCAGACAATCCTGTAATGGGGTGATAACAATGTTTGCAGGTAATGGACAATTTCTGTATCATCGTCTACCACAAGAATTGTTTTCTGGTTCTTGTCTTCTTCTGTTGAGACTTGTGAAACATGGGCTGTATCAAATGCGTTGATAGGGAAGACCTCTGTCTGATTGGTTAAATTATGCTCTTTCTCTTCAGTTGTATAACTGTTGTCGTTTGTCGGCAGGATGAAAGTGAATTTCACTCCTTCCTCATCTTTTAGATTTTCGGCCTTGATGTAACCATGATGTAGCTTGACCAGATTATATACGTAATACAATCCAATTCCGGTACCCCAGTTGTATGTTCCCTGATTGTTTGAGATTTGGTAATATCGCTCAAAAATCTTTTCTAATTTGTCTTCTGGAATATAGCTTCCAGAATTGGTTACCGATATCTTAATATATTGGGAATCCTTGTTTTCGGGATTCAATCTGAATAGTTTTCCGGCTTGTTCTTTGGTGATGACATCGAATGTGATATTGATATATCCACCTCTCGGTGTGAATTTCATGGCGTTCGACAACAAATTGTCGAAGATTTTCTCCATCTTGTCTGCGTCTAGCCATACCAGCAGTGTATCTTCAAGTCCGTATGTCTTCAAGGAAATATTTTTTTCTTCAGAATTAATTCTGAAGATATCACTTTGCTTTTTCAGCAAAGTGATAATATCCGTATGCTTGACTTTCAGCTTCAGCGTATCGTTTTCCAGCTTGTGGAAATCCATCATCTGGTTTACCAGACGTAACATCCGGTTGACACTACGCTGTACTATACAAAGCAAATTCTTGTTCTCGTCCGTGATGTCTGCACTGTTACATAACTGATAGACAGGACCTGCAATCATAGTTAGCGGTGTCCTGAACTCATGCGATATGTTCGTAAAGAAACTCATATTCATCCGGTTAATCCGTTGTTCCTGTTCCATCTCGATTGCAGCATGTCGGGCAAGCATTTTTTCGGTGCGGATTCTCTTCCAGGCGTTGGCGAATAAGGCTATGATAGTTAGGATGAATGTTGTATAAATCAGATAAGCCCACCAAGTAGCCCAAGGTGCTGGTTCGATGATGATAGTAATCGCATTTTCGGTTTCGGCGATACTTTGGTCATTGTTGGTAGCTTTTATCTTGAATGTATAGGTTCCTGCAGGCAGATTGGCATAGTAGGCTTCCTGGTTGTGATGTGAATCAATCCAATATTTGTCGAATCCTTCCAAGGTATAATGGTAATTGACACGTCCTGACTCAGAGTAGTCAAGTGCGCTGAAGGTGATGCTGAATCCATTCTGGTTATGGCTGAGGCGTATAATTGGATTTTGCGACAAGTGTTTTTGAATGCATTGATTTTTTCCGGGATGAATCAGTTGGTTGTGTACTTTCAAGTCTTCGAACAATAACGGGACCTTACGTTTGCTATGAATATCCATCGGATTGAATAATGTGATACCATGAGTGCCTCCAAACGCTATGGTACCGTCAGACAGTTTGCAGGAAGAACGGTCATAGAACTGGTTGCCTCCGATCCCGTCAGTTGCATAGTAATTAATAATTTCTCCGGTCTTGTTGTTGAATTTGCTTAATCCGTAAAGTGTACTGATCCAGAGATTCCCTTGAGCATCCTGTTCGATGGCAGAAATGTCGGTACAAGCTGTACCGGGAATTGATTCAATGGTATTCTTGTCGGGAGAGTAATGCAAAAGACCATTTCCTACCGTGCCAATCCAAATATCGCCTTGTGCATCGGTAAATAAATCTGTTGGAATGAAAACAGAACGACGGATACATTTCTTGAATTCTTCGTAAGGTAGTTTTGTCTCTTCAATATTTCCATTTTTTACATCTACTAATGTAAGTGGCTTGTTTAAAGCAGCAGCCAACATCTTGTCTTTGAATGGAAGAAGCCCAGTGGTAAAAATCAATTTCAGTCCACTTGCTGGTGTGTTGAAAGCTTGTATGGTTTTCATTTCAAGGGTTTGAGTATTGATTTGATATAGTTGGGTGCCTACACATCCAATCCAGATGTTGTTGTAATTATCTTGTGCAAGTGACATAGGTAAATGGACATTATATTTTTTCTTCAGATGTAAACGGTTATTAATGTATTGACATACAACGGCTTCATTGGAACGTGATGTCATCCAGATATTATTGTCTTTGTCAGCCAAAATACGGTTAACATAAAGAGGTTTACTATTGGTCTGTGAAAAAATATGTGATACGTCAATTTTTTCTATTTTCTTATTCCCTAACTCATATTTATATACTCCATCTTGAGATGTTGATATCCAAAGGCTGTTGTCAGTGCCGGCTGAAATGGAAATTACAGATTTGTTTTGTAAGAATGATTGTAGAAAATTGTTATTGTTAAAACGTTCTTTGTAGTTATAGATTACACTATACCCTTGGTCTGTTGAGCCAATCCATAGGTTCTTTTGTGAATCAGTGAACATTTGACTGATGGTGAATCGGGGAACTTTGAATGGGAATCCGTCTTCATCTTGATGGATGAGTGTTTGGCTTGTAGGGTTATAACAGAACATTCCATTCTTTGTCGTATTCAATAACAATGTGTTATTATAAGGATAAATATATGTGATTTCTGATTTTGATAACAATGAGTTGTTTTTGATAGCGGCAGGAACGTCCTTGAACCGATGTGTATTTGTATTATAAATCTGTATGGTTTGTGTCCCTGTCAGCCATAATTCATCATTGTCTAATAAGGTATAATATCGAGGCATATTCTCCAATGTGATAGAGTCTTTTAGCGACATATCAGACAAGTTATAACATTTAAGAATTGTGGGGCTGGCAACCCACAGATTGTCACTAGAGTCAATAAAACATTTTGTTATGAAGTAGTTATTGGGGTCCATGTTATCCAAAACCTTCTCCATGATATTTTTTTTGGGATTATATTTGAACAGTTCGTTGATATTTGACAAGAATATATCCCCGTATTTATTTTCGAGCAGTTGCTTTCCACTTCTGTTGCTGCAGCTATAAAATGGTATCCTTTTAAAAGTATCTTCATCTGTATACATACATAGACCGTTGATGGTGGAAACCCATAGCTTTCCTTTTTTGTCTTTCAGTAATGCTTGTACTTGATTGTCTGGTAGACTTAATGAATCATCTGTACAGAAGTACTGATGATATTCGTGAGCGTTATATTTGTTTAATCCCCTAAAAGTTCCGATCCAAATATGTCCTTGTGCATCTTCAGCAAAAGCATTCACTTGTTGATTAGAAATGTCTGGAGTGATGACAGGGGGGGTAATATATCTGATTGTGTGGGCTTTGTTGATTCTTCAACACTGCATGAATAAAGTAAAATGATAAGAAGCAAAAAGTAAGAATGTATCTTCATCAGTATTAATTATTACTTGGTTTTCATTGCAAATTTAAGAATAAAAATCATATTCAAAAGTATTGTAGGGCATGTTTTGAACAGTTGGATAAACATTTGAACAATAAGAAAAACGGGAGTGAACAATATGATTACTCATCTGTATGCTTTGACAAATCGTTTAGGAGATAAATAGATAATATTGCAACATGAAATTTCAAATTTAACTGGTATGATAAAAGGCGATATGTTATCTGTTTTATTTGCGGCATGTATGATGGGGCTGGTGTCTTGTGGAATGTCACCTTCTCAACAGGCTGATATTAATGTTTCAAGTGGTGAAATTATTGCATCTGCAGACACTGGAATTGTTGATCTGGAATCGGGGAAGGTTGCCGGTTATCTGGAAAATGGCATTTATATTTATAAAGGTATTCCGTATGCCAAGGCCGAACGATTCATGGCGCCGGTTGCTCCTGATAAATGGGAGGGTATCCGTAGTAGCCGTGCCTATGGCCCGACTTGTCCCCAAGGGAAACGTGCCGGATGGGTAAATGATGAAATAGCTTTCGCATTCGATTGGGATGACGGTTATCCTGGCCAAGATTGCTTGCGCGCAAATGTATGGACTCCGGGAGTCAATGACGGCAAGAAGCGTCCGGTAATGGTGTGGCTGCATGGGGGTGGATACTCTGCCGGTTCTGGACAAGAATTGCCTTCGTATGACGGAACTAATCTGGCAAAGAAAGGTGATGTGGTCGTTGTGACCTTGAATCATCGTTTGAATGTATTGGGCTTTTTAGATCTGTCCCAGTTTGGAGACAAATATGCAAATTCTGGTAATGTAGGTTTGCTCGACCTTGTTGCGGCTCTTCAATGGGTTAACCGAAATATCGCTGCATTTGGTGGTGATGCTGGCAATGTCACCATCTTCGGGCAGTCTGGTGGTGGTGGCAAGGTTTCTACCTTGCTTGCCACTCCTTCTGCCAAAGGACTTTTTCATAAGGCGATTGTACAGAGTGGTTCTATGCTTCGGACAATGGTAGCGGAAGATTCTCGTCGTATAGGTGCAGAAACAGTAAAAGCTTTAGGACTGACTAAAGCTACTATAGACAAAATTAAAGATATTCCATATGAACAATTACTGGCTGCAGGAGAAAGCGCTATTGCTACTGTACGTAAGGAAGCTGAAGCAAAAGGTATTTCTAGCTTTATCTTTGGATGGGCTCCCGTAGTTGATGGAATCATATTGCCTAATCAGCCATTTGATTCTAAAGCTCCAGAAATATCAAAAGAGATTCCGATGCTGATAGGAACAACGAAGCATGAATTCACCATGACAACCTATGTCCCGGCAATGCGTAATATCAGCAAAGAGGAAGCTGTGGAAATCTTGAAGAATAAATATGGCGAACGGGCAGAGGAATTTATAGCAGCTTGTGAAAAAGCATATCCAGGGTGTTTGCCTAAAGATTTATTGGATATTGATGTAACATTCCGCCCAAATGCAGTGGAACAAGCCAAGATAAAATCTGCCCAGAAAGGAGCTCCTGTTTATATGTATATGTTTGCATGGGAATCACCTGTTATGGATGGTATTTTGAGAAGCACTCATTGTATGGAAATTCCTTTTGTATTTAATAATGTAGTCCGTCATGCAAGTATGACCGGAGGTGGTTCTTCTGCTTGTGTGTTAGGTGACAAGATGAGCAGAGCTTGGATTAATTTTGCTAAAACAGGAAATCCTAATGTGGAAGGGTTGCCAACGTGGGATGTATTCACGCCGGAGAACGGTGCATTAATGATGTTTAATGATGTTTGTGAGATGAAATATAACCATGATCAGGATTTGATGAATTTTATTCATGACTTCCCGGTCAGAGGCTTTTAAATAAGACATTATCTATTTAACCTTAATATTAATATTAATCTTATACCTTTTATGAAAATGAAAAAGATGAAGAGACACACAGGTCTAAGAAAGGTTATGCTAATGCTTACCTTTTTATTCATATGCGTATCTTACGCATGGTGTCAGCAATTGAAGAAAGTTTCTGGTAAAATTGTTGATGATCTGAAAGTACCTATGATTGGAGTAAGTGTCATAGAGAAGGGAACTTCTAATGGGGTTATTTCCGATCTGGATGGTAATTATGAGTTGCAGGTAAAAGAAGGTGCAACCATTGTTTTTTCTTATGTCGGTTATGTCACTCAAGAAAAGAAAGTAACCGCTAATATTGTAAATATAACCATGAAAGAAGATTCCAAGACTTTGGATGAAGTAGTGGTTGTAGGTTATGGTGTACAAAGAAAGAGTGACTTGACTGGAGCTATTTCTTCAGTAAAGACCGAAGACATTGAGAATCGTTCTATAACTCGTGCTGAAGAAGCGTTGCAGGGTAAGACTGCCGGTGTACAGCTGGTTTCTACTACCGCACAGCCAGGTACATCACCAACTATCCGTATCCGTGGTTTTTCTTCCAATGGTACATCTGACCCTCTTTATGTTGTCGATGGCTTGATTGTTTCTGATTTAAGTGCAGTCGATCCGAACAACATTAAGAGTATGGAAGTTTTGAAAGATGCTGCATCTGCAGCCATTTATGGTGCACAGGCAGGTAATGGTGTAGTATTGATTACCACTAAGAGTGGAAGTATGGGTAAAAGTAGTATTTCATACGATTTCCAATATTCAATAAGTAGCTTAGCGCGCAAGCCGGAGGTACTTACTTCACAGGAGTATTTGCAGCAGAAAATGGAAGAAGATCCTACATTCACGGAAAAAAATGTGCAAGAATTGATAGATAATGGAACTTGGGATGGGAAATCATCTACAGATTGGTATGATGTAGCTTTCAATCCATCATCAACATCCCATCATACAGTGAACTTCCAAGGAGCTAATGATAGAGGATCATTCTTCTTGTCTTTAAACAATCTGTATGACAATGGTATTATCCGTGAAAACAGAGATACTTACAAAAGATTGTCAGTCATGCTGAATGCGGATTACAAGATCAAACCTTGGCTGAAGGTTGGTGTTACAGCAAATTTTGCCAATTATACAAGCAAAATGATTAGTGACGGAAGTGGTGGAACTTCATATGTCAGTATGATTGCTACAGTCTTTACATTGGCTCCTTATATTGCCGATACTTACAGTCCGAGTGCTCTTCCAAAACCTATGGAGGCACTTATAGCTAATGGCTTTACATTGTTGCGTAATCCCAACGGTGACTACTATAGCTGTATGGGTACAATGGAACAAGTACACCCCATGGTAGCTATCCGCATGGCAGACAAGAAAAATACGGGTAATAGCTTAATGGGTACTCTTTATGGTAATTTTACACCATTCAAGAATTTTACATTTACTACAAGATTAGGTTATAGAATTGCTAATGATAATACTTATGTCCATAATAATTTATATTATGGTTCTGCATCAGCCTCAAATAAAGATAGAAATGGAGTTACTCGTACCAATACTTCAACAAACTATTATCAATGGGAAAACTTTGCCAACTATAATGCTACTCTTGCAGAGAAACATAATTTATCAGCTATGTTAGGTATGTCATATAGTCAGTCAGATATAACCTATGTTTCTGCTGGGGTTGATAAAATTGCAAAAGATGATAATTTATATGCTGATGTAAACTTTCCGGCTGGGGATGCAGTAAAATCTGTTAACGGTATTAATAACATTTATCGTAAGTTATCGTACTTCGGTCGTTTAAGTTATGATTACAAGAATCGTTATATAGCGCAATTCTCTATGCGTGCCGATGCTGCTGATTCTTCTATTCTTCCAGAAAATAATCGTTGGGGATATTTCCCGTCAGCTTCGTTAGGATGGACTATTTCTAATGAAGAATTTTTTAAGAATCACAACAATACGCCTATTACATTCTTGAAACTTAGAGGAAGCTGGGGGCAAAATGGTAGTACAAGTAACCTAAGTGGCTATAAATACTCAAATGCCTTGATTACAAATGCTGCAGGTTATTCATTCAGCAGCAATCAGTTTATTTATACAACATCGGCACAACCTTCTCAGTTATATAACCCCGATTTGAAATGGGAGACTTCGGAGCAGCTGAATCTCGGTGTTGATTTGAGAGCCTTTAATGACCGGTTTACATTTGGAATGGACTGGTATAATAAAAAGACAAAAGACTTGATTGTTTCCAACATCATCATTCCATTTGAAGCAGGAAACTCTGCAGCTCCGATGAATGCAGGTAATGTAGAGAATAAAGGTTTTGAATTCGAATTAGGATGGAAAGACAATATCCGCGACTTCAACTATTCAATTTCTGCAAACTTGGCAACGTTGAAGAATGAGGTAACTTATTTGGATCCTCATGTAAGCGGTGGTCGTATCGAGGGCTCGACAACAATGGCTTCTAACGGATCGTTTTCAGCTTTTGAAGAAGGTTATCCTGTCTGGTATTTTAGAGGTTATCAGGTAGATCAGTTGGATGAAAAAGGAAATCCAGTATTCAGAGACAATGATAAGAATGGTGTTATTGATGCAAGTGACAAGGCTATGATTGGAAAACCGATGCCTGATTTCACTTATGGTGTGACTCTTGCTGCAAATTATAAGAATTTCGACTTGTTGGTGTTTGGTAATGGTTCTGTTGGAAATGATGTATTCATGTCTTATAGTTATAACCATATTTTTTGCTCACCGAAATAACACCTTTGCTGTTTAAATAAAATTTAATATCATGAAGAAACACTTGTTTTGTGCTACATTGGTAGCTGGTGCATTGGCATCCTGTGGTACGGAAAATCCACAATTGGGAAAAGCTTCGTTGGATGAAGTGGTGAATGCTATGACATTGGAAGAAAAAGCTCATCTGATTATCGGTACCGGTATGGCTGGCTTCTCTGGCGATAGTGCTGTCATTGGAGAAACACGAAAGCTGGTACCTGGAGCTGCAGGAACGACTTACCCGATAGAACGTCTGGGTATTCCGGCTGTGGTCTTGGCTGATGGCCCTGCTGGTTTGCGTATCAATCCGACTCGTGAAGGAGATACTGCCACTTATTATTGTACACACTTCCCGATAGGAACCTTGCTGGCTTCAACATGGAATCAGGAGTTGGTGGAAAGTGTGGGTAAGGCTATCGGTAACGAGGTGCTTGAATATGGTGCAGATGTATTGTTGGCTCCGGCCTTGAATATTCATAGGAATCCGCTTTGCGGCCGAAACTTCGAGTATTATTCGGAAGACCCGCTGGTATCCGGAAAGATTGCTGCAGCTTATGTAAGAGGCGTGCAGAGCAACGGTGTGGGAACTTCTATCAAGCATTTCGCTGTAAACAATCAAGAAACCAACCGTATGTCGAATGACGCTCAGGTCTCTCCTCGTGCCTTGCGTGAAATCTATTTGAAAGGTTTCGAAATTGCAGTCAAGGAAGCGGAACCATGGACAGTCATGTCTTCTTATAATTATGTGAACGGAACTTATACTTCTGAAAGCAAGGACCTGCAGACTACATTGTTGCGCGATGAATGGGGCTTCAAAGGTATGGTAATGACAGACTGGTTCGGTGGCAGTGATGTGGTAGCACAGATGAATGCCGGTAACGATATGTTGCAGCCGGGTTTGCAGAAACAATACGATTCACTGATTGTCGCTGCAAAGAGTGGTGTATTGGATGACGCTGTTTTATCACGTAACGTGAAACGAATCCTGGAAATGATCATGAAGACCCCTCGTTTCAAGGGATATAAATACTCCAACAAGCCGGACTTGAAAGCACATGCAGCGGTGACACGCCAGTCTGCAACAGAAGGTATGGTGTTGTTGAAGAATGACAACAATGCTCTTCCTCTTGCTTCTACAGTCAAGAACATCGCTTTGTTCGGTTACACATCATACGATTTTGTCGCCGGTGGCACAGGCTCAGGTAATGTGAACCGCGCTTATACCGTTTCTTTGTTGGAAGGTTTGAGTAATGCAGGTTATACCGTAGATGACAACCTGAAATCAGTTTACGAGAAATATCTTGCTGCAGAAAAGGAACGCCTGGCAAAAGAAAAGAAAGGTCCGTTCATGCCAGACAAGCGTCCGGATGAAATGAGCCTGACTCCGGCTATGGTTAATGAACAAGTTGGCAAATCGGACGTGGCATTGATTACAATTGGCCGTACTTCCGGTGAGTTTCTGGACCGTAATGTAGCCGATTTCAACCTGTCGCAGGCAGAAACACAGATGGTACAGACTGTAACCCGTGCATTCCATGCTGCAGGAAAGAAGGTGATTGTTGTATTGAATATCGGTGGTGTTATTGAAACGGCTTCCTGGAAAAACTTGCCGGATGCTATCCTCTGCGCTTGGCAGGCCGGTCAGGAAGGAGGTAACAGTGTCGCTGATGTATTGAAAGGGAATGCCTCTCCATCCGGAAAGCTGACCATGACTTTCCCGTTGTCGTTTGCTGATGCTGCATCATCCAAGAATTTCCCGGTAGATATGAATGTATCAATCGATCTTGTCAATAAAGGTAAAAGAAAGCATGATGTGAAGAATGTTGATTATACCAACTATGAAGAAGATATCTATGTAGGCTATAGATATTTCGACAGCTTCGGCAAGAATGTATCTTATCCTTTCGGTTATGGTCTTTCGTATACAACATTCGAATATACAAATCCGGCAATTATGTCTGAGAATGGAACATATACGGTTACTGTAAATGTGAAGAATATAGGTAAATGTGCAGGCAAGGAAGTTGTCCAACTGTATGTTTCTGCTCCGAACAACAAGGAAATGAACAAGCCGGTGAAAGAACTGAAGGCTTTCGCGAAGACAAAAGAACTGAAACCGGGTGAATCGGAACTAGTTACTATGACAGTCGCCGCTGCTGACCTGGCTTCTTTTGATATTGCAACTTCCTCATGGGTTGTGGATGCTGGTAAGTATGAATTCCTGATAGGAGCATCATCTCGAGACATCAGAGCCAAACTTGAAGCTGAAGCTGCATCGTCATCAGTTAAGGTAAACAATGTATTGAATCTGCCTGAACAGATTGAACTGCTTAAGAGATAATTCATTAAATCTATAATTTAGTAATACTTATTCCGATTATGACTGACTGTAGATTATAGGAGGAATAAGCATTTTTTATCAGACAAATCATCTTTTATGAAAGGAACTGTATTATCGTTCGTTTTTATGGGGCTGTGTGGAATGATGTCGGCACAGTCGGATGTATCACCTGCTATCCCTCGGGACAACCGGATGGAACAAAAAATAGAAACACAACTTCGCAAAATGACGTTGGATGAGAAAGTGGGACAGATGTGCGAGCTGACCATCGATCTTTTGCAGAAGCGTACAAACCCGTTCGGAGCTGATCCGACAAAAATAACAGTTGCCGATGTCAAGAGGGTGCTTAAGACTTATGCCTTGGAAAATGAATTCAAGGTCGGCAATGAAATGCCTGGCAAGGAAGTCATGATGCAGATTTATATGCGTGTCATGGGAATAGAAAGCCAGAAAGGTTTCCAGCTGGATGAAGCTATGCTTGATTCTGTAATCGGTAAATATAAAGTTGGATCTATCCTGAATGTGCCGAACAGTATTGCGCAAACTCCGGAAAAATGGCAGGAAATCATTACCCGGATTCAGGAAAAGTCAATGAAAGAAATAGGAATACCTTGTGTATATGGAGTAGACCAGATACATGGAACAACTTATACGCAAGGTGGAACTTTCTTTCCTCAAGGTATCAATATGGGTGCTACATTCAACCGTTCGTTGACTCGGGAGGGCGCCCGTATTTCGGCTTACGAAACCAGAGCGGGAAGTATTCCATGGACTTATGCTCCGGTTGTAGATTTGGGACGTGATCCCAGGTGGCCACGTATGTGGGAAAACTATGGCGAGGATGCTTATGTAAACGCAGAAATGGGTAGGGAGGCTGTATTGGGATTCCAGGGAGAGAATCCGAATGAGGTGGATTCCTATCATGTCGCTGCTTGTATGAAACACTTTATGGGATATGGCGTTCCAGTTTCAGGTAAAGACCGTACTCCTTCTTCCATTACATTGCAGGACATGCGTGAAAAACACTTTGCTCCGTATCTGGAGATGGTGAAAGCGGGAGCTTTATCGCTGATGGTAAACTCGGCCATGAACAATGGGCTGCCGTTCCATGCCAATTATGAATTGCTGACCAGTTGGCTGAAGGAAGATTTGAACTGGGACGGTATGATTGTTACTGACTGGGCTGATATCGTCAACCTGTATAAGCGTGACCATATTGCAAAAGATAAGAAAGAAGCTATCAAGTTGGCTATCAATGCCGGTATTGATATGTCGATGGACCCTTATAGCTGGGACTTCTGTGTCTTGCTGAAAGAATTGGTCGAAGACGGTGAGGTTCCGATGACCCGCATAGATGATGCCGTACGTCGGGTACTTCGCATGAAATACCGTCTAGGCTTGTTTGAAAAACCTTATAATGACTACAAGGATTATCCGTTATTCGGTAGCAAGGAACATGCAGCTGTCGCTCTGCAAGCAGCTGAGGAATCGTTGGTCCTGTTGAAAAACACAGACCAGATATTGCCGTTGGCAAAAGGCAAGAAGATTCTGGTAACAGGTCCGAATGCGAATTCAATGCGAACCTTGAACGGAGGTTGGTCATATTCTTGGCAAGGTGACAAGGCTGATATGTGTGCGGAGGAATATAACACCATACTGGAAGCCTTTGTGAATAAGTTCGGCGCAGAGAATGTGATATACGAGCCGGGTGTAACTTACAAGCAAGGCGGTTTGTATTGGGAAGAAAACACTCCTGACATCAAGAAGGCTGTAGAGGCAGCAGCCGATGCCGATTATATTGTGGCATGTATCGGCGAAAATTCGTATTGCGAAACTCCCGGTAACTTGACAGACTTGGACTTGTCGGTAAATCAGAGTGACTTGGTGAAAGCTTTGGCTGCAACAGGCAAACCTATTGTCCTGATATTGAACGAGGGTAGACCCCGCATCTTGAACGAAGTGGAGTCTTTGGCTAAAGTTGTGGTTAATATTATGTTGCCAGGGAACTATGGTGGTGATGCTTTGGCAAATCTTGTAGCAGGTGAAGTCAATTTCAGCGGTAAGATGCCATATACCTATCCGAAAGAAATCAATTCATTGATTACTTACGATTACAAGCCTTGTGAACATATTGGAACCCCAATGGAAGGAGCATATAATTACGATGCCCAAGTGTCTGTGCAATGGGCTTTCGGATATGGTTTGAGCTATACCTCTTATGAATACAGTAACTTGAAAGTCAACAAGACAAAGTTTGACTCAGATGATGTGTTGACTTTTACAGTGGATGTCAAGAATTCGGGACAAATGGCTGGAAAGGAAAGTGTCTTGCTGTTCAGCAGTGACTTGGTAGCTTCTCTGACTCCAGATAATCGCAGATTGCGTGCTTTCACAAAAATAAATCTGCAGCCGGGAGAAACAAAGACCGTGACCCTAGATGTCAAGGCTTCCGACCTGGCATTTGTTGGTTATGATGGAAAATGGATCTTGGAGGCTGGTGATTTCCAGATTCAGGTAGGCAACCAAGTTGTCAATGTAACTTGTAATGAAACTTATAAATGGGATACGCCGAATAAAACGTTCTGATCATTGTTATCTTCCAGGTACATAGATTTTTGTTCTTGTATCTCGAAAAGAAGAGTTCCTGATTCTAGGCGTAGAAAAAGGAACTCTTTGCTTTTATTTTTCAATCTCAGTTTCATTGTTTTCCTTGAACCAGGAAGCATACATCAGATAGCCGTTGGCGATTTTCTGGAATAACTGATTTTTAATTAATTCTCTAATAAAAAGAAGGTTTAACATCCCCAAATATAGAAAATCGTTTCTAAAAAGTAAAAGAGACTATCTGTTTTTTATGGTCTCAATGTCGTTTTTAACGTTACATTCGTTATAGGTATATATAGCGGTGTATCGCAAAAAAAGCGGCACGAAGAACGAGAGCTCCTTCATGCCACTTTATATTGAAAAATATCTTATTAGATAATATTATGAATCATGGTGTTGGTGCCTTCTACCTCTTTACCTTTGGTGAATACACAACGCACATTTGCATCATTGTCGAGGATAACGATATCAGCATCCTTGCCTTTTTCTAATGTACCCTTAGAGTCGGCTATACCGGTAAGGCGAGCCGGAGTTTCGGAAGCCATTCTTACGGCATCTTCGAGAGGGATGCCTGCCTTCTTAACCATAGTCTGTACCAGAACTTCGGCTGTAGCGATACTTCCTGCCAAAGTCTGACGGTCGGCCCACTTGCATACGCCGTTTTCTATTACGTAGTTCGGGTCGTTGATAGTTTCTCCAGTATATCCAGCGAATTTCAGAGAGTCGGTTACCAAGCAAGTCTTTTCTACACCCTTAACCTTGTAAACTAACTTCAGGATGGTAGCAGGCAAGTGAACACCGTCGGCGATAACCTCTACGCTCATGTCGTCCATCAAGTAAACGCTCTCTACAGTACCCTCGTACTTATACTCTCTGCGTTTGTGGAATCCAGGCATAGCATTGTAGAAATGCGCTGCGTGAGTAAATCCTGCGGCGAACGCATCTTTTATTTCCTGATATTCGGCTTCGGTATGAGTGATAGCCGTAAGGATGCCTTTAGAAGTCATATAGCGTGCAAAGTCGTGCGCTCCCGGCAGTTCAGGGCTGATGTCCCAACGCTTTATGCACTTGGTGCTTTCTACCAACGCTTTATATTCTTCCGGATCTGGGTTCTTCAGGAATTCTTTCCATTGTGTACCTGCCATGTTCTCGTTAAGATACGGACCCTCGATGTGAAGTCCCATGATGGTAGTGTCAGCGTCTTCTGCCATCAGTTGGTCGCATGTAGCGGCAGCCAAGCGGATGTTTTCGAAAGTGGTAGACGACAGGGTAGGGAATATGGTAGTAGAGCCATGTTTCAAGTGTGCGGCAGCTGCTGTCTTGAATGCTTCGGGAGTACCTTCGGTAAAGTCGTAACCGCCTCCACCGTGGCAGTGCATACTTATGAATCCGGGAACGATGAACATGCCCTTAGCGTCGATAACCGTTGCGCCGATAACCGCCAAATCGCTGTTTGTTATTTCTAAAATCTTACCGTCGCTAATCAGTACTGAGCCATCTTTCAGCCATCCTTGCGGAGTGAGAATCTGGCCGTTTATAATTTGAGTCAACATAATGCTTTATCTTAATAAGTGATTAAAAGAGTTTGTTGGTACCTTCTACTATTTCTCCCATAGACCATACAGCCATCAGGTTCAGGTCGTCGTCGAGTGCCAAGATGTCGGCGTCTTTTCCTTTTTCGAGAGTACCTTTTCTGTCTAACACGCCCATGATACGTGCCGGAGTTTCAGAAGCCATGCGCGATGCGTCTTCAAGCGAGATTTCTGCTTTCTGTACACAAGTCTTAAGCAGACGGTCCATTGTGGCGATACTTCCCGCAAGAGCAGAACGGTCGGCCAACTTGCACACACCGTCTTCGATGATTACACGCGGGTCGAACGCTTCCTGACTGTCGCTTGCTGCACAAGCCAAAGCGTCGGTAATCAATGCGGTTCTTTCTACACCTTTAATCTTATGGATAAGTTTCAAGATTGTGGGCGGTACGTGAATACCGTCGGCAATCATTTCTACAGTCATGTCTTCCATCAGGTAGATGCTTTCTACTGTACCTTCGTATTTATAGCCTTTGCGCTTGTGGAATCCGGGCATGGCGTTGTAGAAGTGAGTGGCGTGTTTGTAGCCAGCCTGATTTGCCATGTAGATGTCTTCGAATTCTGCCTGAGTGTGTCCTACTGCAGCCAATACTCCTTTCGAAGTGATGTATTTACCGAACTGCATAGCTCCGGGAAGTTCAGGAGCGGCATCCCAACGCTTGATGCAGTGAGTTTCTTCTAGCAATGGGATGTATTCGTTAGGATCAGGGTTCTTGATGTTTTCCGGCATCTGTCCGCCCGCCATTTTCATATTGAAGTAGTGGCCTTCAAGGTGCAATCCTAATACTGGGCTGTTAGGTTCTGCCATCATCTTTTCGGTAGTTTTTGCAGCGGCGCGAATCATAGGGATGGTAGAAGAAGAAAGGGTAGGGAAGATACTGGTAGTACCGTGTAGCATGTGGGTTCTTACGGCTGTGCGGAAAGCGTCTTCGCTGCCTTCCATAAAGTCGCGTCCTCCACCTCCGTGAACGTGGATTTCTACTCCACCCGGTATAATGTACGAGCCTTTGGCGTCAATCAGGGTAGCGCCGATAATAGGCAGGTCGCAGTTTGAAACTTCAAGAATCTTACCGTCTCTAATTAGCACTGAGCCATCTTTCAGCCAGCCTTGCGGGGTAAGAATGCGAGCGTTAAAAATTTGGGTCAACATGTTTTTTCTGTTATTTAATTTCCGTGTTAGGGAAATCATGGTGTTTAAACTTCTTTAGATTATGCCGCAATTTACGCAATATTTTTCGGAATGTATTTCTTGTGGGCGAAAACAATATTTCTTTTTGCTTATTTTATACGATATGTGTTGCCTTCTGTACAATTTTGCACAAGGTGATGAGTTAGAGGCTTGTCGAAATTTTTGTTTTACTGTACAACTTACAGAATAAGCTGTTAATTTTGCATCGTTTTTTTATTATATGATTATACAATAAAAGGTTTGTATGGAAAAGATTTGTTGGAAGGGTCATGCCTCTATGCTTGGGGCGAACACTATGTGGGGACTTATGTCGCCTATCTCTAAATTTGTGATGCTGGGTGGTGCTGTTACTCCGCTTGTGGTTACCGACTTGCGTATATTCGGTGCTATGATACTGTTTTGGGTCGTGTCGTCCTTCCGTAAGCCGGAGCATGTCGGTCATAAGGACTTGGCCAAGCTGTTCGGAGCGTCATTGTTGGCCATCGTTTTTAATCAGGGCTGCTTTATCTTCGGCGTTAGCCTTAGTTCGCCGGGCGACGCGTCTATCATTACTACTAGTATGCCGCTTTGGGCTATGGTTTTGTCTGCTTTGATTCTAAAGGAGCCTATCACGGGTAAGAAGGTGCTGGGTATTGCGGCAGGTGCTTCGGGTGCGCTGTTGCTGATTCTGGGCAGTAGGTCTGTGGCTGCGTCTGCTACTAAAGATACGGCTATTTGGGGCGACTTGCTGGTGCTTACCGCGCAGTGTAGTTATGCGCTGTATATAGTGTTGTTTAAGAACTTCGTGAGCAAGTATTCGCTTATCACTATCATGAAGTGGATGTTTACGTATGCTTTTATCTGTGTGTTGCCGTTTTCGGCTGATAGCTTGATGGCTACAGACTGGGCTGCGTTGCACTGGGCTGAGATTGGCGGATTGGCGTTTATCGTGGTGGGTGCTACGTTTGGATGCTATGTATTGGTGGTTGTTGGCCAGAAGGCTTTGCGTCCTACCGTTGCGGGTATGTATAATTATATTCAGCCTGTAGTGGCGTGTATAGTTGCTATATGCTGGGGAATGGATTCGTTTAACCTTACCAAGGGATTTGCTGTATTGCTTATCTTCGGTGGTGTGTATTTGGTGACTTCCAGTCGTAGCCGTAAGGAGGTTGAGGCTTACGAGGCTAAGAAATTGCAGGAAGAGTCGGCTAAGAAATAGGCGGCTTTGTGCGGTGCTTCACGTATGGGCATAAAAAAAGGAGCACCGCTGTACTCCAACCTTTGTTAACCTTAAATCTAATACTATGAAAAACACGATGCAAAGATACGGACTTCTGGGTTTCTACCAAATAATGCAAGTAAAATTGTGTGTTTTGTAACATGTTTTAAGGGTTTAGAGTTTCTCTAATACTCTTTTTTACAGTTGGCGTGTTATTTGTTAATGTGTTTTTTGCCATGCGGGTGTTTTCTTTTTCTTTTGTCTTGAAACAAAAGAAAAAGAAACAAAAAGAAAAATTCAAGGCTGAACGTCTCCGGGGCTACTCCGGAAAGGCCGTTCTGGTGCTGAAAAAAGAACTCGCTCCGTTTCTCTTCGCTCAAACAGCATTTTTCAGCACCGCCCGTCCATTCCTCCGCTCACGCCCCTCCGCCTAGGCCGATTTTTTTATACGCCAAGGCGCTTCGCTGTTGGCTTTTTGTTTTCGGCTTTTGTTTTGCTTGGTGTTTATATGAAAAAAGCCCCGTCTACTCGGGGTAAACGGGGCTTGGATATTCTTGTTTCTGTTTTTACTTGGCGAAACTTACGGCACGTGTCTCTCTGATTACTGTAATCTTTACTTGACCCGGGTAAGTCATTTCGTCTTGAATCTTCTTGGCGATTTCGGTAGACAGGCTTTCGGTCTGCTTGTCGTCTATCTTGTCGGCACCTACTATTACGCGCAATTCGCGACCTGCCTGTATAGCATATGTCTTGGTAACTCCAGGATATGACATGGCCAATTGTTCCAAGTCGTTAAGACGCTTGATGTAGGCTTCTACAATTTCGCGACGTGCTCCCGGACGTGCGCCAGAGATGGCATCGCACACCTGAACGATAGGAGCCAACAAGCTGGTCATCTCTATTTCGTCGTGGTGAGCACCGATAGCGTTGCAGATATCCGGTTTTTCTTTATACTTCTCTGCCAACTTCATACCAAGCAGTGCGTGTGGCAATTCTGGTTCTTCATCGGGCACCTTACCTATATCGTGAAGCAATCCGGCACGTTTTGCTTTCTTGGGGTTCAATCCTAATTCTGATGCCATCACCGCACACAGGTTTGCAGTTTCGCGTGCGTGTTGCAACAAGTTCTGTCCGTATGATGAACGGTATTTCATCTTACCTATGATACGAATCAGTTCAGGATGCAAGCCATGGATACCCAAGTCGATGGTAGTACGCTTACCTGTTTCGATGATTTCATCTTCTACCTGTTTACGTACTTTGGCTACTACTTCTTCGATACGTGCCGGGTGGATACGTCCGTCGGTTACCAACTGATGCAGTGCCAAGCGAGCGATTTCGCGGCGAACTGGGTCGAATGCAGAAAGTACGATAGCTTCCGGGGTATCGTCTACTACGATTTCTACACCGGTAGCGGCTTCGAGAGCACGGATGTTACGTCCTTCACGTCCGATGATGCGTCCCTTGATTTCGTCTGATTCGATGTGGAATACTGTTACCGAGTTCTCAATAGCTGTTTCTGTAGCTACGCGCTGGATAGACTGAATAACGATGCGCTTAGCCTCACGGTTGGCCGACAGTTTAGCATCGTCCATGATGTCGTTGATGTACGACTGTGCCTGAGTCTTAGCCTCTTCTTTCAGCGATTCTACCAAACGCTCCTTAGCTTCTTCTGCCGACAATCCGGAGAGAGCTTCCAGTTTCTCTCTTTCCTGCGCCTGAAGCATATCGAGTTCTTCTTTCTTCTTATCGATAATTACTAACTGCGCGTCGAGGTTCTCCTTGATAGCCTCGTTTTCGTTACGTTTGCGCTGCAACTCCTCGTTCTTTTGGTTGAGCACCATTTCGCGCTGTTTCAGTTTGTTCTCTGCTTGCTGAATCTTCTGGTTTCTCAAAGCCACCTCTTTCTCAAGGTCGGCCTTCTTGTTAAGGAACTTCTCCTTAACCTCCAGCAATTTGTTCTTCTTGATAACTTCAGCTTCGTTTTCCGCCTCTTTTATCACTTTGTCATATCTCGATTTCAAGCCATACTTGAAAAAGATATATGATACTGCTCCTCCTATAAGGAAGGCAACAATTGGCAATATTACACTCCACATTATGATTTAATTTTTATTATAAACAAAAGAGCGCACAAACTCTCTGTCGGGGTATTCTCCAGACATCAAGATTGTGCGCCGTATTTTTTTTCTTTTCTTAAAACTCTATTTTTCAATACGCTTCATATCCTCGTTTAGACACTCATCCATTTCTTCGCTCCATTGTTGTATCTTATCTATATATGGCTTAGTGTCGTTACGGTCTTTCATAGATATATTTTCATAAGATATCTCAAATGCCGCCATTGAGAAGATGCGTTCGGCAGAAGCACCTGGGTCTAACCGGCGGAATTTATTTATCCTTTCTTGTATCTGTTTGGCGGCTTCACGGTAAAGATACTCATCTTCGCGGGGAATGAGCATTCTGTACTGCTGGTCGTTAATCCATAGAGTGATAGTCAATTTGTCGTCCATGTCTTTTCGGTTTACCGTTTTGTTATTCATTCAGCAAAGCGATACATTTGTCGACTTCACGCACAAGCTTCATCAGGCGTTGTCGGGTATCTTTGAGTTCGTTGTCATTGATGCTTATGATACGCGCTGATTTTAAATTGGCATACATGTCTTCTAATTCTTTTATTCTATTGTTCAAGCGGTCTATTTCCGCCTCTTTTTCGGAAAGAAGTTGTCTGAGAGAAAGGTTTTCTTTCTTCAATTCGCCGTAGAGGTAAATGAAATGTCTCAGTCTTCCCTCAAATCCTATCAATAGCTTTCTATCATCTTCTGCCATTATATACCAAAATTCTATACAAATATAGGTAATCGACCATAAAGCGCAAAGAATTCGGTGATTATTTTCGCATGAATACTTACTTTTTTATCGAAAAACAGATTTTGTGATGCAATAGTATACGAAAATTTATGGACAAAACTGGGTGAAACGATATATTGTGCTGAATTATTGTTGTCCGACTTCTGTCCGACTTCCGTTTGGTATGGAAATGAAAAAAGCCGCAACTTATTAAGTTACAGCTTTCTATCTCTGCACGGGAAGAGAGGCTCGAACTCCCGACACTCGGTTTTGGAGACCGATGCTCTACCAACTGAGCTATTCCCGTGTTTGCGGTTGCAAAGGTACTACAAATTTTTACTTTTGCAAGATGTTAATGCAAATATTTTTATTTAATTGTTTTGTAGTATTCCTAATTGACTGAACATCAGTTTATAAGATTCCGCTTTCTTTTCTATCTTTTGTGGGTATGCTCGGCTCGACGATGGCATTCTGTATAGTTTGAAGTGGCGGTCGTTGCGCTCGAACTCTGTATATCCGCCCACCGCAGGTTGCGGTGCTTCCATTTCGGCGCACAGCGTGTCGGCGGCTTTCTGTCCGGTTACGGCTATGCCTTTGCAGTGGGGTAGTTGCTTTAGTAGCAAAGTCACGTCGGTAGGCTCTACAATCTCTAAGAATTTATCCGAAGCATTATCCTGCAGACGTTTTACTGCCGATGCCGTATCATAAAGGGCGATTCCTTTTTCTGTAAGAAACTGCACGATGCATTCTTTATCGAACGCCTTCCTGTCGGCTGTCAAGAAGTGGTCCTTATCGTCGAAGAATATAAGTCCGAATATACGCCACATGTCATTTTGAAGGTTGGGGTAGAAGAAATCCATGCTCCACCGCTTTTTCTGCGGAGGGAAGCTTCCCAGCATCAGCAAAATGGCATTTGGCGGCAAGAACGGTTCCAGCGGATGGCTTTCCACCATTCGGATTTCCGTATTGTTTTCCATATTTGGAATTATGCTTTTGGTTTCGGCTCTTTCTTAGCCAGCAATACTATGTTGTACACGTATTCTGTCATCCAAGCCTCGCTGTAGTTAAGCGCATGCTGGTACTGACGGATAGCGTGACAAGTCTTTCTTACTCCGTCGTCTTTCCAGTCGTTCTTTGTCATTACGTCGTGAATAGCCTTTTCGGTCATAGAGCGGAGCAACTTCTTGAATGTTCCCGGCATACGGAACTTCCACTGCATCAGGTTGCCCATTACCATCATAAGGTCTTGGCTGAAGCCCTGGAACATAAATAGATAGTTCTTTATATCGTTAGCGTTCTTACAGTTCTTTTTGATTGACGCGTCTATTTCTTTGAAAAAAAGATCGTTGATGCCATACAGTTCTACCAGCATCTTTTTGCATCTCGACTTTTCGGCTATACCCAACTTATTGTTCTGAGTAGGTATTTTCAGGCTACGCTTAAATGTAGCCATGTCGGGCAAGAAGTTTATGTTGCTGATTCCTAACTGCGAAGCCATAACCGATTGGTAGTATACTCGTATCAGCGTCATGAAGTCTTCCATGCCGCCTACCTGTACTTGCTCTTGTGCTTCGTTGTCTTTTTTACGTCCAAAGATTTTTGAGAATATGCTCATGTCTTTATTGTAGTTTATGTATTAATAATCGTTTTCGAGATGCAAAGATAATTCAAATCGTGCAAACATCATTCAATCTTGCTTTGATTATCATAGTCTTCGCTATCGCTGAGGCGGAAGTAGAAGTGATGATCTGAAAAAACATGGTCCACCAGACCGAATCGGATGAAGTCGGATAGCAGTTTGCTAGCCTCGTTGCGTGGAATTCCGCTTAGCTTGGCGCACTGGTTAAGCGTGAGCTGTCCTTTCTCTGCCAGTAGGTTAAGCAGCGATTGTTCTCTGGGTGTGTAACTCATCACCACTTTTTTGTCGTCTTGCTCTCGGTTCCAAGTTTCAAGGTGCACCCTGTCCGCCAATATGTTTTCGTCGGCTATGCGTATGTACGCCCAAGGTTTCTTATCCTCGTCGAGCGCATATACCGGCTTGGCTGGTTGTTCGCTGATTACTACTTCCAGAACGTCTTTCCCTTCCACCTTATATATCTTACTCTCCGTCTGCAATGGTGGACGGCAATACATGGTGGCGGCTGCGTCTATCATGTAGATTTCTTCCTCCGAGCGGACCCCGGCTATTGAGCCGTTATCTTTCACTCCTACAAGCAATCTTCCGCCTTCCGTGTTTGCGAAGGCGGATAGACTGCGTGCTATTTTCCGTGCGTCCGATATGGCGAACTTAAAATCTTGATGTATATGTTCTCCTTCCGCTATTAGCCGATGTATATAGTCTTTTTCAGTAATAGCTGTTTTCATTATTATTAGTTACAGTGCTTGTGGGTCATGATGTCGAGAACCATCTTGTCTGTCTCGTTCATGCCGTCGGCACCAATTCGGGTAAGGTTACGTATGCTTCGGTTTACATTTTCTTCTATGATGCCTTCTACTGCGGTAACGCATTTTTGCTCCATGGCAAGGATGGCCGACATAACTGCGGTAGATACACCGCTGGTCAGCTTAAGAGCACAACTCGGTTTGGCACCATCGCAAATCATACCTGTCAGTGTAGCAATCATGTTCTGCACGGCATAAATTACCTGCTGATAACCACCGCCCATCAGATAAGTTATTCCGCAGCTGCTGCCTGTGGCCGCTACTACGCATCCGCATAGAGCCGAAAGTCGTCCAAGGCTCTGCTTAATATATATAACTGTGAGATGGCTCAATATCAACGCACGAATTTGGTCTTCTTCCGATTTGTTGTTGTCCTCAGCGTAAACCACTACCGGCAGTGTAGCCGCTATGCCTTGGTTTCCGCTGCCCGAGTTACTCATTACCGGAATCATCGCTCCCGCCATACGTGCGTCGCAGGCTGCCGATGTGTACGATAGAATATTGGCGAAAGTATTGTTACCCAATACGCTCTGCTCGCATTTGCTGTTTCTAAGCGTACGTCCTAAAGCATGTCCGTAGCAACCTTCGAACGAGCGTTCGGCGGCGTTCTTGTTCAGCCGTTTCGATTCGAGGATAAAGCTTATTTCCTCCAGCGGAGCGGTTGTCGCGAAATCGTAAACCTTGCGCATGTCCAGATCTACCTTTTCTCCTTCTTCTTCGGCAGATGAGGCTGTCTGCTTGTCGAGCAACACATTGCCGTTGCGCGATTCGAATACAAAGTTGGTATGTCCGCCGCTTATTATAGCTTCAGCCGAATCAGTGTCAGTGCTGCACACTACATCTATATATAGTTTTTCGGTAATGTCTTTTTTTAGAGAAATGTCGATACACTGCGAAGCTATCATCTTCTTTCCTTCCTCTACGGCTTCGGGTGTGCTGTCTTTCAAGACTTCAAGTTCATATTCCGATTTTCCTATCAAAGCTCCCAGTGCTATGGCGATAGGCAGTCCTATCATTCCGGTTCCGGGTATACCTACTCCCATAGCATTTTTCAGAATGTTGGCGCTGAGCTGTACTTTGATGTTTTTGGGGCGGCTGCCTAATATTTCGGCAGCTTTGGCTACACATAAAGCTACTGCTATGGGTTCTGTACATCCTATGGCAGGAACAACTTCTCTATGGATTAGGGCGATGATTTTCTCACGCTCTGGTTTCGATATGATACTTTCCATATTTAAACTTTAAGATAATGTTTGGTATTAGATGCCTTGATTAGTGCAAGGCTTCGCAAAAATACACTTTTTTAGTACTGAGAAGAACTTTTTTGAAAAAAATATTGGGAGATGTTTGGAGAATTAAAAAAAAACCGTACCTTTGCATCGCTTTAGAAAACAAAGCACTCTTAAAAAGAGTTTTGGAGAGGTGGCAGAGTGGTCGATTGCGGCGGTCTTGAAAACCGTTGTACCGCGAGGTACCCGGGGTTCGAATCCCTGTCTCTCCGCAATAAATGTTGGAAATCAGCAAATTACAAAACAAACACCCAATTTTACACCCAATAATGTAAAATTGGGTGTTTTTGTATTATTTAAGAAAACTGCCGAGCGACTATGCATTGATCAG
>OJKP01000330.1_pt1 | contig 36552 bp, 37 predicted proteins | sample 1596521 | NCBI WGS metagenome assembly OJKP01 (sample SAMEA4350130, study PRJEB24818) | metagenome | biome: human; feature: gut; material: faeces | place: Denmark | collected 2013-09
GTACTAAGATTAATCATATGCATCACTTATGAAAAACAAGTTCCTTAAATCTGCAGCCGTTATCAAAGCGCAGTTCGTTTTATTGCTATTATTATGTGTAAGCCTCACATCGAGGGCAGATAATAAGTTATTAGAGAGTGTAGTAAAGTATGAGCAGCTTGATAAGGTGCTTAACTTTGATAAAACGTGGGTTGATTATCCTGCGTATTCAGATAGATCCGGATGGGCTATGCGTGTAGATGAGCAAATGGCAAAGCTTATCATAGAGAAAGGAGAAAAAGCACTTAAACATGTGTGGAAGCCTGATTTGGCTTCTGATTATCTGGCATTTAAGCGTACCGGAGCTATTCTTACAGGAAGAGAAAATCATTTGGCTTTGCAAGCGTTGACTTTGGCCGAGTTGGTAGAAGGAAAGGGGAGATTCATGGATGCCATAATAGACGGTGCATGGTTCTTATGCGAGACTTCGTGGATTCATTCAGCTCACTTGCATTTTCAAAAAGACCGTTCCGGACTGCCCGATAGAGATGAGCCTACCGTAGAACTGGTGGTTAGCGATATAGGTGCTCAGATGGCTTGGCTGCACTATTTCTTTAAAGACGAATTTGATAAAGTCAGCCCTATGATAGACAAAAGAATTGTAGAGGAAGTAAACCGAAAACTCATTCAGCCATATATGGAGCGCGATGATTACTGGTGGATGGGATTTTCTGGAGTAGCGGTGAATAATTGGAATCCGTGGATTAATTATAATGTACTTCAGGCAGTTATGCTTGTTGAGACAGACCGTACCCGCATAGAACAAGGAGTATGGAAATTAATCAAGTCGATGGATTATTTTTTTGGTGTATATAAGAAAGACGGAGCTTGCGAAGAAGGTCCTACGTATTGGGGCCACGCTTTCGGACATGCTGTGAAGTTCTTGAATTTGCTGTATAAGGTGACAGACGGTAAGGTTAATGTATTTCCTAACCCTCTCTTGCAGAATATGGCTCGATATATTTATCGCGTGCATATCGGCAAGAATTATTTCGTGAACTTTGCCGATTCATCGCCCAAAGTATCTCCAAGTCCAAGCTTACTATTCTTATATGGTAAAAGACTGAACGACCAGAAAATGATGGAGTTCGCTGCTCAGATGGCAGATTATAACCATAGCTTCAAGAATGGAGTAACCGGATATTTCGCCGCTGCGCTTGATGAACTTCTTATGTATAAAGATATTATAGCTTGCCGTAAGAGTGAGCCTAATGTAGGTACCTATTTCTTTGAAGATACACAACTCTGTGTGGCAAGAGATAAAGACGGACAAGGTACAGGCTATTTTTTTGCCGCAAAGGGTGGAAATAATCATGAAAGCCATAACCATAATGATGTAGGTACGTTCATTCTTTATTATGACAGCAAGCCTGTGTTGATTGATGTAGGCGTAGAAACTTACACCCGCCAAACGTTCAGCGATGAAAGATATAAGATATGGACTATGCAGTCGGGCTATCATAACCTGCCTACTATTAACGGTGTAGAGCAGAAGTTCGGCAGTAAATACAAGGCACGTGGTCAGCGTTATGAGGCAAGCTCAAAGCGTGTTCTTTATCAGGTGGATATAGCGAAAGCATATCCCGAAGAAGCTTGTGTGAATAAGTGGGAGAGAAGTTATGTATTGAACAGAAAGAAGAATTTTGTTATCTCCGACAATTGGAGTCTTTCTGAGGTGAAAGGTAATACCACCTTGAATTTCATGACTTCTTGCCAAGTTAATGTAAAGGATGGAAATATAACTTTACTCAGTGGCGAAGATACATTCCAATTCAATTACGACAAGAAGTTGTTTAAGGCTGAAATTGATAATATAGAATTGAAAGATGCCAAGTTGAGAAAAGAATGGGGGCAAAACTCACTAACTCGAATTCGCCTCGTTATGCAGCATCCTGAGCTGACTGGAAAAAGCGATATTGTTGTAAAGCTATTTAGAAGATAATAATAAAATCCGCAGTACTCTATCTAATGAATGCTGCGGATTTTTTATAATGGTATGTTTTAATACTTAGCCTTCTATTTCGCTCAGCTCAAGCCATCGCATAGACTTTTCGTCCAACTCATCATTAAGCAGAGGCAGACGTTTTGATTTCTCTGTCAGTTCGTCTACACTGAGTGTGCCGCTGCATAGAGCTTCTTCTATGGTTTTCTTTTCTTCTTCTAGCGTAGCAATTTCGGTTTCAAGCTGCTCCATTTCTTTTCGTTCTTTGAAAGTAAGGCGTCGCTTGTCATTCAGTCGTACTCGCTGAGTCTTTTCTTCCTTAGGCTTGGCAACCTCTTTTTCGTGTTCGGCACGTGCCAACTTCCAGTCGCGATAGTCGGAATAGTTGCCGGGGAAGTCGCGGATGTCGCCTTGTCCTTTGAATACCAGCAGATGGTCTACCACTTTATCCATGAAGTAGCGGTCGTGACTTACCACGATTACACATCCCTTAAAGTTCTTCAGATATTCTTCGAGAACCTGCAGGGTTACGATGTCGAGGTCGTTTGTAGGCTCGTCGAGTACCAGGAAGTTAGGATTCTTCATCAATACAGTGCACAGATACAGTCGGCGTCTTTCGCCTCCACTCAACTTATATACATAGCTGTGCTGTGTTTCGGGAGTGAAGAGGAAGTGCTGCAAGAACTGCGATGCAGTGAGACGTTTGCCGTTGCCCAGTTCTATAACTTCGGCTATGGCGGTTATCACGTCTATAACTTTCATCTGCTCGTCGAACTGCAGACCGTCTTGCGAATAATAACCGAAACGTACAGTTTCGCCAATATCCAAAGTTCCGCTGTTTACTTTTTCCAAGCCCATCAGTATCTTTATGAAAGTAGACTTGCCGGTTCCGTTATTTCCTACGATACCCATCTTTTCATATCGTGCAAAGATGTACGAGAAATCGTCGAGTATCTTCAGTGAGCCGAAGCTTTTGCACAGATGGTCGGCTTCGAATATCTTTGAACCGATGTACGAAGCTTTCACGTCGAGCTTCACATTGCTGTCGTATGTACGTTGTTTTGCTACCTTCTCCAAATCATAGAAAGCCTCTTCACGATAGCGAGCCTTATGTCCGCGTGCTTGCGGCATACGGCGCATCCATTCCAACTCCGTGCGATACAGGTTGTTGGCGCGTGCTACCTCGGCATTTGTGGCGTCTATGCGTTCTTGGCGTTTCTCCAGATAGTAGCTGTAATTACCTTTGTAAGAATAAAGCTGTTTGTTATCTATCTCAATGATTTCAGAGCATACTCGGTCTAAGAAATATCTGTCGTGCGTCACCATAAGAAGACTCAGGTTACCACGGTTAAGATATTCCTCCAGCCATTCGGTCATGTCGAGGTCGAGGTGGTTGGTAGGCTCGTCCAGTATCAGTAAGTCGGGTTCTGTAATGAGTACATTGGCAAGCGCCACACGCTTCAGCTGACCGCCCGACAAATGTTCTACCTTCTGATTGAAGTCGCGAATCTTTAGCTGCGATAAAATCTGCTTTGCCTTTCGTTCATAATCCCAAGCCTTTTCGTGCTCCATGCGTCCAAGCAATTCTTCCAATCCAGGATTGCCCGGAGTTTCCATGCACTCCTCGTATTCTTTTATAAGTTCTACGGTGCTGTTTCCGTGGTGAAAACACGCTTCTAGCACTGTAAGTCCTGCAGGATAAGAAGGTGCTTGTTCCAGATAGCCCACTCTTAAGTCTCGGCGGAATGTGATGGTACCCTCATCGTACCCTTCTTTTCCTGCCAGAATATTAAGGAGTGTAGTCTTTCCGCTTCCGTTTTTCGCTATAAGTCCGATGCGTTGACCTTGGGCTATTCCGAACGAAATCTTATCGAACAGCACCAAGTCGCCGAACGATTTGGTAAGGTTTTCTACTTGTAAGTAAGGAATCATTTGTTGATGCTATTATTTATAATACGGCCTCTACTTCGGCTTCTATGCGTTTGTATTCTTCGGCTAAGTTACACGGCTGGTTGTTCTTTACCTTCTCCCAAATCAGTGTAGTGGGGTACACCATGATGTCGGTATCCTTAAACTGCAAAGCCGGATATTCCTTGTTGCCGTCTATAACCGTAACCCAATCCATGCCATCCATTTCGTTTATCAATATTGTGCCGAAAGCTACGCCAAGGCATTCCCATGTCTGTTTATGCGTAGGCGAGAAGCGTCCGCTATCAATAATCTTCTGTATGCTTTCTATATCTTTTTTTATAGAAGTGAAGTCTTTGGTTAGTTGCTTCTTGATATTGGTAGATGCCCATTCAAAGTCCTCATTGATAACGCTTATCTCTGATACTCTGACAGGGATAACCACTCTGCCCACACGTTCTTCTTTCTGGCGTACACGCAATGAAGCTATTATAGCTTCGGCCACACGTATCGATTCGCCTTTAGCTACAGTAAAAGAGCATTCTACCGATACTGCGCCGGCTCCTGTAATCCAGATATGGGTAGTATACCACGCTCCGTTCTCTTGGAAGCTCTCTACCGAATAGATGCATTTCCAATCGCCTACGTTCGTAGCCCGTGCTCCGTCTACGTGCTTCAACTCCTCGTTCATGCAATATTGCGCATAGCCTTTGTCCTCGCCTATATATGCCGAGATACGGAAGTTGCCGTTCCATTTATCGGGGTTATAGAACAAGAATGATTCTTCGGTATCTTCAAATTCGTGCCAGTCCGATGGATATTCTATCGAAAACCACGCTCCGGGTGATATGTATTTTTGCATAACTATTTTGTTTATATCGTTATTATTAATGTTTTCTTTATGATGGTGAGTGCTTACCTACCTATTGGTTGTATTTGCGCTCTTGTCTTCTTGTCTATCTCAAGAAACATATAGTTGAGTTTGCCTTCGTGTATTTGTTTCTCGTTTTCGCGATATATGCGTGTGGCGTATTCTTTTGATTTCTCGAAAGTGAGTCTTGATACGCTTTCTTGCGATTTACCTATCATTGTAGAGTCGAGTTTTTCTTCGGGGAAGAAATCGTCGAGGTTTACATCGCCAATCATCGTCGTTTCCAGAAAATGGATATTAGAGTGAGAGTGGTCTGTGTAATATCCTACAAACATATGACCGGGTACACGCACCAATATAGGGTTGATATTAATGGCTTTCATTAGCGAAGCGAACAATACGCTTCCGTCTACGCAGTTTATCTGTGCCGATTGCAGGGCATCGTCGAAAGTACGCACTCGCTGGGTAGATAGTACGTTAGATGATAAACTGCTGTTGCTGATGGAGCTGTATTTGAATCCTCGTTTTTGCAGCACATACCACAATGCGTATACCTGCTTATCTACTATCTCGGGCTTATTACTCTGATAACCCCAGAAGCGATTAACGATGCGTGCGTTCAAAGCCTCGCGCAGCAGTTGGTCGATGTTTGGATTATCTTCGTTTACGTATGCGGCGAAGAACTTACCCGTATCGTGAAACTTCATCCGGCTGTCGAGGTATCCTAACAGGCATTCGTTTACGCTACGCATTGAAACTGTGTGTACTACTTGTCCCAACTCGTGATTGTTCATCTCTACCTTTATGCTTATGCTTAAAGGTACTGGCTGCGTGTTGTTGCGTAACGCAGTATAATCCCATACTATATCCGGGAATACCAGATATTCGGTACGGCTCTGTGGCAGCACGAATTCCGAAACCGATTGTGCAAAGAACGGCGTAGCGTCTACCATGATGCGCAGTCGGCTATTGGGGTGCGTGCTTTTTACTTTTATGGCGATGCACGATTTAGGATTACCTATATAACCTGTATCGGCAGGGGTGATGAGTGAGGCATCGGTAGTAGCAGTAGAAAGCAGAGTGACGGGGAATATGTTACCTCCAAGTTCGTTTACAACATCTATCTTACCGCCAAACGGATTATATCGCCCGATATAGATAGATACACCTACCGCAAGTATCAATATCAGTACAATTGTCGATATTTTCCATTTGAATTGTCGTATCCATTCTGTTATTTCTTCCTTATCTGTCATTGTTTTTTCCTCGGTAAAAATGTGAAAAGCTTATCGCTTATTTGCAAATTTATATATTTTCCGTGAAATGCTTCAGTATAAAAGGTTACATTTTAGATATAAGCATGTATGTGGTAACGAAATTTGTTTTTAACAATGACTATTTTTACATTTGCGAATCTGTATAAATCTTAGAATTAGACATGAAGAATATAAAGGTATTCATAGCATCTTCTGCAGAATTGGATGAGGATAAAACGCAGTTTGATTTGTATTTTGCGCAGAAAAATAAGGTGTACTCAAAGCGTTATATTACATTCGAACAGAAAACGTGGAGAGATTTTCCGAGTTACTTATCTGAAACACAGCTACAAGATAGGTATGACGAGTATATACGTCAGTGTGACATTGTTATTTTCCTGTTTCATACACGGATGGGACAGTATACGTTGCGCGAATTGGAAGTGGCGTATCGGCAGTTCAAGCAGAGCGGAGGAAAGCGTCCTAAGATTTATATCTACGTGAAGCGAGACGAAGCTGGGACTGAGTTGCTTGAAAAATTAAAGCAGTTTAGTGAGACAGAGTACGGTCACTTCTGTGATACGTATTCTGACTACAACGAACTGTTTCGTCATTTCGATTATCAGATAAGTCAGATGGAGAACAGCGGCTTTATACATCCCGACCCTGTTGATGTGCCGCGTACCGCTCGTTTTGTATTGCTTTCGGTATTACCATTATTGTTGGTAGGCTTAGGATTATTGGCTTATCGTCTGTCGCAGTCGGAAACAATGAAAGTCAGTGTGGAAGAACAAGTACATACGGCTTTACCTTTTAAAGGTGCCACGCTTACGCTTCGGTATGCCGATGAAGAAAAGGTGTACAGTATGGGGGCGTCCGACGAAACAGTTACTTTCTCAGAAATACCAGTGCTGAAAAAATGGTTCGGTACGTTTCGTTTGCAGTATCGTGCCGATGGTTATTTGCCGGTGGATACCGCGTTTTCTTTTTTACCCGATTTGAAATTGCCTGTTATACGTGACGGTAAGGCCGGATTGATGCAAGGTATAGTGTCTGACGACGAGCGTACTCCAATAGAGGGGGCAAGGGTTTCGGTGGGAGTCCATACCGTAGTTACTGATGCGAATGGAGCGTTTACTTTGCAGATACCATTGAAAGAGCAAACGTCTGGATACCGCATGACGGTTACTAAAGACGGATTTGTTACGTGGGATTATTCTGATGTCACTCCATCCGATATAGAGCCGATGCGTATTATGCTTCATCGTTGATGTAATCCTAAAAGCCTTAATCATGGTAAAATATAAATTTGTATTGGTTTTGTTGGTAGCATGGGCATTTACCGTTGCGCATGTTTCTGCTCAGTCGCAGCGTGGTTATGCTGTTATTCAGAATTCCAATAAAAAGGCGTTGCCGCAAGTGTCGGTGATAGTAGCAGGAGCGCAGCCTACCACTACCGATGCCGAGGGGCGGTTCAGTTTGTCTTTACCAAATCATCAGAAAGGGCAGAGGTTAATGGTGCAGGATATTTCATACCATGATTATGTAGTTGTAAACAAGCATCAGGTAGATCAGTGGGTGTATGCGCCTAGTGTAGAGTATCGTATTGATATGTGTCCGGCGGCTGAATATCAGCAACGAGTAGAGCAGTTTCATCGTATCGGCCGTACCAACAACGAAAAGAGTTTCGAGCGGAAGTTGGCTGAATTGAAAAAGCAGAAAGAGCATGGCGTGTTAAAAGCGGAACAATATGCCAAGCTGCGTAAGGAAGCGACGGAAGAGTTGAAGCGGACTTCTAAGTTGATAGATGCATATGCACCGATGCTGGCGGCTATCAATTCCGATTATCTACAGCCCATAGAGCGTCAGGCGCAGGCTTTGGCTGAGCAAGGTAAGGTTGATGAGGCTGTACGCCTTTATGAAGATTTGAAACTGCAGGATAAGTTTCATCGTGGCATTGATATGAAAAAGCAATGGGATGACGATATTGAGGCGCTTATACCTTCGTTGGAGCGATTCTCGCAGACATTGGTCTTGCAGGGTGGGGCGGAAAACTTTCATCGTGCTGGTGCTATACTGAAAGATATAGCCGACAGTAATCCGAAACATGCGTTGCGAAATGCCGAATATGCCGAGTTCGCTTATTTGCAGGGTAAGTCTACCGAAGCTGAAGTGTATTATAACAGAGCATTGTCTCAACCTGATATCGATCGTTTCAAGCGTGTGGAATGGAAGTTGAAGATAGCTGACATATATTATGAACGGGGAGATTTGAATAAGAGTGCGGATGTATATGAGTACACTATAAAATTGATACAGGATTTGCCTAGCGATTATTTGGCAACAGGTCAGCTGCTAATCATGACAAACATAAATTTCTCAACGGTTTTGTTAGAAATGGCAAATTTGTTCGAAGCGGATGGACAGGCGAAAGATACGAAGGAAATGTATAAAGACGCATGTTTCTTCCTTGAGCAGGCTAAAGGTTTGCTTGAGGTATTAAAGGATGATTTGCCGGATTATAGCAAGACCTATCTTACTTGTTGTACTAATTTGCTTATAGTATATCGTCATTTGGGTTATACAAAGCAGGAAAGGCAGATTATGTTGGTGTTAGATGGTTTAAAAGAATCTGCAGACAAAGGTAAATCTCAATCTCAGATAGCGGTTTCGAAAGCTGAGAGTGCTTTTATGAAAGGAGATGTAGATGAGGCCGTTCGTCAGGCGCGTTTTAGCTATGAACAATTAGAGCCTTTGTTTCGCAGTAATCCCGAGCGGTATAGGCGTGATATGTTGCGGACTCTTGCCTTGCTTGGAGCTTGTCTTAATGAGGCTGGGCTATACGTCGAGGCTATTCCTTTTTTTGAGAAGGCTGAAAAAATATACAAGACAGATAAGACAGAAGATAATCAAACACGAGATGCGGATGTGCTCGATAATGTTTATCAGAATTATTTCAATGCTCTTTGCCAACAAAAACGTTACGATGAGGTGTGCGCTAAGTTTGAAGATTATGTCTCTTTGGTTGGGGTGGGCAATAATCTTTTAATGGATGTTCCTTCTTTATATCCGATATTGATGTCATTCTTTAGTGCACAGAATTATTCTATTCTTGTTTATGATGAGTTGATTCTGGATGTGCTGAAAAATAGCGGAGAGACAAGGCAACTCTATAAGCATACCGTTAATTGTTATTTCTATCTGGCGGCTATGTATCGGTTGTCGGGTGATTTTAGTCGTGCGGATGCGTTGGATGCCGAAGCCGTCAGGGTGTCTTTGAAGTTTGGTTATAAAGCCATTTCTGTTTATGATAAAATCAATCATTTGGCGGTTAAATGTCAGTTGCGGAAGCCTGAAGAGGTATTGTCGCAGATTCAGGAAATAGAAACGGCGATGAAGAAATATACTGGAGGTAATGACATTTCAAATCAATATCACATGTATACCTGTGCGCTTGTGGCTCAAGTCATGCAGAAAAAATATGTAGAGGCAGAAAAGACTTATCGTAAGCTTGAAAGCCTTAATCCTGGTGATGACTCCGAGCAAGAGAAGTGCATTGCAGCGTTGGCTATGGTGGCGGCATACATGGAGCAAGGGCTTAACGCCGATGCCGCTATCGACAAATGCACTGCTGCGGTAGGGAAGTTAGGCGAAAACATGCCTGCGTTCGCTTATGAGGGATTAATAGATTTTGCTCATGTTACGGCTTATTATGCTAAAAAGAATGGCGATTTGGATTCGGCGTTGCAACTTTACGAACAGGCTCTTGACTCTGAAATGAAGTGGATTGACATCTGTCCGGAACGAGCGACATATATCGCAGCCTATACAATACAGAAGAAGGCAGAGGCTCTTTTTGCCAAAGGGAATAGGGAAAAGGCTCTTAATTGTCATGAAGTGGCTTGCAAATTATTCTTTGATAATCATTCAAATCAGAAACTTGATAATTATGCTTCTCGGTATTTTTGGTGTACAGCCATGTTGTTGCCCGATGAGCTGCATCGGTTTGAGCGTGAAATGCGTCTGGCCGATAACGCTTATTCAGGTTATTGTATAAAGGCGTTTTATGAGGCTGTTACTTTAGCTGACCGTGACGATCCGAGTTTGGTTGATTTTATTAGTCTGTTTAAGAAGCGCACTTTCGGCAAAGAGAAAAAAGATGCTGTTCCGGGTTTTAAACAGATTTGCCGTTATTACCTTAACGGCACTGACCGAGAGAATTTGAAACTGAATATACGGAAAATACTACTCTTGTTGGGTGAGTAGATATAAAATCATGTTTGTATGATGAAAGACTATCGAACAAAACTGATTTGCTTATTGCGGTGTACAGTTATGGCCGTTGTGATGTGTTTTTGTTTAAGCGCATCGGCACAAGTAACTCTGAAAGGTGTTGCCGTAAGGATGAACTCGGGCTTTACACCTGTGAGTGGGGTAGCTGTGTATGCGGCGGAAAGTACTCCTACATATACCGATGGGGCGGGCAACTTCTGCCTCAGACTGCCGAATGCTGAACCCGGAGACTTGCTTTATAATCTTCGAATAGAGAAAAAAGATATGGAGATTGTAAATCTGCGTGAAGTGGAGCAGTGGGTGGCAAGCGGTGATATACTTTATAAGATAGTGCTGTGTTCTAAAGGTTTCATAGCGGAAAACCGTCGCAAATATTATGCCGTTGGAAAGAGTAATTATGAGCGTGAATACGAGAAACAGGCAGCGGCATTACGTCGTGAGCTTGAGAGTAGTAATGCGGATGAAGCGGCTTGCCGTGTGGCTTTGGAAGCGCTGAATGCTGAGTTCGACAAGAAAATGAGACTGCTGGCTGTTTATTCCGACCGTTTTGCGCGTATTAATAAAGATGAGCTGTCTGATATGGAAAAGAAGGCATTGGAACATGTAGAGCGTGGCGAAGTGGATGAAGCCATACGTCTATACGAGGACTCGAAGATATGGGAAACATTTCGGGCCAAAGTGGGGCAGCGTGATTCGATAGCCGCTTCGTTAGAAGTAACAAGACGTTTGCTCCGTCAGCAAATTGAGTGGTATGAACGTATTGGTTCCGACTCGGCTCTTCAGAAGAAACGTGTGCTGGAAGAAATGCTTCAGCGTTATTAAGTCTTTTCTTCTGTGAAGTTAAGCTTTAGTTGTATCCATTTTTCTCGTGGCTCGATATCGAAGACTTGCTCTCCGGGAGGATTTGATACAGATAGTCCTAACAAGCGTATGGGGTGTTGTGCATAGTCTACTTCTGCTAGTAGTTTCTTGGCTTGCGGCAAATAGTCTTTCAGTTTCCGGAATGGGGTAGACCTGCTTACGCTGCGTGTTATTTGTGTAAAGTCGTTGAACTTTACTTTCAGGGTAAGCGTGTTTCCGCAGAAATCTTTCGCTTTCAGACGCTGTTCCAGTTCGGTGGCTACGTGGTATAGCTCGATGATGACAGCTGATTTCAGCGTGATATCTTTTTCGAGCGTATGCTCGCAGCCTATTGATTTTCTTATTCTTTCAGGGCAAACGGGGCGAGGGTCGATGCCGCGGGCGAAGTCGTAATACAGTTGCCCAGCCTTACCAAACTGACGGGTAAGCATATCGAGTGAACACTCGCGGAGAGTCTTTCCGTTGCAGATGCCCAACTTATGCATCTTTCGTGCCGTTACTGGGCCTACTCCCCAGAAAGCTTCAATAGGAAGTGTGGCGATAAAACTTTCCGCTTGCTCCGGGTGAATGGTGCACAGTCCGTCGGGCTTGCGCAAGTCAGAAGCAATCTTAGCAAGAAACTTGTTGTACGAAACCCCTGCCGAGGCTACTAAGTTTAGCTCCTCACGAATACGCTGCTTTATCTCTTTGGCTATATCTACCGCCAAATCGATACCTTTCTTATTATGTGTAACATCGAGAAATGCTTCATCAAGCGAGATGGGTTCTATTAAATCAGTATACTCATGGAATATATCATGAATCTGAATTGAAATCTCTTTGTAATGAGCTATGTTACCTTCTATGAATATAAGTTGCGGACATAGCTGCATAGCCTTCATTGACGACATGGCAGAGTGTATACCGTATTTACGTGCCGCATAATTGGCCGTCGATACTACTCCACGCTTCTCGGCATGCCCTACGGCTACGGGCTTACCTTTCAGTTCGGGGTGGTCTCGTTCTTCTACCGACGCATAAAAAGCGTCCATGTCGATATGAATAATTTTACGGTTTTCGTCCATTTCTGCCTGTTTCCCTTAGAGAAGTATTGCAAAAATAGTGAAAGTTTTTTGGGCAATCATAAAAATCATTTGTACTTTTGCCATAATTGTTTGTCGGCAATTGCCGGTATATTTAAAAGTTGAAAGATGAATATGATGAGAGACGAAATCAAAAAAGCATGCGAAGTCATGCAAAAAGGAGGAGTCATTTTATACCCTACAGATACAGTGTGGGGAATAGGTTGCGACGCTACTAACGAAGAAGCCGTAAAGCGTGTGTTCGAAATCAAGAAGAGAGCTGATAGCAAAGCCATGTTGGTGCTGGTAGACAGCGAGGCAAAAGTGGAGTTTTATGTAGACGACGTTCCTACAGTGGCATGGGACTTGATAGAGATGACTACCAAGCCGCTTACCATAATATACGATGGAGCACGTAATCTTGCTTCTAACCTGATAGCCGAAGACGGTAGCGTGGGTATCCGTGTTACTACTGAAACATTTTCTAAAGAACTGTGCTTTCGTTTCCGTAAGGCCATCGTGTCTACTTCGGCCAATATAAGCGGTGAGCCTGCTCCGGCAGTATTCTCTGAAATCAGCGATGAGATAAAGAATGCGGTAGACTATGTAGTCGATTTCCGTCGTGAAGAAACCGGTCATCCTAAACCGTCGAGCATAATTAAATTAGGACGAGGCGGAGTAGTAAAAGTAATTCGTGAATAAACCGAGTGTATAGCGATGAAAACATTCGAAAATAGCGAAGGCTTATTAGGACGTTTTATCCGTTGGCGCGAAAAGCATATATCGGATAAGCAGTTCATTTTAATATTGAGTTTGTTGGTTGGAGTCTTTACCGCACTGGCAGCTTATGTTCTGAAATTCCTTGTAGAATATATAAAGGAGTTCCTTACAGATAACTTCGACCCGATGGGAGTCAACTGGCTTTACTTGGTATATCCGGTAGTGGGTATCTTTATAACGGGTCTGTTTATCCGTAAGGTAGTGCGCGATGATATCGGTCATGGTGTCACTAAGATATTATATGCCATTTCAAGAAAGCAGAGCCGTATCAAACGCCATAACATGTGGTCGTCGGTCTGCGCTTCTGCCATAACCATCGGATTCGGTGGATCGGTCGGAGCCGAAGCGCCTATCGTGCTTACGGGTTCGGCCATCGGATCTAATCTGGGTAGCGCATTCCGTATGGATCATAAAACCCTTATGCTGCTTGTGGGCTGTGGAGCGGCTGGAGCCGTGTCGGGTATCTTTAAGGCCCCAATAGCCGGATTGGTATTTACGCTTGAGGTGTTGATGATTGACCTTACTATGGCTTCGTTGTTACCATTGCTTATCACCAGTGTAACGGCAGCGTCGGTATCGTATGTGCTTACTGGCACCCAAGCCATGTTTCAGTTTCATTTGGATTATCCGTTCGCCCTTGAACGTATTCCGTACGCTATCGGGCTTGGCGTGTTCTGCGGACTTGTGTCGTGGTACTTCACTCGCTCTATGAATTGGATAGAAAATATCTTTGCACGTTATCCTAACCCTTACATAAAATTCCTTATCGGAGGAGTGTTGCTTAGTGTGCTCATCTTCCTTTTTCCTCCGCTTTACGGTGAAGGCTACGATACTATCAGTCTGTTGCTTAACGGTACTTCATCGCTCGATTGGGATACGGTAATGAACCGCTCTCTGTTTTACGGTCACGGCAACTTGCTTGTTATCTATTTGATACTTATTATCTTGTTTAAGGTATTCGCATCGAGCGCCACTAACGGTGGTGGAGGTTGCGGTGGTATCTTCGCTCCTAGTTTGTTCTTGGGCTGTATCGCCGGATTCGTGTTCTCTTATGTTTGCAATAGCTTTCATATTGGCGAGATCTATATTCCGGAAAAGAACTTCGCCTTGATGGGGATGGCTGGTTTGATGTCGGGAGTAATGCATGCACCGCTTACCGGAGTGTTCCTTATAGCCGAGCTTACCGGTGGTTATGGCTTGTTTTTGCCGCTTATGATAGTTTCGGTATGTTCTTATCTTACCATAATCATGTTCGAGCCGCATAGTATTTACTCCATGCGTCTTGCTAAAAAGGGAGAACTTATCACTCATCATAAAGATAAGGCCGTTCTTACGCTTATGAATATGGATAGCATTGTCGAGACTGATTTCTTGACGGTTCGCCCTAATATGGATTTAGGAGAAATGGTTAAGATTATCTCTAAGTCATTCCGTAATCAGTTCCCTGTAGTCGATGTAGGTGGCGAATTGATAGGTATGGTAGTGCTCGATGATATCCGTAACATCATATTCCGTCAGGAACTTTATCATCGTTTTCACGTAGAGGGATTCATGAAAGTGCCTAAAACAAGGATTGTGAATACTGATTCTATGGAAGAGGTTATGGAGAAGTTCGATACTACAGGCGCATGGAATCTGCCGGTAGTAGACAGGGAAGGCAAATATATAGGTATGGTGTCGAAGTCGAAGATGCTTAACACATACCGTCAGGTGATGGTGGACTTTTCAGAAGAATAAGTCTGTCTTTTAGTTGAACAAGTGAAATTAATTTATGGAAAAGAAAGATTTACGTATAGTATATATGGGGACTCCCGAGTTTGCGGTAGAGAGTCTTAAACGATTGGTAGAAGGTGGATATAATATAGTAGGTGTAATTACCATGCCCGACAAGCCCATGGGACGCCATGGAAGCGTACTTCAGCCCAGTCCGGTAAAGCAGTATGCAGTATCGCAGGGATTGAAAGTGCTTCAGCCAGAGAAATTGAAAAGCGAAGAGTTTGTAGAAGAACTTCGTAGCCTTAATGCCGACCTTCAGATTGTAGTGGCCTTCCGTATGTTGCCCGAGGTAGTGTGGAACATGCCGCGTCTTGGCACCTTTAATCTTCACGCTTCACTGCTTCCTCAGTATCGTGGGGCTGCTCCTATCAACTGGGCGGTGATGAACGGTGATACAGAAACAGGTATTACTACTTTCTTTTTGAAGCACGAGATAGATACCGGCGAAATCATTGACCAAGTGCGTGTGCCTATTGCAGATACCGATAATGTAGAAGTGGTTTACGATAAGCTGATGATGCTGGGAGGCGACTTGGTTCTTAAAACTGTAGATGCGATATTGGAAGGAAACGTAAAGACTACTCCGCAAGAAGAGTTGGCAAAGATAGAAGAGTTGCGTCCGGCACCTAAGATTTTTAAAGAAACATGCCGCATAGACTGGAATAAAGGTGTAAAGAGCGTATACGACTTTATACGTGGCTTATCGCCTTATCCTGCTGCATGGACAGAGCTTTGCCAGGAGGGCGTGGCTCCGGTTATGCTGAAAATATTCGAGACGCGTAAAGAGTTCGTGGCGCACACACTCGCTCCGGGCACTATCGTAACAGACCATAAAACTTATTTCAAGATAGCGTCTACCGATGGATATGTAGACATACAGTCGCTGCAGTTGGCAGGAAAGAAACGTATGAGCGTAGCCGATTTTTTGCGCGGTTACCGTCATGCCGAAGGTACATTTGTGAAATAAGTGAATTTATTTTCTTAGAACGGGCGCAGTATTTACCACTTGCGCCCATTTTTGTAATAGAATGCAGAAGAATACAGAAATGTCGGAAGAAGAGCTGTCTGATTTGTGTAGGCAGGGAGACAACCGTGCACGCCGCGAGCTATATGAACGCTACTCGGGTGCGCTGATGGCTGTCTGTTTGCGTTATGTGGCAGACCGCGAGACGGCAGAAGATGTATTGCACGATGGTTTCATACGCATATTTCAGTCTATGAACCGTTTTACTTATATAGGCGAGGGGTCGCTGAAAGCGTGGCTTTCCAGAGTCATGGCTAACGAGGCGCTGGGCTATCTCCGTAAGCAGAGCGCCCGTATGCAGCAAGAAGTCGATACAGACGAGATTCCGGATATGCCCGACGAAGATGAAGATGTAGACGATATCCCTCAATCGGTTTTGATGGAATTGATACGCCAATTGCCCGACGGCTACCGAACGGTGTTCAACCTTTATGTATTCGAAGAGAAGAGCCATAAAGAGATTGCGGCTCTTTTAGGGATAACAGAACATACCTCATCGTCGCAATTCTATCGTGCAAAGTGTTTGTTAATGAAGAAAATAAAAGAATATAGGGAGAAGAACTTATGAAAAAAGAACAGGATAAATGGGCCGAGAGTCTGCGTAATCGGATGAAGGATTATTCCGAGCCGCTGTCCGAAGGATTGTGGGAGCGGATAGAGCACGATTTGCCGGCATCGCGTGTGCTTCCGTTTTGGCGGACACGTCGTTTCGCGGTGGCAGCAGCCGTTGCTGTCGTAGCCGTGTCTTCTGTCTCCATTTGGTTTATGGCTTCTTCTCGTTTGTCTTCTATCGATGCAGGTCAAGGTATTGCTGAGATGCTAACGGTGCATACGGCCGTTTCGGCTACAGACGATGTAAAGCCTGTTGATTCAGAAGTGTTATCAGAAGAAGTGCAGCGTTCTGCAGAAAAGTTATTGGCTACCCGTAGAGTTGCATCAAATGCTGAACCTATGTTATTGGCGTCTGTTCCGGCGGCAATATCTGAAGAAGTAGATGAAAAGGCGACATCTGAAGCGGAATATATTAACGTTGCCTCTGAACAAGAAGATTCGAGTAATGCTGTAGAGCGCAAATCGTGGCGTAAGCAGGTAGAATCCGACCGCCGTCAGATGGAGCGCAATAGTCGCGGTTTGGCTGAAAGTAAGAGAAGAACCCGAAAATCGTCATGGAGTTTTGGAGTAGCGGCGGCTAACACTCCGTCTTCTTCGGCTTCGATGAGTGAAACCGACTATTTATTGTCGCGTACAGCTATGTCGGGTGCATTGTTGATGGCTTCATCGCCAAATATTTTTTCTTCCAACAGTCAGACGGTGAGCGGTTACGAATCGGAAAGAAAGACCGAAATGGATTATAAGATGCCGGTATCGGTTGGTGCGTCTGTAAAATGGAATATCAACGACTTGTGGGCTTTAGAGAGTGGATTATATTATACCTACTTGGCTTCCGAGATAAATAATCAGTCGAAGCATAAAGTAGAAGAAAAGCAGAAGTTGCATTACATAGGTATTCCGCTTAAAGTGCAGCGCACGTTTTGGAAGAACCGTCATTGGGCAGTGTATGCATCTACCGGCGTTATGTTAGAGAAATGCGTGAAAGCCACCCGTGATATTTCTTTTTATAGCGGAAATGTTTCTGCCTATGAATTAGGGAATAATATTCCTGTTACATCGGGCGTTCCAGCTGTTTCTGGCATACAGTCGTTTGTTCCTAAACATGATGGCGAAGCTAGTTGGGATTATACCGCAGCCGCATCTCAAGGCGAAGAGCATACTTCGTTTCATGTAAACCAGTTGCAATGCTCTGCGTCTTTATCTGCGGGCGTACAGTTTAACCTCGCTAAGCGTGTAGGCTTGTACTTAGAGCCGGGTGCTACTTATTATTTTAACGATGGTAGCGGTGTAGAGACTATCCGAAAAGAGCATCCGCTAAATTTCAGCCTACAGATGGGTATTCGTTTCGATGTTTCGAAATAATAAAACACAGAGGGCATGTCCTTCATGATATAAAGATGTCGCAATGTTCCAGATGGAATGTTGCGATATTTTTTGCTTGTAATCTCATAAAGATTGCGGATAAAATTTTGTGCTTTCTTGTTCAATTCTCTATACTTAGCTTAAGTATATAAAAACTCAGCCTAAGAATATATAAACTTAGGTTAGGTTTATGTATACTTAAGCTAAGTTTATAGTTCTTCTTTCAATCGGCCCACTATTTCATCGTATGCTTATTGTATTTTTTTGATATTTTTCATCACGCTTAATAGCATAGGCACGAATATCCTTATGCAGAAAGTAATGTTTTCATTTTTAATGTTTACCTTTGCATAAGGTCAGAATTATTATTCGGTGATTATTCTACCTGTTTTATAAGTATATTAAGAATATAAATAAGTTATTTTTATGAGTGAGTCATTAAAGATATCCCCTTCTTTATTGTCGGCCAATTTTGCGAACTTAGAGGCAGACATCGAAAAAGTGAACCGTAGCGAAGCCGATTGGTTGCACATCGACATCATGGATGGCGTGTTTGTTCCTAACATCTCTTTCGGTTTTCCGGTATTGAAGTACGTGGCACAGCTTTCTACCAAGCCTCTCGATGTGCATCTCATGATAGTCCAGCCCGAAAAGTTTATCAATGAGGTGAAAGAACTGGGTACTATGATGATGAATGTGCACTACGAGGCATGTACCCATCTGCATCGTGTAATTCAGCAAATCAAGGCTGCCGGAATGCAGGCTGGCGTTACGCTGAATCCGTCTACTCCGGTTTCATTGTTGGCAGATATCATAGAAGATGTAGATATGGTGTTGCTTATGAGTGTCAATCCGGGATTTGGCGGTCAGAAATTCATTCCGCATACGCTCGATAAGGTTCGTCAGCTTCGCGAGATGATTGACAAGACTTCATCGCACGCGCTTATCGAGGTTGACGGTGGCGTGAACTTGCAGACAGGAGCACAGTTGGTTGAGGCTGGTGCCGATGTATTGGTAGCCGGAAACGCTGTATTTAAGGCTCCCGATATGTGCGACATGATTCATCAATTGAAGAATTTGAAATAAGATGGGGTAGATGCCCGTTTGACATCTTATCCTTTTTCCCGGCTGACAATGGCTTTGGCAGTCGGGATTTTCTTTTCCGACTGTTTCCTGCCGGAGAGGAACACTGTTGTGTGGTGTCTGGCTGGCTGTTTGCTTTTAGCGGTGGCGTTAATGGTATGGGCTCATCGTAACGGCGGTTATAGGTTTCGTTTTACTTTCGGTGTGCTTTCGCTCGTTGCTTTCGGCTTGCTTGGGGCAATGCTTACTCAGCAAGAAAAGCGGAAGGTACAGTATGATTGGCCTATTGATGAGGCTACTTATATAGGTACGCTGGCTGAGGCTCCTGTACGGAAGGCTCGTTCATGGCAACTCACGCTAAATGTTGAGGCGGTTAGAGATTCGTTGCTTGGCTGGGTGCCGGTGGATAAAAAGGCTGTTGTTTATCAGATGCCTGATTCTACATGCAAGCCTTTGGTGATAGGCGATAGGATTTGTTTTAATGTGCGGATGTCAAGTCCGTCGGTCGAAGCGTCTCCATCTGTAGGCTTCGATTATGGAAATCATTTGTTACGTAGTGGAGTAGGAGGAAAAGCTGTGCTCTATCCCGGCAAACTGCTGGTGCTTTCTGCCGATGAAGGAGTGCCGATGTCACTAAAGCAGAATGCTTTGCGTTGGAGGGAGCGTGTGGTGTCAGTATTTCGTTCGTGGCAATTGTCGCCTGATGTGCAAGCCGTTGTTGCGGCATTGACGGTGGGCGATAAAAGCGGACTTTCTTCCGACTTGAAATCATCTTATAGCGCAGCCGGAACCAGTCACGTGTTGGCTCTGTCGGGATTGCATGTAGGCTTATTGTCGGTTATATTGCTGCTTGTGCTATCTCCTTTACGCTGGGTTCGTGGCGGGAGATGGCTGTTGGTAGACGTGTCGGTGTGCGTATTGTGGCTTTTCGCCTTCATTACCGGATTAAGTCCCTCTGTAGTCCGTGCGGTTAGTATGTTTACTTTTTACGAAGTGGCGTTCGTTCTTTCCGAGAGCCGTTTCTCAGGCTTTTATCCGTTAGTGCTTACCGCATTCTGTATGCTCGTATATTGTCCCTTCTACCTGTTCGATGTAAGTTTTCAATTGTCGTTCGTGGCGGTATTCTCCATATTATTCTTTTATCCCTACTTTGCCGGACTGTTTGATATCAGTAACCGTGCGTTGCGTTTTGTATATCAAGCCGTATGCCTCTCGTTGTCGGCACAGTTGGGCACATTGCCTTTGGTTCTTTATTACTTCGGGGCATTTCCGGTGTACTTCCTTCTAGCGAACATCGTAGTTACTCCGCTTGCGGTATGTATATTGCTGTTTACCATACTTTCGTTAGCTTTTTCTTCTCTGTCGTTCATGGCAGGGTGGTTTTTGTTTCCTCTGCAGTGGAGCGTTAGTCTGCTTAACGCCACTATGGAGTGGGTAAGCGGTTTGCCTGGAGCACAGATTACTTCTATTCATACATCCGTAATGCAGTCGGCATTGATGCTGTTCGGCTTATATGTATTGGCTTTGCTTATGTCGAAATTCTCTTTCCGCCGTTTGGCGTGCTTGCTGCTTACGCTGAATGTGCTGGCTTTTTCTGTATTAGTAGATATCTACTACCATAAAGACTCTCTTTTGTTCTATCATAAATCGGTATATCTTCGTAGCAACAGAGAGATGTCTAAACTGACTTCTGCACACCATATATATAAGGTGAAGGATTTGCATATCGCACTGATGAATGATGCCCGTTGGACTGGCTATTCCTCTCGGGAAAAGAAAAAACTGCACTACGCCTATCTGTGCGGCGGTTTTCGTGGCGACATAAAAGGTTTATCGCATCTGTTTGATATACACACCATCGTTTTTGACTCCGGCATTAATGAAAAATATAAAAAGCGATTGATGCAAGAATGCGATGCGCTTGGTATAAACTATATCGACTTATCGGGAAAAGGTTCTTATTCCATTCTTCTGTAGATAATGAAATTATTCGTATTTTTGTATATCGAAGTTACGAAAAGAGTGTAATTTATTGGAAATGAGCGTAGGTTAATTGCTCTTGATAGTAATAGGTTACGATTTAGTTAGTTATCTACTGCATTATCTTTCTGCGCATTGCGTAACCTTCAAAGAACTCTTCCTATGCAAAAGTAGCTATTTAATTCGAGATTTTGATATAAACTCCCGTTTTTTATCCCCTCATTCATAAGATTTTTCCGTAAAAGCGGTTTTGTTTGTCGGAACACCATTGCCAAAAACGAGTTTTGAACAATCGTGTGCCGACTACCGCATAGCCGGAGAAAAGGGCATTGCCTCACGCCTAAACGATGTTTAGACTGATGACGCAATGCCCCTTTCTTTTGCGTCTATGCCAAGAGGTGCTTTTACGGGCTACCAGATGATTTTTCTTTTTTTGCTGTCCCTTTTGCCGGAAGCGGAAAGTGAATGCAGAGTGTGTCAGCCTGCCTCATGAATGAAACAGGCGGTCACACACAGCCGGACAAACCGGGAAGAATGATTGTTGCCGCCCGGCTGGACAAGTTCCGTCGGAACGGAAACAATCATACTTCCTTTGTCGTGGTTTGCCCTTTTCACGCTTCCGGTGATGTCTTTTTCTTTCAGACGGTTTCCTCTTTTTACGGATTTTCCCCTAAAGTTTTTTCTACCTAATCTGCCTCTGTTTTCGTTTACCTCCATTTTGCGCCTTTCAGTAAGCCGCATCAGTCAGTCATTTTCGTTCTGGGCGCAAAGGTAATTCCGGGATTGGACGGGAAAGCAAGGTCAAGCCTCCTGTTTTCTGCGGAAATCTCCAGCCCTTCGAGTAGTATTTCCCCGAAAAACCTTGCATTCCCTAATCCCTACCTTTTCAAGCACCCGAAACGAAAACGACCGATGCGACAGAAAGACGCATAAAAAAAATGTCGGATAAACGAGAGGCAGATAAGATAGTTTGAAACTCAACTCCCTCAGCTCTTGAATCCGCATAAAAAACAAAAAAATTAAAAACAGCGAAGATATGACAGCAACGGCAAATTTCAGACAAGTGGCGCAATACATCGGGTTGGCGATATGCGGCTTGATGATGCGCACCGCCTTCGGGGTGTTCGGCATCCTTTGGGGCATCATCAGAGAGATTGTAAACGGAGTGTTCCGAGTGGCGATAGGTGTAATCGTGGCTATCCTTTCCACCATTGCCTACTTCGGCTTCATCCTTTGGTCATTAACTCTTTAACCCTTACCGACATGACAAAGAGAAACAGCAAGACGGTAGCGCAGCAGTGCAGATATTACGAGGTGGACAACATCTTCGTGTATATGGTGGAAACGTACATCAACGGCAATTTTGAAACGTTCCGAAGATTGTACCACGAACTAAACAAGGACGCACGGAGGGACTTCATGGACTTCCTTCTCAGCGAGGTAGAGCCGACCTATTGGAGAGAGATACTTAAACAGACAATCTAAAAACGACAGCGATATGAAAGGAACAGACCATTTCAAAAGAACGATACAAATGTATCTGGAACAGCGGGCGAAGGAAGATACGCTCTTTGCGAAGAAGTACCGCAACCCTGCCAAGAACATAGACGAGTGCGTGACCCACATTCTGAACCATGTGCAGAAAAGTGGTTGCAACGGCTTCACGGACGGAGAGATATTCGGGCAAGCCATCCACTACTATGAGGAAAACGAGATAGAGGTGGGCAAACCTATGAACTGCCAAGTGGTGGTGAACCATGTTGTGGAACTCACGGAAGAGGAAAAGGCGGAGGCACGTCAGAATGCAGTCCGCAGATACCAAGAGGAGGAACTCCGCAAGTTGCAGAACCGCAACAGACCGTCAGCGAGAAAAGAAAACCACCCCCAACCCTCATTATTTGATTTAGGCTTATGAAACCGAAGACCAAGATACAGAAAGAGGTGGCAAGACTTTCAGCCAACCTCCGCCCCATATCAACGACACAAATTGAATGGGCATACCGCCACTGCGTTGAACATATCGGCTACCGCACCAAGAAAGGGAACATTACCTGCTCCGACTGCGGTCACGAGTGGCACAGTGACAGTGGACTATGCGACACCCTTGAAGGTTGCACCTGCCCCAAATGCCATGCCAAACTCAAAGTGCAGGACACACGCAAACGTATCTACAAGGAAACGCAGTATTTCAGCGTGATAACCACCTGCAAAGGCTATCAGGTAATCCGTGTGGCGCAGGTCAGATGCGAGAGCAGGAAAGGCGAGCCGATGCAATTCTACTGCCACGAGGTTGTGCAGCGTTGGATTTCACCCGACGGTAAGGTTACAGACATGGCGTTGCTCCGTGGCTTCACATTCTATTACTGCGATGTATGGGCATTGTGCAGCGCGATGGAGATAAGACCGCACAACAGCCTATACGATGAAGTTGTGGTAAGAAGCTGTGCATATCCTAAGATAAGGGTATTACCCCAACTCAGACGCAACGGCTTCAAGGGCGATTTCCACGGCATTTCCCCCGTGCGTCTTTTCAAAGCCTTGCTTTCAGACCCAAGAATTGAAACCCTTATGAAAGGCGGTAAGATTGAGGTCATGAAACACTTTCTTTTCAATGCCCGTACTGCCGATGAATGCTGGGCATCATATCTGATTGCCAAGCGTCACAAGTATCGGATAGACAACTTCTCCATGTGGTGCGACTATCTGCGTATGCTCAACAAACTCGGTCAAGACCTCCGCAACCCGAAAAACATCTGCCCCGAAGATTTCATGGCGGCACACGACAACGCAACCCGAAAGATTGAAGCCATACACGAGAAGGAACGAGCCGAACAACGCCGCCGTTGGGAGATTGAAAGGCGTGAGCGTGAACAACAGCGGCAACTGCAAAGGGAAAAAGATGCGGAGGATTTCATTGCCAACAAATCCAAATTCTTCGGATTGGTAATCACTGACGAGGAAATAATCGTCAAGGTACTTGAAAGCATAGACGAGTATTACAGCGAGGGCAAGGCACAGAACATCTGCGTGTTCGGTAGTGAATACTACAAGAAAGCCGACACCCTCATACTCTCGGCAAGGATTGGCGGTGAGATAATTGAAACCGTAGAGGTGGATTTGCGGACACTCAAGGTGGTGCAGTGCCACGGCAAGTACAACCAAGACACCGAATACCACGAGCGTATCATAGCTCTTGTGAACAAGAACGCCAACCTTATCCGTGAGCGGATGAAAGCGGCATAGCATAAACCCTAAAACAACATTGATATGGAAGTAAGAATCGAAAGCATGATTTGTATGTGGGATGATAAAATCCCTGCCTTGTTCATTGAATTTGTAAATTTCCTCACTCTCACAACGAGTGAGGAGGGATTGAGAAGGAGTGTGAAGGAGTTTGCCGAGAAGCACGAACTTGACAAGTTTTTCCTTTACGGCTTCGGCTCACACCATTTCTACCTGCATCAACGCTACACGAGCAACCCCGAAATGGTGATGAAGGACAGAGTTCTGTCAGTACATTTTTAATCATCTAAAAAGCAACATTATGGCAACACGAATGACCATCAACGGAGTAAGCACCTGTACGGAAGCAGGTACGGAGAAATATGAGCGTTTCCAATCGGGTATCGGCAGACGCAAGCGGACACTTGTGCAGTACGACTACCGCCATACGGACGGAGAACTGTTCGCTTGTGTCAAACCCACATTGGACGAGTGCCGAACCGCAAGGAACAAGTGGCTGAACGCAAAGCAGGGAAAGGAGGGCAACCGATGAACACGACCTATCAAACGCTGATAGTCAAATTCAGCGAACCTATCACGGCATTGGACGGTATCTTTGACGAAGCCCAAGCGTGGGGAACGAACACCCTCAAAGGGTGGATAGATGATTACGAAAGCACACGTTTCACCGCCACCGACAGCCATACGGCAGTCATCACGAGCGAGTATAATATGGAGTGTGTGAAAGAGTGGCTGCAACGACAGACACCCATTGCCGAGATGCGAGAATTTTGAACAAGTTGGCGGTGTCCGCACCGCCAACACTTAAAACCCTAAAACAACGGATATGATAGCACAGACGATATTACAGCAGATAGGCGGAAGACGCTTCACCGCCATGACGGGAAGCCGTGACTTCATAGATATGGGCAACGGCTTACGGATGAGCCTTGCAAGGAACAAGACAAGTGCCAACCGCCTTGACATCATCTATGATGCAGGGGCAGACCTCTACAATATGCGTTTCTACCGCAGGACATTCAGCAAAAAGACATTCGAGAGCAGAACAAAGGACATTGCCATACACGAGGGCATCTATTTTGATATGTTGGAGGAAATGTTCACGATGGTGACGGGACTTTACACACGCTTTTGAGTGGAGGGGCGGCGAGAGCCGCCCTACTTTCTTTCAGTGAGCATGATGGCGGACAAAGAAAGTAGCAAAGAAACCTTTGTTTCAATCGCTTGTTAGCGATATATAAAATATTATGAGTATCTTTGTAAAAGTATTGATACTCATAATCATAGTAATATTATGTGTGAATTAACAATAAGTCAAAAGCACATCATAACAGAACGAAATAATAGTAAAGGTGAATATCAGCCGGCGTTTATGCAGATTCGTATTCACAATTCTTTTGATGGAAACATCGATGAACTTGATGTCCCAACATTAGGAATGTATTGTCCTGACATAGGTTGACTCGGGATTAAACTTATTTAAGGATTAATGAAAAAGAAATTCAACCAAATTACGGACGAAGAAAAGCGCGGGTACGTCGATCTGTATCTGACAGGAGAGTATACACTTCGTGAAGTGGCAAAAATGGGAGGAATATCCCACACCACGCTGTACAAATGGATAGTCAACGGCATACCATGCAAACGTAAATCACGTTATATAATCGTGAACGAAAAATCAAAGCCACAACCGGTAGATTCTCGCGATGCTGAAATCGCTCGACTGAAAGCAGCTCTCGAAAAAGCAGAGTTGCGGGCTCATGCCCTTGATACCATGATTGACGTGGCCGAAGCCAACCTGAACATCAAAATACGAAAAAAAGCTGGCGCCAAACAGTAGAATGCCTACGCGCGGAAAATCCCCAATTGAAAGTGGCGGATCTGTGCGAGCTGTTTGGTGTGAGCAAGCAGGCATATTACAAAGGTAATCGTACTGAATACACGGAAGTTATCACAAATGAAGTTGTAACGGAGATGGTTCAGGACATACGTCGGCGATGTCCCGGAGTCGGAACGCGCAAACTTCAGAAGATGCTTGATAAATACTATAATGTCAACTACGGCAGAGACCGCCTTTTCGCGTTGCTTGACCGACATGGGCTGCTTCTTCGGCGCAGGCACCGTCAGCCGCGGACGACGTTCTCCGGACATATCTTCCCAGTATATCCAAACCTCCTGAAGGAGATTGCGCCCATGCGTCCTAACCAGGTATGGGTCAGCGATATCACATATATTCGTATGAAAGACGGTTTTATGTATTTATTTCTCATCACTGACATGTATTCGAGAAAGATCGTCGGGTGGGCATTGGCTGACAATATGATGGCAAAAAACGCTGTGGCGGCGCTTCGGATGGCAATTGCCCAGAAGCCCGACTTGCGGTTGCAGACCATCCACCATTCGGACAAAGGCGCTCAATATTGCTGTGCCGCGTATGTCAAGGTGCTGAAACGTAACAATATCCTGATAAGCATGACTGAAGAGCCTGATCCCAGGGAAAATGCCTATGCGGAGAGGGTGAACGGAACCATCAAAAACGAATTCCTAAGACAGTTGAACCCCACTCGCAAAAATGCATACGAAGTTGTAAAAAATGCTATTATGAATTATAACACTTTCCGTATCCATGCTTCAATCGAGTGGCTCACTCCGGAAGAGGCCCATCATTGTGAGGGTCCGTTGGAGAGAAAGTGGAAACATTATCCATGGTATCATAGGGATGAATCAGAAGAAAATGCTAATTTTGCAGACATCCCCCCGATAGGCGATACATCCTTTAAACGGAGTAAGCCTGAAACTGCCGGGGCATCGAGCCCCGACAGTTTCATTCCCCCCTCCTGGCTCCACGAACCGATACCGGTGTAAACCTTGAGCCGGACGAAATGACTCGAAAGTAAACCACGAACCGAACTATCGTGAAATTAACTTCATATTAACAATTTTTGAGTCAACTTTTTTCAGGACACCTCAGAACTCTTGTTCATGAATACATCCACTTTCTTCAAAATGTATCAACTCCGTGGGGACTATATGATAGTATGGTTCGATATAATATAATGGCGGAAACATATGCTTTTGTAGAAAATGCTACATCTACTATCACTCTCCCATTAAATATTGATTATTCTCAAGGATTGAAGAATAAAATGGATATTGTAGAATGTGGAACAGGATATTGCCCACTTTCAGATACACGGAGAAATAATTTTAAAATAGATGTAAGTGAACGGATTTGCATCCATAGAAACTATAAAAAGGTAAATAATAGAAATTTACCAATAATAACATTAGATATCAGTTTTACGGATGGTTCAAAACAAACCATTGTTTTGGGTGCTAACATTATTAAGGAGAGTATGGCAGCATTGTATCAAATGCTCATAGATGAAACTGCAACTCATGAAGAATTTGACCTCCCATATAATTTAATTAAGATTATTGCAGAACAACATTTTTCTGCAATAGCATCTGATAATATAAAACTGATAACTATTTGCTATATATCTTTGTTTAGCCTTTCTCCTGCTGAAGTTCTAATAGATAACTTAGCATACGCGAATGAAAATCCGGATTTATCTGCAATAGAATTGTTTGAACGGTTCGTCAATGAAGATAAAATATACATCAAGGGAAAAGCAATGTCAGTTTGTGACTTTTTTGATACTCTTATAGACACATTCAAACAAGTCTTTTTTAAAAGTGTCCGAGTCGGAATCGATTATATTGGCGAAGTTTTGGAACGAATTCGTCCTGCCAAAGGATTTGTTCCTATCTTAACTTTGATTACTGATTACCAACCCTTATCTAAGGAACGAATTAAAACGTTAATAGATTTTTTAGGAATGCCTTATAGCTATACAGACAGTGGCGATTTTAATCCACCACCTTCATCCTCAATAGATTCCGAAAAATTATCTGATGATATGTTGGCACTAATAGGGCACAATGCATTATTTTCATATTTAACGAGATTGCACAAATATGGTTATGTATGCCCATTGCATTCGTTTTGTGAAAAAGAAAAGTATGATAAAGATGAATGTTATGATGAACCTTGGAATGGGAAAATGTGCCCTATGACGATTATGGGAGATGTGATACATATTAAAGAGAAAGAAGTAAAAATTCAATTTTAACAAACCGGAAAACCTCCGATGAAGTTGTGGTTTCATCGGAGGTTCTTTTGTCTATTTACATTTATGGGATATACAACAGCGCAAACTCCGCTTTTCTCCGTTTGAGCAGCATGGCGTGGCGTTTACCCTTGTAGTTGCAGAAGGCGATATACTCACGGTAAATGTTCCTGTCGCCAGCTTCCAATTTCTTGATTAAGGTACTTTTGGGGAGTGTCTTGCTGCCTAACAGCTTCGCCGGTCCCACATTGTAAGCTAACGTGCCAAGCAAAGTCGAATCAACTCCGAATTTACGGAACATGGCGACAAATTTGCGCAGGTCTTTCCGCAAAAGTTCATCCGCGTCCCATTTTGTCATGGTTCGTGCTGAATACTTCTCGTTTGGCAAAAGTTTGTGACCCCAACCCACGTATGGATGGTGTTTTTCTGAGTGCCAGCCCTCAAAATAGCGACAGCATAAAAAAGCCCGTTCCATAAGTGGCAGACGGTAGATTGCCGCCTGCCCGTCCGTTTCCTCTTGGCGGCTGGTCCGTGCAGATACGGAACAGACCGCCAGAAGCGAACAGAGCATTATCATGAATACACGCATCATTTCAACAAGGGGCTGAAGTTGCCGATGGGAACGATGGTCAAACCGTCATCCTTTACATTCCGGTTGTTGAAGTCAAATTCCAACTCGAAGGAGTTGCCGAAGTTGTCCTCCACCACCACGATGAAGTTGTGTGCTTCTTCACCCTCCGCCGTGTAGTACAGACGGAACTTCCCGTTCTCCAGCAGGTAGCGGTCGTTGGGCAGGAAGGTGATGCCGTTGTCCATTTTCAACTTTCCTTCTCCCTCAAACTGAAAATAGCGGATAGTGTAAAGCGTGTTAGCGAAGTCGCCCTTCTTTTTCAGCTCACAGCGGATTTCCACCGTCTGCCCCTTTGTCACCTTGTTCGGCACGGGCATGACCTCCACCGTGAAGGGATAGGACTGTTGAATGTCCATGTCGTCGTCGCACGATACGAGGGTGAATGACACGGCGGCTATCAGGCATAACGCCACCGCCTTGAAGATGGATGTTCTCTTGTTTCTGTTGTTCAGTATGTTCATTGTTCTTCGATTTTTAGATGGTTGTTTTTTAATTTTTCGTTGTCAGTTGCAGGTACTTGTTCAAGTCCTTGCAACCGTCATAGAGGGAGGAACGGTCGGTGACACGCTCCCCGTATCGCCCCACAAGTGCGGCAAGCGTCCGCCGTCCGGCTTCGTCACGGTCAAGGAAACAGTCGATGCGCCCGTAGCCGTCCAGCAATCCCGCCGCCTTCTCCACGTTGGCGACGGAGTTCAGCACAAGGCAGTCAGCGTTACCGGTTACGCCAAGCGTCACCGCAGAAAGGAAGTCCATGAAGCCCTCGAACACGAGGCATTCGTCAGCCGGAATTTCTTTAGCCATTACCAAAGACATATCTTTTGGCGGGATGCAACCCTTGAAATATCGGCTTCTGACTTCATAGCCACCTGCCATGTTCGGGAAGCCGACGGCAAAATACCGTTTCCCACGAACGCCGTAGTTAAGACGGCAACAGTGACGGGATGCGATGGCGTAAGGGATGCCCCGTTCTGCCAGATACTCCGTCAGCGGTGAACGAAACAACGGAACTGCCTCCACATCCTCAAAGACGGGTTCAATCGGCTTCGGGAGATAGGCGGGTTTTTCCCATCCGGTCACCGTCATGTTGGCGGCTTCCGCTATGAACTTCGCCTGCGTCCTAAAGTCATCGCTTTGCAGAAACTCCCCGGCAAGCGTGAAGATGTCGCCGCCCTTGCCCAAACCGAAGTCGTACCAGAGCTGTTTCGCCACGTTCACACGGAAAGAGGGTGTGCGCTCGCCCCTGTACGGGGCAAGATACCACAGCTCGTTACCGCTCCTTCTAACAGGCTCATGCCCCAGCCGTGCGAGAAAATCCGCAAGCGGCATCCTTCTGACAGCATCTATTTCCGTCCTTTCCATGCCCGTGTCAGTTGATGATGAACTTGATACCGACCCCGAACTGCGTGTGAAACTTCCGCGTGTCGCCACCCCAAAGGCAACGCTCCCACAGATTGGCAAGCAGGGCTATACGGTCTGCCACGTAGCATTCCACATCGAGCGTCAGCGCGCCGCCGTAGATGAAGGCGTCCCGGTCGTGCAGCGTGGAGCCGTCATGCAGCATTTTCTTCCCCCAATTCACAGACTCATATCCGGCGAGAGCCGAAGCCCCAGCATAGACGAACACGATTTTTCGGGCGTCCGACAGTATCTTGAAGTAATATCCGCCATCCGCCGTGAACTGCGCCACGGGTATCTTGGTGTCCTTATAGGGGTTGTTCTTCAGGAGGTATTCGCCACCGAACACCCACTTGTTCCCCTTCTTCGTGTAAGTGGAGAGTGCCGCCCCGAAACTGTACCCGCCATCCTTGCCGCCGGGATTAAAGCCATCCGCCATATCCGCCCTCACCTCGATACCCTGCATTTTCGGCAGGCATCGCTGGGCGTGCGCCTGCCCCGTGAAAAGGGCAAGCGACGCGATGATTATTGCGATGTACTTTCTCATGGTCAGCGTACTTGAAGTTCGTTGATGGTACCCGCGCGTACCAAATCCTCGTTCTCAATCACGAAGGACTGGTGACGGCCGCCGTTCTTCTCGTTCAGTTCCACCACAAGGCATTTGTCGTCGGGGATGGTGAACTTAGCCATCGTGAAGACCGTGCGTTCACTTTTCTTGCCCGGCACGAGGGTGGCGTAGTTCTGCGCTCGGAGCGGCAGGATGATCTGCTCCTGCATGGCGGTACGCTTCGCCACCTTCTTGTCCACGATTTTCCATGTGATATAGTCCACATCGAAAGGCACGTTGCTCTGGTTCTTTATCTCCGTGTGGAAATAGAGCAATCCGTTATGCGTGTAGATGCCTTTGAGAAGATACTGGATGCCGAAACGCTTGCAGCCGATATGCTTCACCTCCCGTTTGTTCTGTTTGTGGATGGACTTCATGATAAGGCGCACCAGCATCGGGCTTTCGCTGCCCAGCTCTTTCAGATAGATTTCCTGCGCGTTGTTCGGGCGGTTCACCGTGCTGCCGTCATGGATGAAGTCGCACATCTCCACGTTGAGCAACAGCGGTTCGGCGGCGTACTTCACGTTGAAGGTGTAGAAACTGCCGTCTTCCGTGATGACGGACATATTCGTTTCGTTGGGAAAATTTCTCACGGTAGCCTTCACGCGGATGACGTTCTCCGCTCCGTCGGCTTTCCCGGCAATCAGGTCGGGCGAGCCTAAATCGACATAGCGCACCTCCGCCGGAAAGATGACGTGGACAGTCTTGTCGTAGGTCACTTCCAGACCGTGCGGCGGTATCATGCGGTCGAAGGTCAGCTTGCGTGACAGCCCGTGATACAGGTCGCCGTCCGCCTCCTTCTGCGGATAGACCTCCTTTGTCAAGGTCGGCTGTTCATTACTTCCGTTGGTTGTTTCAACGGTTACATTCTCCTGCGCGTGGGCAGATGCGATGCCCATAGCGAGGGCAAACATGATGATTACTTTTCTCATTACTTTTGGATTTTTAGTGGTAAATGTTTTTTTGATTGATTATTGTTTTCAGTCCTTTTCCTGATAGAGCATAACCCTGTACCCGGCTTTCAGATGCACCTTTACGGTTCGCATTTTCTTGGCTATGTACTGGCTTGTGCCTTGTATCAGCCCCTTGCCCAAGTCGGAGGCGAGCTGCGCCCCGGCATTGGTGGAGATGTTGATGCTGCTACCCAATGAACCTCCCATGTTGGCGGCGACCTCCCTGACGGCGTTCATCTCCATCGAGTTCGGGATGAAGATGCCGGGCTGTCCGTCCGTGTCATAGACCGCAAGCTCCACGGGGATAATCGTACCGTCATATTCCAGCGAGGTAATCTCGATGTCGAGCCGTTCCCCCTGTATCTTGCCCGTGCCGACCACCACCGCATTGCGGGGGATTGTCCTGCCCGCCACCGCCATAGGCTCCAGCAGGCGAAGCCTTACTGTCTGCCCATCCGTCACGCTCTGCGCCCCATGCACACACGCCGGTATGGTGTTCCGGTCCGATACCTCTGTAGTGCCGACAGCCGTGTTGAACCCCCGGTTGCGTTCCTGCGAGAAGGTGGCGACAAACTCCGCGTTGCTCATGGGCTGTGCAAGGAAGGAAACGATTTGGCGGGTCACTTGCCTTACGGGTGTCGCCGTGTTCTTCTTTCCCTTCTGCACGGTGGAAGGCTCTGCCGCCTGTTCCGGCTTTCCTCCGTTCTGACCGCCCATGTACTTTGCCGCCAGCTCATAGGACTTCTCCATAAGTGCCACCTGTTCGTCCATAGATGAAGTCCTGCCTTTTTCGCTTTCCAGTTCCGATTCCAGCGAGGCGATGCGCTCCAACAGCTCATCCATCTCGGCATTGTCGTTCTTCGGCTGTTCGTAGAAGTTGCCGAGGGTGGCGTTCAGGTCACGGTAGGCGGCAGCGGAGGATTGGATAGTCTGCGGTGCGGCAGGCTGTGCCTTTTCCTCCTTGCCGCCCGGATTGGCGAGGTCGAAGTCCGTTCCGTCCTCCGTTCCCGCTATCTCGCGGTCGAACATGTCGCTCAACTGCCCGATGGTACGGTTGCGGCTCTCCTGACGCTCTTCCATCTCCCCATGCTCGTAGGCTTTCAACTTGTCGCCGATAATCTGCTTGTTCGCCTTGTCAGCGTCGGGCATTTCGGTGTTGTATCCGTCCGTTCCCGGCGGTTGTTCCTTGCCGGAGGACGGGGCGAATATCAGCCACATCGCCCCAATGAAGACCAGCACCATAGCGGGCAACACGATCATCTTCTGCCGTTTCAGCCGCTGAGCCTCTGTCAGCGGTTCGCGCCCCTTTTTCGGCTTTCCCGTGTCGGGAGCGGCTTTGTTCTCTTTCGTCGGTTCATTCTTCGTCTGTTCCATATGAATAAGGTGTTAAGTGATTGTCTGTTTCCACCGGGGTCGGCAGTTCCACCCGTCCGGCGTGTCCCGTTTCCATGCGTGAGCCGTCGTTTCTGCCGATGTCATAGACGGCTCTGCCGAAGGTATAGAGGGCAAGCACCGCGAAGGCGGCGAGCATCCCCAGCATGATGCGGCGGCGTGTTTCCGGCGGCAAACCGTCCAAATACCCTTTGAGCCTTGCCACCAGCCGTTTCCGTTTGTCGTGGAGCTTCCAGTATGCGCCCCACATTGTTTTTCTGATACTTTTTACTTTCCGTTTCATAATCCGTTACCGTTTGATTGTCTGTAAATCCTTGTTCTCGATGATGGTGAAGCCCTCGATGGTGAAGCCATTGGGGTTGTCGTCCGACCGCGATGCGTTCAGCAGGCGGCAGGTAGTCACGAGGCTGCGCTCGGTGACGTTGCTCTGCCGGATGATTTTCTGCGTGGCGTAAGTCACGGCACGGTAGGGATAGGCGTTGAAGTCACACACCACGCTGTCCACCTTCAACACTTGGTTGATGTTCCCGGCGATGATGCGGTTGTAGTACCCCTTCTCGGCGAAGTCCGAATAATAGTGGTACACGCTCTTGTCTGCCAGCAGCAAGGCACGTTTTACGTTGTGTTCAATCGCGCTTTTTTCAGGTGACAGCGTGAAGAAAAGCTCGTGGAAGCGGCGCACATGCTCCCGTGCCTCCGCTGGACGGTTCTGCGACAGATCCTGCGACAGCGCAAGCATCAGCGATTTGCCGTTGTCCAACACATAGATTTTCTCCCGTTGCTTCTCCGCGAAACGGTAGGAGTTCCACACGCTCCACACCGTCACCACGGCGCACAGCGAGAGGAAGACGATACCGAACAGGCGTATCTGCCTGAACGATGATTCGATGTTTTTAAGTGACTTAAATTCCATTGTTGTTTATTCGTTTTTAATTGTCAGTTGATTATTTCAGCAGTTTCCCGGCACGTCCGACCACGTTTCCTGCGGCTGCACCCGCCACGCTGCCCGCCATGCTTCCGGCTCGTCCCGCCATCTGGTTCACGTTGCGACCGTAACCGCCCATGCCTCCGGCTTGGATAATCCAGCCGGCAACGGTGGGAATGGTGAAGTAGCCGATGATGCCGATGCAGAGGAACACGATATACACCCCGTCGCTCGAATCCAGCGAGAAGTTCGGGTCTGCCTGCATCCGCTCGATGTCGCTTTGCAGCATCAGCACCTGTATCTTCGCCAGTATGGTGCTGAACATGTCCGACACCGGAAGCCACAGATAGACCTGTATGTAGCGGCATATCCACTGCGTGAGCGTGCTTTGGAAACCGTCCCATACCGACAGGGCGAAGGCTATCGGACCGAGTATCGCCAGCACCACGAGAAAGAAGGTGCGGACGGTGTCTATCACGAGGGCGGCGGCTTGGAACAGCAGTTCCAGTATCTCGCGGAAGAAGTCGCGGATGCTCTTCTTCATATTGTACATTCCCCGGTCGATATACATTCCCGCCATCGTCACCATGTCGGAGGGCGACCAGCCGAGTTCCTCCAGTTGCTTGTCAAATTCCTCGTTGGACACGAGGTAGGCGGTTTCGGGGTTGCGCACCATCGCCTCGTATTCCAGCTTGTCCTTCTGCTCCCTGTATCGGTTCATGTCCAGCGTTTCCGCCTCCAGCATCTTTGCCGTGCCCTGTACAACGGGTGAGAGGATGCTGTTTATCGTGCCCAGCACCACAGTCGGGAAGAACATGATGCACAGACCGATGGCAAAAGGACGGAGCATCGGGAATACGTCTATCGGTTCGGCTCTCGCCAGCGACTGCCATACCCGGTAGGCGACGTAGAACAGCGCACCCAGCCCGGCGATGCCTTTCGCCACACCCGCCATGTCCCCACATAGCGGCATCATCTGCTCATAAAGTGAGCGTAAAATCTGATGAAGGTTATCGAACTCCATAGGCTTACCAGTATCTTTCGTTCATGTTCCCGTACAGCCCCATGATGCGGTCGAGGTCGTTCTTTTTCTTTGCACGCAGATAACTCACGGAGATGTTCTTGTTGGTGTAATAGCTCACAAGGTTGCGGTAACGCTTCATTTTGGAGTAGCAGCGTTCCACCACGTCCATGCGCTCCTTGTCGGTCATGGAGAGCGTGGTGATGTTCACCACATTCTTCAGTTCCGTCAACACTTCGTTGCTCTCTTCCAGCAGTTTCGTGTAACCGAAAGCGATTGCCGACAGCTCTTCTGGTCTGAAATTTCCATCACGGAGCATCCTTTGGAAACTGTTTACATAAATGTCGGTGATGTCGCCTACCATCAGGATGGTCTGCTGCACCTTGCGGGCGTCCTTGACGAGATTGTTCACCGATTTGAGGGCATCGTAATACTTTTTGCCCTGCTGATAGATTTTCACCGTTTCCTGAAAGTTGCTCACCATGTTCGTGGCAGTCTTGGAGGTATGGATGATGTTTTTGGAGGCATTGATGATACCCTGCGCCAGATTGCCCGGATCGCTTACGACCCACTGTGCGCTTGCCCTGCCTGCGAAAAGCAGGCACAGGCAGATAATCATTGTTATTCTTGTTCTCATGTTACTTTGGATTTTAGTGGTTGTTATTCTTCTGTCGGGTGTCCCGGCTGCGGTTTCACCCGCACATAGTCGCCGCCCGGCGAGAAGGTCAGCACGTCCGTGGCCTCGTTGTAGGACACGTCGATGCGGAAGCCGGTGTTCATGAACAGGTTGCCGTTTTCCTCCTGCAAGAGATAGGTTTCCGGTTTCAGCTTGCGGCGCAGACCGCTCCGGCGGAACACCGTCACCTTGTAGGCTTCGCCCTCCTTGTAGATAAGCACATCGGGCTTCCCCTCCACGCTCTCCCAGTTCCCGCACAGCATATCACGGAGGTTGTCGGCCACGTCGCAGGATTGCAGCATCATGACCGCCAATCCGATCAGACACTTGCTGACTTGCAGCATTTTCACTGTCTGTAAATTCATACGCATTTTTCTTTTTTCGTTGATAAATTCATTTTTAATTGTTGGTTGTTTCCTTGTTTCTCCGCTTCTCGGCAAGTTGCCGGATGGCGGCTTCGATGTCGCCGCCCAACTTCTCCGCCAGATGGTAAACCTCCACTTTCTCCGTTTCCTCGGTGGTGTACGCCAGATACTCTTCTGCACTGACCTCGGTGGCATAGACCGCCGATTGTGTGCCACCCAAGCCTATCCACACCTCTTTGTAGAGCCGTGAAGGGTTGTTCGCCATGTTGATGGAGAGTATCTGCGACTTCTCCTTTTCCGTCAGTCCGAGCAACGCCTGTATCTGGTCGAACTTGTTCATATATTTCCTTTGGTCAAGCAGGA
>OJKP01000333.1_pt1 | contig 36077 bp, 39 predicted proteins | sample 1596521 | NCBI WGS metagenome assembly OJKP01 (sample SAMEA4350130, study PRJEB24818) | metagenome | biome: human; feature: gut; material: faeces | place: Denmark | collected 2013-09
CACCAACGCCGCTGCGCAGCTGGCCGCAGGGGAGTATCTGGCGCTGGCCGACCACGACGACATTCTGGCACCCCACGCCATGTACACCATGGGCAAGGCAGTTTTGCAGCTGCGGCAGCGTGGCGAGCCGGACGGCTTTTTGTACAGCGACGAAGCCCTGTTCAGCAAGAGCATCCGGCGGCCCATCGCGGCCCACTTCAAGCCGGACTATGCGCCGGATTACCTGCTGTGCTGCAACTACATCTGCCATCTGGCCGTGTTCAAAAAGGCACTGTGGGATGCTGTGGGCGGCGAACGCCCGGAGTGCGATGGCAGCCAGGACCACGACCTGTTCCTGCGGCTGCTGGAACGTACCAGTGGTGCGGCCCATGTGCCGCAGGTGCTGTACTACTGGCGGGTGCATGCCGGTTCCACCTCCGGCGGTACGGAGGCCAAGCCCTATGTGGCGGCAGCAGCCAAAAAGGCGCTGGCAGATCATCTGGCCCGCACCGGCCGCACCGGTACCGTGGAGGATGGGCTGTTTCCCAGTACCTACCGGGTGAAGTGGGACATCGTGGGCGACCCGAAGGTGAGCATCCTGATCCCAAACAAGGACCACATTGACGATCTGGAAAAGTGCCTGCACAGCCTCTGGGCTAAGACCAGCTGGGACAACTTTGAGGTCATTGTCATTGAGAACAACTCCACCGACCCGGAAACGTTTGCCTACTATCAGAAAGCACAGCAGTGCTACGATGGCTTGCGGGTGGTCACCTACCCGAAAAAGGGCTTCAACTTTTCCGGCATCAACAACTTTGGCCGCAAATATGCCACCGGCGAGTATCTGCTGCTGCTGAACAACGATGTGGAGGTGCGCAGCGGCGAATGGCTCACTGAGCTTCTGCGCCAATGCGCCCACCCCGGCGGGGCGGCAGTGTGCGGTGCCATGCTCTTTTACCCGGACGAGACCATCCAGCACGCGGGCGTCATTACCGGGCTGGGGGGCTACGCGGGGCACAGCCACAAGTACAAAAAGGCCGGCGGCAGCGGGTATCTGTTCCGCACCGCCACGGTGCAGGACTTTTCCGCTGTGACCGGTGCCTGCCTGCTGGTAAAGACCAGCGTGTGGGACGAGGTAAAGGGGTTGGACGAAGCCTTTGCGGTGGCCTTCAACGATGTGGACTTCTGCCTGCGGGTGCGGGATGCGGGCTACCGCATTGCGTGGACGCCCTACGCCCAGCTGACCCACTACGAGAGCAAGAGCCGCGGCGGGGACGAGAAAGACCCGGTAAAGGCACGGCGCTTTGCCGCCGAGCAGCAGCGTCTGTACGAGGTGCACGGCAAGGCGAACATCCTGCATGACCCCTACTACAACCCCAACCTGACCATGGACCGGGAGGATTTTTCCGAAAGCGATGATCTGCGCGGGCTGAAAGAGGGCCGCATCACGGTGCAGTGGAGGGAATAACAGCATGAACATCAAGGGTCATTTCGAGACTATCACCCGGCACAAGCTGCTGGTGATGAAATACTGCTTTGAATGCGGGTTGTATGAGCAGGGTCTTGCCCACGACCTGAGCAAGTACAGCCCCACCGAATTCATCCCCGGGTGCATCTATTATCAGGGCGACCACAGCCCCAACGAGGCCGAGCGCGCGGCAAAGGGCTACACCTCGGCGTGGCTGCACCACAAGGGGCGCAACAAGCATCATCTGGAATACTGGATCGATTACAGCACCACCAAGACCGGCCTGACCGGCATGAAGATCCCCCTGCGGTACGTCTGCGAGATGGTGTGCGACCGGGTGGCGGCAAGCCAGATCTATCTGGGCGATAAGTACACCGATGCCTCCGCGTGGGAGTACTACCAGCGCAGCAAGGATCACTACCTGATGCACCCGGAGACCCGGGCGCTGCTGGAAAAGCTGCTGTGCATGGTGCGGGACCTTGGACGGGAGCGCACCTTTGCCTACATGAAATTCCTGCTTGGCTGCGAAAAGGATTACTAAGCCCGAAAGGCTGCTGCACAGACTGTGCGGCAGCCTTTTTTTGCGCGAATTGCTGAAATTTGCTGGAAAAACTTTAGGACTTCTGTGTATTGACAGTATTGCAAATGTGACGGTAAAATGAAAGAAAGCAGGCTTGGAAAACGTCCGGGCCGCATAGGATAGTGTCTGACGAAGAAGGAGGCATGAAGCATGAAATTGTTCAAGAAACTGGCAGCTGCCGTACTGGTGGCGGCTCTGGCACTGATGATGGTGGGCTGCGGCGGCTCCAAGACAGGCCTTGCCCAGCAGGTCAAGAACATGATCTCGGATCTTGTTGCTATGGAGGGCGATCAGGCCACGAACAGCAAGGATCTGGATGCCTTGGCGGCAAAGCTGCTGACAGAGATCAATAATACCATCGCTGCGTCGGAAGAAGGCAAGTGGCCGAATCCGAATGAACTGCTGAATGATGAGAAGTTCCTGAAAAAGGTCGGCATTGACCCGGCAAAGGATGCTTATGTGGTCTCCTTGGAGTCTGTTCCGAGTTACCTCAGCAACACCATGAATCAGATTAAGCCTATTGAGCTTGCATCGCAGCTTCTGGGTGGTGATTTTGAAATCGGCAATCCTAGGATCGGAAGCAAATTTGAGTTTGGTCTTGCCATCGGCACGCTTGACGGTGAGAGCTGGGCACTTATGCTCATGAAATAAGAGCGTCCGGGCTGTGACAGCCCTTACGGATGCCCCAAGACCGGAACGGTATATTTACAAGATGCAGCCTGCAGCAGCTGCCCCGGCAGACTTATTGCAGGCTGCGGCAAGGAGGAAACGATGAAACTATTCAAAAAATTGGCAGCCGCCGTGCTGGCTGCTGCACTGGCATTAACGATGGCAGGCTGCGGCGGCGGCAATAGCTACGCCGTGCAGGACGAGCTGCTGAAATTAACAATCGATCAAGGGACAAGTAATGGCGAGACTGTGACCCACACCAAAAAGGCGGATGATCTGGCAGCAGCACTGCTGGCAGCCGCCGATAAAGCCGCCGCGCTGGAGGAAAACGAGGGCATGGATGCCGAGCGTCTGCTGCTGAATGAAAAGGTTATAGAGAAAGCCGGGATCGACCCCGCAACAACGCCCTGCAGCGTCAACCTGATCAACAATGTTCAGTTCAAGAGCAGTGGCATGATGGGCGAGTATCTGAAGATGCAGTGGATGGCGGAGGTCACGAGACCCAGCAAGTTTGATCCCATCGGCATGTTCCGCCCCAGCGAAAATGATAAGGTCGAGATCGGCGCAGCTACGCACAAGATCGGCGATAAGAGCTATATCCTGATTTTGGTCACCTATACGCCGACTACTCCGAGCATAACTTGATACACCCCGGGCTGCCGCACACAGGCTGTGCGGCAGCCTTTTTTGCGTGCAGAAAAGCCCGCGCAGTGTGCCCGGTGAAAAAGCAATTCCGGAAAATCGGCAGATTTTCCGGAATTGTGTTCCTGCTTTTGCACGCTTTGTCGAAACTTTCCGGCAAAGTTTGGCGCATCTGCCCATTGACAGCGCGCCGCGGCAGGGGATAAGATGAAACCGTGGAGCAACGCGCTCCTATAAGAAGAAAGCGGGGGACCACAGATGAAGCTTTGGAAACGATGGACGGCAGCGGCTCTTGCAGCTGCAATGGTGCTGCTGCTTTTAGCAGCCTGCGGGCCCTCCGGCCCTTCCGCGCCGGATGCGCCGGATAAGCCGGGCAGCAGCGAGACCGGCAAAGACCCCACCGACAAAAAGACCGAGGCGCAGAAGGTGGCTGCGGTGGTGGAAGCACTGAACACAGTGCGCAAGAACAACGGCAATAACACCCCGCTGGAGCTGAACGAGCAGGCCTGTGCGTTCGCCAAGGAGATGGCACAGGTGCAGCTGGATGGCGTCAATGGCAAGTACGGCGAGAATCCGAGTACCAACACGGATTATAGTGCTGCCTGTGCAAAAGTCCGCAAGAAGAAGGTGGGCGAAAAAGCATCGATCGGTGTTGGTGCACTGCAGGGCGCTTACCCGGATGCGATCCAGTTCGAAACGTGGGCAGGCAAGAAGTGGAAAGACGAGACAGAGAAAGCAAGCGTAGAACGCAACAATGCACTGGTCAAGAAGGAAGCCACTCTTGTGGGCGTGGGCGTTGTGCAGAACACCGACCATGCGACAATGGAAAACTGCCCCTTTATGGTGGTCGTGATGACCTACTGATACGAGCAAACGCCGCTGACGAAAAGTCGGCGGCGTTTTTGTGTGGTCTGCCGGATAGCGCAAAAACACCCCGGCTGGGCGGTTTTACCGCTTGGCCGGGGTGCTGTTTTTGCAAGAAAAATATTACTGCTCGTTTTCGTAGATCTTGATATAGCGCGGGGCGCTTTTATCCTGCCAGAGCAGCAGAATGGCGGTCAGGGCGACAGCCAGTGTGGTGAGGACGGCGAGCAGAGCTTTGAGAACTTTCATGGTTTGGTGCCTCCTTGTGAAGTTCGGGAGCGGAGCGGGGGACGTTCCGCCTGTCATGTTAGGTATAGTATAGCATATTCCCACAGTAAAGGCAAACGGCAGAAGAGGGAGAACAAAAAGAAAAATACGGTGGTTAGTTAAAACTAATCGGCGAAAACGAATAAGAAAGTTCAGGAAAATTCATCATTTGAGCCGTGATGTCGTTGACTTCCCGCGCCAAAATGATACAATAAGTGTGTTAAGCAGCTGCTGTCCCTGTACCAGTGCGCCTGCATGGGCGTGGGGATAGCAATTCAAGCAGAATGGGGGATTTGAAATCCATGTTGAACAAGCTGAAACGTGCGGCGCTTGGCGCGCATACGCCGCATGACAAGGCAACTGCTGCAAGCAAACCTATCCCGATGCCTCTGCCCGCGCAGGTACGCATCCTTATGAGCCAGCACATTGGCGCACCCGCCAAGGCACTGGTGAAAAAAGGCGATGAAGTGTTCGTCGGCACCAAGATCGGTGAGGCGGGCGGCTTTGTCTCCGCAAACATCCACTCCAGCGTTTCCGGTACGGTAGCTGCAGTGGAACCTTTCCGTCTGTCCAATGGCCGTATGTGCGATTCTGTTGTCATCAAGACCGATGGCAAGCAGACCGTAGACCCGGCTGTCAAGGCACCGGAAGTCACCGATAAGGCCAGCTTCCTTGCCGCCGTGCGCGAGTGCGGTCTGGTCGGTCTGGGCGGCGCAGGCTTCCCCACCGATGTGAAGCTGCAGCCCAAGCAGTCGGTGGATACTTTACTGATCAACGCCTCCGAGTGCGAGGTGTGGCTGACCAGCGACACGCAGGAGATGCTGGAGTGCAGCGATGATATCATCCGCGGCATCAAGGCTGTGCTGCAGTATACCGGCATCCCGAAGTGCATCATTGGTATTGAGAACAACAAGCCCGAGTGCATCGACCTGCTGTGCAAAAAGACCAAGGACGACAGCGCCATCGAGGTCAAGCCCCTGCCCAGTGTCTACGGCACCGGCGCAGAGCTGATCCTCATTGAGAAGTGCCTCGGCCGTGAGGTGCCCCACGGCGGTCTGCCCGCCGATGCAGGCGCGATCGTGATGAATGTGACCAGCGTTTCCACGCTGGGCAAGTATCTGGCTACCGGTATGCCGGTGGTCCAGCGTACCATCACCGTGGACGGCGATGCCTGCGCAAAGCCCCAGAACGTTGTCGTGCCCGTGGGCACCGCTTATCAGGACATTCTGGACTATGTGGGCGTCAAGGGCGAGCTGGGCAAGGTGGTTGCCGGCGGTGCCATGATGGGTCCCGCTGTGGAGAACCTTTCCTACCCCACCACCAAGACCACTTCCGGTCTGATCCTGCTGAGCAAGGCAGCTGCACAGCCCGCACAGGTCAACCCCTGCATCCGCTGCGGCCGCTGCGTGGAGTACTGCCCCATGGGTCTGGAGCCCGTGGAGGTCAATCAGGCCTACGCCGCCCGCGATGTGCAGGAGCTGGGCAAGCTGCACGCTGACTACTGCTTCAACTGCGGCAGCTGCTCCTTCGTCTGCCCGGCAAAGCGCCCGGTCACCCAGATGATGAGTCTGGCCAAGGCCTTCTATCTTGGCGAAATCAAAAAAGGAGGCAATAAGTAATGGATACGAAGCTTATTGTTTCGGCTTCCCCGCACGTCCGCAGTGACGAGACCACCCAGAGCCTGATGGCCAACGTGATCGTTGCACTGTGCCCCTGCGTGGTTGCCTCTGCGATCATTTTCGGCGTGCGCGCCCTGCTGGTCACCGCCGTTTCCGTGGTGGCCTGTGTGGCCTTTGAGTGGCTGTACTGCAAGCTGCTGAAGCGTGCAAACCCCATCAGCGACCTGTCCGCTGTGGTCACCGGCATCATTCTGGCCATGAACGTGCCCGTGGGTATGCCCATCGGTCAGCTGATCATCGGCGATCTGGTGGCTATCATCGTTGTCAAGCAGCTGTTTGGCGGCATTGGCATGAACTTTGCAAACCCCGCTCTGGTGGGCCGTATCGTGCTGTTTATCAGCTTTGCCGGCTCCATGAACAAGTGGGTGTTCCCGGATGCAGCGGTGGATCAGCTGTCCAAGGCTACCCCGCTGGCTGTGGCAGATCCCTCCAAGCTGAGCCTGCTGGATCTGTTCATGGGCATCCACGGCGGTGTGCTGGGCGAGACCTGCGCACTGGCTATCGTGCTGGGTCTGATCTATCTGGTGGCTACCAAGACCATCAGCATCGCCATCCCGGCTTCCTACGTTGGCAGCGTGTTCGTGTTCTACCTGATCGCTACCAAGGATCTGCACAGCGCACTGGTTGCCGTGCTGAGCGGTGGCCTGCTGTTCGGCGCTGTGTTCATGGCTACCGACTACGTTACCAGCCCCTTTACCCTGAAGGGTAAGCTGGTGTACGGCGTGTGCCTTGGCATCGTTACCTTTGCTATCCGCTACTGGGGCAGCTACACCGAGGGCGTGTCCTTCGCGCTGCTGTTCATGAACCTGTGGGTCCCGTACATCAATGATCTGACCCGTCAGACCCCGTATGGCTATGTGAAGCCTGCAAAGAAAGCGAAGGAGGGTGCTGGCAAATGAGTAAGACTGCAAATTCCAGCTGGGAAACCACCGGTAAGCCGATCGTTGTGCTGACCGTTATCTCTCTGATCGTCAGCCTGCTGCTGGCTCTGGTGAACGGCATGACCGCTCCCGTTATCAAGGAGAACACCCGCCGCACCACGCTGGCTGCTTATGTCAGCGTGATGCCCTCTGTTTCGGACGCAGCTACGCTGGAGGAAGTGACCGACTACACCACCGCCAATGTTACCGGCGTGGTAAAGGCTCCGGACGGCGGCATTGCCATCAAGGCCGAGGAAAAGGGCTTTGACGGCGGCATCCTGACCGTCATCATGGGCTTTGACGCCAACGGCGCCGAGACCGGCATCTGGGTGGACGCTTCTACCCAGACCAAGGGCATCGGCTCCAATGTGTCCACCGATGACTTCCTGGCACAGTTCAACGGCATGGACGGCACCAAGAACATTGTGATGAATCAGGATTTCGATGCGTACAGTGGCGCAACCATTTCGTCCACCGCTCTGTTTGCTGCCATCAATGATTGTATCAACTGCTTCAACGAGCTGGCATAAAAGGAGGTTGGTAAGAAATGGCACAAGAAAATAAGTCCAAGGTAAGCATCCTTACCAACGGCATCATCAAAGAAAACCCTGTTCTGCGTCTGGTTCTGGGCACCTGCTCCATTCTGGCCGTTACCACGGCAGTTTCCAGCGCACTGGGCATGGGCGCCGCCTTCACCTTCGTGCTGGTGTGCTCCAATATCATGATCTCCCTGCTGCGGAAAGTCATCCCCGGCAAGGTGCATCTGCCCTGCTACATCGTCATCATTGCAGGCTTTGTGACCATCGTGCAGATGTTCATGCAGGCCTACATGGAAAGCCTGTACAACGCTCTGGGCGTGTTCCTGCCCCTGATCGTTGTCAACTGTATCATTCTGGGCCGTGCCGAGATGTTCGCCTGCAAGAACAATGTGGTGGATTCCGCACTGGACGGCGTGGGCATGGGCCTCGGCTACACCCTCACCGCTACTCTGATGGCCTCCATCCGTGAGATCCTGGGCAGCGGCACCTGGCTGGGCTTCCAGATCATTCCGGAAAGCGTTGCCAAGGTGTCCATCATGACGCAGGCTCCCGGTGCATTCTTCTGCTTTGGCCTGTTGATGGCCGGCTGTGTGTGGCTGGAAGGCAAGCTGGACGCCCGTATCGAGCGCAAGAGCTGCTGTGATCTTGACAATCTGAAGAAGGAGGCGGAATAAGATGCTCGTCAAACTCGCTGCGATCTTCTTCAGCATGATCCTTGTCAACAACTATGTGCTGGTGAAGTTCTACGGTATCTGCCCGTTCCTGGGCGTTTCCAAAAAGCTGGATTCCGCTGTTGGTATGTCCGGTGCTGTCATCTTCGTCATGTTCATGGCAACGGCCGTTACCTTCCCCATCCAGATCTTCATTCTGGACAAGGCTGGTCTGAGCTATCTGCAGACCATCGTGTTCATTCTGGTCATCGCTGTGCTGGTGCAGTTCATCGAGATCTTCCTCAAGAAGTATGTCGTTGCACTGTATAACTCGCTGGGCGTTTATCTGCCCCTGATCACCACCAACTGCTGCGTGCTGGCCGTTACCATTCTGGTCGTGGGCGACTACGGCGCAGATGTGGCTGCACACGGCTTCGGCTACGCCTACATCGAGGCTCTGATCTGCGCCATCGGCGCAGGCTGCGGCTTTATGCTGGCCATGGTCATGTTCAGCGGCGTGCGTAAGCGCGTGGAAGCCTGCGATCCTCCGGCACCCTTCAAGGGCCTGCCCATCACCCTGATCGCAGCTGCAATCACCAGCCTGTCCTTCATGGGCTTCGGCGGCATCGTCGAAAACCTGTTCAATGTTACGCTGTAAGGGAGGAACAGGACTATGAATATTGTATCTGCTGTTATCCTGTGCACCATCGTGGGCGCTGTGGGTGCTATCGTTCTGGTGGCTGCCGCAAAGTTCATGGCGGTGGAGGAAGACCCCCGCATTGAGGAAGTTTCTGCCTGTCTGGCCGGCGCAAACTGCGGCGGCTGCGGCTACGCCGGCTGTTCCGACTACGCCAAGGCAGTTGTTCTGGACGGCGTGCCCTGCGACAAGTGCGCACCCGGCGGCCCCAAGGCTGCTGCTGCCATTGCCAAAATCATGGGCGGCGAGGCAAGCGCCGTAGAAAAGAAGGCTGTTGTGCAGTGTCAGGGCAGCTCCGAGCACTGCAAGCCCGCCTACGACTACAAGGGCATCCAGACCTGTGCTGCTGCGGCAGCCCTGTACGGCGGCCCCAAGACCTGCACCTTCGCCTGCATCGGTCTGGGCGACTGCACCAAGGTATGTAAGTTTGACGCCATCCACATCGTGGACGGTGTGGCAAAGGTGGACAAGGACAAGTGCACCGGCTGTGGTGCCTGCGCTAATATCTGCCCCAAGCAGGTGATCATGATCGACGCTGCCGGCCCCCGCAAGCCGGTGGTCATGTGCTCCAACAAGGATAAGGGTGCTGTGGCAAACAAGCTGTGCACCACTTCCTGCATTGCCTGCGGCATGTGCGAGCGCACCTGTAAGTTCGATGCCATCCATGTTGTGGACGGCGTGGCACGCGTTGATTACGATAAGTGCAAGGGCTGCGGTATGTGCGCCCAGAAGTGCCCCAAGCACATCATCCTGTTCCCGCTGAAGGACGATCCCAATCCCCCGAAGCCCGTGGTGAAACCCGCCGCTCCCGCTGCTGCTCCTGCAGCAAAGCCGGAAGCCAAGGCTGAGGCAAAGCCCGAGACCAAGGCAGAGTAAACTGTAAACCAAAGCCCGCCGTGCGCAATGCCCGGCGGGCTTTTTTGTACCCGTTTATTCCGTCTTAGTGGGACGAATAGTCACCTCGCCGCAGCGCAGCGCCTCGGTGCGCCCGCCCTCCCGCTGTACCACCAGCCGCCCGGCATCGTCAATGGAAAGCGCCTGTGCGGCGTAGGTCTCGGAGCCGGTGCACACGGTCACCCAATGACCGGGCACAAAGCAGCGGGCGCGGTACTCGTCCAGACAGGCAAAGCCCGGGCACAGCGCCAACAGCTCCCGCCCGATGGCACCCGCCAGCGCCGCCCGGCTTACCGGGGCAGGGCCGCCGGGGTATAAGCTGCCCGCTTTGGCAGTCAGCTCCGGGGGAAAGTCCTCGGCGGTGGCGGTCAGGTTCAGCCCGATGCCCACCACCAGCCATTCCAGCTGGCCACTTTCAAGGTCTGTGCCGGCTTCGGTCAGGATGCCGCACACCTTTTTGCCCTTGTAATACAGGTCGTTCACCCACTTGATGGCAAGTTCCAGCCCACACAGCATCTGCACCGCCCGGCACACTGCCACTGCTGCGCCGATGGTGGCGGTCTGGGCGTTGGCGGCGGGCAGCGGCGGGCGCAGCACCACCGAGCAGTACACCCCCTTGCCCGCCGGGCTGGTAAAGCTGCGCCCCAGCCGCCCGCGCCCGGCGGTCTGCCCACCAGCCAGCACCAGCGTGCCGTGGGCGGCACCTTCCAGCGCCAGCAGCTTTGCGGTGCGGTTGGTGCTTTCCAGCGTGTCGTACAGCTGCACCGGGGCGGGGTAGGGGCCTACCGCCTCGGTGCAGAAGGGGTCGCCGCCCAGCAGACGGTACCCCCGGCGGGAGGCGGCTTCCAGCGCATAGCCCTGCGCGGTAAGCGCCGCTGCCGCCTTGTGCACGGCAGCGCGGCTGACCCCCAGCTGCTGCGCCAGCTGCTGGCCGGAAATATACGCGCCCTCGGCGGCGCTCAGCGCCTGTAAAAGCGCCTGACGGGTGGTAGAAGCCATGGCGAAAATCCTCCCTGTGTGCTATACTGCTATTGTACCATATCTGCGGCAGAAGAAAAAGTTTGAAAATATTTTAGTTTTTTGCAGGAACTGCCGCCGCTCCCTCGTATTAAAGACAGAAGGGCGGCGCAGAGTACCGCATCCAAAACCGGAAAGGAGGCCGTGCAGCGCGTTGACAACACAGGAATTCAGCACGATGGTGCAGAAATATCAGGCGCTCGTGTACACGGTCTGCCACCAGCTGGTGCCGGATGTACAGGAGGCGCAGGATCTGACGCAGGAGACCTTTCTGGCGGCGTGGCGGGCCATCGACCGCTGCCCGCCCGGCTTTGAAAAGCAATGGCTGGCGCGCATCGCGGCCAACAAAGCCAAGGATTATCTGCGCAGCGCATGGGTGCGCAAAATGAACACCCCCGGCGACGAGGTGCTGGCGCTGGAGGGCGCGCCGCCCGGCATGCAGCCGGAGCAGCAGGTGCTGGAAGCGCTGGGTGAAGAGGAGCTTACCGAGATGATCTTAAACCTGCGGGAGCCCTATTGCACGCCCTGCCGTCTGGTGCTGCTGGAGCAGCACACCATGGCCGAAGCTGCAAGGCTGTGCGGACGTCCGCCCAAAACGGTGGAAGCGCAGGTCTACCGCGCCAAAAAGATGCTGGCGCAGCAGATTTTGCAAAACGACCGCGTACCCTGTGAAAGGAGGAGCGTACATGGAACTGTTTGACGTAAAAGGCTGTCTGAGCGAGGAAGGCTTACAGGCACTGGTCGGTGGACAATTGGACGAAACGCAGCGGCTGGAAGCCGCCGAGCACCTTGCCTACTGCGACCGCTGCATGGACCGCTACACCGCTCTGCTGACCGATGATGTGCTGGAGCAGCCGCCGCGCTCCGCCCGGGGCGCGGTGATGGGCACCATCTGGATACGGCTGATGCAGAACACATGGGGACGCGCCGCTGTGGCCACCATAGCCGCCGTGCTGGCGCTGACCATGTGGCGCGCCGGTACGCTGGAGCAGATCCTGCACACCGGGCAGCAGCTGAACACATGGCTGCCGCAGACCACGCAACAGACCGAACCGGAGCTGCTGGGCAAGCCGGTGAACGACAAAGCGCCGCAGCCCTCCACCGCCCCGCTGGGCAAGCCCATAGAGGACAAAAAGCAGCTGACCGAAAAACTATCCGATGCACTGGACGCGCTTTTGCACCACAGTGCAGACACCACTGAGAAATGAGGGAACTGATTATGAAGAAAAACGGGATCCTGACCCTGCTGTTTGCCTGCATCCCCGGTGCGGGGCAGATGTATCAGGGCTATATGAAGCGGGGGCTCTCGCTCATCACCATGTTCTGCCTGTTTATTATCCTAGGCAGCACCACGGGGCTGGACGCACTGGTAGTCGGCTGTATCGTTGTGTATATGTACAGCTTTTTCGATACCTTGAACCTCCGCGCACAGCTGGCGGCAGAAAAAGCCCCGGAGGACGATTATCTGGTGCACTTTGATTGGCACGATGCCCGCATGACCCAGTTCATGGGCGAAAGCCACAAGCTGGTGGGCTGGGGGCTCATCGCGCTGGGTGCCATCGTGTTCTACAACAACATCATCATGCGGGTGCTGGGCGATGTGATGTGGCGCTGGGGACAGGATAACCCGGTTTTCCGCGCCATCTACCTGATGCTGGACGCTTTGCCGCAGATCGTGGTCTGCGTGGCACTGATCGTGTGCGGTATGTGGCTGGTGCGCGGCCCGAAAAACAAAAAGGGCAAGCAGCCCGCCGAGGAGGAACCCGAGGACTTCCACGCCTACACGGCTGCGCCGCAGGCAGAGGATGCAGAGGATGCAGAGGACACCGCAGACACGGACGCCCATTTTGCCATGCCGGAGCTTTCGGCACTGCTGGGGGAGCCGGTGACCGGTGCAGAGCAGGACGAGACCCCTGCGGAGGATGACGATGACCGAGCAGAATAAGACCCCTTTGACGGCACAGCCGGGCAGTGCGCCCGCGCCGGAGCAGAAACCGGCAGAAAAACGACCCGCTGAAAAGCCCCTGCGCCGGGTGGGCAGCCTGACCTTGGGTGCGTGTCTCATTGCGGCGGGCGTGTTCTTCCTGCTGTATTTCTTCGTGCCGGGCTTTGATGTGCAGCTGACCCTGAAAATTGCCCCGGCGGTGGCGCTGGTTCTGCTGGGATGCGAGGTGCTGTTCTTTGCCGCCCGCCCCGGCCGCTGGAAGTACGATTTTGTGTCCGTGCTGGTCTGTCTGGTGCTGATGGCGGGCTGCTTCTGCATGGCGATGCTGCCCCTGCTGTGGGACGAGTTGAGCGGCGAAAATCAGCAGACGATGAACCGTCTGAGCGCACAGGCCATTGACGAACTGTACACCGCCTGTAAGCGGGACGCGCAGGACATCGCCATCCGGGATATCAGCGGCAGAATGTTCCTGAGCGGCCCGCAGGCCGAAACCTTGCAGCAGGCCGCCGCCCTGCCCGCCGGGGATACCTGCCTGACCTTGACCGTGGAGCTGTTCGGCCCCTACGACAGCGCCGCTGCCTTTGCCCGGGATTGCTACACCCTGACCGCACTGGCAAAGCAGTGCACCGTGCCGCCGGAAAAGCTGCACTTTACATGGGATGCCCGCAGCCCGGCAGAAAGCAGCCTGAACACCGGCAGTCTGCTATACACCGAGGACTATTCGCTGGACCTGAGCGGCGCTGTGCAGCTGGACTGGACAGAGCAGCAGATGGAACAGCAGACCGAGACCGAGTATCTGCTGGACGCAGAGAATATCCCCGACGAGGATTAAAAAATACCGCCGCACAGCTGTGCGGCGGTATTTTTGTAGTATGGCTGAAAGGATAAACGAAAACCGCCCCGAAGTCCTAAGACTTCAGGGCGGTTAAGCTGGAGCTGCTATCCAGATTCGAACTGGAGACCTCATCCTTACCAAGGATGCGCTCTACCAACTGAGCTATAGCAGCACATCGCAGCTCAATAAGTATAGCACAGCTTTGTCGGCTTTGCAAGCATTTTTTGCAAAAAATAAAAAATTAGTGCAAAAAGTCCCCGGAGCATCCGCAGACGCTCCGGGGACTCTGGAAATGCGTTTACTTTGCCAGACTGGTCAGGATAGGCTCGCACTGCTCTACGGTGGAGGAGAGCATCAGGTTGTAGGCGGTGACCATCTCCTGAATGGCGGTACGGTTCTCCTTAGTCAGGGCATAGCTCTGGGTGGTGCCGTCCCGGCCAACGAATACGGCGGTGACGCTCTTGGCGTTCAGCCACTCGCTCAGCAGGCTGACATCCTCGTCACTCAGCTGGACCGGCTCCAGATCGAACCAGCAGCCCAGATCCTGATCGTAGCCGCCGCCGTACTCCTCGTCACAGGTGAAGGTGTACAGCTCGTCATCAGCAGATACGTTGACCGTTTTGATGTCCAGCTTCTTGCTGCCCATATAGGTCAGGATCATATTAAAGGCAATGCTATCGTCCTGCAAGAACATATAGGGGTACAGCCCGCAGGACTTTTTATCCATGCTGGCCTGCTCCTGCGGAGAGGAAAGATCCCAGCCGCCGGCCTCCTCGTCGTAGGTGACGGTGAACTTGGAAAAGGCGGCCTTGAGTTCGGCATCGCTGGGGGCGGCGTTGGTAGCTTCCACCGCAGCAGGGGCGGCGGGCAGTGCGGGCGCAGCAGCCGAAGCGGCCATGCCGCCGCACAGCATGGCGGCAGCGCACAGACCGGCAACGACGCGCCGGAACAAACGGGAAGATCTCATAAGTCAGCACTCCTTTCCATTTTCGAAGGGGGATCTCTGGCTTCAGTATATCGCAGCACGACAGAAAAAGCAAGAAAACTGACACGAAACGCCCTGCCGCTGTCACGAAACGATTTTCGCTTGTCTTTAGCCCACCTGATGCTCTTCCAGCCAGCGGGTCATCTGCTGGGCAATGCCCTTGACGCTGCCCTCAGCAAAAGGCACCTTCAGCCCGGCGGTCTGCAGCAGCTCGGTGTAGCTGGCAAGACCGGCGCGGCGCACCAGCTTGAGGTAGCGCTCCCATGCGTCCTTGTGGTCGTCAAGGCTCAGCAGGAAGAATTGCAATGCTGCCATGGTGGACAGGCAGTAGTCGATATAGTAGAAGGGGCACTCGTAGATGTGCAGCTGGCGCTGCCAGCCTGCACCGCGCCCGTAGAAGGGCAGATTGTCAAAATCGATCCACGGACGGTACTTCTTTTCCAGCTTGAGCCACTCGGCGTTGCGCTGGTCGGGGGTCAGGTCCGGGTTCTGGTACATGATGTGCTGGAACTCGTCCACGGCGCAGCCGTAGGCAAGGAACACAAAGCTGTCCTCGGCGTGGAGCAGGGCATACTTCTCGGTATCCTTGCCGAACAGCAGGTGGTGCCACGGCGCGGTGAGGAACTCCATCGCCATGGAGTGGATCTCGGCGCTCTCCATGGCGGGGCATTCCAGATCGGCAGGCACGTTGGGGTCGCGCTCGGCCACATATCCCTCAAAGGCGTGGCCGCACTCGTGGGTCAGCACGTCCACATCGCCGGAGGTGTTGTTCCAGTTGGCAAAGATGAAGGGCGCCTTGTAGCTGGGCAGGCTGGTCATGTAGCCGCCGGACATCTTGCCGGGGCGGCTTTCCACGTCAAACAGCTCATTGTCCTGCATAAAGTCGATGAACTCCGCCGTTTCGGGGCTCAGCTCGTGGTACATGGTGCGGGCGGCATCCATGCGTGCCTGATAGCCCGGGATGGGCTTGGGGTTGCCGTCCTTGAAGATGATGGGCAGGTCGGTAAAGGTGGGGTGGGTGATGCCGGTGCGCTTGGCGCGCATGGCCATCACTTTTTGCAGCTCGGGCACAACGTCCCTTGCCACCTGATCCCGGAAGGCCTGAATTTCAGCCTGTCCGTAGCCGATACGGTTCATGCGCACATAGGAAAGCTCGCTGTAATCCTTATAGCCCAGCACCTTGGCCTGCTGATTCAGGTTTTTGACGATCTTGGTGTACAGTGTGTCCAGCTCGTCCCGGTGGGCGTCAAAGTAACCGGCCTCGGCCTCGTAGGCGGCGCGGCGCACGGCGGGGTCCAGATCCTCCTTGTAGGGGCCCAGCTGGGGGATGGTCAGCTGCTTGCCGTCCAGCTCCACCAGTGCGCCGCCGTAGATCTGCTGGTACTGGCTGACCAGCGCGTTGAACTCCTGCTGCAGCTCCACGGTGCGGTCGTCCATGCCCAGCACGGCGTTCTTCATACCGGCTACGCAGGTGGTGCCGAAGTGCTCGGTAAGGGCATCCACATAGGGGTTTGCCAGAAATGCCCGGCTGATCTCCACACTGGCGTTGGTCACAGCGGGGCCGTTGGCATCAAAAAAGTCCTGCTCAGCCTTCCAGTAGGCATCGCGGGTGTCACAGGTGTAGTGGATGTTGGCCAGCTGGGAGGCGGTGGTGTAGTCCGCAAAGGCGCGGCTCTGCTCGTAGTACACCTGAATGAGGGCGTCGCCGTCCTGCGCATCGGCGGCCTTGGCGGCCAGCTGTTTGCACCGTGCCAGCAGGGCGTTGATGTCCGGGCGGGTATAGGTCATTTCGCTGAATTTCATGGAAAATTTCCTTTCCGGGGCAGTTTCCCCTTTGGTATCTTGTGTTCATCTTACCACGTTCTGCGCCAAAAGAAAAGGGGGAGACAGGCAAGCAAAAGTCCTACGTTTATACAACACTGCCAAAAATAAAAACGCTCCTTTGGCAAAGATGTCTGTTTGGGCGCTTGCAGTGCAGCAAAAAAAGGATTATAATGGCATCATCAACAGAGTAAGACCCTGCGCGTTAAGTGCCGCATCAACGGGGAGTTGTGCTGCGGACGAAGGTATTGACCGCGGTGCAGGGTCTGCATCCCGCTGCTGCATGGACTTGGGTGCAGGCGAGAGCCGTCTGCGGTTTTTGCCCGGAAGTGAATGTTGTTGGAATTCACGCCCTCCTTTGTGCGGTCTGTCACAGGGGAGGGCGTTTTTGCGTCCTGCCTGCTGTTCCTTTTTAAGGAGGACAACTACAATGAACGACAAAAAAACTTCGGTGCGTACCCTGACCATGCTGGCTTTGCTGGTAGCCATGAGCATCGTGTTCAGCCGGGTGCTGAGCATCTCCACCGGCTTCGTCCGGTTCAATCTGGGCAGTCTGCCGGTGCTGCTGGCGGCGGTGGTGTTCGGCCCCGGCGCAGGCTTTGCGGTGGGTGCAGTGGCCGATATCATCGGCGGTGTGCTGGCGGGCTACGCCATCAACCCGCTCATCACGCTGGGTGCGGGCGCCATTGGTTTAGTGGCGGGTTTTGCGTGGCAGAAGCTGAACCGCCTTTCCACAAATTTGCGGCTTGCAGCCAGCGTGCTGCTGGGGCACTTTGTGGGCTCCATGGTCATCACCTCGCTGGCGCTGCGCCTGTTTTACGGCTATCCGTGGGCAACGCTGGCAGTGCGCATCCCTAACGCCCTCATCCTGAGCGCCGTGAACGTTGTACTGCTGCGCATCCTGCTGGAAAACCGCAGCCTGATGAAGCTGGCAAAGAAGTAAGAGATTCGTAAAATGGAACACCGGAGCGTCTGCCGACGCTCCGGTGTTCCGAAATTTTTAATATTATTCCTTGAATCGAGGCAGTATCTATGAACTACGAACAGGCAATGGAATACATCCACGCGGTGCAGTGGGCGGGGCATAAGCCCGGGCTTACCCGCACCCGCACCCTGCTGGCTGCACTGGGCGACCCGCACAAAAAGCTGCAGTTCGTCCATGTGGCGGGCACGAACGGCAAGGGCAGTACGGCGGCGATGCTGGCTTCCTGCTTGCAAGCCGCCGGTTACCGGGTGGGACTGTATACCTCGCCCTTCATCAACCGGTTCAACGAGCGCATCCAGATCAATGGGCAGCAGATCCCGGACGAAGCACTGGTGGAACTGGTGGAGCAGGTAAAGCCCGCCGCCGACGCCATGGAGGACGTGCCCACCGAGTTCGAGATCATCACCGCACTGGGCATGCTCTATTTTGCGCAGCAGCAGTGTGATATCGTGGTGCTGGAGGTGGGACTTGGCGGCACGCTGGATTCCACCAACGTCATCGAAAAGCCTGCCTGCGCGGTGATCACGGCACTGGGCATGGATCACGTCAAGGAGCTGGGCCCTACGCTGGCGGATATCGCCGCCGCTAAGGCGGGCATCATCAAACCGGGCTGCCCGGTGGTGAGCTACGGCGGCGCACCGGAGGCAGACGCCGTGCTGCGCCGGGTGGCAGCGCAGCAGAATGCGCCCTTTACCGAGGTGGATTTTGCCAAGCTGCAAATCACCGGCGGGGATCTGGACGCAGTCACCTTCAGCTTTGACGGGCTGGACGGGGTGCGCCTGCCGCTCATCGGCAGCTATCAGCCCCGCAACGCCGCGCTGGCCATCACTGCCCTGCGGGTGCTGCGGCAGCAGGGCTGGAACATCCCGGAAAGTGCCATCCGCACCGGACTGGAGCAGGTAAGCTGGCCCGGGCGCTTTGAGCTGCTGCGCCACAGCCCGGCCTTTGTGCTGGACGGCAGCCACAACGCTCACGGGATGCGCGCCACGGTGCAGAGCCTGAAAGACCGCTTCCCCGGGCAGAAATTCGTCTTTCTGGTCAGCATCATGGCCGACAAGGACGTAGACGAGATGCTGGCGCTGCTGGCACCGCTGGCCGAGCGGTTCGTGACCGTGACGGCGCACAACCCCCGCGCCATGCCGGCGCAGACGTTGGCAGAGCATATCCGCGCCTACGGCTGCACCGCCGAGGCTGCGGACAGCATTGAGGCCGGTGTAGCGCGTGCGGAAGAACTGGGCGGCGAAGGCCCGGTGTGCGCACTGGGCACGCTGTATTTCTCCGGCGATGTCCGGCAGGCCTTTGCCCGCCTGAATGCGTAACGATGCAGAAAAAATATTTTTGAATACAAGCAGAGCCGGACAGCCCGCGGGCTGTCCGGCTCTGCATCTTTGTTTCGTGTTTTGCGTGCAGAGCACACGGCAGATATAGTACCATGAAACCGGCTGGAAATCAACATTTTTTCTGCATGGCTTCAAAATATGCGGCGGCAACGCCCACCTGATTGGCCTCGCTGCTGAAGGCGCAGGGCACGATCTGGCAGCGGGGTAAGCCCTCCATGTAGGCTTGTCCCGCCCGGGAGGCGTACAGTCCATCGTAAGCGCTGCGCAGGCTTTCCAGCAGCAGGGGCTGCTTGCTGATGCCGCCGCCGATGGCCACTTTTTCCACATCCAGCAGAACGGTCAGGTTGTAGATCTGCACCGCCACCGCGTGGCAGAACCGCCGCAGCACCTCTAAGGCTTCCGGCTCCCCGGCGTTGGCGGCGGCAAAAAAGCTGCGTCCGTTCAGCGGGGCGTCCTCCGGCAGCGCCTTGCGGGCGCGGTACCATTTAAGCAGATTGCTGGTGCTGCACTGGCAGGCCATGTTCTGGTCCGGAGCGTCCCACGCTTCGGCGTTGGTGTTGACAAAGCTGTACTCCCCGGCGGTAAAGTGCACCCCGCGCACCAGCTGTCCGTTGGCAATAATGCCGCCGCCCACGCCGGTGCCGATGATGAACACCGCAGCGTTGCAGCAGTCCTTCAGCGCGCCGTTTGCCAGCTCTGCCATGGCGGCGGCTTTGCCGTCATTTTCCAGTATGACAGGGCAGCCGCACTTTTCCGCCAGCAGCTGCCCCACCGGGGTGGCGGTGTTGTACAGCAGCGCTCCGCCGTTGGAAACATAGCCGGTGCGGTTATCCACAAAGCCCGGCAGCGCCATGGCAATGCCGCTCACCTCGTCCTTATGGGGCGCATACAGCCGGTAGACTGCATCCAGAAACTGCGCCTGCGTATCTTGCGGCGTGGGCACCGCGCCGCTGTTCGTGCGGTGCATCTGCTCATCCATGACCGAGTATTTGATCTCGGTGCCGCCTACATCAAAAACCATGATCTTCATCTTATAGCCCTCCCGTAAACGGTCGTTTTCTGTCCCTATTATGGCAAATCATCGCGGGAAAGTAAAGCCCCGGCGGTAAAAAAGAAAACTGCAAAAAACGCACCGGCTTGCGGTTGCAATCCACCCCGCCCTGTGATATCCTGAAAAGAGAGTATCTGTTATATAAAGGAAGAAACTGCCATGGATTGCAAACTGCGTGCCAAAAACTGCGGCGGCTGCCCCCTGCTGGGGCTGGACTATGCCGCGCAGCTGAAACAGAAGGAAGAAAAAGTGCGTGCTCTGGTGGGCAAATACGGCCCGGTGCACCCCATCCGGGGCATGGAGCAGCCCTACCACTACCGCAATAAGGTGATTTCCACCTTTGCTCCCGGCTTTGGTGGAAAACTGACCTCCGGCATCTACGCGGCAAACAGCCACAAGGTGTTGCCGGTGGAAAGCTGTCTGCTGCAGGACGAGGTGCTGGACAAGACCATGCAGGCGGTGCGAGCTGCCGCCAACGCCTGCCGCTACCAGCCCTACGATGAGGACAAGGGCACCGGCCTTGTGCGCCACTGCCTGCTGCGGCGGGGCGTAGCCACCGGGCAGGTGATGGTGGTGCTGGTGACAGCGCAGCCAGTGCTGCCGGGCGCGAAAAACTTTGTAAAGGCACTGCTGGCCGAAGCAGCGCAGCGCGGCGTGACTGTGACCACCGTGGTGCAGAACGTGAACAGCCGCAAGACCAGCGTGGTGCTGGGCGAAGCGGAAAAGGTGCTGTACGGCAAGGGATTCATTCTGGATACCCTCTGCGGCAAGACCTATGCCATCAGCCCGCGCAGCTTTTATCAAATCAACCACGCCCAGACCGAAGTGCTGTACGGCCTTGCGGTGGAGGCTGCGAAGCTGACCGGCAAAGAGGTGGTGCTGGATGCCTACTGCGGCATTGGCACCATCGGCCTGACCGCCGCCGACCATGCAAAGCAGGTGGTGGGCGTGGAACTGAACCGGGACGCCGTGCAGGATGCCATTGGCAACGCAAGACACAACGGCGTAAAGAACGCCCGCTTCTTTGCCGCCGACGCCACCCGCTGGATTGGCGAAGCGGCCGCAGCAGGGGAAAAGGCAGACGTGATCTTTATGGACCCCCCGCGCGAAGGCTCCACCCCGGAATTTCTTGCCAGCGTGGCCCGCATGGCACCGAAGCGGGTGGTCTACGTCAGCTGCAACCCCGTCACCCTCGCCCGCGACCTTGCCACCCTGACAAAGCTGGGCTATAAGGCCGAGGGCTTTACCCCGGTGGATATGTTCCCGCATACGGAGCATATCGAGACGGTGTGCCTCTTAGTTCTGAGAAATCCGGTGACACATATCAACATTGATGTGGATGTAGAAGAAATGGTGCAGGATAAAAGAGGACTGGCAACCTATGAGCAAATCAAGGATTATGTTCTGGAACACAGCGGATTGAAGGTTAGTAGTCTTTATATCGCACAGGTAAAACAGAAATACGGCATTATTGAGCGCGAGAACTATAATAAACCGAAATCCGAGGATGCCAGGCAGCCACAATGCCCACTGGAAAAGGAAAGAGCCATTACGGAGGCATTGAAACATTTTGGAATGCTATAAAATAAAGGAGGTGCTTCATGTATAACCCACAGCTTGAAACTTTTCTGCGCGTGGCGGATGCAGGCAGTTTCAACAAAGCCGCCGAAGAAAGCTACATCACGCCCACGGCTGTCATCAAGCAAATCAATCTTTTAGAAGAATCCCTCGGCGTGAAGCTCTTCGACCGTAGCCACCGGGGGCTGCAACTCACAAAAGCTGGGCGCTCTATGTACCAGGATGCAAAATATATCATCCAGTATTGCCGGGACTCCGTGACTCGGGCAAAAAACGCCATGCAGGAGGATGAGAATATCATCCGCATCGGTTCCTCGCCCATGACTCCGGCACAACTCCTGATGGAGCTCTGGTCCAGAGTTCAAACGCTGCACCCGGACATCAAATTTCAGATCGTCCCCTTTGAGAACACCCCGGAAAATGCGAGAGAGATCCTTGCAAATCTCGGAAAGAACATTGATGTAGTAGGCGGTATTTTTGATGAGACCATGCTGCACCTGCGGGGCTGTGCTGGGTTGGAATTGGTCAGAGGCCCGTTCCACTGTGCTGTTTCCATTCACCATCGACTGGCAGCAAAGGATAAATTACAGATCACAGATCTTTATGGCGAAAATCTCATGCTGATGCACCGGGGCTGGAGCCATTATGTGGATCAACTCCGGGATGACCTCTGGCAGCACCATCCGCAGATCCATATCGTAGATTTCGACTTTTACAACATGGATGTGTTCAACCGCTGTGAGAACACCAATGACGTTTTGCTGGCTATTCCCGGTTGGGCAACTGTCCATCCGCTTCTGAAGATAATCCCAGTGGAATGGAATTACAGCATTCCCTATGGCATTCTCCATTCGCCAGAGCCGACACCGACGGTACAGCGCTTTTTGGATGCAGCCAAAATCATCAGCAAAGAGCTGTACAGCTGATTATAACCCAAAGGTATATACTGATGAACGAAGCGAGACTTCTCTTGAAGTCTCGCTTTTTTTATACTATAGGCAGAAGTTCAGGAAAAGGCAGATAATGATATGAAGCTTGGACGTTTCTCTGCGCTGTTATTTTGTACGGCGCTTCTGCTGAGCGGCTGCGGCGCTCGTGAACCGCAGGAACCAGTGGAAACCACTCCATCCCAAACAGCAGCATTTACAAGGGAAAGCAAAATCAAAGATGTGAAGAATGTTCCAATGTTCGGCTCTTACGGACGGTTGCTGTTCCCTGTAGAGGATGCCTACTACAGCGGCGACACTCTGGAAGAACTTCAACTGACCTACTGCAGCCATATTGATCCAGACGAAACGGTGGAGATCGTGAACACCCTGCGAGAGCGGGCAGCGGACGGCCAAACCGTCTTCTATGACATTTACACTGACGAGGAAAAGGCGGCTGAACCTGCCAAAGAAGATACAGGATTGTTTTTCTTCAAGGGAGTCCCCGGCGAGAAATTCGCTATCTGCAATGCAGGCGGTGCCTTTGCCTATGTGGGCGCCATGCAGGACAGCTTCCCTCATGCGCTGGAGCTTTCCAAAAAGGGCTACAACGCCTTCGCTCTCATTTATCGCCCCGGCGCACAGACCGCCTGCGAAGACTTGGCAAGAGGCATCCGCTTCATCTTTGACCATGCGGACGAACTGGAAGTGGACACCGATTGCTACTCCCTATGGGGCGGCTCGGCGGGAGCGCGAATGGCGGCGTGGCTGGGGACTTACGGTCCGGAGGCCTTTGGTGGCGGCGATCTGCCCCATCCCGGTGCGGTCATCATGCAGTACACGGGACTGAGCGAGTATTCCGAAAGCGATCCGCCCACCTATGCCTGTGTCGGTGACAGGGACGGCATCGCCAACTGGCGGGTCATGCAGGCGCGGCTCGAAGCCATGCAGCAGGCCGGGATCGACACGGAGTTTCATGTGTATTCCGGTCTGGGTCACGGCTTTGGGCTTGGGACTGGAACCAGCGCCGAAGGCTGGATCAACGATGCCGTTTCCTTTTGGGAAAAGCAGATGAAGAAATAACATTCGGAAAGGATGCGTTTTTATGAACAACTTTATTTTTGAGAACAAGACCAAGGTGTATTTCGGTAAGGGCGGTGTGAAAGAGTACCTCGGCAGCCTGCTGAAAAACTACGGGGACACCGTCATGCTGGCGTATGGCGGCGGCTCCATCAAGCGCAACGGCGTGTACGATGAGATCATGGGCATCCTGAACGCCGCGGGCAAGCGCATCGTGGAGTTCTCCGGTATCATGTCGAACCCCACTTATGCCAAGGCGCAGGAGGGCGCGAAGCTGGCGCGTGAAAATCACGTCGATCTGATTCTCGCCGTGGGCGGCGGCAGCGTTTCCGACTGCTGCAAGGTCATCTCCGCGCAGGCAAATCTCGACGAGGACATCTGGGAGATGCAGTACACGAAGCACACGCTGCCCACGAAGTTTATTCCTCTCGGCACCATCGTCACCGTGTTCGGCACCGGCAGCGAGATGAACAACGGGGCCGTCATCACCCACGAGGGAAAGAAGATCAAGGGCGCTCTTTGGGGCGCGCAGGCGGAGTTCGCGTTCCTTGACCCCAGCTACACGCTGTCCGTTCCCATGAAGCAGGTTATTTCCGGCGCGTTCGACACGCTGAGCCACGCGATGGAAACCTACTTCGGCAAGCCGGATGAAAACAACCTGTCCGACGATATTAACGAAGCCGTCATGCGCAGCGTCATCCGCAACATCCGCGTTCTGCTGACCGACCCGGAGAATTACGATGCCCGCAGTGAGCTGGCGTGGGCGTCCGCGATGGCAGAGAACGGCGTTCTGAAGATCGGAAAAGTCACGGACTTCCAGTGCCATATGCTGGAGCACCAGTTGGGCGCGTACACCAACTGCAACCACGGTGCAGGTCTGGCGGTGATCCACCCCGTTCTGTACCGCCATATCTATAAGTCCGGCGCGGCGCGGTTTGCACGGTTTGCGCAGAATGTCTGGGGTGTCGCACCCAAGGGAAGCATTGAGGAGACGGCTGCTGCCGGTATCGACGCGCTGGCTGCGTTCATCAAGGAAATTGGTCTGCCGACCAGCTTTGCAGAGCTTGGCATCCCCGCCGATACGGACTTCCGTGCCATTGCGGATTCCACCGTTTTCACTGGGGGCTGCTGCAAAAAGTTGACCCACGATGAAATATATGACATTCTCTGCGAATGTAAATAGAACTAAAATTGAATTGAAAGGATGATTTTATCATGAAAAAACTGACTGCACTACTGCTGAGCGTCGTGCTCGTACTTAGCCTTGCCGCCTGCGGCTCTGCCAACAAGCCTGCATCTTCCACCACGCAGCCCGAAACCTCTGCGCCGACCGAACAGCCCGAAAGCTCCTCGACCGCTCCCGCAGAATCCGAGCCGGAGACCCAGCCCGAGACCGGCAAGACACTGGTGATCTACTACTCCGCTTCCGGTAACACCGCGCGGGTGGCCAAGGATATTGCAGAGGCCGCCGGTGCCGATCTCTTTGAGATTGTTCCCACCGAAGTCTACACCAGCGAGGACCTGAACTGGACGAACCCCGACAGCCGCGTCAGCCGTGAACATGATGACGAGTCCCTGCGGGATGTGCCCCTGACCACCACTGAAGTTCCCGATTGGGATTCCTATGACACCGTGTTCATCGGTTATCCCATCTGGTGGGGTATCGCAGCGTGGCCCGTGGACACCTTTGTAAAAAACAATGATTTCACCGGCAAGACCGTCATCCCCTTTGCCACTTCTTCCTCCTCCGGCATGGGTCAGAGCGGCAGTTTGCTGGCCGACATGGCCGGTACCGGCGAGTGGCAGGAAGGCCAGCGGTTCTCCTCCGGCGTTTCCAGTGATGATGTGCAGTCCTGGGTCAATGGACTGGGTCTGTAATGCGTAGGAACAGAGTTTTCGCCGCAATGCTTGCAGTTCTCATGGTCGTGTCGCTGACCGCCTGTGGCCGGGAGTCCGTCGGGACTCCCGGCGGTGAGCTGGAAAACGGCGTTGCGGCTATTGAGGATGCTATGACAACGAAACCAAACGAAAGCAGTTCTGCTTCCACCACCCCCATCGATGATCTGCGCGACGGATCTTCGACGAACACCGTAGCCACGCCGGACGATTTTCCTGATGCATATAACTACGGCAGCGGCAAGATTTCCGATTATTCCCGCACAGCCATGCTGCAAAAGATGCCGGAACCGGCAGGTAATAACACCGTGCTGAACACGGCAGCAGACCCTGCAAACATTCAAGTGCTCTATCTCTGGGAGGAAGGCAATGTCCCCGCCAGGACGAAATTTACGCAGGACATGACCGGATATTTCGATGACTGGAACTTCCGCCCCTATGTCACCGCTATCCCCGTCCGGGATGGCGTGAAGCCAAAAGGCGCGGTGGTGCTGATGGCGGGCGGCGCTTATCAGTTTCGGGGCAACTACACCGATTCGCTGCCCACCGCCGCAGCACTGCGAGAGCTGGGCTTTCAGACCTTCATCGTAGACTACCGCCTGTCTCCCTATACGCAGGAGGAAGGTGCGCTGGATGTGGCGAGAGCCGTCCGTTTTGTCCGCAAAAATGCGGAGATCTATGGTATTGACCCAGATGATATTGCCGTCATGGGCTTTTCGGCGGGCGGCATTCAGGCTGGTGAATTTCTGATGCACTATGACGAATATGTGACCGGCACGGCGCTGGACAGCACCTATGTGCCGGACGAGCTGGACGCCGTTCTCGCCTATGCCTCCGCCGCAGGCATGATCTATTCCTTCTATGGCCGCCTCAGCGTGGGAAATATGGATGCAAGCTGGTTGACCGAGGGCGATTTGCCGCCGACCTTCTATGTCTACGGCACCGAGGACCCCTTCTATCGTCAGTTCCAGCAGCAATATGATGTGATCTCTGGAATGGGCATTTCCACCGGGCGCATCGTGCTGAACGGCTGGCCTCACGGCTTCGGCTCCGATGGTGGTTGGGTTAAGGACTACGCCGCATGGCTGGAAACAATTTTCGCATAAGGAGTGATTTCGATGAAAGCACTGTTAGTAAACGGTAGTCCCCATCCAAGGGGCTGCACATATACCGCCCTGACCGAACTGAAAAACACCCTAGAGGCCGAGGACATCGAAGTGGAGCTGCTCCATGTGGGCAACAAGGACATTCGCGGTTGTATTGCCTGCCGCAAATGTGCTCAGACAGGCAAATGCGTGTTTGACGATGTGGTCAATGAAGTTGTACCAAAACTGGCAGAGGCGGACGCCTTTGTCATCGGCTGCCCGGTATACTTTGCCTCCCCCGCAGGCGGAGCCATCTCCTTCATGGACCGATTGTTTTTCAGCACCCTCGGCATCGACAAGACCATGAAGGTGGGGGCGGCGGTAGTCACCTGCCGCCGGGGCGGCAACACCGCCACCTTCGATGTGTTGAACAAGTATTTTACCATGACCGGGATGCCGGTAGCCTCCAGCCAGTACTGGAACATGGTCTACGGCGGCTCGGCCGAAGAAGTAGCGCAGGATGCTGAGGGCTTGCAGACCATGCGGACACTGGGGCGCAACATGGCGTTTATGATGAAGTCCTTTCAGTTGGGTAAGGAGCAGATCGGCTTGCCTCAGAAGGAACCACTGATTTTCACAAACTTTCACAGATAAGGGGTGTTGCTTTATGAGAAAAATTACAGCAGGCAGAGATGTGCTTGGTGAATTTGCGCCGAAGTTCGCACAGCTCAATGATGATGTTCTTTTCGGTGAGGTTTGGAGCCGGGAAAGCGAGCTTTCTGCACGCGACCGTTCCCTCATCACCGTGACAGCACTGATGGCGCAGGGGCTGACGGATACCTCCTTCGGTCATCATCTGGCAATGGCAAAAGAAAACGGTATCACCCGCAGCGAAATTGCGGAGATCCTGACACACGCCGCATTTTATGCGGGCTGGCCGAAAGCATGGGCGGCGTTCCGCATGGCAAAGGATATCTGGGCAGACGAGGAAAGCACCGACGAAAAGCAGCGTCATCAAAACAGTATGATATTTCCCATCGGAGCGCCCAATGACGGTTTCGCACAATATTTCAGCGGGCAGAGCTATCTTGCGCCGGTTTCCACGGCGCAGGTCAAAATATTCAATGTAACCTTTGAACCCGGCTGCCGCAACAACTGGCATATCCACGAGGCGGACAAGGGCGGCGGGCAGATCCTTATCTGCGTGGCCGGGCGCGGTTACTATCAGGAATGGGGCAAAGAGCCGCAGGAACTGCACCCCGGCGATGTGATCAACATTATGCCCGGTGTAAAGCACTGGCACGGCGCTGCGCCGGACAGCTGGTTTTCCCATCTGGCGGTGGAAGTACCTGGAGAAAACTGCCGCAGTCAGTGGTGTGAGCCGGTGAGTGAAGAAGATTATCAAAAGCTAAAATAAGGAGCATTGCTATGAGCATTTTATTTATCAACGGCAGTCCCAACAAAAACGGGAACACCGCTGCACTGGCGGCGGAGCTGCTGAAAGATCACGAATATGAAACCCTGAATCTGACTGACTACACCATCGGTGCTTTCGGTCAGAATCTCCCCGGTGACGAGCTGAATGCCGTTATTGCCGCCATGAAGAAGGCGGACACCATCGTCATCGGCTCTCCCGTCTACTGGCACAATATCTGCGGCAGCGTCCGCAATGTGCTGGACCGGTTCTATGGTAAGGTGGAAAACGGTTCTCTGTCCAGCCGCAGGCTGTACTTTGTATTTCAGGGCGCTGCCCCTGAAAAATGGATGCTGGAGGCGGGCGAGTACACCATGAAGCGCTTCGCCGCGCTCTACGGCATGGCATATAGCGGCATGGTGACCAGCAAGGCCGATGCCGCCAAGCTGAGCAAGGAAGTGTAAGATGCAGTACCGTACTTTAGGCAGTGATCTGACTGTTTCTGCGGTCGGTCTCGGCTGCATGGGCATGAGCCACGCCTACGGAGCCCCTGCCGACAAAAAGGAAATGACGGAGCTGCTGGCACAGGCAGTGGATCTGGGCTATACCTTCTTTGATACTGCGGAGGTCTACGGTACACCGGAGCACCCACATGACAATGAGGAACTGGTGGGGGCGGCGCTGAAGCCCTATCGGGACAAAATCGTGCTTGCCACCAAGTTTGGCATTCACTTTGACATGAGCAGCACCGCCACCAATAAGCCGCTGGTACCGGATTCCCGTCCGGAGGTCATCCGTGCATCGGTGGAAGCGTCTCTGAAACGGCTGGGCACCGACCACATTGACCTCTATTACCAGCACCGGCTGGACCCGAAGATTCCCATTGAGGAGGTGGCGGGCGTAATGGCCGACCTCATCCGCGAGGGCAAGATCACCCACTGGGGGCTGTCCGAAGCTACGGAAGACACGATCCGCCGCGCTCACGCAGTCTGTCCGGTGACAGCCATTCAGAACCGCTACTCCATGATGGCACGGTGGTATGAAAATCTGTTCCCAGTGCTGGAAGAACTGCACATCGGCTATGTGGCGTTCTCGCCGCTGGCCAACGGTTTTCTCTCCGGCAAGTATGATAAGAGCTCGCAGTTTGACGCTGAGACAGACTACCGCAGCGTCATGCCCCAGTTCCAGCCGGAGAATATCGACCGCAACCACGATCTTCTCACTTTGCTTCAAAAGCTGGCAGAGCAGAACAACGCCACTCCCGCACAAATCTCACTGGCATGGATGCTGTGCAAGAAGCCGTACCTCGTACCTATTCCCGGCACACGCCGGTTGAGCCGCCTGCTTGAAAATGCCGGTGCGGCAGATGTTACGCTGTCCGCCGAAGAAGTCAGCGTCATCGACGAGACGCTGAATGGCATGGAAATGTCAGAGGTGTTCGGCGGCAGCAAAACCGTAAATAGATGATTTTATCAGAAAGGATGTTGTTTTATGGAATATGCAAATCTTAATAATGGCGTGAAAATGCCTATGGCCGGTATTGGCACATTTCTTTTGACCCCGGACGAGGCAGAGGCCTCCTGCGTCAGTGCCTTGCAGGACGGTTATCGCCTGATTGACACAGCCAACGCCTATGTGAACGAAAAGGCAGTTGGCCGCGCTATGAAGAAGTCCGGCTTGCAGCGGGAGGAAATTTTTCTCGAAACCAAGCTGTGGCCCAGCTTCTATGAGCAGCCCGACGCAGTGGACAAGACACTTGCCCGTCTGGACACCCCCTACATCGACCTGCTGCTGATTCACCAGCCCGCAGGCAATTATGTGGCGGGCTACCGTCAGATGGAGAAGGCGTACAAGGAGGGCAAGGTGCACGCCATCGGTCTGTCCAACTTCAAAAAGGAGCAGATTGAGGAGATTCTTTCCCTCTGTGAAGTAAAACCCACGATTTTGCAGACCGAGCTGCACCCCTATAACCAGGAACCGGAGCTGAAAGCCTTCCTGAAGGAGAACGATATCGTGCCGCAGGCATGGTATCCGCTGGGCCACGGTGACAAGGCGCTGCTGGAGGAGCCGCTGTTCGCTCAGCTTGGCAAGAAGTACAGCAAGTCCGCGCCCCAGATCATTCTCCGCTGGCACATTCAGAGCGGCAATATCGTCATCCCCGGATCCAAGAACCCCGACCATATCAAGTCCAACTTTGACCTGTTCGACTTTGCTCTGACAGAGGACGAAATGGCGCAGGTCGCTGCCCTCAACAAGAACGTGCGCTACTACACCAGCACCCCGGAAATGCTCAAAAAGTACGCGGAAATGGTTCCGCCGGTGGACGAGCAGAAGTGAATCGATTTTTTTCGCTTTCGGTGACTCTTGTGTTGATACTGACTCTCGCGGGGTGCGGAGCCGGTACAGCAGTGCCGACCCAGCCGGAGACAACGCCTGCACCGAGTGCCGAACTGACGGAAGAACCGTTGGAAAGCACAGCATCGGCTGTCACATCGGAGCCGGTTCAGACTGGCCTGTTTGCAGAGCAAATCTTCTCCGGCGCGGACGGTGACATCCATTACAGCTATTATTTGCCAGACAGTTACGATGGCAGCCGCAAGTTTCCGATGATGGTCGTTATGCCAGGCTATAACATGATGTGGTTCGGTGAAGATTCTTCCGGCAGCAATCTGAATTGGAGTGGCTTTACCGCATGGACAAGGCTGGACACCGAGATGGTCGTGGTTTCTGCACAGCTCACTGACTGGGGTGAAAAATCCGCCCGGCAGGCCATTGAACTAACGGAATACTTTATCAATCGTTTTGCCGTGGATACCAGCCGGGTCTATGCCGCCGGGTATTCCGCAGGCGGCGAGACCATGTCCCGTGCGGTAGCCATGCGGCCCGACCTGTACGCCGCCTATCTCCACGGCGCTTCTCAGTGGGATGGCAGCTATGCACCCATTGCGGGGAATAGCGTGGCGATTTATATCTACATGGCCGACGGTGACGAGTATTACGGCAGCGCCAAGGCCCGCTCGGCCTACGAAAATCTCCACGAAGCCTATGAAAACGCCGGTTGGAGCGATGCCGACATCGACCAGGTTCTTCGTATTGAAACGCCCAATAATGCCTTCTTCAACGAAAAGGGCATTTATAACTACCACGGTGGAGCTAATGTGGTCTTTGATGACCCAGACAATTTGAACTGGGTGATCTCTCACAGCAAAGGATGAGAACATGAAACCGATTCTCAAAATAAAAATCGCAGTCGATGCCGCAATGACCGTCGCGCTGCTGCTTTTGATGGCCTACGGTCTTGTGGGCGAGGCAGCCCACGAGTGGATCGGTATGGGAATGTTCGCTCTGTTCGTGGCACACCATGTTTTGAACCGCCGATGGATTCAAGCTGTGCCGCGGGGGCGCTACACGCCCCTGCGCATCGTGCAGACGGCACTGGCAGGGCTGATTTTCCTGTGCATGGTCGGCTCCATGATCAGCGGCATTGTGCTGTCCCGCCATGTGTTTGCGTTTCTTCCCAAGCACGGTGGCTATGAGCTTGCACAGCAGGTGCATATCCTCTGTGCTTACTGGGGCTTCATCTGTATGAGCCTGCATCTGGGGTTTCACTGGAGCATGATGCTGGCGATGGCGCGCAAGCACTTGCAGCCCTCGCCTTTGCGGACGTGGAGCCTGCGACTGATCGGCTGGTTCTGGGCAGCGTATGGCACGTTCGCTTTCCGACACAGAGGTGTTAGTTTATATCTGCTGCTTAGAAGCCACTTCGTATTCTACGATTATACCGAGCCGGTGCTCATCTTTCTGATCGATTATCTCTCCGTAATGGTGATGTTCGTGCTGATTGGATATCTTATATCAATGCTGTTGAAATGGCTGCCCACTTTTTGTTTACATTGAGTGTGATAAAACGCTGCAATTTTCGTCCAATTATATGGCGAAGATTGCAGCGTTTTTTTATTTTCAAGCTGTTGCTTTTGCAGTTTGCATATGCGCCTGCGAAGAAAATGAGGGATTTCAAAGGGAACATCCCTTTGACGCTGGGTTTCCAATAGGGGTGCGAGCATCCCTGTTGGCACACGATTTTCCGCAGGAAAGTCTAGTGTGTTATACCTTTGCTTCCGGCTGACGCGGGAAAGGGGTTGACGGCGTACTCAGCAATGGGGCAGAGTGTGGCGGCAAACGCTTTTTCGCGGCAGTAGGACAGGCGGGTTTTGTGACGTGAGTTGCGGCACAAATGCAGGATTTTTGAGAAACAAAATCCGCCTGTCCGGAAAAGGAAGCAGAGGTATATAAAAGCCTTCGTCCCACCACAGCGATGCCTTTGTTTCAGCGTTTCTTCCGCTTTCCCTTGCCGTGGGTCATGGTCGTTTTCCCACGCTGGCTGATGGGAGTTTTCAGGTGCTTGGACAGCTTTAGTACCTCGATCAAGTTGACAAATTGTTCCATTGTGATGGCATCGTAATCAATCCCCAATGTGGAAAGCAATGCTTTCGCTTTCTTTTCCTCGGAGCTTCCCTCAAAGTTCATCGCATCCTGTAACTGATCCTGCATAGTTGCTGCAAGGGAGATTTCATCCGCCGTCATGGTGTCGGGGCGGTGTTCACTCCGAATGTCACGAAGGATACCTTTCAGATCATCCGCAATCAGGCTTCCGAAATATTCATCTTCCCGAATCTGCGCCACTTCTAATGTCCGCAGATGCAGGTCATTTTCTTCGCCGCCATTTTTCATCAATGCCATCTGCCGGACAGCTTCCAGCACGGCATTCATATCGTTGACCCGCATATCTGCGATCCGGTCAACGTAAATTTCCGCATCCAGCATAAACCGCTGGAAATCCCTGTGGCAAATCAGCTCCGACAGCAGCCGGTGGTTGAACTTGCCTGTTCTTAATATATCAATCGAAGCATCACTCAAATGCAGCTCATGAAGGGCTGTGTTTGGGTGATTTTTTGTTTCCGTCCTCCCCATCAGATAGTCGCAGGAAACACCGTAATAGTCAGCCAGCAGCAGAATGCTGTACGGGCTGATGTCCTTACCGTTATCCGATTCATATTTGCCAAGTGCGGATTTTGAGATGCCCACTTCGGCGGCAAGCTGCTCCAAGGTCAGCTTTCGTTCTACTCGTAAATCTTTCAATCTCTCTCCGATTGTCAGCTTAACCTGCATGACGCACGGACATAAATGCGATTTCAAGAAACAGATCAATGAAGAACTATTGGACAGCGCCGTTGCGGAGGTTATCGTAAAGCTGGTAAGCAATCCGAAGTTCGCCGCCATGATGCAGGAAAAAATCAGCATGAAGGTAGATACCTCTGCCATTGAGCAGGAGATCGCGGCGCATGAAAAGCAGCTTCGCCAGAGCTATTCCGTAAAGGCTCGGCTGATGGATGAGATTGATTCCCTCGACCCGGACGATAAGCATTACATCAAACGCAAAGCAGACATTGACGACCGACTTTACAAGATGTATGATAAGACCGAGGATACAGAAAACCAGCTCGTTGCCGCCAGAGCTAAGAAGATGGCGATTGAGGCGGAAAAGCTGACAGGCGACAACATCTACAAGGTGCTGATTTACTTTGATAAGCTCTATTCCGTCATGGACGATCAGAAAAAGCGGCAGCTTATGGAATCGCTGCTTTCCGAAGTCCAGATTTATGAGGAACGGCAGCCCAACGGACAGTGGCTCAAGTCCATCAAATTCAAACTCCCGATTATTGAGGAGGATATGAGTTTGAGTTTGGACAACGATGCACATATCGAGACGGTGGCTCTGCTGAATAGACTATCTGAATAAGCGGTGAAAAAATGTCATTACCGAAGTACAGCGAACTCTATCTGCCCTTTTTGACAACGATTCAAGATGGCGCTGTCTACTCTGTGAAAGAAGTTAGAGATCGTCTGGCATCCAGCCTTCGCCTGTCGGAGGATGATCTGTCGCAATTGATTTCCAGCAATCGTCAGTCCGTATGGGCTTCAAGATTTGGCTGGGCAAATACATACTTGAAGAAAGCCGGTCTCGTGATCGCGCCGAAAGCCGGGCATTGTCAGATAACCGATGAAGGGAAGCGTCTTCTTAACAGCGGTGTTGATATTACGAATCATTATCTTGCGGAGCATTATCCCGACTTTGCAGCATTTCGGAAAGGGAAAAAGGTTGACATCGATCCTGCTGTACCGCCGGAAGATGATCTCTCGGAAACTCCGCCGGAGACTCTTGAGCGCGTCTATTCGATCATCAACGAACAGCTGGCGGATGACTTACTCACCGCTATTATAGATCAAACGCCATCATTCTTTGAAACGCTTGTTGTGGATTTGATGAAAGCCATGGGATATGGTGACGGCTTCGTTACAAAGGCAACCGGTGACGGCGGAGTTGACGGCATTATTTACGAGGATAAGCTCGGATTCAACTTGATCTACATTCAAGCGAAGCGCTGGAACAAGGATTCAGTGATCGGAAAGCCGGAAATCCAGAAATTTGCCGGTGCCATGATGGGTCCTCCAAAAGTGGAGAAAGGGCTGTTCATAACGACCGCAAAGTTTTCGCAAGGTGCAATGGATTTTGCAAAAGCGCAGCATATCATTCTTGTCGATGGCGAAAAATTGACGGAACTCATGATTGAATACAATTTGGGCGTATCCGCGCAAAAAACATATCAAATCAAGCGGATCGACAGCGATTATTTTTCGAATGACTCGCAGTGATCTGCATAGCGCACGATCAAAAACAAGCTGTTTTTGCAAAACTCCTCTTGCAATGCACCAGATGTTGTGATATAGTAACTCCGTTATAATAGATGATTTCCCCTATCATGAAAGGATGAATACCATGACTACTTTGGAACTGATTCTGACGATTATCCAGCTGCTGTCCGGCCTGGCCGTGACCGTGATCGTGCTGATGCAGTCCGGCAAGAGCGCCGGCCTGTCCGGCGCCATTGCTGGCGGTGCGGAAACGTTCCTTTCCAAGGGCAAAGCCAAGACGCTCGACGCCAAGCTCGCCAAGGCGACCAAGTGGTTCGGTCTCGTCTTTGTTGTCCTGACGCTGGTTTTGACCGTGCTGATGCACAAGGGCGCATAATCGCGGTAAAACAGCACAAAAGAGCATCCCCCGGGATATTCGGGGGATGCTCTTTTTCATGTAAGGCTCAAAGCGTGATCAGTCCGGATATTCCGCACGGCTGCCGCCGATGAGCTTCGGTCTGGTGCGTGCTGCGTTGACCGCCGCCTCGCCGATCGTCTTGACCGACAGGCGCAGCGGGACAGCCACGTGCTTGAGGTGCATGCCGATCATGGTGTTGCCGATGTCGAGCCCGGCGTCAGCCTTTACAAACTCGACCGCGACCGGGTCATCCATCGCCTCGTAGACCGCCGTTGCGAATGAGCCGCCTGCTTTCGGGCGTGGGCGGACGCAGACGATCTCATAACCGAATTTCTCGGCGGCCGCACGCTCCATGATCAGGGCGCGGTTGAGGTGCTCGCAGCACTGCGCCTCCAGGTAGAGACCGCGCTCGTTCAGGATCGGCAGGATCTCGTCGACAACGGCTTTTGCCGCCTCCGGCGTAGAGCCCTTGCCGATCTTCTGCCCCACGATCTCACTCGAGGAGCAGCCGATCACGACCTGCTGCCCGGGTTTGAGCGCGGCTGCATCCAGCAGTTCGAGCAAAGCCGCGCGGGCTGCGCTGCGTACTTCTTCATACATAAATGGTCATCTCCAGACAGTTATTAAAATTTCTTATTTTCATTGTAGCACGCCGCGGTTGATTTGACAATCCTCTGCAAGGCGTGTATCATAAATGTGAACCAAACGTAACAGGAGGACTCTGTTTTGAAACGTATACTTGCATGTCTTCTTGCCGCAGCACTGCTCATCTGCGCCGGCTGCGGCACGAAATCCGAAAAGCCGTCCGTCAGCGGTGCTCCCTCAAAAGCGGAGACGTATTACGCTCCGCTCACCGGCGAGCAGCTGAGCGCAAAGCCGGAAAATACCCGCCCGTTTGCCGTCATGATCAATAACATTGTCTACGCGCAGCCGCAGGTCGGCATCAGCAATGCAGACATCATCTACGAGATTCCGGCTGAGGGCGGCATCACCCGTATGATGGCGATTTTCAGCCACCTGTACGTCATCGAGTCTGTCGGCAGCCTCCGCAGCCTGCGCCCGTACTATCTGAGCGCTGCCCTGCCGTATGACTCCCTCGTCATCCACTCCGCCTGCTTTATCCTGGCGTACTGCGCGTCGAACGCCGATGATGCCCACCA
>OJKP01000335.1_pt1 | contig 35973 bp, 33 predicted proteins | sample 1596521 | NCBI WGS metagenome assembly OJKP01 (sample SAMEA4350130, study PRJEB24818) | metagenome | biome: human; feature: gut; material: faeces | place: Denmark | collected 2013-09
GGTGGGGTAAGGGGCATTTATATGTCTTTATGGTGACATTCGATGCACTGTGCCCCCTTTTTACTAACGATGCAGATTATTTTCGCTTCTGTATCATATTAGGCGCGTAGTTGCGGATTTGAGGAAAAATAGAATTTGGAGGTTGTAGGTCATAGGCAACAAGTATTAAATGAAACATATATTTTAAATGAAAAATTATTACATTTGATTCTGTATTACTTACTTTTAGGTTAACTACTATCTTGATTGATTAAAAGGTAAACTTTGTAAACACAATCCTTGTTAATAGTTTTAATTTGTATTTGCGGCAAATATATTGCAAAATGTTATATAAGCAAAACTAATTGCAATAAAATATTGCGGGGTATGCATTTTTTTCTTCTTAGACAATTGTTAATTTGAGAGTATGAACGGTATATTGGAGAATATTGATACAATTCGAAGGAATAAAGGCTATTCGCAGGAATATCTTGCTATGCAGATTGGAATGAAACAGGCGGGGTTTAGCTTGATCATGTCGGGTGAGCGTGAATTGAAATATAATACATTATTGCAAATTGCAAAGGCTTTGCAGATGCCTGTAATAGATGTTATTACATTTCCAGATAAATATGTTGTGGCAAAAGGTCATGGAACAGCGACAGAAGCAGTTCTGCAAATTAAATTGGATGGCGATAAAAAAGATCAGGTATTGAATATTGTACTGGGGGAACAGGTTGCGGAATTGTTGAAATCGAGATGATTCTTTTTTTAGCACGGAAGGAGAGGCTCGAACTCCCGACACCTGGTTTTGGAGACCAGTGCTCTACCAACTGAGCTACTTCCGTGTTTGCGGGTGCAAAGGTAAGAGAATATTCTGAATAAACAAATTCCTTATTCCCAATTTTCAATTATAAGATTTGGAATTGCGGTGAATGTGCGTGGAAGATCATCTTCCCAATCTCCTTTGTAGCAGGCAAAAGGATCAGCTGCGACTTTTTTTTCTTTCTTTGTCTTTCTGAGAGATTCGGAAAGTTTACTGATTAAATCAAGCTTTTCGTCTGCTGTGAGGGAGGATAGAACATTCATGTACATATCTGTTATACTACTCTCTTTTATCATAAACTTCGTTTTTATTGTCTGTCTTTACAAAGATAAGAAAGATAAATCGAATATAAAAGGTTTTACTTGTTTTGTACATTGAGAAGGTTTTGATTATATTTGTGAATATCAAGTAATCTTAAAAACAATCAACAAAGACATGAAAAACGAATTAGACATGAATGCCAACCTCTTGGTTGAGTTTCTTCAGAAGCCGGCTTCCGAATTTACAAAGGCGGATATCGTATCGTATATTAAGGAGAAGAATATCCGGATGGTGAACTTTATGTATCCTGCCGGTGACGGGCGCTTGAAGACATTGAATTTTGTTATTAACAATGCGGCATATCTGGACGCAATCCTGACTTGTGGGGAGCGTGTGGACGGTTCTAGCCTGTTTTCGTTTATCGAAGCGGGTAGCAGCGACCTGTATGTGATTCCGCGTTTCCGTACGGCGTTTGTCGATCCTTTTTCCGAATTGCCGACGTTGAGCATGCTGTGCTCGTTCTTTAATAAGGATGGCGAACCGCTGGAAAGCTCGCCTGAATATACGTTGCACAAGGCAAGCAAGGCGTTTACGGATGTGACGGGAATGCAGTTCGAAGCGATGGGTGAGTTGGAGTATTATGTGATTGCGGATGAGGAAGAATTGTTTCCTGCAACCGACCAACGCGGTTATCACGAATCGGGGCCTTATGCGAAATTCAACCAGTTCCGTACGCAATGTATGCAATATATCGCACAGGCCGGCGGGCAGATAAAATACGGACATTCGGAAGTGGGTAATTTCACTTTGAATGGTAAAATCTACGAACAGAATGAAATTGAATTCCTGCCGACACGGGTGGAAGATGCCGCTGACCAGTTGATGATCGCCAAATGGGTGATCCGCAATCTGGCATACGAGTACGGTTTGAATATTACGTTTGCTCCGAAGATCACGGCTGGAAAAGCGGGTTCCGGCCTGCATATACACATGCGTATAATGAAAGATGGCAAGAACCAGATGTTGAAAGACGGCGTTTTGTCGGAAACGGCCCGTAAGGCAATTGCCGGCATGATGAAGTTGGCTCCGTCCATTACGGCTTTCGGCAATACGAACCCGACCTCTTATTTCCGTCTGGTTCCTCACCAGGAAGCTCCGACGAATATTTGCTGGGGCGATCGTAACCGTTCCGTGTTGGTACGCGTTCCGTTGGGATGGGCCGCCAAGAAGGATATGTGTTCGTTGGCAAACCCGTTGGAAGCAGACAGCCATTACGACACCACGCAGAAGCAGACGGTCGAAATGCGTTCGCCTGACGGATCGGCCGATTTATATCAGTTACTGGCTGGATTGGCAGTCGCTTGCCGCTACGGGTTTGAAATCCCCGATGCGTTGGATGTGGCCGAGAAGACGTATGTGAACGTGAATATTCATCAGGAAGAAAACAAGGCTCGTTTGGAAACATTGGACCAGTTGCCGGATAGCTGTGCCGCTTCGGCCAAACGCCTGCAACAGCAAAGGGCTGTATTCGAACAGCATAATGTCTTTAGTCCGAGCATGATCGACGGTATCCTGAAAAAATTGGAAAGCTATAACGACACGACATTGCGCGAAGGCCTGAAAAATGATCCCGAAGGAATGCTTGAACTGGTGAAACGGTATTTTCATTGCGGATAAATGATGTTTTTTTCTATCCGTCCAGTGGTTACGGTGGGCAGAGCAGAGCCCTGCCCCTACGTTATACCATTCTTAAATCTTCGAACATTCCTCTATATACTGCTGCCTTTTCTTCCAACGGTTTGGGATAAGCCCTGGAGGAAGAGGGCATGCGGTAGAGGCGGAAGATGCGGCCCGACAGGGCAAAACGGGAATAGGTACCGACTTTAGGCTCTTCTACCGGGGGCAACATGGCGATAAGCGTGTCCATCGCTTTTTGCCCTGTCACTACGATCGCTTCGCATGCCGGGATTTTAGCCAGTACTTCGGCCGGTTCCAGTGGAGTGACTACCTGCAGAAAGTTGTCCGAGGCATTATTCTTGAGCCGGATGATTTCCACAGCGGTATCACCGATCCCGATCCCTTTTCCCCTGCAGAAGGCTTTTGCTTTCTCTTCGCTGAAAGCCTTTTTAGTCTCTAAGAAATATTCTTTATCGTTGTAGAAGATCAGTCCGAGTATCCGCCACATGTCGTTTTGGATATTCGGGTAATAGAAATTCATTGACCAGCGTACACGCGGAGGCGGAAAGCTGCCCAACATCAACAACTTCGTGTTTTCCGGGAGAAAGAACCCTAACGGATGCTGCTCTATCGGTTGAGAGACTGGTGTTTCCATTATTCAGTTCCGTTACTTTGTCCGCCCGCGAAATTATTTATCTTCCTTCTTCTGCCTTTTGGCATCTTCTTTTGCCATCAGCACGACGTTATACACGAAGTCGGTCATCCATTCTTCCGAATAGCCGAGTGTCTCCTTGTATTTCCGTATTCTCCAAGCGACTTTCTGAACGCTGATGTCTTTCCATTCCGAACGGGTCACGATTTCGTGGATGGTCTTCTGCGTCTGCGCATATAACAGTTTCTTCACCAACATGGAGAAGCGGAACTTCCATTGCATCAGGCTGTCGAGCAGGGAGAACAGGTCGTTGTTGAATCCCTGGTACATGATGAAATAGGACTTGATGTCGTTCTGCGTCTTACAGTTCTTTTTGATGGATGCGTCGATTTCCTTGAAGAAGTTTTCGTTCAATCCGTATTCCTGCATCAGGATTTTGCGGGAACGGGATTTCTCGGCTATGCCTAACTTGTTGTTCTGGGTCGGAATCTTAAGCATGCGTTTGAACAACGCCATGTCGTTCAATATGTTGAGGTTGGTGATACCTAACTGCACAGCCATAACCGCCTGGTAATATACGCGGATCAGCGTAACGAACTCCTCTACGGAGCCTTTCGATACGACCTCTGCCTCTTCTTTCTTTTTGAATAGTTTGGAAATGAAATTCATTGTATGTTTATCCTTTATAATATTGTCGACAAATATACGAAGAATCTTTCTATATGCCTAATAGTATATTTTGCAGGATGTAAACAGCGGCTCCCGACAAATAGCCGATCAGCGCAAGCAACGAGATCTTTTTCAGATACCAGATGAAGTTGATCCTTTCCAATCCCATCACGACGACTCCGGCGGCAGAACCGATGATCAGCATGCTGCCGCCCACGCCGGCACAGTAGGCCAGGAATTGCCAGAACACGCCGTCTTGCACGAATTGGGCCATATAGGCCGGATCGGCTGCCGTCGCAATCAGCGCATCCGAGGCAACGGGATACATGCCGATGGCTCCGGCGACGAGCGGAACGTTGTCGACTACGGCAGAGAGCGTCCCGATTATAAGATTGACGGCATATACGTTGCCGATCGTATCGTCCAGCCAAATGGAAAAGCTGCCCAGGACGCCGCTGCAACGCAACGCATCTACAGCCAACAAGATGCCGAGGAAGAACATCAGGGTGGCTCCGTCGATACGGCTCACGACCTTTGACAGGCGGAGTTTCAAGTCTTCGTTGATCGGTGTCCGCCGGTACATCAATTCGGTGAATACCCACAGAAGGCCGACTCCCATCAAAATCCCCATGAACGGCGGCAGGTGCGTGATCGTCTTAAACACCGGAACGAACAGCAGGCAGAACACGCCGATGCAGAGGATCGCCAGTTTCTCGTTTGCTTTCAATACCTTCAGTAAGAGGTTGTCCCGGTTTTCTTCAAAAGCATTGGGTGGCGTTACTTTGCCGTGCAAATAGCGGGATATGATCAATACCGGAACAAATGCCGATACGAAACTCGGTAGAAACAGATGCGGGATCGTTGCCGAAGTCGAGATGTTTCCTCTAACCCACAGCATGATCGTCGTCACGTCGCCGATGGGCGACCAAGCTCCTCCGCTATTGGCGGCGATCACGATGATACTGCCGAAAATCCAACGTTCCTTATAGTTGCCGATCAGTTTCCGGATCAGCATGACCATCACGATCGAAGTCGTCAGGTTATCCAGGACGGCGGACATGAAGAAGGTGATCGCAGCGATGACGAACAACAACTTCCGCTTGTTGTTCGTGGTGATGCGGTTGGTTATGAACATGAACCCTCCGTGAGAATCGACCAGTTCCACGGTGATCATCGCTCCGATCAGGAATATCAGAGTCTCAGCGATCTCTCCGATACTGTCCAGTATCTGATGGTCGATGATGAAACGGGTGCACTGGTCCGCGTAGGGCAGTTCCTTTATGAACGGGAATGAGTCCAAGAAAAGCTTAAACTCCTCGGCGGAAGCGGTCGGGATGAATTGAGGAGCCCCCAATGTGTATAAAACCCAAAGGATTGTTCCGGTCAGGAGCGCTGTCCCTGCTTTATTGATTTTTAACGGATGTTCCAAGGCGATAAGTAAGTATCCGACCAGGAACACGATGATCATCGTTGTCAACATAGTGTATCTGTTAAAATTAATTCAAAGTGGCAAAAGTACGAATTTATTGTACGAGAAACATATTTGTCAAGGGATTTGTTTAAAATTCCCCCGCCTGTCTGTTTTGAACCGTCCGGTAGGCAACTACCGATAGGTGCAGGTGTAATCTGTTTTTGTCCATGTCGAGAATATATACGGCAATGCCGAAAATATTCATGACAATGCCGCATATATACACGACATTGTCGAATACAAATTACACTGGCGGGAATTATACAAAACAATCCCATTCATTGTGCCTGATCTTTTCTTATCTTTGTCCTGCATTTAAAGCGGAGATGAATATATGATAAGCTATTTACAGATAGACAAGTTGACTAAAAGTTTCGGCGATTTGGTTTTGTTCGAAGATATCACTTTCGGAATCGCGCAAGGACAGAAGGTCGGACTGATAGCCAAGAACGGTACGGGAAAAACGACTTTACTAAATATCATAGCCGGAAAAGAGGACTATGACAGCGGGGCGGTTGTGTTTCGGAACGATCTGCGGGTTGGCTACCTGGAACAGACGCCGCATTATCCGGATGGCTTGACCGTTTTGCAGGCGTGTTTCTATTCGCCTAACGAGACGGTGCGCTTGATTGCCGAATATGAACAGGCGATGGCAAGCGGCGATCATTCCAACCTCGAAGATATACTGCTCAGGATGGATAACCTGAAGGCTTGGGATTATGAACAACGTGCCAAGCAGATTTTAGGGCAACTGAAGATCCATAACTTCGACCAGAAGGTGGAGACGCTTTCCGGCGGGCAGTTGAAAAGGGTGGCCTTGGCAAACGTGCTGATCACCGATCCCGAACTGATCATCCTCGACGAACCGACCAACCATTTGGACCTGGAAATGACCGAATGGCTGGAGGGATATCTTTCTCGCGCGAACATTAGTATCTTAATGGTGACGCACGACCGTTATTTCCTGGATCGTGTCTGTAGCGAGATTATCGAGATAGACCGGAAGCAGATTTACCAATATAAGGGAAATTACAGTTATTATCTGGAAAAAAGGCAGGAGCGCATGGATGCGTTGAATGCCGAGGTGGATCGGGCAAGCAACCTGCTTCGCAAAGAGCTCGACTGGATGCGCCGTCAGCCGCAGGCACGCGGGACAAAGGCTAAATACCGGATCGACGCTTTCTATGAGCTGGAGAAGAAGGCCAAACTTCAGCATGAGGCTGGGAATGTCAACCTGGATGTCAAGGCTTCGTATATCGGGTCGAAGATTTTCGAGGCGGAGCATGTCTCGAAACGTTTCGGCGAACTGAAGATTGTGGAAGATTTCAACTATATATTCGCCCGTTACGAAAAGATGGGAATTGTCGGGAATAACGGAACGGGAAAATCTACTTTTATCAAGATGCTGATGGGTGAAGTGGAGCCTGACAGTGGTCGCTTTGACGTGGGCGAAACGGTCCGGTTCGGTTATTACAGCCAGGACGGCCTCCAGTTTGACGAGCAGATGAAGGTGATCGATGTGGTTCAGGATATCGCAGAATATGTCGATTTGGGCGACGGGAAGAAGATGGGGGTTTCGCAGTTTCTGAACTATTTCCTTTTTGCTCCGGAGAAACAACATAGCTATGTTTACAAGTTGAGCGGGGGAGAGAAACGCCGTTTGTATCTTTGCACGGTTTTGATGCGTAATCCGAACTTTCTTGTGCTCGACGAGCCGACGAACGACCTGGATATCGTCACGCTGAACGTGCTGGAGGAGTATCTGCGTAATTTCAAAGGATGTGCGATCGTCGTGTCGCACGACCGTTATTTTATGGATAAGGTGGTCGATCATCTGCTGGTGTTCCGTGGAAATGCCGATATAAAGGATTTTCCGGGCAACTACACGCAATATCGCGAGTGGAAAGAGGTACAGGACCAGTTGGAAAAAGAGGCTGAAGCGGCACGGCAGGCAAAAAAAGCTCCCGCCGTGGAGAAAGCGCCGCGTCCGGAAAAGGAGCAGAAAAAGAAATTGACTTTCAAGGAACGCAAAGAGTTTGAAGCGCTCGAAGCCGAGATTCCTCAGCTCGAAGCTGAAAAAGCCGAGTTGGAAACGGCCATGAGCAGCGGTACGTTGAGCAACGACGAGCTGCTTGCCAAATCCGAACGGATCGCAAAAGTAATAGAAGAAATAGACGAAAAAACAATGCGCTGGCTGGAGTTGAGTGAGCTGGCGTAAGGAAAAGGTGATTTGTGCGGATATGAATTGATAATGGTGGCTCGTAGGGGCGGGGTTCTACTCCGCCCGATGGAAACCGTGTCCGCCTTATTGGGAGCCAATGGGCAGAGCAGAGCCCTGCCCCTACAAGCGACAGACATTTTGCATGATCATCATAATTATTCTTTATATAAAATCTGTATTATAAATGGAAGGTCGTAAGCCCATATTGTGGAACCGGAATTTTGTGCAATGCTGCATTTCCTATTTCCTGATGAACTTCTCTTTTTATATGCTGATGCCGACGATGCCGGTCTATCTGGTGGAAGTTTTAGGAATCGATACGGCAAATGTGGGGATCGTTTTGTCCAGTTATACGGTCGGCTTGCTCTGTGTGCGGCCTTTTTCGGGTTTTTTAGTGGATTGCTTTTCGCGTAAGCCGTTATATCTTTTCGCCTTCTTTGTCTTTGCTTTCATGTTCGGCGGGTATCTGGTCGCCACGACCATGCTGGCAATTATGGCTGTCCGTTTCATTCAGGGTGGCTTTATGGGGCTGACTTCGGTTGCCGGCAATACGATTGCGATCGATGTGATTCCTTCCTCCCGGCGTGGCGAAGGCATGGGGTTTTACGGTCTGACGATCAACCTGGCGATGTCGCTGGCTCCGTTGGCGGCTGTTGCCATCTATGGGAAAGGCGGGTTCCATCCGGTTGTCTCGATAGGCTGGGTGGCGGCTTTTATCGGCGTCGGTTCTGTCTGCCTGATCCGCTATCCGAAGCGGGAAAAGGTTCCGCGTCCGCATTTTTCCCTCGATCGCTTTATCCTGGTGAAGGCGTTGCCGGCTGCGTTTGCTTATATCCTGGTTGCGATTCCTTATGGGATGATTACCTCTTTTGTCGTTTTGTACGGAAAGGAAATCGAGGTGGCCGATCCGGGCTATTTCTTTATTTATATGGCGATAGGAGTGGGAACGTCGCGCCTGATTTCCGGCAGGCTGGTCGATCATGGGAAGATTCATTGGGTGTCGGTCTGTTCTTCGGTCTGCTTGTTGGTGACGTTTACCGTGTTTGCAACCGTCCATCAGTCTTGGGTTTTCTTTGCCTGCGCCTTGATGATCGGCATCGGCTACGGTGTGGGAGTCCCTGCTTTCCAATGTCTCTTTGTCAATGTCGCTCCGCATAATATGCGCGGAACGGCAACCTCTACTTATCTGACCTCTTTTGATTTGGGAGTCGGGATCGGAATGCTTTCGGCCGGTTTTATCGCTTCCTATGCCGGATTGGCTGTGGCCTATGGAGTGGGTGCGGGTTGCTGCCTGGCTTCGCTTGGCGTTTACCTGCATTGGGTGAAACCATCGTATGAGAAACACAAATTGTTATAAGTTTTTGCTTGAATTGGAATCCCAACTACGGCTGGCTCTGCAATCGATGGGCGTCCGGTTTGCAAGTGGTTATGTTGTCTATTTGGCTTCTCGGTGGAGAATGTGGTGTCTTATTTATAGTAAATGTTTCATTTGTGTTTCAAAAAGACTTCTTAAATGTTAAATATCATCCAAATTGCTAATTGTTAACAATATTTGAATATATTCAAGAACAATGTTATAAAACACATTGTTATATTTGCAGTGACAAAAAGATAAAAGGCAAAAAGAAGGGAGCGAATGGCTCCCGGTTTAGGTTTAACAATTTAATGTTTAGGTATTATGAGACGTTTAAGTATGGCTGTAGCAGCCGTTTTATTATGTGCAACGATGGGTTTTGCACGCGAGAACCGTAACAATGTGAGTAAAGAACCGTTTGCTATTAACTTTGAAAAATTGAGCAGCTATTTGCAGTTGTCTTCTTCTCAGGCCAATGAGGTAGCAGATATCAACGAGTATTTTCTGGATATGCAGGGAGAAAGTCTCCGGGCCAGTGAAAAAATGCGTGACAAAAAGATGCATCAGGCTGTTTATGGAAATCTGAAGTTAATGAAGAAGGTTCTTACACCGGAACAGTATCGTAAATATGTGGTTCTGTTGAATGTGACAAATAATAATAACCACGCTTTGAATTTCTGATAATTCAATCCGGATCGGGTTATTTTTTGATAGTGGAAGAGATTGTATGCTTTATGTGTGCAATCTCTTCTTTTTTACCTATCTTTGCGCTGTTTTTTGACAAATAATGAACATTACAAAAATCGAACAACAACGCAAACATGGAACAGCCATTTAATCTGGTTTCAAATGCCACACTGAAAAGAAATGTAGCAGACTACACATTGATCGTTATCGGGGCTTTTTTACAGGCACTTAGTTACAGTTTGTTTCTTGCACCCTATAAAATCGTGCCGGGAGGCGTGTATGGCATATCGATTGTTTTACACCACATAACGCAGGGGCTTTTCTCGTTTATGCCCGAAGGCTTGCCGATGGGTGCGACGGCTCTTTGTTTTAATGTGCCTTTATTGCTTTTGGCGATGAAAAAACTCGGCTTATCGTCGGGACCGAAAACGATTGTGACATTTGTCTTGATATCTATTTTTACGGATACGTTTTCATTTCTTTTTGAAAACCAGCCTTTGGTGGAGAATGACAGTTTCATTGCCTGTTTTTACGGTGGCGCAATTTTGGGGCTTGGAGTGTCTTGTGTGTTCCATGCACAAAGCACGAGTGCCGGTACGGATGTATTGGCCCGCGTGATTGCCCAAAATTCTAATTTGAAAGTCAGCAATATGATTATCGTGATAGACTCGACCGTGGTGATGTTGGGATTGCTCGTGTTCCAAGACTGGGCGGTGCCTTTGTACTCTTGGTTTGCCATCTTCGTATTCGGGAAGGTGGTGGAGATGTTCCAGACCGAGAATCCCAGCCGGGCTGTGTTTATCGTATCACAGAAAACGCAAGAGTTGAAAGAGCTGATTGTCGGAAAGTTAGGGATGCGCGGTACCTTCCTGCATGGTCGCGGTATGTATGAGGGAAAGGAGAGAGAAATCATTTTTACCATTACCGAGCGTAAAGACCTGCCTCGCTTGAAAGACGAGGTGAAGGAAATCGACCCGCATGCCTTTATCTCGACGATGCATGCAAGCAAGGATTCGCCGCGTCCGGGAATCTAAGCGATTGATAAAATTGACAATTGACAACAGGAAAGCTCTGTTTGGTGATAAATAATTGTCAATTGTCAATTGTCAATTGTCAATTAATCCCTATCTTTGCCTCATTCTAAAAAAAACAAACCGTAAAAGTAATGCCTAATATTTCACAACGAGGAGTCGATATGCCGGCTTCCCCCATTCGGAAACTTGCCCCGTTGGCTGATGCTGCCAAACAGAGAGGTGTTCATGTCTATCACTTGAATATCGGTCAGCCTGACCTGCCTACCCCGCAAGCGGCATTGGATGCGATCCGGACGATCGATCGTTCGGTGTTGGAATACAGTCCCAGTCAGGGGTATCGCAGCTATCGTGAAAAATTGGTGGGATACTATAAGAAGTATGATATAAATCTGACGGCTGATGACATCATCATTACGACAGGTGGTTCGGAAGCTGTATTGTTTGCTTTCCTGAGTTGCTTGAATCCGGGTGATGAAATTATCGTGCCTGAACCGGCTTATGCCAACTATATGGCCTTCGCTATTTCGGCAGGGGCTGTGATCCGTACGGTTACGACAACGATCGAAGAAGGTTTTTCCCTTCCTAAAGTGGAGAAGTTCGAAGAATTGATCAACGAGCGTACCAAAGCAATCTTGATCTGTAATCCCAATAATCCGACCGGATATTTATATTCCCGCCGCGAAATGAACCAGATACGGGATATTGTGAAGAAATATGATCTGTATCTTTTTTCGGATGAAGTGTATCGTGAGTTCATCTACACCGGTTCGCCTTATATCTCGGCTTGTCACTTGGAAGGAATCGAGCAGAATGTGGTGTTGATCGACTCGGTTTCCAAACGCTATTCGGAATGCGGTATCCGTATCGGAGCCTTGATTACGAAGAATGCCGAAGTCCGCAATGCCGTTATGAAGTTTTGCCAGGCTCGTTTGAGCCCTCCCCTGATCGGCCAGATCGCAGCCGAGGCTTCCTTGGAGGCTCCTGAAGAATATACCCGTGAGACGTATGATGAATATGTCGAACGGCGTAAATGTTTGATCGATGGCCTGAATCGTATTCCGGGCGTATATTCCCCGATTCCGATGGGCGCTTTCTATACGGTAGCCAAGTTGCCGGTGGATGATGCCGACAAGTTCTGTGCCTGGTGCCTGAGCGATTTCGAATATGAAGGGCAGACGGTCATGATGGCTCCGGCTTCCGGTTTCTATACGACTCCGGGGTTGGGAAAGAACGAAGTCCGTATGGCCTATGTCTTGAAAAAAGAAGACTTGGCGAAAGCACTCGTGGTGCTTCAGAAGGCACTGGAGGCGTATCCGGGAAAAACAGTATAAATGAATTGGCAATCGACAATGAACTATTGACAATTAAAACCTGTCAATCCAAAATTGCCGATTGCCAATTGCCAATTGTCAATTGCTTTGAGCTTAGAGTATTTTATAGCAAAACGCATCTATTTCAGTAAAGAGGGGGACCGGCAGGCTACTCCTCCCGTTGTTCGTATTGCTATGATCGGAATAGCTTTGGGACTGGCTGTCATGATCCTTTCGGTAGCTATAGTCATTGGTTTTAAGAAGGAGATACGGAACAAAGTGATCGGTTTCGGTTCTCATATCCAGATCACGAACTTCGACAATAATGCATCTTACGAGTCGACTCCGATCGCGGTAAGCGACACGCTCCTGGAGTATCTGAAAGCCTTTCCCGGCATTACGCATGTGGAAGGGTTTGCCACGAAGCCGGGAATTCTGAAAACAGATACCGATTTTCAAGGAATTGTCCTGAAAGGAGTGGACGAGAACTACGACTGGACTTTCTTTCGTAATAATCTGAAAGAAGGTGAACTGTTTTCCCTTCCTGCCGATAAAGCGTCTACGGATGTATTGATCTCCCGCTATCTGGCAAACTTGTTGGGGCTGAAGGTGGGCGATTCCTTTTTGACTTATTTTGTCCAAGACGATGTGCGTGCCCGTAAATTCCGTATAACAGGTATTTATGAGACTGGCTTTGTGGATTATGACAAGTTGTTTGTGATAGCCGATATCCGCCAGATACGCCGTCTGAACGGTTGGGCGTCTGACGAGGTGAGCGGTTTGGAATTGCAAGTGGATGATTATGATCACCTGGACCGGATCGCCGAAGATTTGTATTTCGATATTGCCGAGAAGCAGGACCGGCACGGCAACACCTATTATACCCGTTCCATCAAAGAACTGAACCCGATGATATTCGACTGGTTGGAAGTACAGGATATCAACGTGGTGGTGATCTTGGTGCTGATCCTTGCCGTTGCCGGCTTCACTATGATTTCGGGACTGTTGATTATTATTCTGGAACGGACGAATATGATCGGTATTTTGAAAGCTTTGGGTGAAAATAACACCAGCATCCGCAAGATATTCCTTTATATATCCTTTTTCCTGATAGGCAAGGGGATGATCTGGGGCAATGTGATCGGGATCGTGCTTTGTCTTGTCCAATCTTGTTTCCGTGTCGTAAAGCTCGATCCGTCTGTCTATTACTTAGATGCGGTTCCTATCGACCTGACCGTTTTTTCCATTGTTTTGCTGAACATCGGTACATTGGCCGCTGCTATGTTAATGATGCTCGGGCCTTCCTACCTGATAACCAAAATCCACCCGGCAAAAAGCATTCGGTTTGAATAATCATGCGGCAAATCGGCAACATGGGCATATTGTCCTGATTGGTACATGGTTTTATGCCACATTGTTGGTAAAATCTTTTTTCCCGTTGAACATCCTGTAAATGCGGACATATATGTCGTAGACCGGTTGGGCGATTTCCAGCAGAGGAAGCCAGGCGGTCGACGGTTTTTGTTGCAGGAGCAGTGCTGATTTTTTATAAACGAACGCTTTGATAGTGAAACGAAGGAGCAAAAGTAATCCTGCCGATATCAAGAGCAACCAATTGCCTGAAAGCCCGGCAATGAAAGTAGCGGTTGCCGCAATCCCGAAGAGCAGGCTGCTGATGATCTCCATCCGGTAGAAAGCCAAGGAACATCCTGTGTAGAAACGTTTGGTGGCAGCACGGGAGGCTTTCATCTCTCTCCAGATCCCGAAGTCCTCTATTTTGTTCATCTCAATGATGGAGTCGGGCGAGAGTTGCACCTGTGTATTGGTGGAATTCGATACTTCGTTGATAAACAGATCGTCTGCTCCGGCATGAAGGTTGAGAGATTTGGAGTAGCCTTTGTGGGCAAAGAACAGTCTTTTGCGATAGGAGAGGTTCCGGCCGGTTCCCGTGAAAGGATGATGGGAGAGGGCGGAAGATATCATTTGCAGTCCGTTTGTCAGGTTGTCGTAAGCAATGAGCTTTTGCAGAAATCCTTGGGTATGGCGGTAAGCGCAAAAGCCTAAGATAATATCTGTTTCGAGGTTGTAGGAATCGACCATCGATTTGATCCATTTCGGACCGAGCGGGCGGCTGTCTGCTTCGGTGAAAAGAAGGATGTCATGCCGGGCTGCTTTGATTCCCATCGTGAGCGCAAGTTTTTTATGACTCAGGTATTGAGTGTCTACAGGCACGTAGGTGTAATAGAGGTTCTTGTATTCATTTGAGAAAAGTTTCAGAACGTCTTCGCTGTCGGCATCGGAACCGTCGTTGACGACAATGATCTCATAATCCGGATAGTCCTGGTTCAGCAATACCGGCAGGTTGTTGCGTAAATCTTCCGGTTCGCCGTGGGCATAGACGATGACGGAGACTGGTTTGGCTTCTTTATCGGCTGTAGCCCGTTCTGTGTTTTCGGCTGTTTTGGCGGCACGTAATGGGCGTGCATATGTAACCAAATAGTAAAGCATTTGTATGATAAACAACACGCCTGTAATTCCGATCCCGAATAATTCAAGGATGGAGAATGTAAGTAAATTTTCGCTCATCGATATTATATTGTCTTTGACACTGCAAATGTACGGATGATTTTTGGATATTTATAACAAATCCATCCCTCTAACCATGGAGGCCCGTTCTTAAAAGCAACCGGATAAAAGAATGGTCCCTGCAAAAACCTGTGTGGAAAAGGTTTTTGCAGGGACCATTTTATGATATTGAAATACGGTTTATAACGTATCCGAATAATAAGCCACCGGCAGTTTCCGGCAATTATATTGCGAGGCCATCACTTCGCCGTAAGCACCTGCGGAGCGGAGAGCGATCAGGTCGCCACGGTGGGCGCGGTTCAGTTCGACATCTTTGCCGAACACGTCGGACGATTCGCAGATCGGACCGACAACATCATACACCTCCACTTCTTCATCGCTGGTGATATTTTCCATGCGGTGGTAGGCGTCGTACATGGCCGGGCGGATCAATTCGGTAAAGCCGGCATCTAAAATACAGAATTTCTTCGTCTCGCCGACTTTTACATACAACACTTTAGAGATCAGCGAACCGCATTGTGCGACGATGGAACGGCCGGGTTCGAAATGAACCTGCTGTCCCGGACGAAGCTGCAACAGTTTGTTGAATACGGCAAAATAGTTGTCGAATGCCGGGATTGGCAAATGATTCGGGTGATAATAGTCGATGCCGAGGCCTCCGCCGAAGTTCAGGTTTTCAACCTTTATTCCACGCGCTTCCAATTCTTCCTGGATTTCATTGACACGGATTGCTAAGGCACGGAAGGCCGCCATGTCTGTGATCTGCGAACCGATATGGCAATGGATACCGATCAGTCTGATATGCTTCAGTCGGCTGACCAGGTCTAACACCTGTCCGAGCTGGCTCAGGTTGATACCGAATTTGTTTTCCTTCATGCCGGTCGTAATCTTGGCATGTGTATGGGCGTCTACTTCGGGGTTGATACGGAGGGCAATCGAGGCTACTTTGTTTTTGGCAGCTGCCAGTTCGTCCAGGATTTCCAGTTCGGCAGCCGACTCTACGTTGAAGCAGAAAATATCGTTGTCCAGCCCCAGGTTGATCTCCCAGTCTGCTTTGCCGACACCGGCGTAAACGATTTTATCAGCGGGGAAACCTGCATCGAGTGCCGCTTGTATTTCTCCACCGCTCACACAGTCGGCACCCAGGCCATATTCTGCGATAACAGACAGAATACGGGGATTGGCGTTTGCCTTGATTGCGTAGTGGACATGATAACCATATTTCCCGGCTTCTGTTTTTACCGTATCGAGCGTTTCCTTCAACAGCTTTATATCGTAAAAATAGAATGGAGTAGCCAGTGATTTGAACTTTTCTACAGGAAATGTTCCTTTTAGCATCATTTTTTGAATTTATCTTGGTGATTAAAAATTTATGTCTATATTTGTAGCACGTAAATTTTTTCATAGTTAAGGTTTTGGTCGGGAAGGATCGTCTGTGAAGATGATCCTTCCTTTTCTATTGTATTTAATGGAGAAAGACGGAGATGTATCAAAAACAGCCCCGTCTTTCTCTTTTATGCTTTATTATTGAACAAGTGGTCGCTTAATGCTTGTAGAGCCCTCGTTTTGTCGGAGGCTTTAACAAGGAGCGAGACGTTGTAGTTGCTGCCTCCGTACGAGATCATTCGTACCGGGACATCCTTCAGCGCCTGGACGATACGGGCTTCGAAACCGACATTGTCCCATTCCAAGTCACCGACTACGCAAACAATAACCATATTTTCATCTACCGAAACCGTTCCATATTTTTTCAGGTCGTCCACGATCTCATCCAAATGTTTGCGATTGTCGATCGTGACGGAAACACCGACTTCGGAAGTCGTCACCATGTCGATAGGAGTCTGGTAGTTTTCGAATATCTCGAACACCTTGCGCAGGAAACCGGTTGCCAACAGCATGCGGCCGCTCTTGATCTTGATCGACGTGATATTGTCTTTTGCAGCGACTGCTTTGATCTTTCCTTTTTCCGTCATGTTGGAAATCATGGTTCCCGGAGCTTCCGGCTGCATCGTGTTCAACAAACGGACTGGGATGTTATTCAGCTTGGCCGGCAGAATGCAGGTCGGGTGCAATATCTTGGCTCCGAAGTAAGCCAGTTCGGCCGCTTCTTCGAAATGCAGGTGGCGGACCGGAGATGTTTTTTCAACGACACGCGGATCGTTGTTGTGCATACCGTCGATGTCTGTCCATATCTGAATTTCTTCCGCACCGATAGCCGCGCCGATCAGAGAGGCGCTGTAGTCGCTGCCTCCACGTTGCAGGTTGTCGATCTCTCCGTAAGCGTTTCGGCAGATATAGCCTTGTGTGATGAAGAGGTCTGCATCCTTATGTTCGTCCAGCAGCTTAATGAGCTTTTCTTTAATGTACACGGGATCAGGCTCGGCGTTCTTGTCCGTACGCATGTAATCCAGTGCCGGAATCAGAACAGAGTTGATGCCGCATTCGTTCAGGTAGAGGTTCATCATGCCGGTGGAGATCAGTTCGCCCTGAGCCAGGACAACCTTTTCTTCGAACAGTGTGAAAAGGTCTTTCGTAAACGTGCGGATATGGTCGAAATGATGTTTTATCAGTTCTTTGGCTTTCTGCTTATATTCGTCGGTGCTGTAGAGCTCTTCAATATGGCCGTAATATTTCTGAGCCAGTTTATTGATGACCTCGTTTGCTCCGTCAGGGTTTTTCTTGTACAAGTAATCCGAGATTTCGACCAATGAGTTGGTCGTACCGGACATGGCAGACAAGACTACAATGTTACGTTCTCCCGTAATCAGTTTTGCTACATCTTTCATTCTCTGTGCAGATCCCACAGAAGTACCGCCAAACTTTAAAACTTTCATTTTCTTTTACTATATTAATTTGTTCTTTTTCGCTTTAAATGCGTGTGCAAAGTTACATAAAAAATTATTCTCCAACATCACTTAGGCAGGCATTCTCGCATTTTACTATACGCGCGGGATAATTATGTACCAGTGTGTAGTTGTGAGTCGTCATGATGACGGCCGTTCCTTTGTGGCAAATGTCGTGCAGCAGTTGTACGATTTGTCCGCTTGTTTCCGGGTCGAGGTTTCCGGTCGGTTCGTCAGCAAGGATCAATACAGGGTCGTTCAACAGGGCGCGGGCAATGACGATACGCTGCTGTTCGCCGCCCGAAAGTTCGTGCGGCATCTTATAACCTTTATCCTGCATTCCGACCTGGAACAGCACATCATCGATACGTTCGTTTATCTCGCTTTTCTTTTTCCATCCGGTAGCCTTCAGGACGAATTCGAGATTTTTGTATACCGAGCGATCGGTCAGAAGCTGGAAATCCTGAAAGACAATTCCCATGTCCCTGCGCAGGTAGGGAATGTCTTTCCGTTTCATCTTACAGAGGTCATAATCTAAGAACCTGGCATCTCCTTGCTTGATGGGTATTTCGCAATACAAGGATTTCAACAGACTGCTCTTGCCGGAGCCGACTTTTCCGATTACATACACAAATTCACCGCTGTGGAGCGTCAAGGAGGCTTCGTGAAGAACGACGTTCTCCTCGCGGCAGATTTCCACTTTGTCCAGTTCGAGCAGGGGTATCTTTTCCATTGTTGTTATCCTTTATGTCTGCTTTTTAATTCGCGTGCGAGGTCTTCGATGCGAAGTCCTTTGCTTGTCAATAATACGATCAGGTGGTAGATCATGTCGGCAGCTTCGTAAACAAGGCGGTCGTCTGTTCCGTTAGTGGCTTCGATAACTGTTTCGACAGCTTCTTCTCCCACCTTCTGTGCCATGCGGTTGATGCCTTTCTGGAACAGGGTGGTGGTGTAGGAGCCTTCCGGCATTTCCTGACGACGCTGTTCGATGAAGTTCTGCAAATATTTGAGGAACATGATGTCTTCCACATTCTTTTCGCCAAAACAAGTGTCGGCGCCTGTATGGCATACGGGACCGGCTGGAACAGCCTTGATCAACAGCGTGTCGTTGTCGCAATCAGCTGCGATGGAGACAACCTGCAGGGTGTTTCCGCTGGTTTCGCCTTTCATCCAGATACGGTTTTTCGTACGGCTGAAAAATGTCACTTTGCCGGTAGCTTTTGTTTCTTCGTAAGCTTCTTCGTTCATAAAGCCCAACATCAATACTTTGTTTGTGTTGTTGTCCTGAACGATGGCGGGAATCAGGCCGCCCATTTTTTCAAAATCTAATTTCATTTTTTATCTGACTATTATATTGTTCTTAATTCATTCGTATGTGTGTCACGTTGTCCTTCAGCATCCGTTTCCGGTTCCATCGTCATGGAACAATGTTTTCATTTGCATGGAACGGAAGTTTCACTTGCATGGAACAATAACTTCTTTTCAAAGGAGCGGTTATTCCCTGCCGTGACCGTCAGAGACGGACGTTGATCCCTTCTTCATGGAGATACTGTTTCAAGGAACCGATGCCGATTTCCCCGAAATGGAACACGCTTGCCGCCAATGCGGCATCTGCCTTTCCCAGGGTGAACGTATCGCGGAAGTGCTCCATTTTTCCGGCTCCTCCCGACGCTATGACCGGAATGTGCAGGTTGTCGGCCAGCATAGCCAATGCTTCATTGGCGTAACCGTCTTTCACGCCGTCGTGTGTCATGCTGGTAAACAGGATCTCTCCGGCTCCCAAGCTTTCTGCTTCTGCTGCCCATTGGAAGAGATGTTTTTCTGTCGGAATCCGTCCGCCGTTCAGGTAGCATATCCAGTCGCCCGCTTCAAAATTGGCATCGATGGCGACCACGCATACCTGGCTGCCGAAGTTCTTGGCAATCTCTTCGATCAGTTTCGGGTTGCGCAGAGCTGCCGAGTTGATGGAAACCTTATCGGCTCCGGCACTCAACAGGCGGTCCACATCTTTCAGTTCGTTGATGCCGCCACCAACCGTGAAAGGAATGCTGATGTTGGCCGCGACTTTCTTTACCAGTTCCGTAAATGTCTTACGTCCTTCGTGCGAAGCGGTTATATCCAGATAGACCAATTCGTCTGCTCCATCCCGGCTGTATTGTGCGCCCAGTTCGACCGGATCGCCGGCATCGCGGAAGTTGACGAAATTGATTCCCTTGACGGTTTTTCCATCTTTTATGTCCAGACAGGGTACTATTCTCTTGGCAAGCATATGTAATCGTTGTTTTTTTATCAGCTGAAGCGGATCAAATCTTTCAGCTGTATCTTCCCTTCGTAAATCGCTTTACCGAAGATGACAGCCGGAACACCTGCTTCAGCCAGTTTTTCAATATCTTGTATGGAACTGACGCCTCCGCTGGCTATCAGGTAAAGCAGAGGTATCTGTTCCTGTATTTCTTTATATAATTCGATGGCTGGGCCTTGCAACATGCCGTCGCGGCTGATGTCCGTGCAGATTGTCTTCGTGATCCCTTTGTCGTAATAGTCTTGGATGAAAGGGATCAACTTTTTGTCTGTCGTCTCTTCCCATCCGCTTATCGCGATCTTCTTGTCTTTGGCATCTGCTCCGAGGATGATTTTCTCCGAACCGAACTTGGTGATCCAGGAAGTGAATACTTCCGGGTCCTTCACGGCGATGCTTCCGCCCGTGACCATCTGTGCACCGCTTTCGAAAGCTATTTCCAGGTCTCCTTCCTGTTTCAGCCCACCTCCGAAATCGATGATCAACGAAGTGCGTGTCGCCAGTCGTTCCAACGTGCGGTAGTTGATGATCCGTCCTTGCCGCGCTCCGTCCAGGTCTACGACATGCAAGCGTCGGATACCATGATCTTCAAACATCTTGGCTACTTCCAGGGGATCTTCGTTATACACTTTCTTGGTGTCGTAATCGCCTTGGGTGAGGCGTACGCATTTCCCGTCGATCATATCTATTGCCGGAATCAACTCTATCATATCACATTACAGTTTTAAAAAGTTACTTAATATAACCTCGCCGACCGAACCGCTTTTTTCCGGGTGAAACTGTGTCGCATAGAAGTTGTCTTTATGCAAGGAAGCGCTGAACGGAAGAATATATTCGGTTGTCGCGGCGGTGTATTCGTTTACGGGTACATAATAACTATGTATGAAATAAACAAACTTGTTCTCCAATTGCTCGTTGAACAGTCTGCTTTTAACATTCGTAATCGTGTTCCATCCCATGTGCGGAACTTTATCCGCGTGTTGCTGCGGGATGAAACGCTTTACTTCCGTATCGAAAATACCCAAACAATCTGCATTTCCTTCTTCCGAATGGCGGCACATCAATTGCATGCCGAGGCAAATGCCTAAAACAGGTTGTTTCAACCCTTTTATGACCGCATCCAGTTTATGTTCTTTCAGGTACTCCATCGTGGTTTGCGCTTCACCGACGCCCGGAAAGATTACTTTGTCCGCTTTACATAACAGTTCCGGATCTGCCGTGATCGTTGCTTCGACTCCCAGCCGCTTCAGCGCGTAACTCACAGAATAAATATTCCCGGCATTGTATTTGATAATGGCGACATCCATTGTTGCTTCCTTTTTATATTGAGTTGCAAAACTAACAAATTATCATGACATATGGATGTATGCTTTATGAAAAGTTGCAGAATAGATATTATTTGTGATAAACTGGCTGATTTGGCATAGTACGGAGTAATAGCAAAGAAACGGGGGGCTTCTCTGAATTATGAATAAAAAATTCAAGTGTAAAAGGTTTATTATCAGAGATGATTGAAAATAATTGAAAATATATGCGCGTAACTCTTGCATAATTCAAATAAACCTCCTACTTTTGCATCGCAATTCAGAGGAATAGCGGTTAAATAAATAATGGTTCGGTAGTTCAGCTGGTTAGAATACATGCCTGTCACGCATGGGGTCGCGGGTTCGAGTCCCGTCCGGACCGCACAATAAAATTTTGGTGCGTTAGTTCAGCTGGTTAGAATACATGCCTGTCACGCATGGGGTCACGGGTTCGAGTCCCGTACGCACCGCAACAAATATTGGAAATCAATAGATTACAGAATGAGTACCCATTTTTACACCCGGAAATGTAAAGATGGGTATTTTTTTTGAGTGGCGAAGTCAGGAAAAAGTCCCCGGATCTTATAAAGGTCCGGGGACTTTTTTATTGGAAGAAAATGCCGTTTTGTGTTTGGTTATGATTACTTATACCGGCGATTTACAAATTTAGCAATACGTTCGTATGCCTTAGCGATATGTATATTCACAGTCTTTTCACTGATGCCCAAAACATCCGCGATCTCCCGGTTTTTTAATTTATCGGAGAGGACAAGACGAAAAACCTCCCTGCACTTTGGCGGCAAGGAATCAATTGCCTGTTGGATCAGAGTTTGATATTCTTCATCCATCAAATTTTTTTCCGGAGTATCCGAATCCGGGATCAACTCAATTTCATACAAAGAAAAGGAATCCTTTTCCTGCACATATCCTCTTCTCAGATAATGCAAAGCCTGGTTCTTCACCGATATATACAAATAGCGTTCAGGCTCTTTCACATGAGACAAAGTTTCCCGCTTTTGCCAAATGACTGTAAAAACATCCAAAATAGCTTCTTCAGCCAGTTCACGAGAGTTCAGATAATAATAAGCCACATGGAACAGACGCCGGGAATAAGTTTCAAACAATAACCGGAACGCTGTTTCATCTCCTCTCACCACTTTCCCAAAAGGAGATATGATACTCTCCTCTTCCATCTTCTCAGAGATACAGTTCTTTTATAATATATCAGTCAGTAAATGTAACTATAATTTCTTCAAGACAACACTTAAAAATAAAAATGTTTCTTTACCATAATATATATATAGGCAATTAGTCCTACGGCCTCTATTTTTTTTGTATCCCGAATAGGAGTTTTTTGCATCACCTGTCATCTCTATTTATAAAGCAACCGGAATAAGATGGAAAATGAACAAAACAGTAAAGAATTTGAATCATTGACAAAGCATATACGCTTTAAGTCTTTGCCATTTGATGAAAAGCGGATGTCCGACCGTTTGACAGATAGAATTAAACGGCCTGTCATCATATCTTATGCCGGTAAAGGAAACTCTGCTTGGAAATATTTATCTATAGCAGCTTCAATAGCCCTCCTGTTGGTTTCCAGCCTCCTGTTGATAGACAATGAGCCGGAACAAACACTCGTTTATTATGAAACGACAGCCGTCCCCGATGCAAAAACAAAAATTACATTGCCCGACAGCAGTGTCGTTTGGTTAAATGCCAACGCCAGCCTACGCTATCCGAGAGAGTTCAGCAAACAGATCCGGCAGGTCGAAATAAAAGGAGAAGCCTTCTTTGAAGTCCGTAAAGACGAAAAGAAACCTTTTATCGTCCAGACTGACGGTATCGGAATACACGTATTAGGAACCACATTCAATGTCGACGCGGAACCGGATAAAACAGAGGTAACCCTTATCACCGGGAAAGTAGGTTTATATAAAAGTAAAAACCTCTCACAAACGGCAGACCGGATACTATCACCCGGAGAACGAGCTGTCTTCTTTAAATCGGAGATAACCTGAGCGTATCAACAATACGACCGGAAAACACGATCTCATGGGTTACCGGCAATTTCATATTCAGGGATAGTTCTTTAGAAGAAATCATGCAAGAACTACAACGGGCTTTCCATGTAAAAATACATGTTCAAAACGAAAATCTGAAAAAGCAAACTTTCAATGCCAACTTTACAGAGAGAGAAACATTGGATGAAATATTATCCGTTTTGCAAATCTCTGCTCGATACAAAATAGAAAAAAGGAAAGGAGAGCTTTTCCTGAAATAAATACAGAATGTTAAACCACAAAGACAAACGATTATGGACAGCACATGAAAAACAGGATTTAATTAAAAAAGAGACATACAAAAAAAGAATTGGGAATGTTGCAACCATTCCCAATTTCTAAATTGTTAATCGGCAGATTGCACACTGCCAATTTTAAAATTAGTACATACAAAATTATGGATAAATTTTTATTTATCAGGCAAAATCCAAAGGATTTTACCTGTGAGGAACATTATTCCTCTTTTAAAAGAATTCTCAGACACAGAATCAACCTTTTAGGACTTCTTTTATTGTTTTTGTCCGTCAATATTACCTTCGCCTATGCACAAACGGTAAAACTATCACTGAATAAGCAGAATGCAACATATGAAGAAATATTCAATGAGATAGAAGAAAAGACCGGATACAAATTCGTTTATAACACCACCGAAATTGACCGGAACGAAAGAACCTCCATCCAAGGGACAAATATGGATTTAAACGAATTGTTGCAAAATTTGTTTCACGACAAAAGAAGCATATCTTTTCGGATATCGAATAAGCACATTGCTTTGTTCAAGGCACAACTCAAGACTATTACCGGAACAGTTGTCGACACACAAGGAGAATCTGTCATCGGTGCAAACGTCCTGATAAAAGGTAGCACTAACGGTACCATTACCGATGTTGACGGCAAATTCAGCTTGGAAGCAAGCGAAGGAGACGTCTTACAAATATCTTATATCGGCTACAATACACAGGAAATCACGATTGACCGGAAATCCATATTAAAAGTGGTTTTACAAGAAGACCAGCAAACATTGGAAGAAGTTGTCGTAATCGGTTACGGAGCTGTTAAGAAAAAAGATCTAACCGGAGCCATTGCTCAGGTAAAAGCCGATAAATATGCCACTCAGCAAAGTACGAATGTATTGGATATGCTGAATGGAACCGTTACCGGTTTTAATTCCAATATCGGGACTTCCGCTTCCGGAGCGAGTGAAATGGAAATACGAGGCCCGGCTTCACTCTCTGCCAACAATTCACCGCTGGTAGTCTTGGACGGAGTTATCTTCAATGGCTCAATCAATGATATCAATCCCTCGGATATCGAGACTATAGACGTATTGAAAGATGCAAGTTCTGCTGCCGTTTACGGTTCTCGATCCGCTGCCGGTGTAGTAATCATCAATACCAAACAAGGCAAAGGAGAAAAAATGACAATCAACTTCTCTGCCCAATTGGGTTTAACAGACTTCACCAATGAAATCAAACCGAATGATTTGTCCGGATTCCTCCAACGCAGGCAGGATTTCCAACGCAGAATAAATCCAGACAAACCGGAAGGATACTACAACAACCCCAATCAATTACCGGAAGGTATAGATGTCGATACATGGCAAAATTACGATGCGTCATTCCAATCCGATCCAATTCTAACTTGGATGACACGTCTGAATCTACGTGAGATCGAACAACAAAACTATCTGAACGGGAATACTTATGATTGGTATGGCGAGGCTACACGTCCCGGATTAAGACAAAACTATAATGTCAACATATCCGGTGGCATTGGTAAAACCAAATATTACTGGTCATTAGGCTATACGGACAATCAAGGTTATATAAAGGGTGACGAGTACAAAACAATCCGTTCCCGTATTAATGCTGATACTAAAGTTGCAGAATTCCTGACTGTAGGAATCAATGCACAATTTAGCAATAAAGATGAAAGCAATGAAGCTATCAAATTATCCAATATAGTGCGCCAAAGTCCTTTAGGACAACCCTATGATGAAAACGGAGAACTAAAATGGTACCCCCATGACGATTCTGGAATTGAACAAAACCCATTTCTTTTATACAAAAAGCGGGATAAATTCAATGTTTCCCAAAATCTGTTTGCCACTTTATATGCCGATCTGAAACTACCATTTGGTTTCAGTTACAAAGTCTCTTATATCAATCGCTATGACTGGCAAAAAAATTACTACTATGACCCGTCGAGCATTCCAAGCGGTAACAAAACAGGAGGCTTCGGACGACGCATCAACTATTCGCTCTACGAATGGCAAATAGACAATATCGTTTCATGGAAAAAAACTTTTGGAGTTCATGATTTTTATGCAACGTTCTTATATAATGCAGAAAAGAAACAAACATGGAAAGATACCGGTGAAAATATAAATTTCACCCCCAGTGAAGCCTTAGGTTTTCATCAATTAGGAACAGGAGGATCACCTACGATTAAAAATGAAGATACCTATTCGACCGGTACCGCAATAATGGGCCGTCTGAACTACACGCTCATGAACCGCTACTTCCTGACTCTATCTATTCGTAGAGACGGATATTCGGCTTTTGGTATGGAAAATCCTTATGCGACTTTTCCTTCCGGAGCTTTAGCTTGGAATTTATCCGACGAATCGTTCTTCAATATCAAATGGATAAATAATCTCAAGATCAGAGCTTCTTATGGAATAAACGGTAACCGGGATATCGGAATTTATGATGCATTGGCTAAACTCGAGACAAACAAATACTTGACAGGTAGCACATTGATCTCAGGCATATACAGCAGTTCACTGGCAAACCAATATCTGAAATGGGAAAAAACCAAGGCTTTAAATTTAGGTTTGGATTTTTCCGTCTTAAACAGCCGGTTAAATGGTTCGGTAGATTATTATAGCATGATTACAAATGACTTGCTGCTTAAACGAAGCCTGCCGACAATTATTGGATACAACAATGTAATGTCCAATATGGGAGAATTGCAAAACAAAGGATTTGAAATGACTCTTAATAGTTACAATATCCAAAATAAGGACTTCAGTTGGAATTCGACATTGACATTCTCATTTAATAGAAACAAGATCAAACATCTCTATGGAGAAATGGTCAATATCTTAGATGAAAATGGCAATGTAATCGGTCAAAAAGAAGGCGATGATATCAACAATGGATGGTTTATCGGGGAATCAATAGACCGGATATGGGATTACAAATTCTTAGGTATTTACCAACTTGGAGAAGAAGAATTGGCCAAATCATTCGGGAAAGCACCTGGCGATGTCAAATTATATGATCCTAATGAAGATGGAGTTTCCACTCAGGAAGATAAAGTCTTTCAAGGCTATACGAAGCCTCGTTTCCGTTTAGGGCTTCGAAATGACTTTACTCTTTTCAAAAATTTCCAGATTTCCTGTTTCATCCGTGCAGACTTAGGCCACTGGAAAGCAAACAGCCTGTTGAGCAACACGTCTAATGTCGAGGATAGAGCCAACAGCTACGCATTGCCTTACTGGACTCCGGAAAATCCGACAAACAAGTACACCAGACTTAATACTGTAAACACACCCGGATATAGTATTTATGAAAAAAGCAGCTTTGTACGTTTGCAGGACTTATCCATCGCTTATAATATCCCCGAAAATATTATCAAAAATTTAAAAGTCGGACATTGTAAAGTATATTTGAGTGGGCGTAACCTGTTGACTTTCACAAAGTGGTCAGGATAGGATCCTGAATCAGGAAATACGCCTATGCCTCGAATCTTTACATTTGGAATTGATGTCACATTATAAACAAACAAGTTATGAAAAACTGGATAAAATATATCATTTGTGCATCTCTGTTTACAACTATTTCATGCGGAGATGATTTCTTGAAGATAAAACCCCTTTCTATCTTCACACCTGAATCTATTTATACGGATAAGGCTGGATTTGAAGGAGTACTGGTTAACCTTCGCAAGAACTTACGTCCCGATTTTTATGGAGAAGGAGGGGGGCTGGCTTCCGAGCTCATTGCTTCAGACATTGCCATCAGTGCCAATAAAGCTGCCAATGCCATACACAATTTTGATACTCAAGTATTACCTACAGGAACCGGTTCTACCTACGACTTCCATGAGATCTGGACAAGAGGGTATAACCAGATACGAAATGCAAATGTTATCCTGTCACGTATTGACAATGGCAAATTCGATACTGAAGAAATCAAAAACGCAATTATTGCCGAAGCGTATTTCCACAGAGCCTATTGGTATTATAGATTAGTCCATTTATATGGAGATGTCCCTTTTTTGAATATAGAACATACGGCTCCTAAAATCGACTTCTACACGCATTCAAGAAAAACGATACTTGCAAAAATAGAAGAAGATTTAGCATGGGCAGTCCAGTGGTTACCCCAAACGGTAGTTCCCGGTGCTGTATCTAAAGCAGCAGGCAACCATTTACTTACCAAAATATATCTGTCAAACGGAAAATTCACAGAAGCAGTCGAAGCCTCTTCTGCTGTCATTAATGACGGAATCCATGCCTTAATGACTGACCGCTTCGGGGTAGACGCTTCCGATCCGCAGTATAATACGATCTGGGATCTCCATCAAAAAGACAATAAAAGTTCATCTTCAAATAAAGAAGGTATCCTTGTCGTACAGGAACGCTACGGATTCCCCGAAGCAGAAATAAGCGGAGGCACCCAAGCCATGCGTCGTTATGTCCCCTCTTGGTGGAATTCATCTTATATGAAAGATCCCGACGGGAAAAGAGGAACTATCGATACACGGGGGTAACGAGTTTGTCATAAAAATAGGAAGAGGTGTCGGTTATGTCCGGCCCTGCAGTTACTACAATTATGAAATATGGAATAACTGTAATAAGGATTTGAGGCATGACGAGCAAGTAAACTGGTTCTCTGTCGACAAATTCATTTACAATAATCCAGCTTCCAAATATTTCGGGCAACCCGTACAGATACAATACACAAATCCAAAGGACACGATTCATTGTTGGTATCCATTCCCTTATTATAAAGTATATGTTGAAGATGAAGAAAGACCCGATCAGCCATATGGGGGACATTCGGACTGGTACTTATTCCGGTTGGCTGAAACTTATCTTTTAAGAGCAGAAGCCTACTTTTGGTTAAATCAAACAGATAAAGCAGCAGCCGACATAAACACGGTGAGAGTTCGTGCGAATGCCGATCCCATTGCAGCTTCGCAAGTTTCGATAGATTATATATTAGACGAAAGGGCAAGAGAACTTTTTGCAGAAGAATTCAGAAAAACCGAATTAACCCGGATCGCCTTTATCATGGCTGAAAAAGGATTTAACGGCTATTCCGTAGAGAATTTCTCCGAAAAGAACTTTTGGTATGACCGGACTGTAGCCAAAAATGAATTTTATAAGGCTGGCGATATATTATGGGGAACAAACATATTCAAGATAAGCCCATTCCACGTTCTTTGGCCTATTCCGGCAAGTGCCATCGATAGCAACCAGGGAGGGACCATCAACCAGAATAAAGGGTATATCGGGTACGAAAAAAATATTCCTCCATTAACAGTCATAGACGATCAACAATAATATCTAAACCTACCGGCTATTATCGGCCGGTAGGTTGTATTTATAAATCTTTTGTATTCACATTCAATTTAGACATCATGAAAAATAATTATCCTTTACTGTCGGTTTGTTTGTTGGCATTGCCCTTTCAAAGCTATGCACAAAAGAAGGCAAACGAGACGAAGCCTAATATACTTTTTATATGCGTAGACGACCTTCGCCGGGAATTAGGAGCTTATGGTTCTATTGTGAAAACTCCGAACATCGACAGGTTGGCATCACAAGGCAGCCTGTTCTTCCAGCATTACGTGCAAGTCCCGACAAGCGGAGCGTCACGTGCCAGCATGTTGACAGGACATTTTCCTCAAGACAAATCGGATCTTTCCAACGAAGCATGCCGGACAAGGCTGTCTGATAAACCGGAGGGTGAAATCCCGGAAACGATGTTCCATCATTTACGCCGGAATGGCTATTATACTGTCGGAATCGGAAAGATTAGCCACTATGTCGATGGCTGCCTATATGGTTATGAAGCTCCGAAAACCGATAAGCCTGAACTGCCTTATAGTTGGGATGAAATGCTTTTCGACTCCGGAAAATGGGGGAACGGGTGGAATGCCTTTTTCGGATATGCGGATGGCAGTAACCGGCAAAACCGCAAAAAGCAAGTGAAACCTTACGAATGTGCCGATGTTGCCGATGAAGGTTATCCAGACGGTCTGACAGCCAATCTGGCGGTCAAAAAGCTAAACGAACTAACAGCTAAAAACGAACCGTTCTGCCTGGCTGTCGGTTTCTTCAAACCTCATTTGCCATTCACATCTCCTAAAAAATATTGGGACATGTATGATGAAGCCTCTATTCCTATTTCACCTATGCCGGATATCCCGGAAGGATGTGATCCTGTAAGCCTACATGAAAGTGCGGAGTTCAAGAGTTATCAGTTAGGAGACGAAATGCCTTCCATCGAAAACAGAGTTTCTGACGAGTATGCACGTAAGCTCCGTCACGCCTATTTCGCTTGCGTAAGTTATATGGATGCCCAAGTAGGAAAAGTGTTGGATGCTCTCGAAGCCAGTGGAAAAATGGATAATACGATTATTATCCTATGGGGAGATCATGGATGGCACTTGGGAGATCTGCGGGTTTGGGGAAAACACACACTGCATGAGACATCTTTAAGCAGCGCACTCGTAATAAAAGCCCCCAAATGCAAACCCGGAATTAAAAACAACCGGATTGTCAGTTCCATCGATATTTATCCGACTCTTATGGAGCTTTGCAATATTTCCGTACCTCAAGGACTGGACGGACATAGCTTTGCTAAATTACTCAACAATCCTAAAGACAAAAAATGGACAGACGCAGCATACAGCTATTACCGAAATTGCATGACACTCCGAACTCCGGAATATCGTTTTACCCGTTACAATAAAAAAGGGGAAACGGTCACCGAACTTTACCAATACGGGCCGGATCGCATCGAGCGCAAAAACATAGCGCAAGAAAATCCCGATATTGTAAAAAAGTTACTTCCTCTTTGGGAAAAAGGCGTTAAGTTCGATTATTAACAGAATATCCAAAGGAAGTCTGTCGTTCAACAGAATGCGGATGTTTTGCCAACTTGGTGGCGGATTGGATTACAATCCGCCGCCAAGAGCGTGGTAGAGGCGTATTATGCCTGAAGTATGGCAGTCTCATTCGACCTGCCGTTCTTCTTCAAGGCTTCGAGCATACGTATCGTCTCCGTCCAGTTCTTTCGGGTTTCGGTGTTGATGCCTAACTGGTTGTCAAGCATCAACAGGGTGTAATACGAATCGGCGACTGTCGAGACAAGTTGCGTCTGCACGGCTTGCCTGTAAGCCTCGGAGCTTTCGAGGGCGGCTACTGCTTCGCGTTTTGCAGCCGTCAGCTTGCCGAACAGGTCTATTTCCCAACTTGCCCCCGCACCCAGGTTATACGTCTTTGAAGTACTCCCGTCAAAACGGCTTATCGTTCCTTCGGCATTTATATTGACCGAAGGCAGGTAAGCGAGTTTGGCATTTTGTACTACCGCTTTAGCTTCATTGGTTTTCAGATAGGCTACTCTCAAATCCGTATTCCGGGCCAAAGCCAGTTCCATCAGCTTTTGCAAACACGGGTCCGTGAACAACTCCCGCCACAGCTCATAAGCGACAATACAGCGGACACAGGTATTATTATATATTTCCGTATCATTCTTTCTGTTTTTTTTGTTCAGCAACATATTCTTTCTCAGCCTCAATCGCCCAATCGGTTTTCTCCGCGATATCGGATGCCGGGCGGATCTTTTCCTGGAGCGACTGGAATATCATCCAAAGTCCCGGAACGAGGAATAGAAGCACCAATGTCCCGACAACCATTCCGCCGACACCGCCCGAATACTCGATTTCAGGCAGAGATTGGAACCGCGCCTGCTTATCCCGGATGATCTTGTTCGTCTTTTCAAGCGAAATCCCCGCCGGTGTGTTCATGCTCACCAACACCGTCCCCGTATCCTCGTCCGGAACAAACCCCGTCTTGGTGTTCTGCATAAGGACGAACAACGCGGCAAGGCAAAGCACGACCAAACCGACGCAAGCCCAACGGCGGCGTATAAAGAACAACACCCCGTTCTTATAGCGCTCAAGTATGGCATTGAACGCGATCGAATAAGCCTTCCGGAACCGTGCGCCGAATCCGGTTTCGTCGTCATAGGGGCGCATCATTATCGCGCAGAGGGCAGGAGACAGGGTAAGGGCATTGACCGCCGACAATCCTACCGCGACAGCCATCGTTATGCCGAATTGGGTATAGAACGTGCCTGATGTTCCGCCGATCATGGATGTAGGGATAAATACCGCCATGAATATGATGGTCGACACCACGATGGCCGAGGTAATGCCCCCCATCGCATCGTTGGTTGCCATATACGATGATTTATAGCCGGATTCGAAACGAGCCTGTACCGCCTCTACCACGATGATGGCATTATCCACCACCGTGCCTATGGCAAGGACAAGCGCGAACAACGTCAGCAGGTTTATCGAGAATCCGGCAATCGCCATAAAGCCGAATGTGCCGATCACCGATACGAAAATAGCCAATGTCGGGATCAGTGTCGCGCGTATGTCCTGAAGAAACAGATACACCACTAATACGACAAGAATAACAGCTATCGCCAAAGACCATATAACCTCACGGATCGAAGCATACAGGAAACGGTTGGTGTCGTTCAAGGTCGCAAACTCAAGCCCTTTCGGCAGTTTGCTGCTGGATTTGCCGGGGGAGTTTCATTCCGGTCTTTTCGGATGCCTATTTTGAGATAAACAGGTTGTCTGCCAATACGCGGTTCCGGCTTATCCGGTTGGACGACAAGCTGTTTGACGAGGTGGCGTTCAGGCTGTCTGCCGACTTTTGGGATTTTTGGATGGATAATCCCGTGTTGTATCTCTCAGCGGAACAAATACGAGCGTTGCAGTCATGGTTCGTCAGTGCCGGATGGATACTTTCGTGCACGAAAAGCGACATCCGGAATTTCATGATTCACAATCATCTCTGCAATTTGTTTTCCGCCCTTGAAGCGGGTTGCAAATCCTATATGGAGAATCACGGCCTGAAAGAAAAGGGAACGGCCCACGGCATCCTGAACCGTTTCTGGCGGTTGCTGGCCGACAACAGCAGGCTGGAGCACGAGGTGCGGTTCTATGCAGACAAGCTGAATATCACCACCCACTATCTGGCGAAAATAACGCAGAAGACCATGCACTATTCCCCCAAAGAATGCATAGACTGGCAAATAATCATGGAGCTGAAACAGGTGTTGAAAAGCACGGATCTCACGATAAAGGAAATTGCAGACAACTTCGGCTTCGAATCCTCATCCTACCTGATCAGCTACTTCCGCCGGCATACGGGTGTCACCCCCGGCAATTTCCGAAAGCACAACTTCTCCTCTGAGTCCTTAAAATAAAAAATCCTGCACCAAGCTTTGGGGGGCTTGATGCAGGATTGACCTTAACTATGAGATCTGTGAAAGAAAGTTCTTTTTACTTGGTTTTTGCTTTTGCCATATCCAGAGCGGATGTTGTCGTGTAGTATTTGGACAGCATGTTGGGGACTTCCCAATCTGGCAATTTGCCGTCCTTCAGATATTCAAGGAAATGTTCTGTTACCTGGCCGAAGTGGGCTTCATGGCCTACACGGTATTTGGCCGGGATTTCGACCAGCCATACGCTGTCACTGATTTTATTCAATGTCACACCCGGATATTCGGCCGATACCTTTTCCATCGATGCGACAAGGTCCTTTTCGTAAGCAGCCAGGTCAACGCCTTTCACGGCTTCGACAAACAGTTCGGGCTGGTAGTTCTGTTCCTTGCCCTGGCGGATCACCAGGTCGGCCTTGCTGCCCTTCATGACAGAGAAGTGGGTATCGCCGCCGCCTTTCGGGAAGGTGTAGTTCCAGATCACCGAGACCTTGGCTGTCACGCCTTTGATCTTGTACAGGATGTCACCGTTGCAGAAAACTTTCAACGTGTCGTTTTCAACATCTTTCTTCAGGAAGTCGGGATAAGCGTCCGTGCCGGTCACCTGTTTGAATTCTTCCGGGCTGATAGCGGTTGCCCAACGGTTGGCATCCAACAGCTCGATATCCTTCTTATAGTCGATGATCTGTTCCGGAAATGCTTCCCACTGCACAAGGTCGACCAGGTGAGTCGTCACGTCGACAATGCCTTCGCCCTGCTGGGTCACGTCGAAATACCAGACCGGACGGGTCAGCGGTTTGTTGTCTACCAGCTTGAACAGGTGGTGCACGCTTTCTTTCACGATGGCCGGTTCTTCGGGAGAGCCTTTCAGTTGTTCGCCATAAACAGCCGGGATAGTGGACAGTTCGCGTTGCAGCATAGTCGTGATCTCGTTCCGTTCGGTCATGATGTCATAGAGCATGATATTTTTCTGCTTGGCGATATCGAAACATTCTTCCAGCAGCTTGAAGTTCCGGCTGTCGATCGCCATCGGTTTGTCGGAAAGCACATTGATCCCGGCTTCGAGCGTCTTTTTGATGTATTCGGTCTTCTTGCCGTTGTTTCCGGCTTGGATCATCACGTTGCCTTTCTTTTCGGCCAACATTTTTTCCAGATAATCATCGCCCGTATAAACAATCTCGTTCCAAGAGGTCGGATTCTCCGCACGTGTGTTAAAACCCTCTATTCGTTTTAGGTGTTCGTTTACGTCAAAACCGGTGGGTGCATACACATAAACATCTTTAGAAACTTGTGGGTAGGATACCTTTTGCACTAAAGCTGCATGAAAGTGTCCGGGGTCGAGCGTGATCAACTTTACTTCCCCCGGCGCACCGGTAAAACCTTCGGCAGCCTTTTCCTGTTTCGTGTTGCTGCACGAAGCTCCAACCAACAGAGCCGCCATAGAAAATACAAGATAGTTTTTCATGCTATATTATAATTGAATTATTGATAAACTTTTTACTCTTGATTGTTCACGGCTGCAAAGATACGTAAAATTCGTCAAAAGACTTGGTGTTTGCAAGTAATTTTTTTTAAAGATAAAGAAACTTACGACTTTTCGGATTTTGCAAATCGCGCAAATTCGAGTGTTACTTCGTGCCATTTATTCGGTTTCTTGATAATTCCTGTTGTTTGCCATCTGTCTTTTCTTCCGGGCCAGTATGTACAGTTCCAGTGCTTCGAGGACCAGGAGGCGGAACTCTTCTTCGCCGGCGAGGTCGAAAAGAAGGTCGATGAAGCGGATGTAGTAACTCAGACGTAGGTCGCCCCCTTTTTAATCGAACCGTAGCTGCGGCTTCCGGCAGACAGTTCGTATTTGTAGAATCGCTCGGTTATAAGGTTACGGCTCATCTGTTCACTGACATACAATCCCAATTCGGGATAGGCATAGATTGTTCTCAAGTTTATATGTTATAAATGTTTAAATATTGACATCTTCATTAAAATCCGTTCACCGTGACCCCCACATGTCGGGGTCAGAGGATACGAGCTAAGACATAAATTTGCCGAAAATATCAGATATCGCTCATCCGGCCGTGTTGTTCCGGAGGGCGAACCTGAATATTATGCAAATTAAATAAAATTATTTCACATGGAAAAGCAATTTCACCCCGCACGCTTCTTATCGCTCCGTGCGACCGTACCGGCTTCCTGCACATGGGAAGAAATCGTACAAGAACTTACCGGCGGCAGCCATGCCGCCACCACCACCCAGTTTCGCTCGCTTGCGGCCGGCAAGGAACTGAAGGACGAAGTCTTGAAACGTCAGCAAAGCCAGATCAAACAGAACCAACCCGCCTTCATTCCCTCCGTCATCCTGGCAGGTGGGCGTACGGCAAAGCACGTCAAGGGCTATTCGGGTTTCATCATGGTGGACATCGACGGCATTCCCGGCGAGCTTTTCGACGAGACGCTCGCCAAGGCAAAGGCCGACCCGCACTCGTTCCTGACCTACAAGACGCTGTCGGGGCAGGGCATACGCGTCATCGCGCGGATGGCAGACGAAGTGACGGGAAAGAACTTCCCCGCGGCCTGGCAGACGGTCAACGACTACTACGCCCGGCTCACCGGCATCGTCATAGACCGGCAGTGCAAGAACGCCACCCGCATGTCCGTGATCTGCCACGATCCCGACACGCTCTACCGTCCCGACGCTGAACCGATGAAGATCGAGAATCCGCCTCCCGCTCCTCAAAACCGTGGGACGGCCTCCGCCTCCCGGAAGAAACGCAGAGGGCAGAAGCCGACTGCCGCACATGCTGAAAGCACCGTGCGCCGCCTTGTGGAAGAAGGGGGCGTACGCTATGTCGCCGGAAGCCACAACAACTACATCAGCCGGAGCCTCTACCTGATGAACCGTTTCGGCATACCGGAGGCCGAAGCCGAAGCATGGGCCGTCGAGGCGTTTTCCGACTACGACACGGACGCCGTCCGCTCCACCGCGAAAAGCTGCTACATGCTGACCGCCGAACACGCCACGATGCACCTCGCCGACTTCGCCGCCCGCGACGAGAACGGGCGACGCCGTAAAGCCACGATCGAAGAGATGGAGCATTTCATCGACGGCACCATGCAACTGCGGGTGAACCAACTGACGCACCAGCTCGAATACCGCCCCGCCACCGACGGCACTACCGCCACCGACGGAAGCCCCGCCGC
>OJKP01000339.1_pt1 | contig 35768 bp, 38 predicted proteins | sample 1596521 | NCBI WGS metagenome assembly OJKP01 (sample SAMEA4350130, study PRJEB24818) | metagenome | biome: human; feature: gut; material: faeces | place: Denmark | collected 2013-09
CTCGCTCTAAATTGGACTTTGATTGAAAATCAAGAAGTTGGGCGTTTGCCTATATTATATAGGTAACAATATGGAAACGAGCGGACTTCTGCTCGTTTCTGTATTTTGCAATATGCAAAGAACGCCTTAATTCGGGGACAAAGATACGATATTTTTCTTAATATCCCATAATTTGCAAGAAGAGAAACATAGAAATTAGGACTTTTTTACATGAAATCTCAAATTTGTAAACAACAATCACAGCAATAAAACTATTAATTTTACGTTCTTTCAAAAAAGGGGTTGTGCAATAGTGGCTTAAAGGCTAAAAGCACTACCTTGCATACAATAATAAGTAACAACACGTTTAAGGTCACAATTTGTGATCTCAAAAATAAAGATAGAAATATGGCAGATAATATAGAACATCAAGATAAAGGAGAACTGGTCGCAAATTGCGACCGGTTCAATAGTTTGAAGCACTCAACAGTTCGCTCATATGCTTTTACAGAACAGGGAGTAGCAATGCTCTCTACTGTTCTCAGAAGTGAAACGGCTATTCGTATAAGCATACGTATTATGGATGCATTTGTTGCAATAAGACGTTTCATGGTGACAAATGCAGAAGCTTTCCAACGTCTTTCAACAATGGAGTACCATCAATTGGAAATGCAGCAACACTTGCAAGAATCCGACAAGCGTATAGAAGACCGCTTCCTTTGTATAGACGATGATGTATATCACATAGGTGCATCCATTAAGGACTTAGGCAAAAAGTGGTTTGGTTTCTCCAAGATGGAGATACTTACACCAGACGAATTGGTGGAAAGAATCAACAGGGGATAAGAAAAAATCAGAGTTTCTATTGAATATGGAAGAACTTTTCAGATATTATTTGAGGAATATTATTATTCTTCGTATCGGTACAGGCTTACGTTATCTATGGCTACGCTTTGTAAGGCATCGCAAGATTTCTTACCGAACCCTTTATGAAGGTAGTAAATCGAAAAAAACAACAGAATTATCTAATTTTGATAATGAAATGTCAAATCGGGCATGGGGATGTGGCTTTATTCTTTTTGTGATATTCTTAATTATGTTTTTACGCAGATTTTTATAATAAACATACAGAAAAAAGATTATGCAACAGACATTATTTATCGTAATACTTGCCGTTGTCATTGCTTTCGCTTTGGCATATAGGTGGAAGAAAAAGACAGAAAACAAAATGGGCAATGATTTGAATGCTCTCATTGAGGCTAACGATTGGTGCGGTGTGTGTCGTATTCTACGCAAGCAACTGATTATCTGGGGAGTCTTGCTTGCGTTGTGTATAGCGTTGTTGATTGCTCGAATAATGAGCGGCAGCCAATTCTACACTCCCATAATTGTTTGCGCTTTCTTGGCATGGAGATTCTTCAAGTTGATTCGTATTTACCGAATTTCATTTCAAAATATGAAAACGATAGAACAAGAAAAACAAGAACCACAGCTAATGCCAATTGAAGAGTTCCTTCATGGTTGCAAAATCACCCATATAGATTGTAAACCTGATAAGATAAAGCAGTTATGGTTGGATGCCTATGAGAGAGGAAAAGCGAATGGTTTTTGCCCTGTGTTATTGGAAGTAGATGATTGCTTTTATGACAGCCTTGACGAAAACTCTGAATGGTTCGACAAGGCAAAGTTTAGTGAATGGAAATCAAGCGTATTAAGCTCCAATCCTGTTGATGGTCAAACATTCCTTCGCAACCGCTTTGAAGCGGTAAAAGAAGATTGGAATGATGAAGAAGATTGGAATGTTAAAGTTGTCGGAAATGATGAAAACCTCCCACCTATAGATGATTTCGGTATTAGTGATGAAAGCCATGTTTATCTTGTGGAAGTTCCAGTAAAAGAACCTTGGAAAGTTTTCGCTTATATTCCAATGGGTGAATGGAATGAGTGTCCTACTGCAGAGGAGCACATGGCTGTAGCAAAATACTGGTACGAGAAATATGGAGCGGTAGTAGCCCATATCTCAAATGATATGATACAATATTATTTGCCTAAGCCTGTGACAGGTGACACGATGCCTCTTGCAGAGGAGCACATGGGGTATTGTGACGATACAATTTTCCAAGGAGAAAATCTTACATCGCTTGCAGCAGAACTAAAAAAATCGACAGTATGGTGTTTTTGGTGGGATTAGGTAAACTTATAAAACGCATTTGGAAGAAGTACAGATGGTTGTCATATGCCATTTGTATAATCACATTCTCCACGTTATATGATTATATTCACAGTATTATTACACATACCATCATTTGTATCCCAATGTGGATATGGGGTATTATTCCAGTGGTAACAATCCTCATATTCTTTGCTAAATTTGGGATTAAGAAAAAATCTATATTTCTTCACGTTGTATTGGGATGTTGCTTTGGAATAGTGGTTACTGGTGTTTTGTGTGTCTTGTTCTATACAACAAATTATTGGTTCACCAGTTCCCATACGTACCATCTTGACGCATACGTTGTTGGTAAGAGATATATTCAAAGACATGGTGGTTATCGTAGTTGGGGACTTTCAAAATACTACGTGAACTTGAAATTTATAGACAACCAAGAAACATTTCGTCTGGATGATTCAAAAGTTTTCAAAAAAATCAATCAAGGTGATTCTGTATGTGTCAATTTTGTTAAAGGTCTTTATGGTATAAACATTATCAAGGATATATCTCCTAAAAACAAATAATTAACGCAATATAAAACAAATGAGAGAAAAGATGCTTCCCGGAGAAATGTATTCCGCTATAGACAAAGACTTGATAAAGATGCTGAACGAGTGCAAGGATGCCTGCTGGGAGTATAACCAAATCAGACCGACCATGATTAAGGAACGCAACAATAAGCTTCAACAGATTTTAGGCAAGAGCGATGACGAAACGTTAACCAACCTTTCTTCTGTGATTATGGCAAACACATACGTGTAGGAAAAAGATTCTTTGCCAACTTCAACCTTGTGGTGCTCGATGAGGCTTACGTCACCATTGGCGACGACTGCTTTATCGGTCCCAACGTTAGCATATACACTGCTTGCCATAGCACCGACCCTATCGAACGAAATACACGCAATGAATGGGCACGCCCTGTTACCATCGGTAACAACGTATGGATAGGCGGCTCTACTACAATACTGCCTGGCGTAACCATTGGCGATAACGTAACAATCGGTGCCGGAAGCGTAGTAGTGAAAGATGTACCGTCGGGGGTAGTAGTGGCGGGAAGCCCTGCAATCTAGCATAGATATATACAATCTTAGGCGGAGATTACAACAAAAATATTAGAGTGATTTACTTTTTTTATTAACTTTGAACTAAATTAGTAAAAGGCAAACTATACAATAATAGTAAAAACATCGAGTATATATGAATGAAAACAGCTCAGAAGTAAACGAGCTTATTAAAGATACAGAAAAAAGGTACGGAAAGAAATTATACTCACCTATTGATTTCGAAGAATTTGTTGAAAGGCTGAATGCCTCCGGGCAGTACAACCTTTCTGTCTCTACTATGAAACGATTGTGGGGGTATGTGCCCTATGCGCATAAACCACGTCTAAGTACGCTGAACGCATTGGCCAGATATAATGGATATGCCGATTTCTATCAATACTGCAATTACAGGAACAATGACAGCAACAGCTCATCGTTCTTCAGTACCTGTCAGGTAATAGCCAGCGAAATGAAACCGGGAAAGATACTAGAAATAGGATGGCCACCCAACCGATATTTACAACTGAAATATCTGGGAAACAATCATTTCGTGGTAGCTGTATCGCTCAACTCAAAACTACAGAAAGGTGATGAGTTCGTAGCGTCTGTATTCGAGCTGGAACAACCTCTGCATCTGCCCTACATAATGCGAAACGGAGAACGATTGCCGGCTTTCATAGCCGGAAGAAACGGTGGACTAACTACTCTAAATACTCCTGAAGATGATGAATGACGACGACAACTCTTCCGGCTTCTTCGATACTGAAATTGAACAGCCGGAACCTTCCGTGGCCTTCGGTCATATAGAAGAATTCTATGTTTCACCTAGCGGATACACCCGCCTGTTCCGAGCCAACAGATACGGAAAGAATCTGATTCTGAAAACGCTGAAACCCGAAAATCGGGAGATGCCTTTCTACCAACAAGCCTTGCAGAAAGAATTCGCCATCGGTTATCAGTTGACACATCCGCACATCTGCTCTACCATCGGGCTTGAAGATGTGCCGGGCATTGGTACGTGCATAGTTCAGGAATATATAGACGGTATTACTCTGGCTCAATACATGCAGCAGGGTAAGCTTAACAAGCGCACTGCCCGTAAAATCATTACGGAGCTGTGCGATGCTTTGAAATATCTGCACAGCAAGCAGATTATTCACCGCGACCTGAAGCCGGACAACATCATGATTACGCACAACGGAGATAATGTGAAACTGATAGATTTCAGTCTGGCAGACAGCGACGACTCTACGGTGCTGAAAATACCGGCAGGCACACGGCGCTACACGGCTCCCGAGGCTCAGGAGAAAGGATACACGCCTACGCTACTGGCTGATATCTATTCTTTAGGAATTATTATAGGCGAGATGGGCGAAACGTTGAAAAACAAGCGATTGCTGCAAGTAGCCAGTAAGTGCACCAGCCGATTACCCGAATGCAGATTGAACTCAACCACAGCCGTAATGCAGGCCTTGACGCATACCAGCATACTGCGAATCTTAATGGTGGCAGCGTTTTTTGCATGTTGCCTCATAGCTGCCGGAGCATACTTCTATCTGCGTCAGCCCTCAGTAACAGGGCCTGACATATACCCTACCTACGGAAATATCCCCGAAAATAATGCTTGTCGCGAACTGATCAGACAAAAGGTGGCAGAACAAAAAGGAGTGTCACTCACTGAGGTAGACAGCCTAAACTTAATGCAAGGTATAGAAGCGTTGCTACAAGAAACGTTTCCCACCGCATCTATGCAGGCTACACCTGTTTACCGCAACCAGATAACGTACTGGAGCCGTGAGGTCAGCAAACTCATGAAGATCAGCGTAGATTAAAATCGCCTATACTTATCACGTCACCTTCGGGCAGCGGTGTCTTGTCGTTCAAGAATCCGGGCTGCCAGGTGCGCACGTGAATCTGCGGCGCATCCTTATCGCGGAAGTCCCAAAGCAAGAATAGCCATCCGTCGTCCGAGTAGCGGTCGGACTTGTATTGCTGATGCAGCGTCACACCGTAAATGCCTTTCATCGATGGGTGCCTGCTGATATGAAAGTCACTGAACTTCAACTTAATTTCTTTATTACTCTGGAATACTTTTTCCAACCGACTTAAATATTCTTTTTTAGTCTTTACCGAGAATGCTACTTGGTCTTGCAGTATTTGGTTCTCTTTGGTACGAGGGGCAACTTTAACTACATGTCCCACCACTATAAGAGCATCATCACTAAACAGCTGATTCAAGAAATCTATGTCTTTAGTGGTATACGAAGTACGCAGATGTTCTACATAGTTAAGTATCATACGTCGGCTGTTGGCATCGTCTTCCTGTATATTGCCAGATAACATTTTGGAAGCCTCCTTATAGAACGGATGGTTCTTTGCCACACGCTTCCAGTCGGTTTGTTCAATGTAAGCGTCATGCTTCTGGGCAGACGGTTGTACCTGCTCCTTAAGAGTCTGTACTTCATTTACCGATTTCAGGGCTACAGTATCTTTCTGTTCTTTCTGAGTAGCGAGTATACGCACAAACACTTCCGGTTTTTGACGCATGGCTTGCGGTGTAACTTTTACGCTGTCCATCCATGCTATAACACTTCCGTCCGTACGAGCCAAAGCCATGTGTCCTTCTGCTGATATCAAGCCCCCTTGTTCCGAGAAGAACAGCGGACAGCCATCCAGATTTTTTATCTTCTTTCCATTTTCATCGGTCAGCATCCAATTGTTTTCTGCTTGCAACGCCAAACGATGTTTGTTAAGTACTTCTATCTGATTATATTGGCAAGGCAGAACTTCCTGGCCATTTTTGTCTACCAATCCCACGCCGGAACGTGCGCTAACCACGGCCAGCCCCTGCTGAAAGCGTGACAGCGACAAAATGCTATCGGGCAGAGCAAAGTATACTTTACCTTTCTCGTTAAGCGCCCCACAGCCGCCCGATGGGAAACGGCACGTCAAGCGTCCGTTGCCGAAAGCCGTGTCGAATGCGTACCACACATGTTTCAGGGTGGTAAGTAAATTTCCATCCGAGCCTATAACAAAGAAGCCTAATTTACCTTCGGCATCCGCCTTTCCAACCAAAGCCTTTCCTTCGCTAAAATCGGCGGCGAAATCGTAAACCGGAGGCACTACTAATTTCCCGTTTGTATCTACAAAACCGAATTTTCCTTCATCGGTACCCACCAGCGCCAGTCCTTCTGAAAAGTTATGCGCCATTACTATCCTATAGTCTGGATAATAATCGAGCATAGCCACCACGTCGCCTTGCTTGTTGATGAGGCATAATGGACAACCTTTTTCCATTTGCGCCACGGTTACTTGGTCAAAGAAATAGCCTATCCGCAAGTATTGCCCCGACGAAACGGCGTGCGTAGGGTTGTTCACGTTATATAATCCTACGGTTCCGCCAATTTCGGGCACGGTAAACATGTCGTTTATCACAGCCGACGGACAAGCTACATAAGTTCCATCAGACACCATCCGCTTGCCGGACAAATCCATCAATCCCCAACCCTTTGCGTTGGCCGACTTAAACGGAAAGCCTTCCACGCCCTCATGACTTGTATTCTCACTACAGCCTCCCAGCGTCAAGGCCGACAAACATGCAGCAGATATGATAAAGCTAAAAACAATAGTCCTCATTGATAAAAACTCCTCCTTATTCCGTCATTGCCTTTATGATGAATTTGCCCCATGTAAGGTGTCCTCTATATATTGCCATATATTTTTTCGGTACATATACCTTAAAACGCGTTAAGTCGATGCCGGCAAAAGCGTTATCTTCGCAAACGGGAGGATAAGAAGCTTGCACATAGAGTTCTTCAAGCGAAGTTCCGTTGAATGCATAGTCACAGATATAACTCATCTCACTTCCTAACGTTACTTTCTTCAAGCTACTGCATTGCGAAAAAAGTCCCTCGTCCACTCTCGACAATTTATCGGGCAGAACTATAGACTTTATCTCAGACTTAGCAAACGCATAATCGTCTATTAGAGTAACCGTCTCGGGCAAAACTATTTCGCCGATGGCACAACCCTCGAAAGTGTATTTCTTAATATGAGTCAGTGTAGCAGGAAGTGTAAGACGTTCTGCTTTAATGCAACGCGGACACCACAGTAATTCGGTTCTATCCTTATTGTAAAGCAAACCGTCTATAGTAGCGAATGTCTGGTTAACCTCACTGATTACGATTTCACTCAGAGAAGTGCATCCGGTAGAAACCGAAAGTTTATTTAGAGATAAGGGGAGCGTAACACTTTCTAATGCGGTACAATTGCCGAAAGCGTCTTCATCTACCTGCACCGCTGATACTGGCAACACCAAATTCTTCAGTGCCGGCATATCCGAGAACATACCCGCTGTCACAACGTTTGCTTTAGTAAATCTACTGCCATCGTAAGATATACCTCCTTCTACTATGGTTGCTCCAGAGAGATTGATTTCTTCCAGTCGCCCTGCAGTGGCCGATTCGCCTATGATTCCGCATCCAGCCATACTGCGCAAGAAGCGGAAATCGTCTCCATTCATCGGAGCCTGAATATTTATAGTAGTATAAGTATATCTATTCTCCTCGCCTATCACCTTACTAAGATCGCCAGCTTTAGGATAAGTCACAGCGTCATCAGTAGTAATACGGAGCTCTTCAGAATAAGAACGTCCGCGCGAATTCTCGGCAAAGGCACGTATAATGTATTCAGTATGTTTCTGCAGCGAAGGAAGCAACTCCAGAATCTCCATTTGTTCGCTACCCGGTTTAGTAGATATTTCAGAGTCTTTAGTTTCGCTGGCTGCACGATAAGCGAAACCTACAGAAAAGACCTCTCCACCGCCATTGTCTGTTATAGGACAAGATACCCACAGGCTAACGGACGAACGACCAACAAGCGACACCTCGCCTAGTTTAACCGGTCCGTCGGGCTCTGTGCTAAACCGCATTACCTCACTGCGAACCTGCTGTTTACCGTTTCCAGCCTCCAGGCAATAGTAATATTCCGTACCCGATTTAAGATCTTCAACTTGAGCCGACAGATTACTACCTTCTTTACGAGAAGATATCTCACACATCTCCTCTTCCGACGTTCCGAACAGAAGTCGGCATACAGATATCGTGCTTTCTCCCGATAAGCGCACCCCTCCGCTCAGTTCCGCAGAATGGCGAGTCACGTTCTCGGCTTCGTTTACCCATACCTCTGGCAAGAATGAAGTTGGTTTTTCAGTATTAACGCAGGCAGTAAAGCTGCAAGCTACACACCATATAAAAAAAAGTCTATGAATTAGTTTTTTCATTTCTTTAGTCCCTTTCAGAAAAATACGCCCACTCCCAACAGGCCGTTCCAATTATTTCCGGCCATCTTTTGCACTCCGGCCTGAACATGAAGATTTCTTATTCTATACATCGCACCAATTTCGGCAGCAAATCCTTTTACAGACAAAGGTTCATTGCGCATCCATTCTCCGTCAGAAGTTTCCCACGCCAGCGAATTTCCGCTATATCCCACGCCTTCGTAACAGTAAAAATGCGTAGAAAGCCGATGTATACCACCAGCCGTAAACATATAGACAGAAGTCGATGTCTTACCAGAATAATAAGGAGTATAACCTTCGGAAGGAATAGAACCGTCGGCAGCACATTCGCCCGAAGTAGACGGTATTTGTTTAAAGTTGGTCTGCCCGAATACGTAGAAACCGTGACATTTCATCACCGCTACACGCATACCTGGCAAGAGTTTTTCTTTTCCGGCAGAGGCTGTAAGCGTTACAGCCCACTCCCAATGCAACGTCCGCTTTCTCTTTCCTACAGATATATCAGAAGGATACAGCGAAGCTTTTGCGAAAGACACCTTCGACGGGAAACGGCGCACCACCAACTGCTTAGCATCGTTGGCCGAAGGCGGAAGAGCGATTACTAACTCATACGTCATGCGCGACTCTAATGATTGCGGAAAACGGTAATCGCGAAGCACGCCCCATTTAGGGTGCTTAATGGTTAGCAAACGAGTACCCTTAGGCACATAAAGCCACACCTCTCCCACTTCGGAGTGACGTTTCACAATACCAAGCGGCGTAGAGAAAGCAAACTCTTCTGGAGCAACAACCTTGATAAGGGCACAAGCTTCATCATTCAGGTCGCGCACAGGTTGTATATAGGCCGAGATGTCATTGGGCAACGGGCGAAAATTGCTTACCGCAAAGTTTTGCGCCTGAACCGTCTCTCCAGCCAACCACCATACGGCGGTAAAAAGGATAATAATAGATAGCTTAATTTTACTCATAATTCCAAGAATACACAAATATACATATTTTCTCTGCACTCCTTATAAAGTTGGTTTCAAATTCTACTTTATAGCGCATTATAGCAGATGCAGAAGCTTTATCGCATCCAGGCGGTATGGTTCAAACTAGAAGTCATTACGAGCCATACCTACCAATATGATGCATTCTCTATCAGATGAGATTATACCTAACCAATTTTAATATCCACTTTTTTTCAACTTCAAATCCTTATCATATTCTTTCGTTGCGTCATTCTCAAAATGTCTGTTCAAGGCATCGGCTATAGTCTTTGCGATGGCTATACGGCGTGAGTCCCACAAACAAGCACTCCAGGCAATACGCAGAACTATATTGTTTTTACAACCTTTACCTTCGCTATATCTACGGGCAAAAACATTTGGAGACGAAACGTTATGATAGCGTTGGTGATCGGAACCCATATCGAACTTTGATTCTAATTCGGCAGACAAATCTTCATAGAATGATTTATATGCCACCATATCCTGAACAATCAGATTATCTCCCTCAAATCGTTCATCGCCCTTTGCACCTCCTGCCGAAAAGTGGAATATGGTTGGGTAAGCAGGCTCATTAGCGCCACTTGCTACAAGCGGAGTAAGTGTCCAACTGCCCTCTCGTGAAGTCATTCGTTCCAAATCTTCCATATATAACGGCAGGTTCTCCTCTTGGTTATATCTGTCTGAAAACAAAAAGTAAGAACGATACGGACGCATTTCTCCAATTTCTCGGCTAATATAGTTAAAGCCTCCTATCAAAGCCAGATAATAAGAGAAGTTACCGATACAAGCGTCGGCAAGGCTTGCTGGAGAAACAATAGTAATTTTCGAGCCTCTATCTATACAACATCCATAAGGACGATTTATCATAAAATGCTCAACGGCAAGTTTATCCTGTGGATGCTCGTCAATAGTCTGGGTTGTAGCAAGATTAATCAATCGGAAGCAATCTGAATTATCCACAGCGTCGAAAATATCATCTGTTTTCATTCCCATACGCGCCTGAATATCGCAAATTGATAAATGTTGCGGTACTACTTGAAAACCTGTTGGACGATCGAGTTTGCGTTCGAACACTTTCTTGAGCTTTCCGATGTTTTTGCCCGTTACCTCTTTGTGTAACTCGTCGTCCATAGCCTCAGAGAAACCTGCGCCTATAAGACCTGCGGGCACAGCAAAGAGCGCTATCCCTAATATTCCGATTATACTAGCTATGAATTTTCCCGCTGTTGTGATAGGTGGTTCACTGACGATAATATTTCCCATATCACCGAGGTATCGTGTAAATGCCCATAATGCCGACATAAGAACATTGTCATAAACATCGGGTTGTGCAGCATTCTCATAGAAATAGAATACAAACGAGAGCATTATTGTCACAATTACCAAGACTTGCAACGAGATAAACATTTCCCTCGACTTTGACGATATGGCTTGGCATAGCAACCTGAATGAACGCATATAACGAAATATTCGCAGAAGACGAAGCACTCGCAATGACTTAAGCACCGTATATGGCAGCGGCATGAATAAAGCGATGTAAAAAGAGTACGTTGAGAGTACATCAATCAAGCCATAGAAAGTACAGCAGTAACGTACACGTCCCCAGAAGCCTTTATACTTAGGGCTTATTTCATCTGCCGCCCATATACGCAACGATACTTCAATGGTAAATGTAATGACAGTTACTATATCGATTATATGCAACACGCGCTCACAGAATGGCGAGATATTGAATGTAGAAATAAAGACCGACAAGGTGCTGATAACAATCAGTCCTATAATGGCATAATCTACAAAGTTTTCCCACTGCTTGGTGTGCAGATCGTCATCGAAAATATTAGCTAACTGCTTCTTAAACTTCTCTATTTTTGTCATATATTTCTTTAATTATAGTTTGTACAGCCTTTACCATTTCTGCCAAAGGCATTGTGGGTTTTCCCGATTTTGCAGAAGATTGTCCTTCATAAAATGGCAGATGAACGAATATCGCTCGCATTTTTTGCTCCTTACATCTGCTCAAAGCTTCGTAATAGAGTCTGTTGCAAACATACAGTCCGCACGAGTTCGAAATTTTAACTTTTACTCCCTGCTCCTCGATTTTCCCCCGCAATGCCTTGATTGGCAAATTACAAAATAGAGCAGAATCTCCACCTTCATCAATAGGCTCCTCGTTTGGGATATAGCCATCGTTGTCGGCAAGTTTTGCATCCATCATGTTCAGAGCTACACGCTCAAGTTTCACCTTGTCGCTTCCACCCGACTGACCTAACATTATAATTAGATTGGGATTGTGCTTTTCTATAGCTTCCCGCAAAGAGTATGCTACTCTTGAAAAGCTTACGGGCATCTGTTCAATGGAAATATCCACCCCATCAACAAAGTAAGCGGCTACCTCCTTGGCAACCGCCCACGATGAATTGTCCGAATAGTCCCAATATGGTTCAAATCCTGTTATAATAACCTTAAACATACTATTTTATTGAATATTTCGTAGTGTAATACTGTGTAGTTGGTATCACAGCGTCAACCTCAACCCACAAGTAGTTTGTATAGCGCACACGCTCATTCTCAAAAGCAAGATAAATAGTTTTAGCCCCTTTTGTTGGAATGCGACCGTTGCACGACTGAGTACCAAGCGTAGAGTAATCTACATCATAACCAAGCAATGACGCGGTTTTTGTTCCATCTTGAAACAGCTTGGCTTGCGCTTTATTGCGGAATACATACATATTGCAATACGCATCCTCATCTCTAAGCGGACGGTTATCGTCCAATAGCATACTTAGTATTCCTGTACCATTCTCCCTCTCATAAATGGGCAAGCCTAATAACTTCACCTTATTATATGAGACTGTAAGATTTTCGTGAAACTTGCCATCGCTCGAACGGTCTTGTTCGCTCGTCGCCATACGCATTGAATACAATATATCAGTTGCACCCGCAGGAACCTGTACCGCTATCAAAGCCTTTGAACTACCAGAAAACGCAGCCTTGAGTTGCCCTCTCAAAGTGAACTTACGAGGTTCATCAAAACATTTTTGCAACGAAACGCCTTTTATAGGCTTAGCGCAGAAATCTGTTTTATCACACTCTATCTCCTCTTTTTTGACAGGCGTAACAGTGTTAAATCGAGAAAGTTCATTAACCTTATAGTTGATATCCAAATCAATATATTGCACACCATTAGGGTTAACTTCAATATAATAAATTGCAGTATTGGCAATGGTGATAGAATCTATAACAGCAGATTTACCTGTGCAAGTCTCTAAAACATTTCTACTATCGGCATTACATAACTTTACAGTAATAGGCTTCTCGCTCGTTATATTCCAACGCAGTTTTTCGCCACGCTGTAAATACACTGGGAATGTTTCTGTATTTTCAAGCAATAGGCCATTTTGTTCCCAAGCTGAAATCTTAGAATTTACAATCAGCCGCCTTATCTTTGCAGTTATTTCAGCACGAAGCTTATTAACTCGTTTTTTTAACTTTTCACACGCCGTTACCTGCTCTGGCTTCAAATCCATAGGATTGTAGTCGTAATACAGTTCTTGATTCTCGTCATAAATTTTAGTAAGCCCATCACCCGACATAAGATCCCAATCAGCCTGATTAACGATTTGTTCCAGAGTGGTTATTCGTTCATAGACTTGATTATATTCTTCAAGAGTTTTTTTGGCTGTTTTACTTGTACAACCAGAGAGTAATATCACAGCTAATACCCAACAGATTCTTCTCATAGCATTTTTACCTACAGCGTTTAAGGCTATCTTTTGCACTCTCAATCTGTCTTTTGTAAGAAGCTATCTGACGATCGTGATATGCAGCCTTATCTATTTTATATTTACGATAACTAGCTTTAGACGACGGAGATGACGCTCCCTTTACCATTCTAGCGTAATACTCATTGTCACGTTTCTTTGCTTCTTTCTCCTTCGCCATTGATGCGCGGAGGTCGATAATTCTTTTTCTATAGTATTCCTTACTCATGACTTTAGATTTTATTGGTTATTTTTTTACAATCGCACCACCAATTTTGCGCTCCAAACCTTGCTTGGTAGTAGGAATGCCAACTTTTTTTGCGACTTTATTCTTTAATCCACTAATGCCAACGGCTCGCTTTAATGAAAATGATAGCCCAGGAATCTTCATGGTATATTATTCTTTATTGATGATACATGTTTATATATGGGCAGTTAAGTCTCATATATAAACATGTATAGGTTATTATTTTCCTGCAGCAGCAAGTGTGATGCTGTTGTCGGCCAACTTGCTATCAGCCTTGTCTGCTACCTGAACACCGATACCGTACAACTCGGCAACTTTCTTTTCAAAATTGCCAACCTGCATATTACCCTTCACTGCGAAAGAACCGCCCTTCGCACCTTCTGCGCGGATTGAAGCCAAAGTTGCATTTTCATCAGCAAATGCACCCTTGCAAGATTTATTCTTATATACACGAAGAGTTGCACCAAAGTTTTCCTTAAAAGTAGCCTTCAAAGTCTTAACCTTTAAACGACCATCCAATGTAAATTCTGCCATAATTTTAATTTTTATTGGTTAACCTATAATATCATTCACCTTGTTTCTCTTTAAGAAAGTCTATCAACTTAGAGCCAAACTGGCGTGTTGTCCAATTGGGATCGTACTCAAAGCCTTCTTTCTCTGCAACTTCACGAAGTGCACCTTTTACGTTATCGTATTTACGATAAACTTCAATACTTCCGCTTTCCAATACAGACAATACATACTCGCCTGCAGTTACTGATTTCTTTGCCATAGTTTTTAAGTTTTTAAATTGTTACTATACAATAATAAAATTCTACTTCATCTACTGTCTTCTGATGCCACTTGATGTTATAAGTATGCTCAACTTCAAAAGACTTGTGCGCTTTGGCACACGAACTATTCTCGTCTTGCCAATGCTTAATAGGAGAATGATCGCCATCGGCCATGTTTAATAAGTAGTTGTTCGATGTTTGTCTGCCGACTTTGGTATAGGAAGCATCGTTAGTGACAAAAACCGCCAGGCCATTCTTTACCTTTTCAAAGCGGTTACGAACCAATTCCACTCTACGCACATCCTTCCAGAAATCATACATTCCCAAATCTTGAGCGCCTTGATTCTTCATTACAATAACCTTCTCGCTAAGCATCTCATCAAAACGAGAGATTTTTCGCTCCACTTTCTTGGTCTTGTACTTCAACTCAACTGGGCAATATTCGCCTTTTTTCATGACTACGATATCCAGTCGCAACTCACTCTCCCAAATGTAGTTTTCAAGTTCCTGCCACGGCACATAGTACTCTACATCTACATCATCATAGTGATTTGCCGAACTTCGAAGCCATATGGCAAGGTGCATCTGGAAATCACGCTCATTAAACAGCAACTCTTCATTCTTCTTCAAGAATTCAAATACATCCTCCTTGACTAAATCAACAAGTTGTGCCATAAATTAATACTTTTGAGGCGCTACGGTAAACCATATCGCTTATGTTTTTAGTTATTTATACATCTCTTTGTTTTTCTATAGCAAAGGAATAAATTAAAACATAGCGCCACAAGTTCAAATTGGTTCATGTTTTCAAAACTGTGTTTTTCATAGTAAAATCTAGGAATAACGTAGTTTTTTGTGGCGTTACTGTTATTGAATAATAAATTCTTTTTTGATATCCGACTTTTATGAATACTACTAAAAGGCTATCTTTGCTTCATGAATATTAAGTTTGATAAGGATTAAATGCCCTAGTGTATCTTCAATCTTAAACAAGATACGGTAGGCTGCAGTAATGTTGTAAACACCTATGAGAAACTTTGCAGCAATAGATTTCGAAACAGCCAACAACGAGCGTTCATCAGTTTGCTCTGTTGGTGTAGTAATTGTTAAAGACGGTGAGATAGTAGATAAGTTCTACTCACTCATCAAGCCCGAGCCAGAATATTACAAATATTGGTGCAGCCGAGTTCATGGTCTTTGCGCTTCCGATAAGAGAACGCTCCTATTTTTCCTGAAGTATGGAAGCAGATAGAGCCTAAGATTACAGGTCTCCCGTTGGTAGCGCACAATAAGGCATTCGATGAAAGTTGCCTTAAAGCCGTATTCCGCGTTTATCAGATGGACTATCCAAATTATGAATTCTACTGTACTTGTGTAGCTTCGCGTAAAGTCTGGCCAGAAGGTCGTCACAATCTCGACATTATAGCCGCACGCTGCGGATATGATTTAACAAGCCATCACCACGCCATGGCCGATGCTGAAGCTTGCGCCGCTATAGCATTGCAAATACTGTAACGTATAATAGCGGGTAGAAAGGTAGACATAAATGGCATAGTAATAACAATGCATTTGTTTCTTAGAATATCATATAATGATGTTTTACAAAACAAGAAATTATCGTTATTGCCCACCGGCAAGTCTTTCACATGAAATATACTGTTTAAAATCGGCCCTACGATTCCGGCAAGGACTGACATTGTATATGAAGAGCCTATAGTTTTTTGTTTTTTTTGCTGCAAAAAGAAAAAATATATCATGACTTTACTTTATCTTCGCTTAATATATATGCGGCAAATAGTCATTCTGCATCTAATAGTACAAATTCATCCATTATAAACACTATGCATAATATTCTCGCCTACTATATTATTATCATCAACGCTGTTGCATTCATAGTGTACGGCATAGACAAATACAAGGCTAAGAAAGCCAAGTGGCGCATTTCGGAAGCCACGCTCTTGATGTTGGCTGTTCTTGGAGGAAGCATCGGGGCATGGACGGGAATGCGAGTCTGGCATCATAAAACTATGCACAAGAAATTCAAATATGGCGTTCCTGCTATTCTGTTGATACAAATTGCAGCAATGATGTATCTGCACATGAATTACTGACAAAAAGAAGTTTCAAGAAAAGAAGTCTATGAATATTGATACAACCAATCTCTGCTCGCATCTTCAAAAAAAGCTTTTTGATACAGATGGAATATATCATCCTATCTGGCAAGCCATACAATATGATGAAGAGCTAACTGCTGTAGTTCGTTCACGCCAGCTACACATCTATCGCGACGGCAAGAAGATTCTCATTCTTGCGGGCAAGGCCCAGCCGAAGATAATCAGAGAGGATAAGCTGAATAAATTGATAACAATATAAAAAACGAAGCATATGAAAAGTTTTGCACCAAAACCATGGGTTGTGCCACAACCTGTGTTGATTATTGGCACATATAATAAAGACGGAGTCGCCAACGCTATGAATGCCGCTTGGGGCGGTCAATGGGACATGAAGGAAATAATGATTTCCATGGGTTCACACGCTACGACAGATAACCTGAAACACAATGACGAGTTCACCGTTGCCTTCGCTACCAAGAAAACTATGGTGGCTTCTGATTTCGTGGGCATTGTTTCTGCCAAGAACGATCCGAAGAAGATGGAGAAAACGGGATGGATTATCGAGAGGGCAACAATGGTTAACGCTCCTGTGTTCACAGATTTCCCGATGACTCTAGAGTGCCGCATCAAAGAGAAGTATGAGGAAAGTGAAACCGGCTATTACCTCGTTGCCGAAATAGTCAATATCCTTGTGGATGAAAAGTATTTGGCAGAAGACGGGAATCCTGATTTGGAGAAGATGGAGCTGATTGTCTTCGACCCTATTCACCATGGCTATATCCAGTTGGGCGACAAGGTTGGACAGGCTTTTTCTGACGGCAAAACTTTGAAATAAACAGATGGAGACAGAAAGAATACAACTCCGCCGTTGGCAAGAATCTGATGCAGAGGTGCTCTTCAAGTATGCTTCAGACCCTAATGTAGGGCCTCGTGCAGGATGGCCGGCACATAAGTCAGCAGAAGAAAGTCTGGAGATAATACGAACTTACTTCAAGAATGACACGACATGGGCGATTGTGTTGAAAGAGACTGGCGAGGCTATCGGCTGCATAGGATACTACAACCATGAAAACAGCAATATTCCTATAGGAGAAAACGACTGCGAGGTTGGCTACTGGATTGGAAAGCCTTTTTGGAACAGAGGAATCTGCACCGAAGCATTAAAGTTGATGCTTGACTACTGCATTCATATTAAGCATTTCGAAAATATCTGGGCAGACCACTTTACAGACAATCCTGCATCAGGAAAAGTTATGGAGAAATGCGGCTTCACAGACACAGGAATGTTGAATAAATGCAGTCAACTTGTTGGTGGCGACAAGAATATGGTCAAGGTGTTTAAGTACGTAACACTAAAAAATGAATAGAAAATGAAAATACTGGGTAACATTATATGGTGGCTATTTGGCGGACTCGAAGCCGCAATAGGTTATTTCACTGGCAGTCTGGCTTTGGCATGTACTATCATCGGCATTCCAATTGCCTTACAGACATTCAAGATTGGCTTGCTCTGCCTATGGCCTTTTGGCTCTACCGTTGTAGACACAGACAGTCCGATGGGTTGTATACGCATCCCGCTGAATCTGCTTTGGCTGATTTTCGGAGGATTGTGGGCTTGGTGCATGCATATATTATTTGGCTTGCTACTATGCATTACAATTATCGGTATTCCATGGGGAAAGCAACACTTCAAGATGGCAGGGCTTTCGCTTGCACCTTTCGGCAAAGACGTGATGTTTGGATTTTAATTTTATGACACCACTTCAAGATAGACTATCCGCTCTGCAGGATAAGCAGTACGCTGCTTTTCAAGCCAAGCTGACACCGGGTGTGCCAGAAGACAGTTTCATAGGCATCCGTGTGCCTGTGCTGCGCAAGTTCGCAAAAGAATTTGCAAAGGAGGCGGAATGCGAGTATTTCCTTCAACAGTTGCCTCACGAATACTACGATGAGAATATGCTTCACGGACTTCTTATCTCTCAAATTAAGGACTACGAAGAATGCATCCGCCTTACAGAAAGCTTCCTGCCATACATAGACAACTGGGCGGTTTGCGACATCATGTCGCCCAAGGTGTTTGCCAAACATAAGGAGGAGTTATTAGCGAAGATTAAGACTTGGAGCCAATCGTCACACGTTTACACTTGCCGTTTTGGGATAGAGACGCTTATGACCCATTACCTTGATAAGGAATTCAAAACAGAGTATCTTGAAATTCCTGCATCAGTAAGGAGCGATGAGTATTATGTAAAAATGATGGTGGCATGGTTCTTTGCTACAGCACTTGTCAAGCAATGGGAAGCGACGATTCCTTACATCGAGCAAAAACGCCTTGCTCCATGGACCCACAACAAGACTATCCAAAAGTCAATAGAGAGCTACAGAATATCATCCGAGCAGAAGGAATATCTGCGGAGCTTGAAGATAAAATAATGGTGGAAACGGGAAATAGAACTATTAAACAGAAACCGGCTCTACAGCACATTCTGGAAGTGGTGAAAAAACATTGCGATGATTAAAAAAAAGAATTCGATGGTTCAAGTGAAACATTGCGATGTGTTGATTGAACCATAGCAATGTTTTCTTACCAAGGCTACAATACTACCGCCGCCTGGATAATGTGGTCATTCTAAGAAGCAATATTCAATATCAAAACAACAAGGTTGCCAATTCCTACGCTTAGGAGCTGGCAACCTTTCTACTTATTTACATTCAGTTTTATAAAGCCTTGGCTTTTTCAGGCTCATTAGTCGTAACGTAGTCTATACCCTGCTTGAAGAATTGTTTTATTTCTTTCAAATCGTTCACCGTCCATACATTGGTGACAAGGTTAAGCTTCTTGGCTTCTTTAATCCATGACGGATTCTTCTTGAATACCTTGTCATTATAGTCGATGCCAGTATAGCCGGCTTCCTTTGCCTGGAGTGGCGAGAGGTCGCCGCTAAGATAAGACACCTTAGCTCCGGGAAGGTTACGCACTATATAGTCGCAAGCGTGTTTGCTGAAAGAGATATATTCAGTTCTGCTTTCCAACCCAGCCTCTTTTACCATTTTCAGAGCTGCGTCTATGCAACGGTCTTCATCGCTCTTCTGTACATGTACCTTAACTTCGAGTATGAGTTTCATATCGCCCAACGGTTTAGCCGCTTCCAAATACTCGCTCAGCGTAGGTATAGCCTCGCCATTCTTCAGTCGCTTATCCTTAATGTCAGCATAGTTGGCATTCTCTATCTTAATGCCTTCCACGTCGTCATCATGAAATACCACTACCACTCCGTCACGAGTGATGTGTACATCGAATTCTGAGCCGTATACTCCAATCTTGTAAGCATTCTGCAAAGAAGAAATAGAATTCTGGGCAGAACCTTCGGTTTTCCAATATCCTCTGTGCGCTATCACCTGCGGCGCTCTATTCTTAGCTATAGACGGAAGAACAATTCCCATCAACAGCATAACATAAACGATTAATTTTTTCATAATTGTATCTTTAATTTATTTGTTTTAAAATCCTATCTTAAACATCAAGCCGAGAACGGAGCGAGAACGACATTCTTTACCGTTAACCACTCAAAAACCATGCCATAGTGATTTCTGTCGCAAAAGTAGATGGAGCATATTACATCGAGGTTTCTATTTTATGAAGAAAGGGTAAAAGCTTAAAAATGGATTAGCTCATGTAGCTATATAAATAAGGTGTAGTTTCTTATTCTCCGCTTAACACATTTGTAACAGCGTTGTAACGTGCCCTGAATACTTTTGTGCCGACAAAAACTATTTAGTATTCAATGAAGACAACTAAGATTTCTAATTTCATTATGATGGCATTCTTAGGATGCTGTTCTATCTATTCTGTCTCTGCGCAACAAGCAAGTGCAATTGGCGTGCAACGACCTAAGCTTGTGGTTGGCATAGTAATCGACCAGATGCGTTGGGATTATTTATATCGCTATCAAAAACGTTATACTGACAGCGGTTTCATGCGATTGCTCAACGAAGGTTTCTCATGCGAGAATACCGTGATTCCGTATGTGCCTTCTGTAACTGCCATCGGACATACTTGCATCTATACGGGTAGCGTTCCGTCTATTCATGGCATAGCAGGAAACAATTTCGTAAAAAACGGGGAAAAAGTGTATTGCACTGACGACGATACGGTTAAGCCGGTAGGTTCTAACAGCGAAGCGGGACTCATGTCGCCAAGGAATTTGTGGGTAACTACCATAGGTGACGAGATGAAAATCGCTTCGAACGGACGTGCCAAGGTAGTAGGCGTAGCTCTTAAAGACCGAGCTTCTATTCTCCCTGCCGGACACAATCCAGACGGTGCGTTTTGGTTCGACGATAAATCAGGAAATTTCATTACTAGTACTTACTACATGAATCAGTTGCCCAAATGGGTTGAAGCATTCAATAGCAAGAAGCTCCCAGAGCATTATCTGTCTGAAAAATGGAACACGCTTTATCCTAAAGATACATACACAGAAAGCACTTCCGACGAAAACGAATACGAAAACGGAATAAAAAAAGGGGTAAAGGCTACTCTTCCACTCAATCTTCCGGAGCTGTATAAGAAATATGGTTATAACATTATCAGAAACACTCCATTCGGCAACTCGCTGACGTTTGATATGGCAAAGGCAGCTATCGACGGAGAGCAGCTTGGAGCTGATGACGAAACCGATCTATTAACGGTAAGTTGCTCAAGTACCGACTATATCGGTCATCAGGTAGGAACTCACGCTGTAGAGACCGAAGATACGTATCTGCGTCTGGATAAGGCGATTGCCGATTTTCTGTCATATCTCGATGCAAAGGTTGGCAAAGGCAATTATCTGGTATTCCTCTGTGCCGATCATGGAGCGATGAACAATGTCCGTTTTCTGCAAGACCGCCGTATTCCTGCTGACAACTGGGACGATGGTGTCGCAGCTAAGAAGCTGAACGAAGTGATAGCTAAAGAATTTCCTAACACAGGCGATTTAGTAAAGACCGTGATGAATTATCAGGTATTCTTCAACCGCGAGGTAATCAAGAATCAGCATTTGGACTTCGCTAAAATAAAGCAGACAGTCGTAGATTTTCTGAAGGAAGACACATGTGTGCTGTATGCGTGCGATATGGAAAAGACAATGACTGAGAGCATCCCCGAAGAAGTAAAATATCGCATCGTAAATGGTTACAACCGTGAGCGCAGCGGAGACGTACAGATTGTGCTGAAGCCCAACTTCTACACACACGGAATGAAGGGTACCGACCATGGCGCATGGAATCTATACGACACGCACATTCCTTTGGTATTTATGGGATGGGGCATAAAGCATGGCGCTACAACCAAGCGGACGTTCATGACCGACATTGCTCCTACCATCGGAGCACTGATTCATGTGCAGGTTCCTAATGGTTGCGTAGGAAAACCCATTTCCTTCACAAGATAAGTACCTCTACTACTATCAATATTAAGACGCTTAAAAGCGAGACAAACACACAAAAAACAACGATTCATTCAAAAAAGGAAAGTTTTCTGAAGATTTTCCGGGTAAAAGTGCCGCAATTTAAAATATTTGTGGCACTTTTATGTTTTAATTCAATAGAACGATAATTTAAAAACAAAAACCATGACTATCGGAGATAAAATACCAGAAGTTCTTGGCATCGACCAAGACGGACGTGAGATTAAGGCAAGCGACTATCGTGGCCGCAAGATTGTACTTTACAGTTACCCCAAAGCTAACACCAGCGGATGTACTGCCGAAGCTTGTTCGCTACAGGCTCATAAGGAAGAACTGGCAGCTGCCGGTTACGACATTATCGGTGTGAGCAAGGACAAGCAAGCTCTTCAGAAGAAATTCGCAGACGCTCAGGGTTTGCAGTTCCCTCTTATTGCAGATACAGAGACTACCCTTCTACAGGAACTCGGTTGCTGGGGAGAGAAAGTAGCTTGCGGACGCAAAACCATCGGCATTCTTCGCACCACTTATCTAGTGAACGAAGATGGAATCATCGAGAAGATTTTCACTCCAAAAGAAATCAAGACCAAGATTCACGCAGAACAGATACTGGATTATATCAATAAATAATCAGTACAACAAAAGATTATGCCTATGTAACAGTTGTCCCCATCAGAACATTAATGCTTTGATGGGGACAATGATTCTTACACCTAATTCAATATGACTATACACCAAATAACATTCAGCCCCACCGGAGGAACGCGCCGTGCAAGTGAATTCCTTTGCAAGGGTTTCAATGCCCAAAGCACCATTACTGAGCTTTGCACACAAGAAGAGAATTTGAATTATCCAAATATCGCAGCAGACGACTTGGTGGTGATTTCAATGCCAGTATATGCAGGACGTGTGCCGGCATTGGCTGTAGAACGATTGAATAATGTCATCAGCAACGGAGCCAAGTGTGTGATTATCGCCGTTTATGGCAACAGAGCATACGAGGATGCTTTGATAGAGATGCAAGATGTGGCAACAGAGATGGGATTCCAAGTAATAGCGGCTATAGCTGCCATTGCAGAACATAGCGTATGCCGTATGTACGCCACAGGCAGACCCGATGATATCGATGCCAAGGAATTAGCGGCATTCAGCGTAGCCATTCTTGAAAAAATAAAGGAAAACAAGCCTTTCGCCCCTCTCGCACTGCCAGGCAACCGCCCTTATAAGCAAGGTTGCACAGGTCCATTCCCTACCGCTAACGATAATTGCACGGATTGCGGAACCTGCGCAAGTCAGTGTCCTACAGGAGCCATCGCTCTTGATAACCCTAAAGGCAACAACAACGAGCTTTGCATAGGCTGCATGCGATGCGTTTCGGTTTGTCCCGTTCATGCAAGAGGCATAGGCGAACGACTCAACATGCTGGCGGAACTACTCAAACCGCTATGCGGCGACAGGAAGCAGAACGAATTGTTTGTGTAAAACTATGACCCAACAACATAAATACATACAACTAGACTTATTCCAAGAAGAAGCGGAAGATAACGAAAAGAAACTCGAATCTTCTGCCGACCAAGAGTACGACCTGACGGACCTGTTCGCAAGGCTAGCCAAGTCCGACTTCCGCAGTCGATTCCATCTGACAAAGAAAGACAAAGAGTACATCGCCCAGAAAGGTTTGCCCACCATCCGCCGACACGCGGAAGACTTCATCGCCAAACGACTGGCTCCAGCCGTTATTCCGAACGACGGCAAGCAGACACCAATGCGAGGCCATCCAGTGTTCCTTGCCCAGCACGCCACCGGCTGCTGTTGCCGAGGATGCTTCTACAAATGGCATCACATCCCCACCGGACGAGAACTCACCAATGAAGAACAGCAATATGCCGTAGCCGTACTGATGGCATGGATAGAAACGCAGAACAAACATTAAATAAAAATCGCATTTCCTTCACAGATTCCAGATAATTCCTTACTTTTACGCAGAAAGACTACACAGTGCATCCGTAGCTTTGCACTCAAGATACAAAGAGAGGTCAAGAACAGCTTACTTCTAAATCATATTTGCGCATTGCGCGAAGGTAAACAGCTGTATCAATTACCTCTCTTTTTTAATATTACTCTTTCTACCATTTATTATGATGAACAATATTCTCACAAAAATCGCTTTGCGTTACCGTGCGTTGTACCTCGACATCAGTCGTGAAGACATCAACAAAACCTCTGCAGCTACAGTTCCGGTAATGGCATTCGTGGCACGCCTGAAAGAAAACGGTTTCTGCGTAAGCGAGGAACTGCTACATGCGCTCAACGCCGTTTCTGCCGATACCCTTGCCGAGATTACACGCTGCATAGAAGAAGTGATGGGCGTAAACCTGAACTGGGCGGCGCTGGTAAAAGGATGGGATGTGCCTACGGGCGAATCATACGTAGACCACCTTATTACGTGGGTAGCCAATATAATGGGCGGCGAAAACGCGGGACTCAAAGGTACTACATTGCCGTGTGGACACTTCATTCCGGATGGCACGTTCCCCATAGAGCGATACAACGGTTGCCCGTACTGCGGCACTCCGTTCAAGACCGCCGATTTTGTATATAAAGGTCAGGGCAGCAAACTGAAAGAGCTTCAACTCTTTACGGATAGAGATATGAAGAACGTCTTTACCTCGCTCCTCACATCAGCTACTCCCCTCGACGCTACGCAAAAAGATACGCTTGAACAGTTGCTTCACGAATATCATCTTCCCGACAATTTTACCATCACGATGAAGGAGACTGCCATGCTTGTAGTTAAGTTCCTCGCCGAACAAGGCAAAGCCGATGAAGCCTCTGTACTACTAAAGACTCCAGCTGATGTGCTGCGTTATCTGTGGTACGAAAAGACTGGATATGTGCAGATTATAGAGCCGAAGACTTTAGTGGCTCATGCAGGAAAGATGTACAGACATATGTGGGGGCCTCTGGACAGAAGCGAAGATGCCGCACAAGAGATGAAGAAGAAACTGATGTTGAAATACGACCGCAAGGCTTGCCTCCGTGCGGCGAAATGGCTCAACGATACGCAGCTCTCTGCGGAACAAGCGGCAGAAAACATGAACCCCAAACGAGGCATGTGGATAAGAATGATTCGTGCGCTTCGCCTTGCCGAATACTCGCACAAGAATGGTATGGAGCATTTGGCGGAAATACTCGATGTTTTCTACAGACAAGACTACTCCACCTGGCAGGGCCGCGTAGATAAAGCCCGTTTGGAGAATGATGCCGACAAGACTCTTTCGCTGCTGAAAGAACGTCCGGGACTGTTTGCCCGTTGCCTCTTCGCGTCTATGCTGAGATTTGGTAGCGATAAGGTGCTCACCGCATTCAACGAGATAGCCGACCGACTCCCTGCACGCTTGCTTCTGTCGTTAGGCAATGCGGCAGAGTCTTACTTCGACCCTAAAGAAACCCGACTTGCACGTCCCATTACCGGCGTGACTCATAAAATAGAAGCCAACAAGCTACTCGCCCTCTACAACGATGACACCCGTAAGACGATGGTGGCAGATGTGATGAACATATACAAAGCCTCGATGCTTCGTAGATTCTCAGCTCAAAAGGCCGAATCAAAAACCGTCTACATCGACCCAGCCCTTTACAACATTCCGGTTAGCGTGGGCGACCGTGCCACAAGTATACAAGATACATCGTGCGCCCTTATGGGAACTCGCTTCCCAATAGAAGGAGATACCGTACGACTCTTCATGCAATGGGGAAAAGGACTGCCAGCACAACACCTCGACATGGATTTGAGTTGCAGCATCTCATTACCAAACGACGAAGTGGCAGAGTGCGTATACTACAATCTCACCTGCGTAGGAGCGAAACACTCGGGCGACATACGCTCCATCCCAGATATGGTAGGTACGGCAGAATACGTGGAACTATATATTCCTGAATTACAAGAGGCGCAGGCTAAGTACGTCACCTTTACCTGCAACGCCTATTCATGCGGATCGCTCTCGCCCAACCTTGTAGTTGGTTGGATGAACTCCGCCTACCCCATGACGGTTTCCGAAGAAAAAGGCGTAGCGTACGACCCTTCTTGCGTTCAGCACATGGTGCGCATCAGCGAGGGCAACCTCACAAAGGGACTTGTCTTCGGAGTGCTCGATGTAGCCCGACGAGAAATAATCTGGCTGGAGATGCCGTTCACGGCACAGACACTTCGCGGAGCCAACAGCGCATCAGTAGAAGCACTTCTCCACAAACTCGAAGCTAAGCTATCTGTAGGAGAATTGGTTGAGATGAAGGCGAAAGCACAAAACCTCACCATAGTTGCAAGTGCAGGAGAGGCCGACGAAGCTTACACCTACGAGTGGGCACTCAACCCCGCCGACGTAACAAAGCTACTCTATATGTAACTCGATACCAACACATCAGCGAGCGACTTCAGGGCACAAAAAAAGCGACCCTAAAGTCGCTCGCGATGATTCTGAATAATAGGAGGATTAACCCCATCATAATACATATAATAAAAGGTGTCATTACCGTCGGGTTCCGAGCTGTCGCTCAGTACAAACCGCTTGCCGTCTACGTACCTCCTATAAATGAACAGCCGCTTCAAGGAATTCCGTGTACGGATAAACACCCTCCGGTTACTGACGAAGCAAACGCCATTGCCCATCTTAATTTCATCCCTCCTGATAGGTGCCGCATCCATATAATACGCACGCAGGAAATACAAGTCGCCCAACTTCATGAAATTCAAGAACCCTATGCTCACCATCTCCGGTCTCTGCGTAAAGGCTACCTTATTCTCAAGACACACCCAATAGTCACTGCCATCCTCAGTGATTCTGAGCAAGCCGTTATCCTCCAACTCCGCATAGTCGAACTGCAACTCCGGACTATCCACAGGCTTGAACAACTTGGTGCGAACCACATACTTGCCATCCCACTTCTGCACTACACGCAAATCGTACGCCGTGGGACACACCTTTCTGTAAGTACCCATAGACTGCCATTTATCTATAAAGTACTCCCTATAGAACACCTGATACAAATCATCCTCCGTGCGGACATATCGCAAATCGCCCACCTCGCTATAGTCGCTCAGATGCAACTTGTCGCCTAAACTCAAGCCACCCATCGCCGACATGAAGCTACGCATATACCGCTCCTTCTGCTCTTCGAACGCCAACAGCCCAGCCTCGTATTCCGCCTTCTTCGCTCCCCACTCCTCCAGACTGATGCCGTGTAATAACGGTTCAAGTCCCTTACGCCAAGCCAACACAGCAGTCTCACTTTCCCAAAGCACAACATCGTCAAACTGATCCTTCTGTCTGTACAGCACCTCCGGTTCCGATGGTTGGATGAAGAAAGACTTAAACCGAAGCCCATCGTTCACGCCATGCACCAAAGCGTCGGGCACCACAAAGCACCCATCATCCATCCAGCGAGTCTTCACCCTCGGATAAAGCTTCATGCCATCCGTAGTGCTGAACTCCAGGAAACCGATACGCTCAATCCTCGGTCTACGCACAAAGCGCACCCCATTGCGTAAGTCCATCCACGGACGCTCACGGTCAATCTTCCTTCTGGAACACAACTTCACTATGCCGTACGCCTTCAACTCCACCTTATTATATACGCAAGGCAACACCTCTGCGCCATCCTTGTCCACTATACTCCAAAGCCCATCTTCGCTTTCCTTCAGCTTGTAACCGTACGCCGCCTCCAAATCCATACGCTGCCCCTGATGCGTCATTACGGTAATAAGCTCTGTATCCTCGTCGGCAGTGATGCGCTGCACACCGTCATGGATGGAATAAGCCACATCATACTGCTCTTCCGCCTTAAGGAGATTACCCTTTCCGGCAAGCCGTCCGTCAAACATCGCCTGCCAGTCCCTATCGTCCGACGGCAAGCCGAACAAACGATACAGACCCACATTATCCAATATCAGGCAATACTTTTTACCGTCGAACACACGCATGCCACGGCCCACCTGCTGCAGATATTTAGCAAGCGAAAGCGTAGGTCGAGCCAACTGAATGAACTCCACGTCTGGACAGTCGAAGCCCTCGCCAAACAAGTCCACATTAACCAAGACCCTTACAGCTCCCGACGACACATCACCTCTCTCGTCCGAACCACCACATTTCTTGAACTCCTCAACAATCCGCTTCCGCTCATCAGCAGACGTCTTCCAGCTAATCGCCACCGCAGGAATGCCGTGCTCCCTATAATACTCGGCTATATGCTCAGCATGATTTACATCTATAGCATACGTTATGCCCTTCTTGCCCAGCGCATACCGTATCACAGTGTCGCACAGACGCTCTATACTAGGCCGAACATCCAACTTCTCGCTCATCTCCTTCAACGAGAAATCACCGTTGGCCCCACGCTTGGTCAGTCCGAACACCATCCGCTGATCCTCACTATCCGCCTTTACCGACATATAATCGTACAGCGACAAACGCCCGTCGGCAATGAATTTCTTGGTAGGCCACGACTGCAGCAGCACATCAAACAAATCAGAAAAACCCTTCATGTTCAACCGGCACGGAGTAGCCGTTACCCCAAGCTTCTTAGCCTCCGGATAAGCGTTCATCACCTCAGCATAAGTCCGTGCCAACGCATGATGCGCCTCGTCAATCACTATCAGTGAAGGTCTCTCGTCCAACTCCCCATAATGCTTCGATAACCACTGTATCGACATCACCTTTATAAAGGAAGATTGAAATTCAGAACACGCCAATCCCGACTGACAAATCAGCGATGCCTCAATCTGTTCCACCAGTTCACGCCGATGAGCCACAATCCACACGCACGCATTCTTCGCCCTCTGCACCTCGTCAGTAACCACGCTTGCCAGCACATGCGTCTTACCCGTACCCGTGGGCATCTGCACCATTACGGATCTACACGACCGAAAAGCCGCCTCAATCCGCTCCTTCATTTCTATCTGATAATCGTAAAGCCGGATATTATTCATAATCAACCAAGCGATTCGCTACCGTCTTCGCCATACTTGCCATCCTTGGCCTCGTATATAACCGACGGTTCCAGCACCTCTACCGAGTGCCATTCGCCCTGCGGCACCACACAACCGTAATTGCCCAGCGCCGGATCAAGATGGATGCGTTCCTTCTCGTTACCGTTCTCGTCATAGAACACCTCTACCAACTTACCGCACAGCAACAGCACATTCTCCGTGCTATTAGGATGCCGATGGATAGGCACCACCGTCCCCGGCAACAACGCATTCAGCATACGCTGCGAATTATCGTTGGCCGAAGTACGCAAGTCGAAGTTCTGACGCAAGCGAGGATTAGCCATAGCCTGCTCGAACAACTTACCTAAGAACTCTTTATTCAATTCCATAACCGTGATATTCATTATTTGCCCAACGAAGCCAAATACTCCTCGTGCAAGTGGTAATATTTCTTCATAAACAATACATACGCTACGGCCAATACCGCCAGAGCACCTATCAGATACATCCAGTGACACAACACCGTGTCAGGGCAGAGATATATGAAACAGAGAGAAACCGCCAACTGCATAACCATATACAGCGAAGTAACCTTTACATGTCCTATTTTCAATTCATTAGCCATAAGCTGATAAGCATGCTTTCTGTGAGCCTCGCCCAGATTCTCGTGCAGCATGATACGATGCACTATAGTCAAGCAACCGTCCACACCATACACCAACAAGAAAATCAGCCATGTAATATCCTCGGTCTTGATAATAACATTTCCCAACAAGAAAAGCATAATGAACGCTATACCGATAGAACCCACGTCTCCGGCAAAACACTTAGCCTTACCCTTCGGACGGAAGTTAAAGATGCAAAACACCAACGAAGCCAAGACAGTAGATACTATCAAGCTCTGCTCTACATACCCGCCATCCATGTTCACGGCCATCAGCGGCAACAACACCGCCAACGAATATCCCGCCGTGATGCCATTGATGCCATCCATGAAGTTAATCACATTAGTAGCCCCCACATAAACTATCAGCGCCACCAGCACTATCCACCACATCGACCAGTGCAATATTCCCAGCTGATAGAACGCCATCGCCGCAGCAGCGAACTGCGCCACCAATCTCACCGAGTCGGGCAGCGAACGGATATCATCTACAAAGCTCACCCCAGCTACCAGTGTCAGTCCCGCCAGGAACCACGGATAATCGAACCCGAAAAACGCACTCCACACCCAAGCGCCAATCAAGAAGATGATTCCTCCCCCACGCAACACAATCGTAGAGTGCGACGAACGCTCATTAGGTTTATCGATAATGTTAAACTTATCCGCAATGCGGAAATACACGAGTTCCGCCGCGAGTAGCAGAACGAAAATAATTAAATACGTCATATTAAATTGCTATTAATTTTCTATTGAGAGTAAGAACAAGCACCCTTGTCCACAGTTCACTTCAGGGCATAAGCCATCGTGTAGACATTTTCTGCAAATGCCTACATATCATATTGTTAAAATGTTATTTAGATTGAATTATTGGCATGGTGCCAATTAGATTAGAAGTAATTGAGTGCTTACTTATGACATGAGGATTGAGAGCGTTTAAATTCTAATTGCCGCACTCAGCAGTTAGAAAGAAAGCATAATTATAATCCCATTATCTTATCCAATTTTTTCAAGCACTCATCTTTGGTGAAGAACTTATCATAATATGCTTTCCCCTTTTGTCCCTTAACAGCCAATTCTTGCTTATCAGTTTGAGAAAGAGCAATTACGAGTTTCGCTAAACTATCTGAATCACCAGCTTTCACATTCCATCCGCATTCAGCAGCTTTTATCACTTCACCACCTTCACCGTTCAACGCAGCTATAATTGGACGTTCAGCCGCCATATACGATGCTATCTTAGCAGGAGAATACATATTAAATAAAGGAGAATCCGTCAAAGACACAAGCATAACATCTGCCTTTTCAAAGAAAAGAGGCATTGTTTCTGATGGGAAACGACCAAGTGTAATTACAGTCTCTTCTATACCATTCTCTTTCACAAAAGAGCGAACCCAATCCAAGCGACGACCATCACCCACTATCACCCACTTAATATTCTTATACTCCTTAGTTTTAAGAACTGCTTGCATATTACATTCCATGCCATGAGCTTCACCTACGGCACCTGCAAACATTACAATAAAATCACCATTGCTTGAAAGTTCCTTTAGTTTTTCAGGAAGAGCAAAGTTTAAACCATATGCGTTTGAAGCACCATCACTCCACTGCGGATAATAAATGACCTTGTCCTTATAATCACCATATTTCAAAATACTCTGGTCAAAACTCTTTGAAGAAGTAAGTATCTTATCAGAGTTCTTATATTCACTCTTCACAAACAAGTTAAAGAATCCAAGAATATACTTATTATTGATACCGCCTGCTGCTGTCAAACTCTCTGGCCAAAGATCGAGCACCCAAGTATAAAGAGGTACACGCCTCATCTTTTTATAAAGCACTGCAGGACTCGACATCATAACAGGCGAAAGCTGTTGGCAGAATACCAAATCATATTTATGCCATAACGCATGGAATAGCATCCAAAACCATCCAACAATAAAAAAACTGAAAAAGTTCAGCATCAGCATGATTTTATTATCCTCTCCACGAGGGACAAGAGGCAGACGTGTTACCCTTACTCCATTAATCACTTCATGACGTTTTTTGAACAACCCATAACCTGGGAAAAACTTCCCTTTAGGATAATTTGGTATACCAGTTACTACATGCACGTCGTGACCTTCTTCCGCCAGATGAAAAGCTATATCATTACCACGAAATGTTTCCGGATAAAAATATTGGCAAACAAAAAGTATTTTCTTTTTCTTCATATTCTAATTTGTTTATTTCAATAGTTTATTTCTTTGTAAGATCATTAGCTTAACCAATCTTCACCTCTACTTACATCAAACCATTGTATAACTCTATATATTTCTCATAACATTTATCTTTTCCAAAATAATCCTCTGCGCGTTTTCTACAATCAGAAGAAGACAATGGATTATCTTTCATCATACGTATAGCCTCAACTAATCCATTTAAATCTCCTTGTTCTACAACAATACCTGTCTTTTCGTCTATTGCTTCAGGACTTCCGCCTGTGCGATATGTAATTACAGGAGTTCCACAAGCAAGTGCTTCAAGATTTACAGTTGGGAAATTATCTGCATATGTGGGATTTATAAAAACATCAGATTTAGAATACAAGGCAACAAGTTCTTGCACATTTTGAGTTCGCTCAATACCAACAATCCCTTGAGGCAAAGAATTAAGTTGTTGTTTCGTTACACCAACAATAGTAATTTCGTACTCATTTGAAAGAATCTCTCTCAACTTTAGAATATCACCAAATCCCTTATCCTTATTCCATACATTAGATACAGCTAAGACATGAAATGATTTTTTATTAGTACCTAAACTCTCTGAACCCTTAAAAACATTCAAGTCTACGCCATTATTGATAACATAAATAGGCTTATCCTTAAGAAAAGACTGACGTACAAAGTTTGCAATCCATTCTGAGCAAGCTATAATTGTCAAATTATTATTTGCTCCGAATAAATTCTTTTTCATCGTGTAATTCTTTCTGGAACGATCAAAAAGCGTTTTAGGGTATTCATGTTGTAATGGACAATCAAAACACCCTGATTTCCATCGCTCACAATCTTTTGTTATAAAATGGAAACAATGACCAGTAAAAGCCCAACAGTCATGAAATGTCCAGACTACCTTTATGTCTGTTTTATTGAGATATTCAAATAACAATCGATAGTTCAAATAGTGATCATGAATATTGTGCAACTGAATTACATCAGGTTTTATTTCATTTATCCTTTTTATAAACTCTTTGGTTGCTCTGCGAGAACATAATCCTTCATTATCAAGAATTCTCTGCTCTGCATAATGTTGATACATATCCAATTTGTTACCTATTTTTATAAGGTGCGATTGAGAGGGGTTATACCAACGTCCATAGGCAATATAAGAATCCCATCCATGAGCTATAGCACATTGTCCTATCTGCTCTGCAATTTTACCTGTACTCCCCCAATTGGCAGTGACGTTTATTTGCAATAATACTTTAGTTTTCATATTGGATAAGCCTTACTACAAGGTCCATCAATTGGCAAAGTATTGTTACCGCCTTGTAACATTTTAACTAATTTCAAAAAATTGTTTGCTGCATTTTCAGGAGACCACACATCACGCATTGTTTGATAAGCATTTGCAGCAATTTGCAATCTTTTTTCAGGATTGTCTAACAGCCATTCTACCTTTTCACAAAGAGAATTCAATTTGCAAGATTCAAAGACACAGCCATTAACTCCATCGTTTACAAGAAAAGGAATACTACCAATAGCATCAGAAGCTACTATTGCACATCCATTACTCATTGACTCATTAGCAACAGCCCCCCACCCTTCATTCTTATCAGATGTAAAAAGGAATAACTCATGCTCTCGCATAGCTTTCAATATATCATCATTTGGCATATTCCCTTTGAAGTTAACAACATCTTCCACGTTTAAATACTTCACTAGAGCTTTAGCTGGCTCAAATTCTTCACCAGAGCCATACATGTCAAGCACAAACTTATATCCTTTTTCTTTTAATCGAGCCGCCATCTGTATTGGTAACTCTGGGTGTTTCAACTTCAAGAATCTTGCACACCACATAATTGTATGTAAGGTTTCTGAAGTAGAAACGCTAAAAGATTCTTCAAATGGATTACATTTATCTACTTTAGTAAAGTATCCCCATTTATAACATTTATTTTTGAAACTATGCAATTTGTAATGATCACCACAAGCAAATGCGCTTGAACAAAGTTTATAGACATTCTTATAAGCTAACACAGTATAATAATACCAAAAGTACTTCAACAATCTGGGTGACGCTAAATTCAACCACCCTCGTTTCAACCAGCGTTCGCTAACATCAAACGTAAGTTTGCCTGTCTTTGCACGCAACGCCTCATATTTCCATGATTCAGGGCAACTAAACAATGCAACATCTGCACTATACAAAAGTTCCATCGCTCTATCCATATTTTCTTTGTTCTTCCATGCCTGTAAAACGTAAGGACGCGAAGATAAATCTGAATAGCCTCCTTTAAGCAGCCATTCATAAATAGGACATAATTCAACAAATGTATAATTACAATTGGTTAGTTTATATAATTCATCAGCAACGTTTGCTTGATGATGATTTATAAAATTTGAAAAGAAAACTATAGTCATAAATTACGTTTAAATTTTAAGTAATGAGGTATAACTTCTTTCTCTGAAAACCTTTCTTTATCGAAAGAACTCTTATCAAATTCTTTTTTCTTAATACACAATTCTATAGCTTCACTAATTTTATCTACAGTAAAGTCTTCATCGTCAAGTTTATTGGGAGTTATAAAGCCAAATTTAGTTTCTACAATTTCATTTAGATCCTTTTCATAACCATCTGAACATTGCATAATTTCCCAAACACCGATTGACGAATTTGTTGCAACACATTTAACGCCAATTGATAATGCCTCTATCAGCACACCAGGCAAACCCTCATCTCTTGACGGTGAAACTAGCATTAACGCACGTTTCATATATTTATAAGGGTTTTCTTTTCGCCCTAAAAAATGTATGCTATCTGCCAATTTATTCTCATCAATGATTCGTTTCAAAGAAGTCAAAGAATCATCATCATCAGAACCTATAAAAACCAATTGGTAATTAGGGTGTTTTGTATGCACTTTTACGAATGCCCTTACTAACCTATCGCTTCCTTTCACACCAATGTACAAACCACCAACATATAGAATCACGGGATTACAAAATATATTTTTTTCTTTTTCATCTGTTAAATCCAAACATGCATTCTTTTCTATCTTTGCAAAATCATGTATGTTATAAACAAGTTCTATATCTTTCCCTTTTTGTAATTTTTTCAAGTCTAAATAGGCACTCTTATTTACTGCTATAAATTTATCAAGATGTGAACACAATAAATAATTAGCGGCAACACTGGCAAAATAAATAAACTTTCCTGCACTTTTTCTTTGCTCTAGTTTTGTATGAAAGATTCCTATTTTCATTTCTCCGATTCCGCTTAAAACATTCCAATAAGTTGCCCCCAAAAGAGTAGAAATGGAAATCTTTATATTATTCTCCTTTTTTATTCTTCTCAGACACAATATCCTTGTAAACACTTTTGCGATTATACCTTTTCTCTCACCTAATTTGTAGATATTCTCAAACTGAAAGCCATCTTCTTTATAAGATCCAAGGCAAGCCACATATACTTTTATTTCTGGTTGTTTACATAACCCTCTATACAAATCATATGAAACGCTGGCTATTGTACCAGTATTTGACGGAATCACTAATATTATATTCATACTACGATAATTATACTAGAAATATATTTAACAAAAATCCATCTGGAAGTACATCTGGATATAAAGTGAAATATATTTGATAGAAACGAAATAGCTCTACAACAGGCAAAAAACAAACAAGGACTTTCAAGTTCTTTGCACAAGAAATACTATGATTCAAAATGATCAGAATAAAAGGTATTATAACATTTAGAAATCTAGACATAGAAGGAATAAATCCTACACAGTTCGTAATCGACAAAAAAATAAGCACAAGCATCACAAATTTCTTACGTTCAATATCTTTGCAACTAATATATAACATAAGAGTTGTTATATTATAGTATAAAAATCTCAATGGTGCAAAAAACTTCACAAAGTTCGATTCTCTTACAGCCGTATCTATCTCTGATTTATAATCATCATTTAAGTATGATTTTAATAAATCTCCCAAAACGCCATCTCCAATATCTACAATATTTGGCAATGTATCCCATACCAATCCTATGAAT
>OJKP01000343.1_pt1 | contig 35618 bp, 26 predicted proteins | sample 1596521 | NCBI WGS metagenome assembly OJKP01 (sample SAMEA4350130, study PRJEB24818) | metagenome | biome: human; feature: gut; material: faeces | place: Denmark | collected 2013-09
GAATATAGATAATATGTATAACAGTGGTTTCATCTATTGTTATATTTTAAATTCTATAATCGGCTCATCACTTTTTACACATGTGGCGATGATTGTCTTTGTTTTTTCGTTTATATCGATTCCGTATATGGGTTTGTCTAAGATGTATTTTTGCAACGGGTTCCCTTGCAAATCGAACACATAAATGTAACGACCACCGTCTTCCGGCTTTTCACCTCGTTGGTAGGAGGCTAATTTGTCTCTGAATTTCACACCCTGAAATGCCGTATAGATACGTTCATTTGTCACCTTTATGTCACTGAATCCCATTATTCCGGTAGGGATGCCCTCGTTTTTGGCGCTTTTAAATTGAGGTTCGCCGTTCGGGCCATATAGGACTTTATGCGTATTATCATGAAAGTTATAAATTTCGATTGCTTCTCCCAACTGGGTAGCCATAGCCAAGATGCCATTATCCGGATTATAATCTATAAAACTTCTCCATGCCTGTGCCAGTGCCGGGCGTGAAGTCGCTTTATGGACTGCTTCACTGGGGATTGTACCATTACTTTTGGTCGCTTCGCCATTTTTGTTTACTTCCCAAAAACGATGCTCTCCCATATAGTCTGGAATCAAAAAGCCCGATTCCATCGTGCGAAAGTCCAAAGAGCGGACAAGTTTCTTGTCTAATTTAATCTCCTCTACCCGTTGCGCAGACCGGGTAGAAAGAGATATTTTCCAGCGGGTAATTTCCATCTTGTTGGGATCCAAAGCCCACAAAGAATCCAATGTATTAAATTGGATGTTTGCAACAGACAGCATCTCCTCCGGTGCTTCTCCACGTCTGCCGAATGAAACAATATGTTTCCATGTCGGATAAGTAAACGCATGTAAATAGTGATCCATATTATGCAGATCCATTACAACGGCGATACTATCCCTGACCGTTACCCGGAATGGATAACGGAACAGAATAGTATCCAGATTGATAACCTGTTCACTAAGTCTCTTACTCTCTGCAAATTCCGAGTATCGTGGAAAGTGCGAATCCTGAGAACTCGTACAGGCTGCCAAACTGCTAATACCTATTAATATATAAAGGAGATGCTTCATCGTTTATTCAAGACTCAAACCTTCAATTCTCATTTCAACCCAATCTCCGGCACATTCTACAGAGCCATCGCCATAGCAATTTACTCCATTTCCCTGTTCTCCATAAGCCAATGCTTCTACGTTTTCTAATAATAAAGTAGGCAACTCATTTCTTTGATGAGTCCAAAAACAAGTGCCGGCAATCAGGCAAACTACAACTCCGACTAATTTTAATTTTTTTCCCATATCTATTTTATATTTGTTGTGGCAAATGTAGAGATGTTTTTTGGGGAAAACTCCTATATTTTACCTATATCTTACTTATATTTCACCTGTATTCTACCTGTATAGGTGTTTTTTACTCGTTTCTCCTCATATTGAAAGGTTCTTCGTATCTTTGTGTCCATGATGAAGAGTTTGAATTTGTTAAGTATATTATATTTAATCATTGCGATATCTGTAGTTGCTATATTGGTGGGATATTGGCATTCGGATAATTTGCGCAGCAAAGTCTCTGAAATATGGAAACAAACTTTATGGGAAGACTGTACGAACAGGATGAGAGAGATCAATGTAAAAAAGAAGCATACATTTTCTTCAACGACTTCATCTAATATCAAAATAGTGACAGAGAAGCAGACTTTTTCTATAAAAAGGGACCGTATTAAATCTTTAACCGCTGAAGAAAAAGATTTTCTTGCCGATCAATATTATTTGTTATCCAAGAATCCTGTCAAAATAGAAAAGTTGGATAGCCTCTTCCGACTCAAGTTGAAAGAGAATGGTCTGAATTTTAAAACAGCAGTGTTTTTCGGGGATAATGTAGTCCCGTCTGATTATTTGAAATTGACATACAAGGTGAATATTCAGGATGTCATTGTCTTAGAGGGATATGTTAAGGGTAGTTGTTGGGAGAGGATATTGTGGGGAAAAGGTTATTATGTTTTACTGACCCTGATTCTTTTGGGAGCTTTGGTTTTATTAGTCCTGGAAAAGAGAAAGTTAAATCGTTTCAGGCATGTTGTTCTTGAAAATCGACCACCCTTAGAAATCCCTCAGACTTTACCCGTTGAACCTGTCTGTCAGAATATGGAACCGGCCATAGAACAGATAGAGACACATACACAAATCACTTTAACTGTTTTCCTGAATGAAAGAAAACACACCTTAGTTTATATGGATAAAGAAATATCATTTGCTCCGAAAGTTTTCGGACTGCTTTATCTATTGTCGCAAGGAAAAGATTATTTCCAACCGTATGATTTTTTGCTTCAAAGTCTTTGGACTGAAGAAGGGAGTGCTGATAAAAAGCATTTGGAGCAAATCGTGATCCGCTTACGAAAAGGCTTGAAGGATATTCCATGGTTAAGCATTGATACTATATGGGGAAGTGGCTACCAAATCAATGTGAAAAATGGTGCAACTCTCATATTGAAGCCACAAGAGTTTCCACTTAATCAAAATGTCACTGCCACCCCATGAAAACAGGATTAGTACCCCATATTTTGGGAATTACACTTAGGGGTAATATTTTTTAACACAACAAAGTGTTGCGCTTTGCTTCAAAAAAGCAGCAAACTGTCAGACCGTCAAATTCGCTTTTCGGGGATTCGTTTATATGCCTCCTTCTATCGGTGCACAGTTACGAATAAAATCAGGAAACGAAAAGTTAAAAGTTCTTGTATAAACAAATAAAAAAAGTATTACCTTTGCCACAAAATACAATGGGCAAGTTGTATAAACAGACTTTTTGCGTCTGATTCAGAGAAAAGTAAACTGATAGTTAGGGTTATAATATCTAAGTCTTGATGACAGACTTTCCCTATAGGTTAGAGAACAACAAAAGGGATATAATATGAGAAAATTGCTGTGCATGCTGATCGGCTTGGTCGGCTGTTATTTGGCAGGTTATGCCCAGAAAACGATTTCTAATGATCGTGGGGCTACGATCGCATTAAAAACGAATGCACTCTATTGGGGAACTACGACTCCTAATTTGGGTATGGAAGTCAGGTTAGCCCCCAAATGGACTATGGAGGCTGAAGTAGGGTTGAACCCCTTCGCTCCGAAAGAGAATGATGGAAGTTACGGAAAGTCCATCAAGCATTTCCGGCTTCATCCAGAAGTGCGCTATTGGTTTTGTGAAAGTTTCTACAAACATTTCATCGGGCTTCATGTTCCTTATCTTATATATAACGTATCAGACATCAAATTGTTGGGCACGGAAGATGAGCGTCACCAAGGTTGGGGAACCGGTGTCGGGCTCAGCTACGGATATAGCTGGGTGTTGGGCAAACATTGGAATCTCGAAGCTTCTGTCGGTGCCGGCTACCTTTATTTAAAGTCGGATATTTACCCTTGTACAAATTGTGGAACGAAAAAAGAGACTGTAAAGAAGCATTACTTTGGTCCTACTCAGGCTGCTGTAAGCGCCGTATATGTATTCTAATGCAAACGTATTAATCGCAGTGTATAATGAAACCATTCTTAATTTTACTAATCATATGTGGATGTAGCATATCTATGTCTGCACAAAATTCTGTTCAAGAATATACATTGGTGGTAAAGGAGAAGCAGGCTGACAAAGACAACGGCAAACTCCTTCTGTCGATGAAAATAGATGTGAGCAATATAGATATACCCGGAGACAAGTCTGTTATATGTACGCCCATCATAGAACATGGCGACAGCGTGCGTGCATTGGATCCGCTTATCATCAATGGCAGGAGTCGTCACATATTGTATCAGCGCCTTAACCGTCCGTCGACAGAACAAGAGTACAAACGTGCGAACGGCGAAGAGCAAATCCTTGATTATCATTCTCAGACTCCTTATAGCGAATGGATGGAACAGGCTGATGTTTCGTTGGTGACGGACGATTGCGGTTGTGGCTGGCAGGCTTTGCAAAGCGACAAGTCCCCGCTTTTCACGTTAGACTTTTCCGAACCTGTCGTCCTGGTCCCGCAAGTGGCCTATCTTGTTCCTCAGGCTGAACGCGTCAAAGCGCGTAAACTGGAAGGAAGCGCGTTCTTGGATTTTCCTGTGAACAAAACGGCTATTAACCCTGAATACAGACGCAATCCCGAAGAGCTGCGAAAAATACGCGAGACGATAGATGCTGTCCGCAATGATCCATATACGACCATTACTCGTGTAAAGATCAAAGGATACGCTTCTCCGGAGGGTTCGTATAAAGCCAATGCCTATCTGGCAGAAAACCGGGCTAAAGCATTGTCTGATTATGTGAAAGGGCTGTATCGGTTTGAGCAGACACAATTCACGGTGGATTTTGAACCGGAAGATTGGGCCGGGCTCAAAAAAGCCGTAGAAGACAGTAATCTGCCGGACAAACAGCAGTTGCTTGAGATAATATGCGCCAAAGAACCGACAGATCTCGACCAACGGGAGCAGAAACTTAAATCATTGAACGGCGGCTCTTCATATCGAATCTTATTAGCCGATGTTTATCCTTCTTTGCGTCATTCAGACTATGAGGTAGATTATACGATCCGCAATTTCACATTGGAAGAGGCTAAAGAGCTGGCATTTTCTGATCCGTCCAAACTGAGTCTTAACGAGTTGTTTCAAGTTGCAGAGACCTATCCGGTGGGTTCGGATGAGTTTAACGAGATATTTGAGACGGCTGTGCGCATGTATCCGGACGATCCGGTTTCTAACTTGAATGCGGCTATCACAGCCATCCAGTCCAATCAATATTCAAAAGCAAAAAGATATTTGAAAAAGGCTCAAGAGTGTCCGCAAAAACAATTGGCCGTAGCTGCTATAGCCATGCATGCCGGTAATCCGGACAAAGCGAAACAAATTCTACAGTCTTTGTCCGGTTCTTCAGAAGTTTCGAAAGAAGTGCAGGACAACCTGAACCAATTGGAGAAGTATATTAAACAAAACAGAAAAAAGTAAAGGGACAAAATTTCACTTTAATTATTTATAAACATGAAAAAGAAGCTGTTTTTAGCAGGATTGTTAGTTGCAGCGTTAATGACTGCAAGCTGTTCGGATGATATTTCCGACGATAAAGGAGGATCGAATGATAGTAAAAACGAAGTTGGATATGTAAAGGTATCCATAAACCTGCCTTCGGCCTCCGGTAATATGACGAAAGCCAACGAGAATGGGAATGATAATTTTGATGATGGCGTGGAAGCTGAGTATAATGTAAATGATGTTATCTTGGCGATATTTGAAGGTACTTCCGAAAGTGATGCCTCATGTATCAACATCGAAAATTTAACAGAGTTAATTCCAGCCAAGGTCGGCGATAACATAACGGTTAAATATTCCACTAGAACGATTGAGATAAAAAAACCGGCTGAAAACAAGAAGCTGTAAGCTTTGGTTATTGCCAACGGCAAGTCTACTTATGAAAATAATTTGGCTGGGAAGAAATTATCAGACTTGAATACTATAGCCGAACCTGTCGATTTATCCAAGATAGCCGATACAAGCGACAAGGGTAATTTCTTGATGACAAACTCTCCTATCAGCAATGAACCGGGAGCAGCGCAAAAGTCTGACAGTCGCGAAGTTACAACTTTGGTTCCATTGACAGTTTATGACACGGAAGCTCAAGCAGAGGTAAATTCCCCCGATCAAATTTATTTGGAACGCGCTGTTGCTAAAGTTACCACTTCGGTTAAGGGCGGAGGTAACGTATTGACAATACGGAGCAATAATCAAAGCGCTACTTACAATGAAGCAACAGTCACTTTCGAAGGATGGCGACTTCAATTGACAAACAAAAAGTTCTATCCGGTTCGCAATGTAGCAGACTGGAAGACTTGGGATACTTATTATGTAGGGAATGAACTTAACCGTTTTTATGGTTATGTTGAAAAGCCATACCGTGTTTATTGGGCTATAGATCCCAATTATGGCACGACTAACGATGGTGATTTAAATAAATATCAAAAGGTTTCAGACGTTACCGAATGGAATGAATTGGGCAACAATGAATATTGTGCCGAGAATACAACAACAGCCGGTCAGATGAGTCAGAGCAAATTGACAAATGTTCTATTGAAAGCCAAATTCAGATTAAAAGATGCTACAGAAAATGACAATTTATTCATGGGAGCTAATACTTCTACCATATATAAAGAAAATGATTTTATAAACTTGGCCAAATCCAAATTGACAGGCGAAAATGCTTTATCTTCTTCCGAGAACATAAAGGTTAAAGCCGATGCTACCGCAAAGACGATAACGACGGCAGAAGGAGTGAAAACCGTTTTCTGTAAAAATGACGGCTCAGCAGATAGCGAATTAAGCGATGCTCAAGCTGCGGCTATTTTGACAGCAACAGATGGAACCATCAAGTTCTATAAAGGTGGTGTGATGTACTATTATTCGACAGTCATCAAACATTTCGGCAACAAGCCGACTGAGTTTAATGGAGATACAGCTAATCCCTCGTATGAGGAGGACAAACACTTAGGCCGCTACGGTGTTGTCCGCAACAACTGGTACGAATTGCGAATCAACAGTGTTTCAGGTCCCGGCGAACCGGAAATACCGACAATTCCGGACGAACCGGTTGATAAGAAGCATAGCTACATTAATGCTGAGATAAATGTGTTGTCATGGGCTAAACGTACAGAAGATATTGACATATAAAAAATCTATTCATATTCTCTGATGTGAAAACTACAACCATTTCCTGCCATGGTAAAGTAGAGACAGGAACCGAGTACCCTTTTATGCAAAAGGGTACTCTTTGATTCAGACAATTCAGATCCTTTATGCCGCAGGCATAAAGGTGAACAATATATATAAGTATAAAATACAGCTACATATGAAATTCAATAAGTCCCTTCTGCTTTTGCTGGCAATGTCCTTCATTGGAGGTTTTGCATCGTGCGACTATATACACGACGACTTGCAACCTTGTCCTACCGGGATGGATTTGGTTTTCCGATACGATTACAATCTACAACGTGCCGACATGTTTTCGGACCATGTAGGAAGCGTCAGTGTTTATTTGTTTGACGAAAATGGCAAATTCCTTTTCAAGCAGGTAGAGAGCAACCGTGTTTCAGAACAGCCGCTTCGAGACAATAATTACAAGATGCACCTTAACCTGCAACCGGGCAAGTACCAGTATGTCGTCGAGGCATTGCAGGTGCCGTACGAACAGGCAATACAGAATGGCGGCGCAAACTTTGTCAAGACAGAACCACAGGATGGGGACGAAATGAAGGTCATTACCCATGTGCTGGACCATGACGGCAATGGCCTTGTTCCCAATAATGCTTTGCCGTTGGACACATTGTGGCATGGGATGCGGGCTACGCCAATAGAAGTGGTGCAAGACAAGGTAACGCAGGATACGGTTTCGTTGGTTCGCGATACCAAACAAATAAGCGTGTCTCTCCGTGAGATAGACGATCCGGCCCGCATAGACGTAGCCGATTATGACTTTAGGATAACAGATAAGAACAGCCGCTTGTTGTGGGACAATTCCGTGGACGAGTCTGTCTCCGTTTTCTATACGCCTTATGCCACCCGCAATACCGAAGACAAGTCGGTTGACGGCCAAATAGGGAGCATCGGGCGCATGGCTCATGCGGACTTTATGACCTCACGCCTGCTCTATCATGACAAGGCGGCAGACGATGCCGTATTGAGCATTACCAACAAGAAGACAGGCCGGGAGGTTGTCCGTGTGAATTTGCCCGATATACTTAGCCGTTTGCGTTCGGCTGCCGAGATTTACCGTTATACCCCGCAAGAGTTTTTAGACCGGGGCTATGACTATCAGTTGACTTTCTTCTTGAAAGGCGATACGTGGGAATATGCCAATGTAGAGATAAGCGTACTTTCCTGGGCAAAGCGCATACAGTATGAAACAGTTGGTTTTTAAGAATAGGAGAAAACAGTCGTGAAACTGATCGTTAAAATAGGGACTGCTGTAGCGGGATTGTATTGTTTGGCCTCATGCAACCTGATTCATAGCAATGACATGGATTGCCAGCATTATACACCTGACGGCATTCCTTTTGCATACGTAGGAATCAGCCTTTCTACGGGAAAAGCCAATCAGGTGACCAAGGCAGATGATGATCATCAGCTTCCAACAGGCGGCGAGGACGGAGATGGCAAAGAGGACGGGCAAAAAGAAGAAAACAAGGTGAGCAATGTAACTGTCTTTTTCTTTGAATCGGATAATGGAATAAATGGTGATGATTCAACTCCTATAGTGGCTTCCCAATACTGGCCGAGTAGAGCTTTTCTCTATACAGGCAACACGCAGTACACGACAGATCCGGTTGAAGTGTACAATTTGGAAATCGGCCATACATACGATATGTTGGTCATGGCTAATGCCGGATATATCATAACTGAAGATATAAAAACATTAGGGGATTTGCGCAAGCTGTGTACAGAATCCATCTGGTCGTATGAGTTGGGGTGGATCAACGATCAAGAGGTATACCATTATACCAAATTCATGATGTCCTCCGCAGAGTCTGGAGACAAACTTTTTATTCCGGCTAATAACAGTACGACAAATCCTGCAACAACCAGTTATATCAACCTCGAACGCCTATCCGCCCGTGTGGACTATAAGGCAAAAGGGACGGATGGAGAAGAAGCCGGCGTTTACAAGGTTACGGATAAAAAGACTGGTAGGGAAATAGGCAAAGCAAGAATATCAGGGGCTATGCTTATCAACACCTTGAATGGGAATTCTGGAAGTTACTGGTTCAAGCGAGTGACAAAACCGGGAGAAAGCTTTGCGACAGGTTCTGTTGAATATTTGGGGGAAGAACAGGTCAAAGCGGATTATGTGGCAACGAACTATGTCCTTGACCCGCAATCCAGGGAAGGGAAATATGCGGAAGACTTTGACAGCGACACCTATTATCCCAATATCGGCTACGACAATTTGAATTGGGCCAATCATATTGTCACCGAAAGCCTGGTGAGTGGATTGGATGACGATTATAAATGTATCGGCTATCCCAAAGAGAACGTCAACGAGGTCGGCAAACGCTCACACACGACCGGTGTGGTATTCCAAGCATGCTATACGCCGACCGGTTATACGGAGGGTGATACTTTCTTCGAATGGAATGGTTCCATGTATCCCACTCTGGAGAAAATGATGGAAGCCTTTGATGCTGTTTCCTGGAACAATTACATCAACAACGATGCAGTATGGAAAAGCGGACTTACGTGGAATGAGCTGCGCACAAACATCATTCCGAACATAAAAATGGACGATCCTACCGGTTACAGGGCTTGGCTGGTAAGCGAATCGAACGAGAAGGATGGGGTCATGAACGGCACAAAGAGCAGCCTGCGTTGGGATTCTTATGTAAAGAACGTCCTGAAGTATAATGTCGGGGCGGATGGCAAATCCCAGGTGGATTATGGAACAGGCGTCGAAGAAGGGACAACCCGCAGATTGCTTCATGAAATAAGTGGCGTGGCGACATACAAGGATGGTATTTGTTACTATACCTACTGGATAAAGCATGCCAACGACCAGAACGATTCTAACGATTTAGTGAAAGGCAAGAGCGAAGGTGGCGGCGTGATGGAGTATGCCATAGTCCGTAACAATATATACAAGCTGAGAGTAAGGAGCATTTCTACTCCGGGCGGAGATATTCCGGGCGACCGGTTCGTCACGGTCAATGTGCTTGTGGAAAATTGGACGCCTGAAAAACGTGAAGAGATTATCATTAAACCACAATAACATCATAGGAGAATGATTTTATGAAACAGACTGTTTGTACGATTGCAATCAATATAGGATTATGTTTGTGCGCCCTGTTTGTGTTGGCCGGGTGTACAAAAATAATCTCTGACGATGATACTCCCAAACCTGATCCGGATCCGGCGCCTAAGACGAGATTGGAGAATATATCCGTGGTAATAGGCGCAGCAAACATATTGGAAAGCAAGGCGTTGCATGGAGATGAATATGCTCAGTCCGGTGAGTTTATTCATTCGCTCCATCTTTTGATTGTAAACGAAAACAACATAATAGAGAAACATATAGCATTTGATCCGAACAGAGAAAATGATTATAACGCATCCGAAGGGAACTTGGCTCAATACACCGCTACGATAGATTTCCTGACTTCAGGCAAGAAGACGTTTTATGCTTTTGCCAATATGGAGCAAGCGAAAATAAAAGGCCAATCCATTTCATTTGATACTTTATTAAAGGGCAATGAATTTAAGGAAGGCGAGTCGTGGAACGGCAATGTGGTTGAGGCTTACAGGATAGAGAATCCGATGGTTTGTGTGGATATTAAAAATAGAAAGTTCATACCGATGAGCACCAAACAGGAGGTGGCTTTGTCCGTTGATGGCCAGCATGTGACAGTGTCATTGATTCGGCTGGTGGCAAAAGTGAAGATGCAATTGGCAAACAATCATGGCGAGAGAGCCAGTATTTCCAAGTTGGTGATGAAGAGCTTTTCAGACGATACGCCTCTTATAAAGGGTGGGACGGTCGAGGCCGGAAACAAGACTTACGAGAAGGAATTCAATCCCGCAGTGATAGTCGAGAATAACAATATATCCGACATCTTGGAGTTTTATGTGAACGAAACGCAAGGGACAACGCCATTTGAGGTTGAATTGACGATTAACGATACTATATATACCGGGGCCTTAGGTGTGTCATCTTTGGAAAGAAACCACGTATTGCCTGTATCATTACACTTGCTGAAGAGTACATTGGTATTGGATGTCACGGCAAGCGTGGCTCCTATAGGCGGTTATCCGGTATTGGTCAATTTGGGAAACAACCGGTTGACGAACAACTATTTGTTAAGATTGCCGGAAGGATGTTACTTTACGATTGAAGGAAAGATAATCAATGACGGTGAAGTCGGACATATAGAAGATCCGGTTACAAAGTGGAAATGGAACGTGTCCGACGCTTATAGTTCCATCATACAAGTGGAAAGCGCATTGGATGCCCAAATTTTTGCAGCCCATCTGACAGCTTTGCCTAAACAGACTGTTCAATTGAATTTTGAGGTTTATGAGCCGCAACAGGTCAACAATGCATCTCTGACAATCGAGACTGTTCCGTTGCAGGATTGGGATACGACTTACCCGACAAGCGCATTGGAATGGGATGAGAAACCCGTATGGTTCACATCGGTCAGTTTAACTAAAAGCAAGTAAGAAAGGAGATTCAAGATTTATGAAGCAAATCTATATTACGATATTTGCATTGCTGTTGTTTCCATGGCAAAAGGCCTTGGGGCAAACAGACCCATATGCGTCCGACTATAAAGACTATAGCGTTCAGGTCAAGCCAGCCAAGTGGCACGATTTGAAAAATGAATTCCAATTGGGAAGTGCCGATAAGTTTGACAGCCGGGAGTATTGGGAATTGAGCAGAGGGCGCGTACAGGCTACGCATACCATAGTAGATACTCTTTACATGCATAAAGGGGAAACAGTCAATTTATATCTGCCTGACAGGCTCCGTCCGAATAAAAACACTTCGAACAATCAATATAGTATTCGAACATACCAACGTTGGTACGACTTCCGAAGGTTATCGACTTTCGAGGTGAAGAATGCAACGGAAAGTTGGAATTATACGGATTTGCTGATCTGCCCGGATCGAAAAGGATTTCGCATGGCTAACGGCTATGTCGGTTCTCCGCTTTTGGGAATAAGCGACTATGCGGTTTTAGGCTATATGCAATTCCATTTTCCGACCGACGAAGAGTTCGAGCAGATGTTTCCGGGAAATACAGACAGTGAGCTTGACAATAAATATTACCTCATAGCCTGTGATGTTTCCGGGTATAAAGATTTTACGTCCAAATATGAGAAGGAGACATCAAAGAACTCCAATTTCAGCAATGGTTTTTGGGAACCGACTTTGTCTCACCGTATTATTTTTTACATAAGCCAAGTTGACGATAATGAAAACACCGTGTATGTAAAAAAATGGAAAAAGGGCATTGCTGACGGCACGATGACAAGCAGCGATGAATCAACCAACTCATACATGGAAGAGTCTGAGATCAATTTCCCGTCAATCAGAAGAGCCAGCAAGACGAATGAATTATGCGTTTTGACAAAAGAGGCAAGAGGTTATGCTATCCCCGGTGTAAATGATAACCAGAAGACTCCTTTGAAAGTGGGGCTGGTTGATAATACTGCCGGGATATCATTGGTTACGACATCTCTTCAAGATGAGAACACCGTTATATATTTCAACTATCCCGCAAATGATGAGGTGCCCGACAAGTCTAAAGCGACTATTATTGTTTACAAAGAAGTGGGAGGGACAAGATACAATGTGGGCCGATATAAAATAACATTCAGCAAAGACGGGCTGTTGCTTACTCAAAGCGAGGTGGCAGCAAATCAAGAAACCGGAAAAGAGTTCTACTCCCGTACACCGGCGTATATGAGCGAGAATTATGAATTGCTGACGGAACTGAATTTCGACTTTGACGCCCGTATTGCAAGCGGCCTTTACAACAATTCGAAATATTACCCGTTCCCCCAGAAATGGGATGTTTGTTCGTATGCCTTTTATGACGGGAGTTATCCTCACGGAGACTTCAGAGGAGGAAAAGGGGACTATCCGGAGTGGGGATATTATGCTTTGACAAGCTACTATGTCGAGTGTAGCGGTGGAGGTTGGGGAAAGAGTTATCCTCTTCCTGACGATGATGCGAAGATCCGTTACAACAGCCGAGGGAACAAAAGCTCTTTCCACATGTTTATCGATGCGTCCGACCGTCCCGGCGTGGTGGCACGTTTGCCTTTCGAGGAGAAACTGTGCAAAGGTTCCGAACTGTTCGTTTCCGCTTGGGTAAAGAACGCTCACTGGGACAGCGGCAGCGATGATGCTGCGATGATGTTCACCATTATGGGAGTTCGGAATTCAGAAAACGGGGAGCAGTCGTTCACTCCAATATTCCGGCATCAGACCGGACAGATTCCTGCGACATATGCAGAGAACCTTGCCAAGGGGAACGAATGGATGCAGGTCTATTTCTCCTTCATCAACGACACGGAAGTGGAATATGATTCGTATGCCATCCAGATAGATAACCGCAGCGCTTCTACCAATGGCGGCGACATGTATGTGGATGATATACGGGTTTATATGAAAAAGCCACAAGCGAAGGTTACGCAGTTGAGTGCGAACTGTGTGGATGATGCCGTACGGGTGAACTTCTCGCTGGATTGGAACCGCATTATCTCTCGTCTGGGTATTGATGAGAATGTGGCCGGGAAACATGCGATTGATTTCTGTTTCGTGGATACAATCATGTTCCGCAATAAGATGAAAGAACTGGAATCTACAATCTCCGATTTCAGGGAGCGGGTGATACAGTCTCTTGAATATGCTGCTGTTGAGCCTGAAACAAATGCTTTCAGCAAATTCCAGCGGTTTAACTTCAAGACTCCGTTCAGTGAGAACAAACAATATGATTCAACAGACGACAACTTCAGCCTGGCTAAAAACAACAAGGAGGAGGATGGCTACTATTTCTTTAAAGGGAAAGATGATGGTGGCAATAATGTGCTGACAGTAGACTTTATGTCCATGCTGAAGCCGAATCGCCCTTACTGGCTGTTGATCACGGATCCGACATACGATGATGGCATCGCTGAAGCCAAAGATTTCTATAATGATTATGGAACTCCTTGTGCCATTAAAACCGAGTTTATGGTGCAGAGCAGAGATTTGGTCCGTGTGAACGGCGAAGTGATAAAACCAACCACGACATATTGTGCCGGAAAGGTATTGGACTTTACTGTTGATTTGAGGATCCCGAATGGAGAGGATTATATAGAAATAAAAGACGGAGTGTATTTCGACTGGTTCTTCGGGACTCCTGGAAACACTGACGTGGAGGAGGAATTCATGCAAGAACAATCGGAGTTTGGCTATGTTTCAGTGCATGATGCACTGAAGGCATTCAGAGAAGTTTATCCGGATGCGGAAACAATTTCAGATGCTACGCCCGTTAAAGAAAAATTCACGTCAGAGATGAAGGATCTACTTCTGAAGTATTTGAATATAGATTCGACAATTGAACACTACGGAGGATTGGCCTTGCATCGCAGCAAGCTGGATTTGACGCTGAGGTCTTATGGGTTGCAAATGATTATCGTACCTATCAAAACGCTTCTTTCTCCGGGAACGGGAATAACAGACGAGCAATGGAGTCTGGTTTGTTGGAGCTATATCCCGATAATGATGAACATATCAGGCAAGTCTCCGCATATGCATGCCGGATTCAACGATTTGCTGTATCCTAATGAGCATAATCCCAATATCCGTATCGGCTATAAGCAGCTGTACGACATTAGTGAAACGAAATTATTGGAGATAAGCTTGCGCGAGGCCACTTTCGTATATGACCAAAACGGCACGATGCAACCGGTTCAGGCTATTGAGCCAATAGCTGATTACGAGCACTTCAAATATATATACCTGGTAGGAACAAACGATCCTGAATATGAAAGCCTGTTTGAAGAGAAAGCATCACATGAGTTTGATTATCCTATCGGCTACCTGGACGAGCTGCATGCGGAATTATATAAAGAGGGTTCAAGTTTCAATGACTACATGAAGATCCATTTCGATTACGACGGGACACTCGTCAGCGAAGAGAGAAATGACTTCAAGTTCAGGCCGAAAGAGGGATATTGGTATACTTTCTCTGTCTATTTCGAGGAGGTGGACAAAGATGGAGTCACTACCCGTGCCGCATGTGAAGGGCAGTTCAATGTCACAATGATCGTCGTGCCGGAATATCTGGTATGGAACGACACAAAGAAAGGGACAACAGGCGAGGACGGCACAGTTTATACCATAGGCGGCTGGAACAACGACGACAACTGGAAGCGTGCCACCCGCGAACAATTGAATATGGAAAAGTCCGGAGACATCGTATACCCGAACAGTGAAAGCCATGCATACGAAGAGGACGGAAGGGCTTATACGCCGATGTACTTCTCGAAAGTGATCATACCGGCCGGAAGCCAGGTAGAATTGTACCGTGCAGGTCATACACAACGTTTGTGGTGGGATAATTTCAAACCTGATTATATCGCACCGCGCACGACTAATATCGAGTATGACATGATGATATTCGAGGAGACTGACAAAAACGGATATAACACCGAACGTTTCCGTGCCAATCTTTGCAATCAAATCCACATAGAACCGGAAGCTGAGGTCCTGCATGCGGAATATCTGGCCTATACGAGCGCATGGATTGATTATGAATTGTTACCATCCAAGTGGTATCTGCTGTCTTCTCCTCTGCACGGAGTGTTTGCCGGAGATTACTATACCAAGAAGGGCGGACGGGAGACTGCCGAATATTTCAAGCCGATCGTGTATTCCGCAACAGACAACAGCCGCTTCCAGCCTTCGGTCTATCAGCGTGCGTGGAGCCAGACGGCCGATATGATGTTGCCCGGAAGCGGAACTTCATCTACAACCAGTGCAATGGCGATCACAGGCAATTGGAGTAGCACATACAATGATGTCACGTACTATTGCAAGCCGAGTTTTGGTTATTCCATGAAGGTGCAGGATGTCAAAGATGCTTCCGGAAAAGCCTTGATAAGGTTGCCTAAGTCCGATACGGGCTATTTCTACTATGACAAAAACGGTTCTGCCGGAAGCGCATCGGAGGAACTGAACAGAGGCGACCAGGCCGGGCGATTGATATCGGACCAATTGTACGGCTTGCACGGAGAGTTCAGCCCGGAAAAAGAGAGTGTCCCGATCACGTTTACATTGGAGAACAACAACCAGACTGTTTTCTACTTGGTAGGCAATCCTTTTACGGCCCATGTGGATATGCGTAAATTTTTTGAAAAGAACACACAGTTGCTGAGAAAATATTGGGTAATCGACAGTGACGAACAAGGAGTTGCCGTAGGGACAGACGATGGTTGGATATCCAGTGCGGAAAGTACATCTGCTCTCACCATTCCGCCTTTGCGGGCTTTCTTCGTCCAATTGGCCGATGAGACCAACAAGGTGCTAACGTTCACAGCAGACATGCAATTGTTAGGGACAAACGAAGAAGAGGCTGACAGCCATTCTTTGCGAATAAAGGCTTCGGCCGGCGGCAAGAGCAGCAAGGCTGTCGTACATTATGCGGCAGGAGCCGATCCGGAATTTCAGGAAAATGAAGATGCCGAACTCTTTTTGGATTCCAACTTGAGTGATGTGCCGATGGTTTACACGGTGGCCGGTTCTATGGCTGTAAGCATAAACCAAACGAATGACCTGTATAATATCCCGGTCGGGACTTATGGCGGAAGCTCCAATGATGCTACTCTGACATTCAGCGGGACGGAACAGTTTGGCAAAGTCTCTTTGTACGATGCCGTAGCCAATAAGGAAATACCCCTGCCAGAAGGCGCGAGTGTGCAGGTGAAAGGCAATACGTGCGGCCGCTATTACTTGCGTACAGGAGTACCGACAGGCAACGAACCGATTGCAAACGCACAACTCCTTATCTACACAATGGGACGTAACCGCATCGTTGTAAGTTCCACCTCAGATCCCGTCGAGTTGATAAGAGTCTACCAAGTAGACGGGACTTTGATGAAAGAAGAAAAAGCAAACGACTTTTATCGTGAGGTTCAGATGAATCCCGGCATTTACATCGTGAAAGCCCAAACGGCAGGAGGCAAAGAGCAAACAGCGAAAATCCGGCTTCGCTGAGAGTATCCTGCGACAAATAGAGGGAGGCAGTCTTCGTCCTTTTCAGAAGATTCCTCCCTTATACATATCGTTGAAGTTCGTATGCTGTCCTTCCAATTTCCGGGCCTCGTCGCCTTCGGGGTTCAGTTCGATGGATTTTTTCAGATCTTCGAAAGCACCTTCCTTATCGCCTTTCAGGTTTTTGGCACGGCCCCGTTCGGCGTATGCTTTGCCGAAGTCGGGCTTCAGGTCGATCGCTTCGTCGAAGAAAGTGATGGCTTCGTCCAAACGTCCTTGCGTGATCAGGAGGCCGCCGAGGAGCAACGTCGCTTCGTCACTGAACGGATTAAGTTCCAACACATTCTGGTAATCGGCCGTCGCAGCGTCGATATTGCCCATCGCCTCGTGGATACGACCGCGCAGCAGGTAGGATGTTTCTTCTTCAGGAGCCAGCGTGATGGCTTTTTCCACATCAGGAAGCGCTTCGGCCGCCTGCTGCATCGACAACAAGATCCGGGCACGCATCAGATAGGCATCCGTAAAATCTTCTTTCAGGGCGATCGCTTTCGTCAGGTCGGCAATAGCGCCTAACGGATCGGCAGTCGTCCGCTTCGCCTTCCCCATCAGGAACCAGGCCAAATGGTTCGTTTCTTCCAGTTCGAGAACATGCCGGCAATCGGCGATCACATCCGCATCCTTGTCCAGCATGAAAAGCACGTTCACCCTTGTCAGAAGCGTATTGATATGGTCCGGCTCAAGTTCTACCATACGGTTCAACACTTCGAGCGCTTCTTCCGGCTTATTCGCCGCCGTATAGGCTGCGACCAGGTAAGTCATTGTCTCGAAATCCTCCTGCAACTTCAACGCTCCGGTAAAACATTTGATGGCATACGCCACTTGCCCTATTTTCTGGGCACGGACACCGTCGTATTTCAGAATATCAAAATTTTTCTGATCGTTCTTGCTTTTTTCTTCTTCGGGCGTTAATGTCTTAGAAGAAGAAAATAGTGATTTAAAGAAATTTCCCATGATTTAATAACAAATTGTTTCCAGGGAGGCAAAGATACGAAAAGTCCGAACCCTTTTCATATTTTTTATGAAGAATCTATAAGTGAGTTTCAGACGTTTTTCTAATTTTGTACCAGAATTTTTAACTTGGGAGGGATTGTGCCAGCCATACCAACCGCACGCTTTCCCGTCAATAAATGAGTATGGAAAACATAGAAACTGGACTTTTATTAATGATCGTAGGAATGACCACTGTTTTCGCTATCCTGCTGATCGTTATCTATCTTGGGAAGGGCTTGATCGTATTGGTAAACAAATATGCCCCCGAAGAGATTATCGTAAAAAAACAAGTGACGCCACAAAGGCAAGCGGCATCGGCCGCCGGAATTACGAACCAGACAACTGCCGCAATCGTATCGGCTGTAAGCATTGTGACCGGAGGGAAAGGGAAAGTCGTCAAGATCGAGAAAATGTAAGTAAGAATATTTATATATATCATAATTATATCATGAAAAGAGAAATCAAATTTAGTTTGGTCTTCCGCGACATGTGGCAATCTGCCGGGAAATATGTCCCCACCGTAGACCAGCTAACACGGGTGGCACCGGCCATTATCGAGATGGGATGTTTCGCCCGCGTAGAGACCAATGGCGGAGGATTCGAACAAGTAAACTTATTATTCGGTGAAAACCCAAACAGAGCCGTACGCGAATGGACGAAACCGTTCCATGAAGCCGGCATACAAACCCATATGTTGGACCGTGCGCTGAACGGCCTGCGTATGAGTCCCGTACCTGACGATGTCCGCCAGTTGTTCTATCAGGTGAAGAAAGCGCAGGGAACAGATATCGCCCGTACATTCTGCGGATTGAACGATGTCCGCAACATCGCTCCTTCCATCAAATACGCGAAAGCGGCAGGAATGATTTCGCAATGTTCGTTGTGCATCACCCACTCGCCGATCCACACGGTGGACTATTACACCAAGATGGCGATGGAACTGATCGAGCTGGGAGCAGACGAAATCTGCATCAAGGACATGGCCGGTATCGGTCGTCCGCATTCCTTGGGACAGATCGTTGCCAACATCAAAGCTAAACATCCCGAAATTCCGATCCAGTATCACAGCCATGCCGGCCCCGGCTTCAATGTGGCTTCGATCTTGGAAGTATGCAACGCCGGTTGCGACTACATCGACGTAGGCATGGAACCGCTTTCATGGGGTACAGGCCATGCGGATCTGCTGACCGTGCAGGCGATGTTGAAAGATGCCGGCTACAAAGTGCCGGAAATCAACATGGAGGCTTACATGAAAGTCCGCAGCCTGATCCAGGAATTCATGGACGATTTCCTCGGCTTGTATATCAGCCCGAAGAACCGCCTGATGAACTCGTTGCTGATCGGTCCGGGACTGCCGGGCGGTATGATGGGAAGCCTGATGTCCGACCTCGAAAAGAACCTGGAGACAATCAACAAGAGCAACATCAAGAACAACAAGCCGCTCATGAGCCAGGACCAGCTGCTGATCAAGCTGTTCAACGAAGTGGCTTATGTATGGCCGCGTGTCGGTTATCCTCCATTAGTCACTCCGTTCAGCCAGTATGTCAAGAACCTGGCGCTCATGAACGTGATGCAGATGGAAAAAGGGAAAGCACGCTGGAGCATGATCGCCGACGATATCTGGGATATGATCTTAGGAAAGGCAGGACGCCTGCCGGGTCCGTTGGCTCCTGAAATCATCGAGAAGGCAAAGGCCGAAGGACGCCAATTCTTCGAAGGGAACCCGCAGGACAACTATCCTGACGCGCTCGACAAATATCGCAAGCTGATGAACGAAAAGCAATGGGAAACAGGCGAAGACGACGAAGAGCTGTTCGAATACGCCATGCACCCGGCACAGTACGAAGCCTATCGTTCTGGAAAAGCGAAAGTGGAATTCAAGGCCGACGTGGCCAAGAGAAAAGCCGAAAAACAAACGGCTGCCCAACCTGCCGCCGCCTCCGCGCCGTCTACCACGGCCGGTGTGACAATGGCTATGCCGACAACTCCGCAGGTCATGACCGTCGATGTGAACGGCCAAGCCTACAAGGTGACCGTCGCATTCGGAGACACAGCAAACGCTGCTCCGGCAGGGACACCTGCCGCTCCTGCTGCGGCATCAGCCCCCGCTACGGCTCCGGCCGCCGGTGCCGGTAAAGAAGTGCTTTCGCCGCTGGAAGGTAAATTCTTCCTCGTGAAAGGCGCTTCGGACACACCCGTAAAAGTGGGAGATGTAGTAAAGGAAGGTGATGTGCTTTGCTATGTGGAAGCCATGAAGACCTATAATGCCGTACGTGCGGAATTCGGCGGAACAATCACTGCGATCTGTTTGGCTTCCGGCGACGCGGTTTCTGAAGATGACGTATTAATGACGATACAGTAATGAACGAGATATTTCAAAATCTGTATGAAATGACTGCGTTCAGCAACATTATTGCTGAACCGCAGTTTCTGATCATGTATGCGATAGCGTTCATACTGCTTTATTTAGGTATAAAAAAGCAGTATGAACCGCTGTTGCTCGTTCCGATCGCGTTCGGCGTGTTGCTTGCCAACTTCCCCGGAGGCGACATGGGCGTGATACAAGCCGATGAAAACGGCATGATCAACGTGCACGGAGTGATGAAGAACATCTGGGAGATGCCGCTCCATGACATTGCGCATGAGTTGGGACTGATGAACTTCATCTACTACATGCTGATCAAGACAGGATTCCTTCCTCCTATCATCTTTATGGGTGTGGGAGCGTTGACGGATTTCGGGCCGATGCTGCGCAACCTGCGCTTGTCCATATTCGGAGCGGCTGCACAGCTGGGTATCTTCACCGTGCTGCTGGTAGCCATCCTGATGGGATTCACGCCGAAAGAAGCTGCATCTTTAGGTATTATCGGCGGTGCGGACGGACCGACAGCCATCTTTACGACCATCAAGCTGGCCCCTCACCTGTTAGGGCCGATTGCCATTGCCGCTTATTCCTATATGGCACTGGTTCCGGTTATCATCCCGCTTGTAGTCAAGCTTCTTTGTTCAAAGAAAGAGCTTAGCATCAATATGAAGGAGCAGGAAAAGAAATATCCGTCCACTACGGAGATCAAGAACCTGCGTGTCTTGAAGATCATCTTCCCGATTGTAGTAACTACGGTTGTGGCGCTGTTCGTGCCGAGTGCGGTTCCTTTGATCGGCATGCTGATGTTCGGTAACCTGGTCAAAGAGATCGGGACCAATACGTCCCGCCTGTTCGATGCCGCTTCGAACAGCATCATGAATGCAGCGACGATCTTCTTAGGATTGTCGGTCGGTGCGACCATGACGGCCGAAGCATTCCTGAACTTCACGACGATCGGTATCGTGATCGGAGGTTTCCTTGCATTCGCCCTCTCCATCGCGGGCGGTATCTTCTTCGTTAAGTTCTTCAACCTCTTTACGAAAAAGAAGATCAATCCGCTGATCGGGGCGACCGGCCTGAGCGCCGTACCGATGGCATCGCGCGTTGCGAATGAAATAGCATTGAAATACGATCCAAAAAACCATGTGCTGCAATATTGCATGGCCAGTAACATATCCGGCGTTATCGGTTCAGCCGTAGCAGCCGGCGTACTGATCTCGTTCTTAGGATAATTTCAAATACGGATTATATTTTTAGACACGGATTACACGGAATTTGTTCCAATCCGTGTCTAATTTAACATCCGTCAGTAAATTATTTGCTTTCAAATGCTGTAATCCCAAAATATTTACTTTAATTTGTGACTTGATATAGGATACATTTATCCTTTTCTTAAATGCGATTGAATATGATGGACACTCACGAAGCTAATTTGCCTACTGAAGAAAACGGCAAATTGGAAGAAACTAAAGCTCCGGAAACAACACCGGAAAACACGGCAGAGGAAGTAGTTGTAACAAACGAAACACCGGATGCCGGAGTTGCAGCAGAAGAAACATCTGAAGCAGAAGTCAAAACAGACGAAACTGCGGCAGGTGAAGAGGCTGTTGCGGCAGCGGGAAAATTGTCGAAAGAAGAAATTCTGGAGAAACTGACCGAGCTGGTCGGAGCGGCTGCAGACGCGACACGCAACGAGGTGGAAGCACTCAAACAGGCTTATTACAAAATCCACCGGAGCGAAGTGGACGAATTGAAGAAAGCATTCCTTACAGCCGGTGGTGAAGAAAAGGATTTTGTAGCACCGGAAGATGAGACCGAAAGCAAGATCAAAGAACTGCTCAATGTCTACAAAGAAAAACGTGCCGCCATCCTTGCCGAAGAAGAACGGGTCAAAGCAGCCAATTATGCATTGAAACTCCAACTGATCGACCAGTTGAAAGCGCTGACCGAAAGCCAAGAAGATTTCAACAAGCTATATAACGACTTCAAGGACATCCAGCAGAGATGGAAAGAAGTGAAAGCCGTTCCGCAGGAACACGTCAACGAATTGTGGAAGAACTATCAGGTATACAGCGAGAAGTTCTATGACATCATCAAGATAAACAACCAGTTCCGCGATTACGACTTCAAGAAGAACCTGGAGATGAAAACGGCTCTTTGCGAAACCGTCGAGAAACTGCAAACGGAACCGGATGTCGTATCCGCTTTCCACCAGCTTCAGAAACTGCATCAGCAATGGCGCGAAATAGGTCCGGTAGCAAAAGAACTGCGCGAAGACTTGTGGTCCCGCTTCAAAGCCGCTTCCACGATCATCAACAAACGCCATCAGGAACATTTCGAAGGACTGAAAGCGAAGGAACAGGAAAATCTGGAAGCCAAAACTGCCATTTGCGAGCAGATAGAGGGCATCGATTTCACGACTTTGAAATCATTCAAAGACTGGGAAGAAAAGAACAAAGAAGTAATTGCCCTGCAAACCAAATGGAAAACAATCGGTTTCGCCCCGAAGAAATCGAACGTAAAGATATTCGAACGTTTCCGTGCCGCCTGCGACGTCTATTTCAACCGCAAGAGCGAATTCTACAAGAGCATAAAGGACGAGATGGAAAAGAATCTCGAACTGAAGAAAGCCTTATGCGAAAAAGCAGAAGCATTGAAAGACAGTACAGACTGGAAAAGCACGACCGAAAAGATGATTTCCTTGCAAAAAGAATGGAAAACAATCGGGTCGGTAACCCGCAAACATTCCGATGCAGTCTGGAAACGTTTCATCGCAGCCTGCGACTATTTCTTCGAACAGAAGAACAAGAATGTCTCTTCTCAAAAGAGCGTTGAACAAACAAACCTGGCCACTAAAAAAGCCTTGATTGAAAAGATCAACGCAATCGACGAAGCAGACCATGACGAAGCGCTCGCCGTCCTGAAAGGCTATATGGCAGAATGGAACGCGGTCGGCCATGTTCCTTTCAAAGAGAAAGACAAGATTTACAAAGAATACCACGAAGCGGTAGACAAATTGTTCGACCGTCTCAAAGTAGACCAAAACGACCGTAAGATGCAGACTTTCCGTAGCAATCTCAGCGACATGAGCAGTGGCGAACGAGGAAAAGGGAAGCTCTACGGCGAACGGGAAAAACTGATGCGTATGTACGAACGGATGAAGAACGAACTTCAAACTTACGAAAACAACATCGGTTTCCTGAGCATCTCCTCCAAAGGCGGTGGCGGTTTGCTTAAAGAGATGGAACGCAAGATCGGCAAACTGAAAGACGAAATGGCACTCATCATCAAGAAGATCGATGCCATCGACGAAAACCTCGAATAAAACGGCAAAATTCCGTAAACCGAAATAAATCAGGCACGGATTACACGGATTTACACGGAAAGAAAACAATTACCCCGTGTAGTCCGTCTAATCCGTGCCTGGTTTATATACCATATACATATAGCATGAAGTCTAAACTACATTTCTTTAACCCAGGACACGAAACCGCCATACTGCATGGTTCTGAAAACTACACTCCCCCGGCAAACGTACAAAAAATGATCCGGGAGTTATCCTATCTTCCCGTCTGGTACGCAGACCCCGATGATTTTGTTTTTACGGAAGAAATCACATCGCCGCGTTTCTTCGCCTTACAACCGAAGGAGTTCAGACCGTTTGCCAAACTAATCTCCCACAAGGAGATCGAAAAGCAGAAGGAAAACCTGCCCGAGATGCAGGCTGCCCCTTGGGGACTTTCCCCGCACAGCCGTTCCCTTTTTGAAAGACTCCGGAAGAACGGCAACCTGAACCTTACGATTCCGGAATGGGAAGAAGAATATACCCGGTTGACAAGTCGCCGGACAGCGGCCGAATGCCTGGACAAAATACGGGAACTCCTACCCGATATGGATATACCGGTATCGCCCAAATTCTGCCAAAAAGTGAGAGAAGTGGAAAAATACCTGATCCTCCAGAATGCACCTTTCGTGCTGAAGACTCCCTATTCGTCCTCCGGCAGAGGACTGCTTTGGCTGCCTGAACGCAAACTGACGGCAAAAGACCGTACCTGGATCGAGGGCGCATTGAACAAGCAGGGGTGTGTCAGCATAGAATGCGCACTGGACAAATACCAGGATTTCGCGATGGAGTTTTATTCGGACGGAAACGGGAACGTACGCTACGAAGGACTTTCCGTCTTCGGGGCCGGAAAGAGAGGGGCTTATTCAGGAAACGTTCTGGGCGAACAGACCTATCTGGAAAGTTTCTTCATTAAAAACTTCGGTGACAAATTCCAGCAACTGAAAGAAGCTGCCGGAGAGGCAATACGGCAGATATACGGGAACATATACACTGGTTATCTGGGCGTAGACATGTTGGTCTATCGCAGAAAAACAAATGGCGAATTCGCCATACATCCCTGTATAGAAGTGAACATGCGCTATACGATGGGAATGGTAGCCTTGCGCATCAGCCAAAAATACCTGGCTCCCAACGCCCGTGGCGACATGCGCATCACTTACACAGGCAAACCGGGAGAGGCCTACGAGCAACATTGCTTTATGAAGAAGGCCTATCCGCTCGATATGAAAGACGGAAAAATAAGAGAAGGATATATTTCTCTCTGCCCGGTCACGAAAGAAACCAAATACAGGGCCTACATGCTGGTTTTCTGATTCTAACTTCTGTAAAGTTGACAAATTCTTCACCTGCGTCAGCATCCGGCAGAAATGAATCATAAAGCGGGCTTTATCAACAGCCCCTTTAGCTACCGGATTACATCCTCAAAAATATAGAGAAAAACACAAAGGGAACCGGCACCCGGCACTTTTTGACGTATATAACTAATAAACATTCCATTAACGAGTGTCAGTCAGGTGTCGGTTAGATGTCGGCTATGGTATCCGACCGACACCTTTTGTTCCGGTTGTTCCCCGAACTCTCCCCTTCTCATGGGGCAACTTGTTCGGGACATACCATGAACTATTTCGAATGTCATAGTAAACTAATTCAAAGCATAGCACATTCTATTTATATGTAGTACTACATATCACGAATAGGTAGTACCACATAACACCAATTAGTAGTACTACATATAGGCGATTCATAGTAACTACCTATAGATACTTTACTATATGCTTTCATTTAGTTCCTCGGGGGTTTTGGCTTAGTTTGTGGCATGAAACGGATTAGTTTGCCGCCACACTCATGCCAACCCGTTCCGAGAGCTTCGACGTCGTTACCGGTTATGTTTGATCAGGTTCATAAATTCTTCGCGCGTTTTGGCCTGCTGGAAGAACCCGGTAAAGTCGGAGGTTGTGGTCAGGGAGTTTTGTTTTTCGACACCACGCATCTGCATGCACATATGTTGTGCCTCGATCACGACCATTACGCCTAACGGATCGAGCGTTTCCTGAATGCAGTCTTTGATCTGCATGGTCAATCGTTCCTGTATCTGAAGACGGCGGGCGAAGATATCCACGACACGGGGAATCTTGCTCAACCCTGTAATATATTTTTTGGGGATATAGGCAACATGGGCTTTCCCGAAGAAGGGCAACATGTGATGCTCACAAAGAGAAAAGAAATCGATATCCTTAACAATCACCATCTGTTTGTAATCTTCCTCCTTGAACATGGCACCGCGAAGCACGGCAGCGGGATCTTCCTGATATCCTTTCGTCAGGAACTGCATGGCTTTGGCAACACGTTCGGGCGTTTTCAACAGACCTTCGCGGTCTACATCTTCACCAAGCAGATTGATAATGCTTTTATAATGGCCGGCCAGTTCTTCGCGGGCCAGCAAAGTCTTCTCGTTTACTTCTTCACTCATTTCAATTCAATGGAATTTTGACTTCTTCCTTAACGATGTACATTTCTTTCTTATAGGCCGGGAACGCATCCATCAGGAGACGTTGCATGTGATAAGCTTCTTCGTGTGAACGGAAATCACCGATACGCAGACGCCAGAACGGAGCGTTGTACGTCACATAAGTCGGGACTCCAGGAAAAAGTTCCTTAATTTCTTTTTCTTTCCGGAAAGCTTCATCTTTGGACTTGCGCTGGTCATTGCCGGAAAACACCTGTGTACGATAGCCTTGTATTTTCAGGAAGGCTGTGCTATCAGTCTTTTCCACTCCTTCGCCATGCAAACGTTTACCGAGCATGCTACGAAGGGCATCCGGCTCGCGCACCACTACAGTTCCCTTTCCGGGAACTCTTTCCTGCAAGGCATCAATGATGTCTTCCGCCTGTCCGATACCACCCGTCTGAGCAGACAATGCAGATGCACCAAGCAACATACATAAAGACAAGATGTATTTCATATCAATTGACAATTGGCAATTGACAATTGACAATTACAATTGACAATATATTCCCCGGTGAATTTTTCCCCCGGAATAATTGCCAATTGTCAATTGTCAATTATCAATTAATTAAACGCTTCGATGATAGGCATGAATTTTTCAACAGCCAAAGAAGCGCCACCGATCAGACCACCGTCAACGTTCGGTTTAGCAAACAGTTCCTTAGCGTTGCCTGCGTTACAGCTTCCACCGTAAAGGATCGTGCAGTTGTCTGCAATTTCCTGACCATATTTAGCAGCCAGAGTAGCGCGGATATGAGCGTGGATTTCTTCAGCCTGGTCGGATGTGGCAGTCTTGCCCGTACCGATAGCCCAAACCGGTTCGTAAGCCAGAATGATCTTGCCGAAGTCTTCAGCAGACAGGTCGAACAAAGAGCCCTTGATCTGTGCATCCACAACATCGAAATGCTTGCCGGCTTCTCTTTCTTCCAGAACTTCGCCGATACAGAAGATAGGAGTCAGACCGTTGGCCAACGCCAATTCTACTTTTGTTTTCAGGATTTCCGGAGTTTCGTGATAGTAAGCACGTCTTTCAGAGTGGCCCAGGATCACATATTTCGCACCTGTGGAAGCAACCATAGCAGCAGAAACTTCGCCCGTGTAAGCACCTTTTTCCTTGTCTGCGCAGTTTTCGGCAGCAACACCGATCTTATTCGTATCGATAGCAGCAGCAACACTTGCCAAGTGAGTGAACGGAGTACCGATGATCACATCACAGTTAGGAGTTTTACCTTTAAGAGCTTCGTCCAAGCCTTTTGCCAAAGCAAGACCTTCAGGAAGGGTCGTGTTCATCTTCCAGTTTCCTGCAACAATATTCTTTCTCATGACTTAATTAATTAAATATGTAATACAAATAGTTATTTCTTTTCTTTCCGTTTGCGCCTGAAACGCAACAGGTCATATATCCAAACGAGCAACAAAGGTACGGTAAAAGTCAATAGGTTGGTAGCAAGCACCCCATCTTCTTTATTTTTTATATGGCTCTCGTCCAAACTGCGTTGCATAACCACCTTGATATCTTCTTCGGCCGGAATATCGTTGTAATGCCATTTGCCCAGTATCGTACCGCCTTTCAGCAGCACCAGGCCGGGGTTGGAACGGATAATCGTCTTAAGCAGCACTTCGTCTGCCATCCGGAAAGGATATTCGGCTCCGGTATTGTCGCTCCAGGCATCGATCGCTTCCGGCGAAGACCCCGTCACGCAATAGAACGGGATATCATGTTCGAGCGCATAATCATACACGCCGTTGATCTCATCCATCTGCCCGTCGTCCGCATCTTCCAGCTTCGGAGCGACAAGCAATAAAACAGGATCGGGATTTCCGATGATTTCTTCCGTCACATCATCACCCTTTCCATTGTAAATATTGAACGCGGCGACAGGAGGCTGATAGCCCTTCTTGACCAGCTCCGTCTTCGAATCCACGAACGTCCAGCTGCTGTCGTTTGCCGGATAGTCTTCAAGCGAGAACTCTTTCTTCACGCCGTCTTTTTCATACACGAACGTGTACTTGTATTCATCCTGCGGAGCCCCTTCGGGCATCTCCATCAGTTGCGGGATGTTCGCGCCTATTTTATACGGGCGGAAATCGATTACCGGCAAATGATTGTAATTATAATAAGCGAAACCGACACCGAACAGGTAAGCATACAAAGCGACAAACCAATATGCCCGGAAAGTGAAGCACTGGAACAGACGTTGGTTATAAACAAACGTAACGATAGCGGCAAGAGAGAGTATGATATTTTTAAAGAACGTCTCCCAATTGGAGATCACCAACGCATCTCCGAAGCAGCCGCAATCCGACACGGGATCGAAGAGGGCCAGATATAAGGTAAGCGGCGTCATAAACGCCATAAACGCCAAAATAAGGAAAGAGACATACCGCCGGTACACGCCCAACAGCATGCAGACGCCGAGCGCGAACTCGATTGCCGAAAGGTTGAAAGACAACAATACTGTAAAAGGTTGAAGCTTCTCCAATCCGAAAGAAGCCAGATATTCACCTATCTTGATCGCCCCTCCCATCGGATCGACTGCCTTGACAAAACCGGAAAAGACAAACACAACCCCGATCAGCAAACGGCACAGTTCAACCCCTATCTTTAAAATAATATTCTTTCTATCCATTCAATTGTCAATTGTCAATTATCAATTGTCAATTCTCCCCATATTCCAGCTTGATCAAGCCAAACAGCGCATAGTTGATCATGTCCATATAGTTGGCATCGATGCCTTCGGACACGATCGTCTTGCCTCCGTGGCTCTCTATCTGCTTCGTCCGATAGAGTTTCATCAGGATCAGATCCGTATAGGAACTGATACGCATGCCACGCCATGCTTCATCATAATCATGGTTCTTGGCATACATCAGCTCTTTTGTCTCCGTGATGTATTTATCATACAAGGCCAACGCCTCTTCATTGCTTATATCAGTTGTATCGGCAAATCCTTTTGCCAACTGTATCAAGCCGATAACCCCATAGTTCACAATTGCGACAAACTCAGGACGGATACCCTCATTCACCATGCTCACTCCTTTTATCTCAAGGCTGCGAATCCGGTTTGCCTTAATAAATATCTGGTCGGTCAGCGACTGCGGACGCATGATCCGCCACGAGGGACCGTAATCTTTCAACTTCTTTTCAAACAGTTCCCGGCATTGGGATATTACTTTTTCGAATTGTTCCTTCGTATCAGCCATACTTTCTTAGCATTTACATCCGTACAAAGATACGGAAATAAGACGAATGTTCAACTATCTTTTTTTCTTGAAAAACAATATCACATGCTGTAAGCCACGGATCGCCATGTGTTTAAACTATGCCGATTCAATCAATAAGCTTTAAAGGTTATAACGCACTCACTTCTTTTATCGATAAACCGGTACATTGTGCAATCGTTTCGATATTAATTCCTTGCTTTCTCAAATTGGCAGCGATAAGACGCTGTTCCTCGATTTTTCCTTTTTTTATCCCTTTCTCAATTCCCTTCTCCATCCCATCTTCGAAACTGGTATCGAGGGCGGCGGAAAGGTCGCGTTCAACGGAAAGGCTCAGTTCGTATTCCAAGCGTTGATCGGGGGTCATGCGCTCTACCTCCACGATGCTTTTCAGCTTGCGGAATATCTGATTGTTCAGCTCTTGGGGTAATCGTTCCATGATCTCGATGTTGTTTAAAACATATAACCACTTCTTATAAAGTGTATCACACTCATGCAAAGGTAACACAAATTTCGGCATTTCGATATAGATTTCGTTAAGTGTTTCGCTGAAGGGAAGCTTCAACTCACGGTCCATACGCACGACATCCCAGCGGTATTTCTCCGGACGGGACAGGTCCATGATGTAGCTCAGAATACACACGACATACACTTTGCTGATTTGGTAGTTCCAACGTTTGCGTATTACTTCATCCGGTTCTTTCTCAAGCTTTTCCTTTACGATCATTGACTGCTGCTGGATCGCGAACGAGGCATAGTACAACACCCTGTCGGAAAAATATTTCTGCCGGCTTTTCTGCATCTCGACTATGAATATTTCTCCTTTTTCATTCTCACAGAAGATATCGAAGACAGCCCGCCGCTGATCTTGTTTCAAACCGAGCATCTCGACGTTCCGAAACGTAATGTCAACGATTACTTCCTGTTGGATGACTTCATTAAGGAAACTGATGATAAGATCCTTGCTTACTTCGCTGCCGAAAATCTTTTTCCAGCCATAATCAGAGAAGGGGTTGACAAATTTGTTCATAATTAAATGTTTTAGTTGCAACTGTTATTACTTCAATGACAAAGATAGAGAATAAATCCATATTCGACCAAAAGAGAGATTACTTTAGCTGGAAATAAAAAGAGCCATCCGTACATAACGGACAGCTCTCTATTTCATATCAACTGAATCTTAATCAAGAACAACGAAGTGCACGGCCCAATTTCAGAATCGTGTTTTTCGTAATGCCGTTCAACTCGCAAAGTTTAGAGACAGTCGTACCGTATTTGGCGGCAATAGCGCCCAACGTATCACCCTGCTTCACACGGTGATAGACCGGAGCCGCCTCTTGTTGTCCGGCTTCGGAAGCCTGGTTGATCGAAGCGACTGCAGCAGCATCAGCCTCAACGGTCGTTTTCACCGTTTGCTTTACATTTGCTTTCTCAGCAGGGGTTGCTTTTTCGCCTTTAGCAGACGTGACCGCTCCGGCGCTGCAACGAATGGACTGTCCGATCCGCAAAACGGAGGTGCCTTTCAATCCGTTCAGACGACACAGCTCATTTACGCTGGTTCCATACATCCGAGCAATCTTACCTAACGTATCGCCCGATTTCACACGGTGATAAACCATCCGGTCGGAAGAGGAGGTGTAAATATTGCTTTTGCGCCCGTTGATCTTTACGTTACGGAAAACATAAGTATCTTGATGAGGCACACCATTTTCGAAGTCTATAATTTCAGCCGGATTAATAGCCTGTCCCAAGAAGCGGGTTTCAAAATGGAGATGAGAACCGGTAGAACGCCCCGTGTTACCGCCCAATCCGATTGTTTCTCCGGCACGCACGATCTGGTTTTCCTCAACCAAAATCTTAGATAAATGCCCATAGATCGTTTCCAATCCGTTCGGATGGCGAAGCACTACGTAATAGCCGTATCCACGACGCTCGAAAGCCTTGATACGGACCTTTCCGTTAAAAGAAGCCCGGATCGTATCGCCCCTCAACACCTTCAAATCTATTCCTTTATGCATACGGCGACGGCGAGGGCCGTATTTAGAGGTAATTCTTGCCATAGAATCAATGGCAATAGGATAAACAAAAGAAGAGCAGTCTATTGCAAACGAATCCGGGAAGTTGACTTTTGCCGCTCCCCGAAACGGATCAACCCATTGGTTCTCCCAATTGGACCCATACAGCTCATCGGCGGGAAACATCAAGTCTTCCTTTTCTTCCATTTCAATCTCGCTGAGGGTGGCAAGTTCTTTCAGCTCCATATTTTTCCGGATATTGACACGGTCTGCCATCAATTCAGAAACACGTTTATCCATTTTCTTTATATGAACTGTTTGCGTCGGATCTCCTTCATCTTTTACTTTTGCCTCAACGGTTGACACTAAAATAGTGGTACAACATATAAACAGTAATGCTCGTATCTTCATCATTTTTATCCCTTTCGACAGTAATTCTGCGATGAAAAATCATGATATAGAATGATTTATTCCATCGCTATCTCGTCAAAGTTCGTAATTTTGAATAAGTCAGCAAAATCCAATAATGATAAATTTCCACTATGAAACCAAAGAAAAGTAAAAGCAAACTTTTTATTCTCTGATTTACAGACAATTTACAAAAAACATGTTTCACAACATATCAACTGATCATACCCCAGTTTACCTTCTTTGCGAAAAGAGTTTTCAGCCGTTCGTTCAATATCTGATTAGGTTCGGACAACAAATCGGGGTCTTCGTTCAAAACATCCTGGGCTATATCGCGTGCATACTGAAGAATTTGCCCGTCAGCTGCCAGATTGGCGATCTTAAGGTCTATCCCCTCTCCGCTCTGGCGCGTTCCTTCAAGATCGCCATGACCACGCAGACGCAAATCGGCCTCGGCTATCTCGAAACCGTCGTTGCTGCCCACCATTATTTCCAGACGTTTGCGCGTCTCGTTGCTCAGTTTATAGGAAGAGACGAGCACACAATACGACTGTTCCGCCCCACGTCCCACCCGGCCACGAAGCTGATGCAACTGGGAAAGGCCGAAACGTTCGGCGCTTTCGATGACCATCACGGAAGCGTTCGGCACGTTCACGCCAACTTCTATCACGGTTGTCGCCATCAATATCTGCGCTTCGCCGGAAACGAACTTCTGCATTTCCGTTTCTTTGTCGGCCGCCTTCATCCTTCCATGGACCATACACACCTTATATTCCGGGAAAACTTCCTTGAATGTCTCGAACCCTTCTTCCAAATTCTTATAATCCAGTTTCTCGCTGCCCTCGATCAGAGGATAAACGACATAGACCTGCCGGCCTTGTTCGATTTCCTTGCGAAGAAAGTCGTATAGCTGCGCTTTCTTGTTATCATAACGATGCACGGTCCGGATCGGCTTACGCCCCGGTGGCAACTCATCGATCACCGAGACATCCAGATCACCGTATAGCGTCATGGCGAGCGTACGGGGAATAGGCGTCGCGGTCATCACCAAGACATGAGGGACGACCACATTTTTCGTCCACAACCGGGAACGCTGTTCTACCCCGAAACGGTGCTGCTCGTCTATAATTGCCAGGCCAAGAGAGGAAAAGACAACCGTCTCTTCGATCAACGCATGCGTCCCGATCACAATCTGTATCTCACCGTTCGCAATAGCCGGCAATATCTTATTGCGTTCCTTCTTCTTCGTCGATCCGGTCAGCAGGGCCACTTTTATATCCATATCTTTCAGGAACCCCATGATTGTCGCATAATGCTGAGTCGCCAGGATCTCCGTCGGTGCCATCATGCAAGCCTGACAATGATTATCGACCGCCAACAACATGGAGAGCAAAGCCACCAATGTCTTCCCGCTCCCCACATCGCCCTGTAGCAAACGGTTCATCTGCCGTCCGCTTCCCATATCGGCGCGGATCTCGCGGACAACACGTTTCTGCGCATTCGTCAGCTCGAAAGGCAGATATTCCTTATAGAACGTATTGAAACAATCTCCCACGAAAGGGAAGACAATGCCTTTCAACTTCAACTTACGTTGGTTGGAAGTGCGGAGAATGTTCAACTGGATGAAAAACAGCTCGTCAAACTTCAGGCGCAACTGCGCTTTCCGCAGTTTATCGACCGACTCCGGGAAATGTACATTCCGCATCGCTTCATGAAACGGCATCATGTGGATACGGTTCAAGACAGCCGGAGGGAGTGTTTCGGGAAGCGTCCAGTTCAAACCGCTCAACAAAGTGTACTGCAAATTCTGGATCGCCCGTGAATTGAGGAACGACTTCTTCATCTTCTCGGACGTATTGTAGAACGGCGTCAGCCCGTTGGCGACTTTATCCGCCTGGTCCAAAGTGTCGATATCCGGATGAGGAATATTATAGATGTGCCCGAACTCGGCCGGTTTGCCGAACACGATATAATCGACGCCTGTCTTGATCTTGTCCAAAACATAGTTAATGCCCTTGAACCAGACCAAGTCGATCATCCCCGTCCCGTCCGTGAATTTCCCGATCAACCGTCGTGTACGTCCTTCGCCTACCGTATCGAAAAACAAGATGCGCCCCTTCAACTGTATATAAGGCATTCCGTCGGTCACTTCCGCAACTTTGTAGAAACGACTCCGGTCAATGTATTTATACGGAAAATAGAACAGCAAGTCTTCATACGAAGAAATGCCGGCTTCCTTCTGCAATATCTCCGCCTTTTTCGGGCCAACACCCGGCAGATACATGATGGAACGTTTGTCGAGATCGAGCATATTTATAAGCCTAAACGTTGTTGTTTCTTCTCTAATGTATTTTGCCCCACCATATAAGCATAAATAGCGGCTGGAATAAACAATAAGCGAACTTCTCCCTGCTGCCGATTTCCACTCTTAGAAATACTGGTCACCACAGCATCCTGCAAATCATTATTATTCAAAAAATCCAACAAGGAACGCAAATCACCCGGATGCTCATAATAATGATTACTCCATTTGATCTCTACAGCCCAGACCGGTTTCTGCGTCGCGACATGCAGTCCGACAAGATCAACTTCACCTTGTTTCCTCCCATTCTTCCAATTTGCATAATAAACTTGAGCATCACTACGTTGAATCCATTGCGCAAATATAGTCGTTTCCACCATATTCCCCATTTCCTCATCCGTGCTTTGCAGCGGTTGGAACAAAGCACAACGGAGCGAAGGATTCGTCAGATATATCTTAAAAGAAGTTGCCCGCTGGAAACGCTTGGCATTCTCGTCCGTCTTATGGATCACACGGATCAAAAAAGCCGCTTCCAAATATTCGATATATTTCCGAATCGTCTCCTTCTTCACACCGGACTCTTTCGACAATTTCTCATACGAGAACTCATGACCGGAATGATAGGCTATAACCGTAAACAGGGTATTCAATTCCTGAACATCATGAATTCCATACAAACTCGGCAAGTCCCTAAGCAACACCTTGTCAATAATATCATGCCGGATATACTGCCCCGGATTCAATTGAATTTGTTCCGAAAAGACGACCTCCGGATAACCACCGTAATTCATATAATTCAAGAACAATTCGTTCAAGCGGTTCATATCGACCGCCGTATAAGCGGCAATCTCCTTGCCGTTCCACTCAATAACAGATGGGACGATCAGGTTACTGAAGTTCTTCAAATGTATGAACTCATTAAAGGTCAATGGGGGAAGCATAAAGTCCGTAAAACGCCCTGCCCCACTTTCCATACTCTTCTTTTGCAAAGCGGCTGCAGCCGAACCGGACGCAATGAACTTACAATGCCGAAACGTATCAACCAACGACTTCAAATGAATTTCCCAATCTTTCAAATATTGGATCTCATCGAAGAAAACATAAAACACATCTTGGCTGTCCACCTTTCCGACCGCTCCCTTGGCCAAAGAAAAAAGCGTTTCCAAAGAGATACGGCTATAAATAGGTGTATCAACCGAAACATACATAATACAATGCGGATCCACCCCTTCTTCAATCAAACGTTGGATCGTATGATAAATCAACACAGTCTTCCCCACTCGGCGAGGCCCCATCAAAATAACGGAACGTCTTACTTTGACATCCTTCACTATCGGAAAAAACAGATCAATATACAAACGACGTGGCATCGAGTTGTAATCCGGATCGATAACACCGCTCGTCCACCAAGGATTATCAATATTCATCCGATTGACTATTTGCTGCTTCAAAGGATCTGTAAGTTCCATAATGCTTTGTTCTTTTCACATACAAAGTTACTACAAAAAAGTGAAATGCGGAAGAATATGGTAATGGATTTGATTTACAGGGGTTTCATTTACGCTGCCAATTATTCCGAGAGCCATTACAATCCACGCCGAAGCCAAATCAAGACGGA